>Ga0302279_10000660_pt1 | contig 50784 bp, 35 predicted proteins | sample III_Bog_N3_3_FD_194541 | JGI IMG/M metagenome (GOLD analysis project Ga0302279, IMG submission 194541) | Peat permafrost microbial communities from Stordalen Mire near Abisko, Sweden - III_Bog_N3_3 | ecosystem: Environmental > Terrestrial > Soil > Wetlands > Peat | place: Sweden: Abisko... | reverse complement strand
TACAGAAGCAGCATGGCGTCATTTTCCAGGCCGTCTATCAATCCGCGGATGATCCCAATGATGTCACCGTGATCCACGATTTCCATACCCTGGATGAAGCCAAGGCATTCGTGGCCCTCCCGGAACTGAAGGCCGCGATGGAAAAGTCCGGTGTCAAGGGCGCGCCGACGATCTGGTTCACCTTCCGGGCCGGCAAATAGCCAGGCAGGCGCGCCGGATCACGGCGGCGGAGGCTGCCGCGCGACGTGATCCCTGCGGCTAACCGGTGATCCCGCGAACCGCGTCATGTGCGGTATCGATGGCCTTGTGAGCGAACGCGTCCCACGCGAAGTCGCTGCCGGCGAGGTGGATGCGGCCGACCGGGGCGCGCGCCTGCAGCATCTCGCGATCCGAGCGGCGCTCATCGTCGAAGAGACTGGACGGAGTGTAGGCGTAGCCATGCCCCCAGCGGTTCACGGTGATCGCGGCGATGTCGCGGTCCGCGTCGAATCCACCGGGCCCAAGGATGCGGCTCAGTTCATCGCGCGCATGTGACTCGAAGTCCGCGAAGCTGCGTGCGTAGAGCATCGCGCGTGCCGCGCGATAGGCACTGCGCAGATCGGTAACCGGGCCTTCCGGGAACGGCACGTGCACGAGGTGCAGGATCATCGGCTCGTCCGGATGGGTCGGGCAGCGGTAGTCGCCGAGGCTGACCGGGTAATCGAGTTTCAGCTGGGAGTAGAAGCCCGCGGGGTTGTTGATGTTATGGACGCCGCGCCGTACCCAGGGCTGCCAGTTGCGCACGGCGACATTTACATAGACGAGCGGCGCCCTGACCTGGTCGGCCGTTGCGTGGCGCTGCGCCTCGTGCAACTCGGGGCAGATATACGGCAGCATGGCCGCGTGTCCCGCGTAGACGACATGCTTCGCGGCGATACGCGTCAGCGTCTCCCCCTGCGCGTGCAGCACGTCGACGCCGCCCTGAGCGTTCGCGAGAGACACCGCGGTCGACGACAGCCGGAGCCGCACCGGGTTGCCCGGGCGGTCCAGCTGTTCGTAGTCGAAGCGGGCCGTCAGGATGCTCTCCATACCCCGGCCAGGGGCGGCTCCCGGCACCAGTTCGCGTACGAACAGCCGTGCCAGCGAGGCATTGCCGTCGGGAAAGTGAAATACGTAAGGGTCGGTTTCCATCGTGCCGCCCGGCGGCTCATGCAATCCCAGGCCCTGGAAGCCCGGATAGCCGCAGCCGGCTGTTTCGATGGCGGGCACGCACCGGGCGGTTGCCGCCATGTAGTCCAGGGTCCGCCCGTCGAAGATCGTCGCGGCAGTGTCGTCGAGCCCGAAGTATTTCTGTACGTAGTCGCGGTACGAAATCGTCTGCAGGAACGCCATCTTCTGTGCACGGCTCTGGCCGGCGAGCACGTCCCGCGGGTCCATATAGAGTTTCAGCAGCTGCGCCTTGCGCACATCGTCGAGAGGCCAGTCCGCGATGAACTCCGCCGGTGCGCGACCATGATGCAGCGCCGCCGGCACGTCGCTCGGCAGCGACCGCATCGGATCGCCGGTGACCAGCCGGTCGACACCGAAATGCTCGCGCGGGAAGAACAGTCCGGACGAGAGGCCCATGCCCGGATACAGCCCGATGTTGAACGCGGCTTCCAGCCGGTCGAAGTCGACGCCGAGGCTCGCGACACAGGCGCGCGCAACGCCGGTCCAGCGCTTTCGCGGACCCTCCAGCGACTCGCTGCCGCCATAGCCCAGCATGAATCGGCCGTCGACATTGAACTCGTTGCGCCGCGCATGGCCGCCGAAGTCGTCGTGGTTGTCGAGGATCAGGATGCGCGCGCCGGGGCGCGCCTGGCGCATGAAGTGAGCCGCGGCGAGCCCGCCGAGCCCGGCGCCGATCACGACCAGGTCGTAACTTTCGGCAACGGGCTGGCCGTCGAAGCTGTAGCGCCGGCCGTCGCGCACACCGTGCGCGACCTGGTAATCCGCCGCGCCGCTGCCACCCAGCCCGGTGCGTGCCGGCGGATAGGCAGCGGGTGCGGCAGCGTACGCGCTGCGCCCCGCCGCGCCGCCGGCGACCACGGCACAGGCGATGCCATCGATGAATTCGCGCCGCGTGATTTCCTCGCTCATGAACGACTCCCCCGATGATCCCGTCCTGGGCTGTATTTTGGCCCCACTATATAGATGTTGAAGCCGACCTCGATAGACTAAAATGCCTGCCGCAATTTCCCGCGATGAACGGTTTCCGAGGTATAAGCTCATGAACACCAAGCCAAATCCTGCGCCCGGCGCCCATAGCCGCCTGTTTGCCGGACTGCAGCTCGGCGCCCTTGCGCTCGCCAACCGGATCGTCATTGCACCGATGTGCCAGTACTCCGCCGACGCAGGCTCTGCGACCGACTGGCACCTGATCCACCTCGGGCAGCTGGCCCTGTCCGGTGCGGGCCTCCTGATCATCGAGGCCACGGCGGTCGTGCCGGAGGGGCGTATCACGCCGGGCGATCTCGGTTTATACAACGATGCCAACGAAGCGGCGCTGGCGCGCGTCCTCGACGTGATACGCCGCTATTCGCCGGTGCCGGTCGCGATCCAGCTCGCCCACGCCGGCCGCAAGGCCTCGATGCGGCTGCCGTGGCAGGGGGGCACGCAGATCCCTGCCGTCGCGCCGGACGGCTGGCGTGCCGTGGCCCCCTCGGCGCTCCCGTTCGAGCCCGGGCAGGAGGCGCCGCACGCGCTGGATGCGGCAGGTCTTGCCCGCGTACGTGATGCCTTCGTCGCTGCCGCGCGGCGTGCAGTTGCGCTTGGTCTCGACGGTATCGAGCTGCACGGTGCGCATGGCTACCTGCTGCATGAGTTTCTCTCGCCGCTCGCGAATCGTCGCACCGATGCCTACGGTGGCAGCCTCGAGAACCGGATGCGCTTCCCGCTCGAGGTCCTCGATGCGGTACGTGCAGCAGTCCCCGCGGCACTGCCGGTGTGGATGCGGATATCCGCGACCGACTGGGTCCCCGGTGGCTGGGACATCGAGGAGGCCGTGGTGTTTGCCGGGGCGCTCGAGCGCCATGGCGCGGCAGCCGTGCATGTATCGAGCGGCGGGCTGTCTCCCGACCAGGCCATCAAGCCATCCCCGGGCTACCAGCTGCCGCTGGCGCGACGTATCAAGGAGCGGATCGGGATTCCGACCATTGCCGTCGGACTGATCACCGACCCTGCCCAGGCCGAGACGGTTCTGGTGGAGGGGGACGCGGATGCGGTTGCGCTGGCCCGAGGCATGCTCTACGACCCGCGCTGGCCGTGGCATGCCGCTGCTGCGCTGGGTGAGCAGGTCTGGGCGCCGAACCAGTATCTGCGCTGCCAGCCGGCCTCGCTCCGTCACCTGTTCGCAACGCCCGGTCGCTCCTGATGAACGCTGCCGTGTGCTGGCCGTGGCGGGGGGCGGCGGGCATTGCCGGGCTGCTTGCCTGTGCTGCAATCTGCGCGCAGGTCCCGGATCCGGCACTGCGCCCGGGCGATGACTTCTTCGCATTCGCCAACGACGCCGCCCGTTCCGGCAGCGTCGACCCGATCGCCGGGCGTACTGAAGTGCAGCTTGCGGCCATCGTGCAGAAGGCGGCGCAGACACCATCGCCTGCGGGCTCGGACCCGCGGCTGGCCGGCGACTACTACTCAGCGTTCATGGATGAGGACGGCATCGAGGCGCGCGGTCTGCACCCGCTCGACGCGCTGCGCACGCGCATCGCCGCGATCCAGGACCGGCACGAGATCGCCCGCTACATCGGCGAGACGCTGCGCGCCGACGTCGATGCGCTGAACCTGAACCAGGTGGTCACCGACAACCTGGTCGGCCTCATGGTCGCGGCGGACCCGGATGCGCCCGACCGCTATGTGCCGTTCCTGCTGCAGGGCGGCCTCGGCATGCCGGACCGGAGCTACTATCTCGATTCCGCGCCCGCAATGGTGGCGATCCGTGCCGGCTATGCGCAATACGTTGCCGCTCTGCTGCGGCTGTCCGGCGAGACTGATCCTGATACGCGCGCGCGGCGTGTCGTGGACCTCGAGCAGCGCATCGCAGCCGTACACTCGACGAGCGATCAGTCCGGCGACCTGAAGGCGGGCGACAATCACTGGCGGCGCGACGACTTCCGCAAGCTGGCCCCGGGGCCGGACTGGACGGTGCTGTTCGAGGCGGCCGGGCTCCCCTTCGCGCAGCACGAACTGGTCGTCTGGCAGCCCGGTGCGATCCGCGGCATCGCCGCGCTCGTCAGGAGCGAGCCGGTGGCGACGTGGAAGGATTACTTCTGGGTGCATGCGATCGAGCACTCGGCGCAGGTGCTGCCGAAGGCGTTCGCCGACGCGACCTTCGCATTCCGCGATTCCCTGCCTGGCGCCGCGGGTCCGCACGCCCGCTGGAAGCGCGCGCTGGCCGCGACGAATGCCGCGCTGGGCGATGCAGTCGGGCGACTGTACGTGGTGCAGTACTTCCCGCCGGAGAACAAGGCGGCGATCGAGGCGATCGCCCGCGAGGTACGCGATGCGCTGAGCCTGCGCGTCGCAGGGCTCCCCTGGCTGTCGCCGCAGGCGCGGACGGAGGCCCGGGCGAAGCTGGCCGCACTGCAGATCGGCATCGGCTATCCCGACCAGTGGCGCGACTACGCGGGTCTCGTGGTGACGCGCAACGATGCCTTCGGCAACGCCGAGCGTGCTGCGCTGTTCGAGTATCGCCACCAGCTGGCCAAACTGGGTCACCGGGTCGATCGTACCGAGTGGCTGATCGCGCCGCAGGCCGTGAGCGCCGTGTACCTGCCGGCGATGAATGCGGTGAACATTGGCGCAGGACTGTTACAGCCGCCGTTTTACCTGGCCGGGCGCGATCCGGCACAGAACTATGGCACGGTGGGTGCGCTGATCGGACAGGAGCTGGCCCGCAGCTTCGGCGACCGCGGCAGGCGCTTCGATGCCGGCGGGCGCCTGCACGACTGGTGGACCGATGCCGACACGGCGCAGCTGCGCGCCGCAAGCGAGCGGCTGCCTGCGGGGGCGGACGCTGCGGATCTCGCCGGAGTGCTGTCCGCGCTCGATGCCTGGCACCGCCGCGCGGGCGCCCATGCAGCGGACGTCGTCGACGGCGACAGTGGCGAGCAGCGCTTCTTCATTGCGTACGCGCAGGCCTGGCGCATGCGCGAGCGGGATGCAATCCTGCGCAATGTGGATGCCTGGTACGACGCGTTCGACGTACGGCCCGGGCAGGCCCTTTACCTCGCCCCGGCCGAGCGTGTGCGTATCTGGTGATACCCCCGGGCTAGGCTGTGCGCGGCAGTGCGACCCAGGCCTGTACCGCAGGTCGTTCCCACTGGCGCTGCGCGTAGCGGATGAGCGGCGCGGGCACGTCGTCGCCATGGGCGATCAGCCGCTGCAGCATCAGTGCCAGGTCCGTGTCGGCGATGCACCAGTCGCCGCAGAGGTGGCCGCTGCCGTCGCGCAGAAGTTCCCCGGCGACCTCGATCAGCAGCTGTGTCGCGCCGCGCGCCGCCAGCGACAGCGGCGGACAGCGCCGCGCACTGAAGATTACCTCGGTCGGTCGCTCGGCACGCAGCGGCATCAGGTCGCTGCGCAGCCACGCCTGGACCTGCCGCGCGCGTGCCCGATGCTGCAGGGCCTGCGGGTAGATCGGCACCGCCGGCCAGGCCTCTTCGAGGTACTCGCTGATCGCCGATGACTCCGACAGCGCGAAGCCGTCGTCGACCAGCGTCGGTACACGATGTGTCAGCGATTGCCGCGCGAACCCACCTGCATGGTTGGCGCCGGCCTCGAGATCGACGGTCAGCAGTTCATGCGCGAGATTTTTTTCGCGCAGCGCGACGAACACGCAGAGCGCGTAGGGCGAGAGAAAGCGTGAGTCCACGTAGAGCTTCATGAGCGCCAATCATAGCTGGTATCCTAGGCATTCACGATCGCGGGACGCATGCATGCCTACGCCTGACCTTGCCACATTGATTGCCCGCCAGCGGCCGGGATATGCGCTGCAGCGGGAGTTCTACACGGACCCCGCGATCTTTGCCGCCGACCTGCAGCGGATGATCTCCCGCCACTGGTTCTGCGCGCTGCACGCGAGCGACCTCAAGGAGCCCGGCGATTACCGCGTCGTGGAAATAGGTCCCGAGTCGGTGATCTTCGTGCGCAACCGCGAGCGCGAGATCAAGGCCCTGGTCAACGTCTGTCGTCACCGCGGCTCGCGACTGTGCAGCGCCGCGCCGGGCAGGGCGCAGGCAAACCGGTTCACCTGTCCCTACCACGCGTGGTCGTATGACCTGGACGGCCGCCTCATTGCCGCCGCGGCGATGCCGGACGGCTTTGAACGTGAGGGCCATGGGCTGAAGCGCCTGCCGGTGCGCATCGTCGCCGGCCTCGTGTTCACGACCTTTGCCGATCCGGCGCTCGATTTCAGCGCTGCGGAAGCGGCGCTCAGCCAGAGTGTGGGAGTGCACGGCTGGGAGCGCGCGAAGGTCGCGCACCGGCGCACCTACTCCATCCAGGCCAACTGGAAGCTCGCCATCGAGAACTACATGGAGTGTTACCACTGCCAGCCGGCGCATCCGGAATTTGCCCGCCGCCATGTCTATGCGCGCCCCGAGCGCGACGTCACTGCGCTGGAACAGGCCGGGGTCCAGCGTGCCGCGGCGCTCGGCATCCGCATTCCCTTCGTGGACGGCTATGCCTGTGCGGCGGCGTCAGGCGCGGAGTCGATCTCGGTGTTCCGCACCGCACTCGATGCGGGTGTCGACAGTGGGACGTCCGATAACCGTGCGATCGGCCGGCTGATGGGCGACTTCACGCGCCATGACGGCAACTCGACCTACATTGACGTCGGCCCGATCAGCGACTTCCTGGCCTATGCCGACCACGGGATCGTCTATCGATTCATTCCCCGCAGCGTCCTGCACACCGAGATGGAAATCCTCTGGCTGGTCCACGAGGATGCGGTGGAGGGCGAGGATTACGACGTCGAACGGCTGACCTGGCTGTGGCATGTCACCAGCCTCGAAGACAAGAAGATCGTCGAATGGAACCAGGCGGGTGTCGGATCGCAGTTCTTCGAGCCGGGTCCGTACTCGACCCGCGAACCCTTCCCGGCCCGCTTCGTCGACTGGTACCTGCGCGAGCTGGCGCGCGCGCCGTGACGCTCGCGCGCTTCGACGACGCATCTTCGCTGCTGCGACACAAGACCACCGATACGCCGGTGTTCTGTTTCCATCCGCAGCGGCTGCGCGACGCCGCGCGACGCTTCGCCGCCGGCTTTCCGGGCGACGTTCTCTATGCGGTCAAGGCGAACCCGCACCCGGCCGTGCTTGGCTGGCTCGTCGAGGGCGGCATCCGTGGATTCGATACGGCGTCGCTTGCCGAGATGGAGCTGGCGCGGCGCGTGCTGCCCGGCGCCCATTGCTCCTATAACCACCCGGTCAAACCCCGTCATGCGATCGCCGCCGCCTGGCGCGACCATGGCATCCGCGAATTCGTCGTCGATCATGCACGCGAACTCGACAAGCTCCGGGACCTGGCGGGACCCGAAATGATCATCCAGGTGCGCGTCGCCGCGCCAAACCCGCATGCGACGATCAGCTTCAACGCCAAGTTCGGGGCGAGTCCTGAGCAGGCGGTGGAGCTGTTGCGTCGCGTCGTCGCACTCGGTGCAACGCCTGCCGTGTCCACGCACATCGGCTACCAGACCACGGATCCACAGGCCTTCGCCGCGGCCCTGCAGCTGATCGCCACGGTCGTCACCGCGGCGGGCGTCAATCCCGCCTACATCAACCTGGGCGGCGGCTTCCCGAGTGTGCTGATGCCGGCCGGTCTCACGCTCGAGGACTTCTTTGCTGCGATCGACGGTGCGCGCGCCACCACGGCGGCGCTCGCCGGTGTGCCGCTGCGCTGCGAGCCCGGCAGCGCGCTGGCCCATCCAGGTGGGGGCGTGCTGACCCAGGTCCTGCTGGTGCGTGACGACGCCGTGTTCGTCAACTCCGGCGTGTACGGCGCGCTTGCGGAGCTGATCCACACGAAGATCCAGCCGCCGCTGCGGGTTCTGACGTCGCAAGGGGACCTACGCGAAGGCGAGCTGCGGCCCTACACGGTGTTCGGGCCCACCTGCGATTCGTATGACGCAATCCCCGTGCCGTTTCGCCTGCCGCTGACCGTGCGCGAGGGCGACTGGCTCGAACTCGGCATGATGGGCGCCTACTCGAACATCCTGATTACCGACTTCAACGGCCTCGGCGAGCACGAGTACGCGGTGCTCGGCGAGGTGTCCGGGCGCTAGAACGGCTCGAGGCTGCTGCGCAGCTCGATCTCCCAGCTCCAGGCGCCGCGCGGCTGGCGCAGCACCGCCATGTAACTCATCGCGATCGCCTGGGGCGTGAACGGATTGGCGGCATCGCCGGTCTTCGCCACGGCACCATCGATGATGAAGTGCGCGACGTGGATGCCCGCGGGGCCCAGCTCCCGGGCGAGGCTCTGGGCGAGCCCGCGCACCGCGAACTTCGGCATCGCGAAGCCGGCGGAGCGGGCAAAGCCCTTGACGCTGGCGGTCGCGCCGGTGAAGAAGATCGCGCCAGAGCCGCGCGGCACCATGCGCCGCGCGGCTTCCTGCGCCGTCACCAGCGCACCGATCGCGGTGGTCTGCAGCGCCGCCGCCGCGGTTGCGACATCGATGTCGAGGAGTGCGCCGCGCACGCGACTGGACGGGTTGAACAGCACCACCTCAGGCTCGCCCAGCGCAGCATCGACCGTGCTGAACAGTGTGCGCAGGCTCGTCGGCGACCCCGCGTCGACGCCATGCGCGCTGGCGCCAATCGCGGCGGCGAGAGGTTCGAGGCGCGCAACGTCACGTGCGCCAAGTGCGACGCGGTAGCCGGCAGCGACCAGCGCTGCGGCAAATGCGCCGCTGATGCCGGGACCCGCGCCGACGATCAGCGCGACCGGCGCGCTCACTGGTGATCCCGGGGAATGGGTTCTTCCCAGGTCCGCGTGCGCAGCACCGCGCCGTCGCGCAGCAACGTGCGAGTGTAACGGTAGAAGAAGGTCCGCGCGTCGCTCGTCACGTCCAGCCGCCCGATCCAGGTCAGCACATGCCCCGGCACCGCCTGGTCATAGCGGGAGTCGCCCTGGACGCGCGCCAGGTCCGGATGGTCGTCGTCGACGTCGTAGGTGAGTTTCTCGCTGTGGTCGAACCGGCCCCAGGGATAGTCGGCGCTGGTCGATCCCTGCCAGATCACTGTCGAGCGACGATGGACCTCGTCTCGCAGCGTCGTCCACTGGCCTGGCCAGGAGGCACCGCCCTCGGCGTTGCCGCGACGCCAGTCCGGCTGTTCCGTCGGTTCTGGTGGCGCAAAGGGTGTAGGCGCGAGACCCGTCAGCGGCACGCACGGCAACACGATCCGCGAGCCGTCGGCGCCGCCCAGCAGCACGGTGCCGGTCATGGGATAGGGGGTCGGCCAGTTCATCGGCCACAGGGCATTGGAAACTGCCACGCGGACGCGGTGTCCGGCCGGAAACACCCAGGTCGCGAGATGCAGCTTCAATGCCACGCGATAGGGCTCGTCCGGCACGAGGTCCACGGGGTCGGCCATCGACACGCGCTGCGCCGCGTTGATGCCGGCGCCGGTTACGAGCGTGACCGTGCCGTCGGGCGCGACATCCGCGAGCCGCACGAACCAGTCGGCGAGCGGCGCATCGCTCACCGCCTGCAGCGTCACCTGCGGCAGCCCCATGATCGCCAGATCCGTCGTCAGCGGCGCCGAGTCGTAGGTCAGGCTGAAGGCATCGATCGCGCGCTGGTCGCCGTTCAGTTCGCCCCACCAGAAGCCGGCTTCAACGCCGACCGACGGCACATAGCGCAGGTGATCCTGCGCCGCTGCGGCCACGTCGGCGCCAAGCCGGTGTTCGGGCTGCAGGTACAGCGTCATGGGCGCAAGTCCGCGCGGCGGCCAGTCCTCGGCGCGCCACTCGCCGGGGATGTCCTGGGACTGTGAGCCCGGGGCATGGGAGTGCTGCTGGTAGATCACGAGCCGCGGCCCCTGCATGACGCCGTTGTCGATGCCCTTGAGCCAATGATCGAACCAGCGTACGGCCTGGTCGCGCCACTCGACCAGCGGACCGTAGTCGGCATCGTTCGGGAAGCCGTGGTTCCACGGCCCGATCCATGCCTTCAGCGGCGCCTTCACCTGTTCCAGCATCCGGATGATGCTGTCCCGATAGCCGTCCTGCAGCCCGCCGATCAGCAACGCGGGGACCTGCAGCTGATCGAGGGGTCGCAGCGGCGCGCGCCAGAACGCACCGTCGCGCTGGTGCTTCATGTAGTTCAGCGACCACGGCTCGGAGTTCATCCGTGCATCGAGCACGGCCGCATCGAGGCTGAAGTCCGGGGCCCCGGGGCGCCCCTGGTCCAGGTCCATGGTCAGCTCGAACTCATCGACATGGAAGATCCCGTCCATGTAATGCACATCTTCCTTGAACAGCTCCTCGGTCGCCGCAGTCGCGAGGATTGCCTTCAGCGCGGGCGGCCTGCGCAACGCCATCTGGATCGAGTTGAAGCCGCCCCAGGAAATGCCGAGCATACCCACCTTGCCGCTCGACCAGGGCTGGCGGGCCAGCCAGCCGATGATCTCATCGCCATCGCGCTGTTCCTGCGCCGAGTATTCGCGCTCCGGCGGGGTACCCTCGCTGTTGCCGAAGCCGCGGATGTCGACGCGCGCCCCCACGTAGCCGTGGCGCGCGAAATAACAGTGTGTGCCGTAGTCCCGGGCTGCCTCGTCATCGTCCTTGCGATAGGGCAGGTATTCCAGCAGTGCCGGGAAGCGCGCGCCGCGCGGGGCGCCGTCGGGCAGGTAGAGCGTCACGGCGAGCCGTACGCCATCCGGCATCGGGATCCAGGTCTTCTGGATCCGCACCCCGTACAGCGGCGCGGCGGCAGTCGTCGCGTGCGCGCTCGTCAGGGCGACACACGCCAGGGCGACGCTCGCGAGCAGGGCCAGGGCCATACCACGAATCGACCGGTGCAGCATGCTTGCGGAACTCCCCATGTTTGCCAGCCATGCTATATATACACGCCATGACCGAAACCGTCCTGCAGAAATTCATCCGCACGAAGCCGGTCGAGCGGCACCCGGAGGCGCACGAAGAGGCGAACGGGGGAGGGCTGGGACGCACGCTGGGCCTGTTCTCGCTGACCATGATCGGGGTCGGCGCGACGATCGGTACCGGAATTTTCTTCACGATGGTCGAGGCAGTGCCGAAGGCCGGCCCCGCCGTCATCCTCTCGTTCCTGATCGCGGCGCTGACCGCCGGACTTACCGCGCTGTGCTATGCAGAGCTCGCCGCGCGCATCCCGGCGTCCGGCTCCTCATACTCATTCGCGTATGCGACTGTCGGTGAGTTCGCCGCGTTCATCATGGCAGCCTGCCTGCTGCTGGAGTACGGGCTCGCCGCCAGCGCGACCGCGATCGGCTGGTCGGCCTACCTGAACAACTTTCTGGAGAATTCCATCCACTGGCAGATCCCGACACAGCTGCGCAGCCCGCTGATCGTCTCCGGTGAACACGGCGCGGAGCTGCACTGGGGCCATGTCAACCTGCCGCCGATCCTGCTCGTCCTGCTGTGCGGGATCATGCTCGCGCGCGGCACGAAGGAATCGGCCACGATGAACGCGGTCATGGTGCTGATCAAGCTCGCGATCCTCGCGTTCTTCGTCGTCGTGGCGTTCAGCGGCTTTGATTCCAGGAACTTCGTGCCGTTCTTCAATGCCGACAGCACCCGCGGCCTCGGCGGCATGGTCGGCGTCACAGCGGCGGCCGGCACCGTGTTCTTCTCGTTCATCGGCCTCGACACGGTCGCCTGCGGCGGCGACGAAGTGCGCAACCCGAAGCGCAACGTGCCGATCGGCATCATGGCTGCGCTCGCGATCGTTACGGTGTTCTACCTGTTCGTCGCGGTTGCTGCGCTCGGCGCGCAGCCGGCGGCGAAGTTTGCCGGCCAGGAAGCCGGACTCGCGGTGATCCTGCAGACCGTGACCGGAAGCGCCTGGCCTGCGATCCTGCTGTCGGCCGGCGCGGTGATCTCCGTGTTCAGCGTGACGCTCGCGACGATCTATGGCCAGACCCGCATCCTGTATGCGATCAGCCGCGATGGCCTGATGCCGCGGGTATTCCAGAAGGTCAATCCCCGTACCCAGACGCCGATCGGCAACACGGTGATCGTCTGCTGCGCGGTGGGGCTGGTCGCGGGCCTGGTCGATTCTGAATTCCTGTGGGACATGGTCAGCATGGGTACGCTGACGGCGTTCAGCGTGGTCTCGATTGCCGTGCCGGTGCTGCGTTACAAGCAGCGCGCGGCGCCCGTGTCCGGCTTCCGGCTGCCGTTCGGGCCTTATCTGGTGCCCGGGCTGAGCGTTGCCGCCTGCCTGTACATCATGCGCGACCTGTCGAGTACGACCCGGCACGTGTTCACGATCTGGATGACCTGCGCAGTCCTGATCTACCTGCTGTATGGGCTGCGAAATTCGCGCCTGAACCGCTCGGCCGCTGCGCCCCGCTGAGCCCACCGCACGTGTCGTCTGGGAGCCGGCCATGAATCGATCGACCCTGCGGATGTTGTCGATACTCGCGCCGGGAGTGCTCGCAAGCGCCGCAGCGCTGGCCACCGACCTGAACCTGCGGGTGGACGCGCGCGAGATCGCGCGCAACCGGGTGCACTCTGAACTCGTGCTCGCGGCCCGTCCCGGACCGCTGACGCTGGCGTTCGCCAAATGGATTCCCGGCGAACATGGCCCCAATGGACCGCTGGACGCGATCATCGGCCTGGAGATAAGTGCCGGCGGCAGCGTCGTGCCGTGGACGCGCGATCCGCTGGATCTGTATGCGTTTCGGCTCACGGTGCCGCGGGGGGCCGATCATCTCGATATCACGATCGACGTCGGCTTGCCGACCGACGGCGCGACGTTCACGTCGGGTCAGACCAATACCGCCCGGCTCGCGATCATCAACTGGAATGAGTTTCTGCTGTACCCGCGCGGTGTCGATGCCGAGCGGCTCAGTATCGAAGCCAGCCTGGTACCGCCCGCGGACTGGACGGTGCAATGCGCGCTTGCGGCGCAGGCCGGCAGCGACGGTAGCGTCAGCTTCGAGAAGAGCTCGCTCGGACGGCTGATCGACTCCCCGGCGCAGATCGGCCGCTTTGCAAAGCTGATCGAGATCCGCGGTTCGGACCCGGCCCCGCAGCTGCGCCATTCGATCTCCCTGATGGCCGACAGCGAGGCCGCGCTCGCCGTGCCGGAGGACTTTGCGCGCGATTATGGCCGCCTCGTCAGCGAAGCTGGCGCGCTATTCGGCTCGCGCCCGTACCGTCACTACACCTGGCTCGTCTCGCTGTCGAACTACGTCGCGCATTTCGGGCTCGAGCACCACGAATCCAGCGATGACCGTGCGGCGGAGGCAATGCTGGCTGTACCCGACCTGCGCATGGAGCTTGCCGGACTGCTTGCTCACGAGTACGTCCACAGCTGGAACGGCAAATACCGCCGGCCGCAGGGACTGTTGAGCCCCGACTTCCAGCAGCCGATGGACGGTTCGCTGCTGTGGGTCTACGAGGGGCTGACGGACCTGCTCGGCTTCGTGCTGCCGACCCGTGCCGGGCTCGTTACCCCGGAGTACTTCCGCGAGCACCTCGCTGCAGCGGCCAGCGGGCTCGAGCTCGAGGTGGGCGCCCGCTGGCGCCCGCTCGCCGACACGATCGCGGCCGCACAGCTGCGCCGCAGCTCCGTGTGGCAGTCCAGCCGGCGCAGCACCGACTACTACGCCGCTTCCGACTTCCTGTGGCTCGATGTCGATGCAGAACTGCGCTCGCGCACCTCCGGGCGAGCCTCACTCGATGATTTCATGCGCCGTTTTGCCGCCGGTCCGAGTGGCGCGCCGCAGGTGAAGCCCTATACGGAACCGGACATCTACGACACGCTCGCGGCGCTCGCGCCCGGCGACTGGCGCGGCTTCGTCCGCCGGCATCTCGACCAGACCGGCACCATGGCGCTGTTCGCTGCGCTCGACCGTACCGGCTGGAAGCTCGGCTATACCTCCGATCAGAATGCCGCGAGCGTCACCGACGACCGGCGGCGCCAGTCGACGAACCGACTCGCATCGATCGGCATCCTCGTCGACGCCGACAATCGCATCGTCGATGTCATCGACGACCGCGCCGCAGCACGCGCCGGTGCCGGTCCCGGCATGAAACTGGTCGCCGTCAACGGCCGGCGCTATTCCAGCGTCGTGCTGGACGAGGCGATCATCGCGGCGCAGGCGACGCGGCGGCCGATCAGCCTGCTGGTCGAGAAGGGCGACTATTTCAGCACTCTGGAGGTGGGCTACTTCGACGGCCCGCGCTTCCCGCACCTGGTCCGCATCGAAGGGCGCGTCGACAATCTCGCTGCGACACTCGCGCCGAGAACCGGCGGCTGACGCACCGCCGCACCGTCGCAGCGCGGAACGCGGATCGTAGGTACTTTCCGCAACGCCCTTCAATCTGTGATTCTCATCAGCCCAAGTGGGGTGACATAAGAACATAAGTCTACCCGGCGCAGAAAGAACCCCGCAGCCGGAGAATTGCAATGAAGTTCCAATCCACTGTTAATGCGGATGCGGGCGCGCGCAACCCGCCGTTTCAGGTGCTGACGTTTTCGCTGGGCGCCGAGGACTTCGGCGTCGACATCCTCAGTGTCAAGGAAATCCGCGGCTGGACGCCGGTGACACGGCTGCCGCACGTGCCTGCGCACATCCTCGGCGTACTGAACCTGCGCGGATCGATCGTCCCGATCGTCGACCTGCGGGTGCGCTTTGCGCTGCCGACAGCCGAATTCACGCCGCTGACCGTGATCATCGTTGTCGCGGTGCGCACCAGCACCACGGTGCGCGAGTTCGGGCTCGTCGTCGACGGTGTGTCCGACGTACTCGATATCGACGCCGGCAATCTCAAGGAGCCTCCTCCGCTCGGCGGCCGGGCAACCACGGAATTCATCCGCGGCCTCGCGATCGTCGCCGAGCGCATGCTGATCCTGCTCGATGTCGATGCACTGATCTGCCACGACATGGACCTTGTTGTGGCCACGGACAGGAGTGCTGCCTGATGCGCACACGCCGCCGCGTTGCAACAACGTCTTCAATTACCCGAATACACGAGGTCAAGACCATGGCTAAAGCTAAGAAACGCCCCCAGGCACCAAAAACGCGCAGGATCTCTGCGGCGGACAAGCTGGCGGAGGTGGCGGCGATCGACCGTTCGCAGGCAGTCATCGAGTTTGACATGAGCGGCTTAATCCTGACCGCCAATGACAACTACCTCGCCATGATGGGCTACCGCCGCGTCGTCGGCCGTCACCAGGACCTGTTCGTCGATGTGGCGCCTGCGGACATCGCAGAATACCGCCTGCTGTGGGACAAGCTCGGCCGCGGCGAGAGCGCGGCGGGGCGGTTTCGCAGCATGGGCAAGGGCGGCCGCGAGATCTGGATCCGCGGCAACTACAACCCGGTGCTGAACCGCAAGGGCCAGCCGGTCATGGTCGTGCTGTACGCCGCGGACATCACCGAGAACAAGGCGCGGGAAGTGGAGATCCAGGGGCGCCTGAACGCGATCAATAAATCGCAGGCGAGTATCGAATTTCACCTCGATGGCACGATTATCGGCGCCAATGAGAACTTTCTCACCACCTTCGGCTATACGCTCGAGGAGATCCGCGGCAAGCACCACAGCCTGTTCGTGGAGGCGGCTTATCGCGACAGCCCGGACTACCGGATGTTCTGGGACAAACTTGGCCGCGGTGAGTTCGATGCAGGTCAGTACAAGCGGATCGCCAAGGGCGGCCGGGAAGTGTGGATTCAGGCGACCTACAACCCGATCATGGACATGCAGGGCAAGCCGATCATGGTCGTGAAGTATGCGAGTGACATCACCGAGCAGCGGCGCCAGGACGAATTGAACGCTGCATTCAAGGGGGCGCTCGACAACCTGACCACCAACATCATGGTGGCCGACGCGGATCTGAACATCACCTACATGAACACCACGGTGCGCGAGATGATGACGGCGGGGCAGGCGGACTTCCGCAAGGAACTGCCGAGCTTCGATGTCACGCGGCTGATCGGCTCGAACATTGACGTCTTCCACAAGAATCCGGCGCATCAGCGCGGCATGCTGAAGGCGCTGACCCGAACCCATGTGGGCCAGTTCGTGATCGGCGGCCGCACGCTGCGCGTGATCGCAAACCCCATGGTGGATCCCGCGGGCAAGCGTATCGGCACTGTTGTTGAGTGGGCTGACCGCACGCTGGAACTTGGCGTCGAGGCCGAGATCAGGACGCTGGTCGAGAGCGCCAACGCAGGAGATCTGACCCGCCGTATGGACATGAGCGGCAAGACGGGTGTGTTTGCCGAGATCGGCAACGGAATAAACCAGCTCGCCGAGAACATGGCCCAGGTTGTCAGCCGGGTACAGGTCGTGGCGGGAGAGGTGTCACGCGGCGCCGAGGAGATCTCGGAAGGAAACACGAACCTTTCACAGCGGACCGAGGAACAGGCCTCCAGCCTCGAGGAGACGGCCTCGTCAATGGAACAGATGACCTCCACGGTCAAGCAGAATGCCGACAACGCGAGTCGCGCGAGCCAACTCGCCGGCGCCGCGCGCGACCAGGCCGACAAGGGCGGCAGCGTCGTCAGCCACGCAGTGCGCGCCATGACCGAGATCAACGATGCCTCGCGCAAGATCGTCGACATCATTGGGGTCATCGACGAGATAGCGTTCCAGACCAACCTGCTGGCGCTGAACGCCGCCGTCGAAGCGGCGCGTGCCGGTGAACAGGGCCGCGGCTTCGCGGTGGTCGCCAGTGAAGTGCGCAGCCTCGCCGGACGCAGCGCTACCGCGGCGAAGGAGATCAAGGGGCTGATCCAGGACAGCGTCAAGAAGGTCGAGGAAGGCTCGTCGCTGGTCACCCAGTCGGGTCAGACGCTGGACCAGATAGTGATCGCCGTGAAGAAAGTCAGCGACATTATCGGCGAGATCGCCGGCGCCAGTCACGAACAGTCCGCCGGCATCGACCAGGTCAACAAGGCAGTCATGCAGCTCGACGAAATGACGCAGCAGAACGCTGCACTGGTGGAAGAGGCGTCCGCCGCGAGTCAGTCGATGGCCGGGCAGGCCCGCTCCCTGATCGAAGTGATGGAGCGCTATCAGGTCTCCAAAGAGATCACCGCCGCAGCGATTGCAGCCGCCGGCCAGGCGGAGGCGCCGCGCGGCGCTGCGCCGCCCCCGAAGGCTGATCGCCGCTCCCCGGTGCGTCCGTGGAGCGCTGCCGGGAAGAAGCCATCGGCCATGTCGCGGGTGCGCGCGGGCGCGGCGGTCGTGGGTGGGACGGACGCGGAGTGGAAGGAGTTTTAGACGCCGTGTATAGCGAACAAGCCAGGCGGATACGGGTGCTTATCGTCGATGACTCCGCTTTGGTGCGGCGCGTGCTGACCGAGATGCTCGCCGATGCGGCCGATATCGAGGTGCTCGGTACGGCCGGAGACGCCTATGCGGCGCGCGAAAAGATCAAGGCGCTGAACCCGGACGTACTGACGCTTGATGTGGAGATGCCGCGCATGGACGGGATCACTTTCCTGCGCAACCTGATGCGGCTGCGCCCGATGCCGGTCATCATGGTCTCGTCGCTGACCGAGCGCGGCGCTGACGTGACCCTCGACGCGCTGGCTGCGGGTGCGGTCGATTTCCTGCAGAAACCGGCAATCGACGTGGCCGCAGGACTTGGCGAATATCGCGAGGAGCTCATCGCGAAGCTGCGGGTGGCAGCATCAACGCGGGGGCGCGCGCTGCGCGTAACGCCGCGATTCGATGCGGATGTCGTCATCGCGAAGACAGCGCCGCGGCACTTCCGCACTACCGAGCGGATCATAGCGATCGGCGCCTCCACCGGAGGTACCGAAGCGATCAAGGAGGTGCTGCTCGGCTTCGAGCCGGACACGCCGGGAGTGCTGATCACGCAGCATATTCCGAAGGCCTTCAGCGCCTCGTTCGCGGCCCGCATGGACCGGCTGTGCCGGATGACGGTCTGCGAGGCAACCGACGGTCAGCAGGTGCTGACCGGCCATGTCTACATCGCCCCGGGCGACCAGCACCTGATGCTCGCCCGCGACGGTGCGCGCTACATCTGCCGGCTCGACGACGGCCCTCCCGTGAACCGTCACAAGCCGTCGGTGGACGTACTGTTCCGCTCCGTCGCCCAGCAGGCCGGCAGCAACGCAATCGGCGCGATTCTGACCGGCATGGGCCGGGACGGAGCGCTCGGCCTGCGCGAGATGCGCGAGGCCGGAGCGGCAACCATCGCGCAGGACGAGGCCAGCAGCCTGGTCTGGGGCATGCCTGGCGAGGCGGTCGCGCTGGGCGCGGCGGGCGAGGTCCTGCCGCTCGAGGGAATCAGTGACGCGGTGCGGCGTCTCATTGCCGAGCCACGCATCGCATCTGTCTACTCTTAAAGGAATCGATCCATGGCCGCCACGATACTTGCAGTCGATGATTCAGCCTCCATGCGCCAGATGGTCAGCTTCACGCTGCGCCAGGCCGGGTACGAGGTCGTGGAAGCCGTCGATGGGGTCGCCGCACTCGAGTATGCGGCCGGCAACACCGTCAGCCTGGTGCTGACCGACGTCAATATGCCGCGGATGGACGGCCTCACGCTGGTACGCCAGCTGCGCCAGCTGGCCAATTACCGCTACGTGCCCATGCTGGTGCTGACCACCGAGTCCGGCCCTGAGAAGAAGCTGCTCGGCAAGGTTGCCGGGGCTACCGGCTGGCTGGTGAAGCCATTCAATCCCGAGAAGCTGATCGCGACGATCGCGAAGGTCCTGTAGCGCAATGTCGATTGACCGCGAAATGCAGGAGATCCTCAAAGTCTTTTTCGAGGAAAGTCGCGAGGGACTGGACGCGATGGAGTCCGGGCTCCTGGCGCTCGACGCCGGCAGCGACCGTGAAGCGATCAATACCGTGTTTCGCGCCGCACATTCGATCAAGGGCGGCGCCGCGACCTTCGGCTTCATGGAGATCTCCCGCTTTACGCACTCCGTCGAGACGCTGCTGGATGAAATGCGTACCGGGGCGCGTGTCGTCGGGGCCGAGGCCGTACAACTGCTGTTGCAGTCGGTCGACATCCTGCGCGGCATGACTGCGGCGGCCGAGGCCGGGCAGGCGATACCGCTCGCTGATGCCGCGCTGCTCGAGGCGCAGCTCCTGCGGCTGCTCGCCGGCGGGGATGGGGGCGCAGCGCCCGCACCGGCGGCTGCGCCGGCGGCCGTGGTTGCGAGGCAGGCGGTGGGCCAGGGCCTGCGCATCGACTTCGAGCCGGACGCCAGCCTGTTCCTGACCTGCAACGATCCGCTGCGCATCTTCAGGGAACTCGAGGGCCTGGGGCCCCTCGCGGTTGCCGTTCGCGACGATGGTCTGCCGGCCCTCAGCGAGATGGACCCGACCCTCTGCTATCTCGCCTGGTCGCTGCAGGTCGGACCGCCGGCCGCCGAAAGCGACGTGCGTGAACTGTTCGAGTGGGTCGACGCGAATTCGACGCTCCGCTACGAGCCCCTCGGCGTCACGGCTGCGCCGGCCCGTCCCGCGACTCCGCCCGCCCAGTCTGCGGCGGCGCCGAAGCAGCCCGGGGATGCGGCCTCGATCCGCGTCGCGACCGAAAAGGTCGATGCGCTGATCAACCTGGTCGGCGAACTCGTGATCACCAATTCGATGCTCAGTCGCTTCGGCGAGCCGGGCGTCGCGATGGACCGTGAGGCGCTGCAGCGGGGCCTCGCGACGCTGTCGCGCAATACCCGCGAGCTGCAGGAGAGCGTGCTGAAGATCCGCATGCTGCCGATCAGCTTCTCGTTCAACCGCTTTCCGCGCCTCGTGCATGAGTTGTCGAGGACACTGGGAAAGAAGGTCGAGCTGAAACTGGTGGGTGAGCAGACCGAGCTCGACAAGATCGTCCTCGAGAAGATCGCCGATCCGCTGGTCCACCTGGTGCGCAACTCGCTCGATCACGGCATCGAGCTTCCCGGCCAGCGACTGGCCGCCGGCAAGAGCGAGACCGGCCACCTGCAACTGAACGCATTTCATGAGGGCGGCAACATCATCATCGAGGTCAGCGACGATGGCGCCGGCCTCGATCGGGAACGGATCTTCGCGAAAGCGCTGGAGCGTGGTCTCGTGGAGCCCGGCGCGCGGCTCACCGACGAGCAGATCTGTAACCTGATCTTCGTCGCCGGATTTTCGACGGCCGAGACCCTCAGCGACGTCTCGGGCAGGGGCGTCGGCATGGATGTCGTGCGGCGCAATATCCTGGACCTCGGTGGTCATGTACAGGTTTCCAGTACCCAGGGGCAGGGCAGCACGATCCGCATCCGCCTGCCGCTGACCCTCGCGATCCTCGAGGGGCAGGTGCTGCGCGTCGGCCGCGAGATCTACGTGATGTCGCTGCTGTCGATCATCGAGACCGTGCAGCCGCAGCGCTGCCAGGTGAAAACCATTGCCGGAACCACCGAAGTGTTCCGCCACCGCGACGCCTACCTGCCGATCCTGCGCCTGCATGAGGCCTTCGGCGTTGAGCCGGACGGCCTCGATCCCTGTGCCGGTCTGCTGGTGGTCGTGGAGTCCGACGGCCGCCGCGCGGCGATCCTCGTCGATGAACTGCTCGCGCAGCAGCAGGTCGTCATCAAGAGCCTCGATGCCAACTTCCGTCCGGTCCCGGGCATCGCGGGTGCGACGATACACGGCGACGGGTCCGTGGCGCTGATCCTCGACGTCCCCGGCCTCATCGCCCGCCAGGTGGCCGACACCGGCTCCCACGCGAGCCGGGCTGCCTGAGAGCGCCATGACACAGCAAACACCGCCGTGGAGGGAGTGACCGATGCACGAGAACACCTGGCAGCTGCCGGCCACACTGCGCGTACAGGACGTGACTCAGGAACTGCAGCGCCTCAGGGCCGTGTTCGACAGCGGCCGTCCGGTCACGCTCGACGTCAGCGCGCTGGTGACTGTCGACACTGCGGGGGTCCAGTTGCTGCTGGCCATTGTGCGTGAGGGGATGCGCCAGGGAATTCCGGTCGGCCTGCGCGGCGAGTCGGGCGCACTGGTCACGGCGCTGCGCCTGCTGGGGCTTCCGGCTGCGTGGCCGGCCTGTGTGACCCCGTGACGATGCATACGCCGGTCAACGAGCTGCACGCCGTGTTCGACGAGGTCGGCCGCATGCTGGACAGGCTTGGTGATCAGCTGGCCGCGACCGTGCAGGAGGCGGATCGTGAGTGCCGCATGATCGGCATTGCATTCCGCCGGCTGGCGGCAGCGAATCGCCGTAGCGCCGCGATTCCCTGCCGGGGGCAAACGGGCACGATGCTGCGTGAGAACTGCGCCGAGATCGATGCCGCGATGAGCGATGCGATCATGGCGCTGCAATACCAGGACCTGATGGCGCAGCGTGTCGTCAATATCCGCTCCGGACTCGATCGGCTGCAGGAGGCCCTGCGCGATGGCGTCCCGCGCAGCTACGGCGAATGGCTCGCGCTGCTGCGCAGCGTCGAGCGGCAGCACAACCAGGAGCAGCAGCGGCTGCTGCAGCCGCCGGTGCGGCCCGACAACGGCGTGGAACTGTTCTGATGAGCCTCACCGGGACAGCCGTCATCGCGCCCCGCGACCGGGAGTTCAGCTTCGAGGAGGCGGATTTCATTGCGCTGCGCGATCTTGTGCGGGAGGTCACCGGGATCAGCCTGACCGACGCCAAGCGGGAACTGGTCTATGGCCGGATCGCGCGCCGGCTGCGCGTGCTGGGACTCGGCAGCTTTGCCGCCTACCGCGAGCTGCTGCGGAGCGACACCGGCGGCGAGCTGGTGGAGTTCTGCAATGCGATGACGACGAACCTGACTGCGTTCTTTCGCGAGGGGCATCACTTCGAGGCCCTGCGCGAGGTGCTGCTTTTGCCGCGGGTCGCCGATGCGCACGCTTCGCGGCGGCTGCGTCTGTGGTGTGCCGGCTGTTCGTCCGGCGAGGAGCCGTATTCGCTTGCCATGACGCTGTGCGAGGCGATCCCGGACTGGAAGCGCTGGGACATCCGTATCCTGGCGACCGACATTGATTCGCAGATACTCGCCACGGCTGCGCGCGGGGTGTACCCGCAGGACCGGATCAAGGGCCTTTCGCCGCAACGCCTGCGCAGCTTCTTCACGGAACTTGAGGGCGAGCGCGGGCCCCTGTATCAGGTGAGCCCGGAACTCGCCGGCCTGATCACGTTCAAACAGCTGAACCTGATGGATCCGCTGCCGATGAGCGGGCCGCTGGACGCGATTTTCTGCCGCAACGTGATCATCTATTTTGACAAGGAGACGCAGCGCAACCTGTTTGCGCGCATCGCGCCGCTGCAGCGGCCGGGCGACCTGCTGTTCCTGGGACATTCGGAGAGTCTGTTCAAGGTTTCGGATGCCTATGCGCTGCTCGGCCGGACCGCCTATCGGCGCATCGCCGCATGAACACGGCGCTGCAGTCGTCAGCCACAACGCCGAAGGCACCGGCGCTGCCGGGCTTCGAGAAAGTCAGGCGGTTCTGGAGTCCGCATGCCGCCCGCTGGGCGGCCAAGATCCTGCCCGGGGAGTTTTTTGTGACGGCTCACGACGAAGTCATCACGACGATCCTCGGCTCGTGCATCTCGGCCTGTATCCGCGACCCGGCCCGCGGCATCGGCGGCATGAATCACTTCATGCTGCCGGAGGACCAGACCGTCGGACGCAATGCCTGGCTCGAGGGCGCGGGGAGCCTTGCGACCCGCTACGGTTCCTTTGCGATGGAGAGTCTCGTCAACGAGCTGATGAAGCTCGGCGCGGAGCGCTCGCGGCTCGAGGTCAAGCTGTTCGGCGGCGGCCGGATCCTCGCGACGATGAGCGACGTGGGTGCGAAGAACATCGAGTTCGTGCACCGATACCTGCGACTGGAGGGATTCCGGATCGCCGCCGAGGACCTGGGCGCGGACTGTCCGCGACATGTCGAATACTTTCCCCGCAGCGGCGTCGTGATGCTGAAGCGCCTGAAGGCTCTGAGCGTGCGCGACATTGCCGACCAGGAGACCCGCTATCGCAGGCGGCTGCTGGCGCCGGCGCCGCCGGAAGATGTCGAGCTGTTTGCATGAACGCAACTACAACCGGCGCCTGCCGGGGAGGCCCACCGTGAAGATCCTGATCATCGACGACTCCACCGCCATGCGCATGATCGTGCGCAAGACGCTGCGCCTCGCGGGCTTCGAGGGTCACGAGTTCGTCGAGGCTGAGGATGGCGCGAAGGGTCTTGCGGCGATCACGGCGGCCGCACCCGACCTGGTGCTGTCCGACTGGAACATGCCGAACATGACCGGGATTGAGCTGCTGGAAAAACTCAACCAGACCGGGGTCAAGGTTCCGTTCGGCTTCGTCACGACGGAGGTGACGCCGGACATGCGGCAGCGCGCGGCGGCAGCCGGTGCACACTTCGTCGTCGCCAAGCCCTTCACGCCGGAATCGTTCCGCGATGCACTCGGCGCGTTCATCCGATGAGCATAGCGCTGCCCGACGCGAGATATGCCGCGACACTGCTCGACATGCTGTTCGACGGCCTGACGGTCAAGCCGGGCGCGAAGCTGGACCTGGCCGCGGCGGCCTGGTGCGCGGTCTACGTTGGCGACGACGGCATTGCCGGAGCGTTCTGCGCCTGCGACATCGCCTTTGCGGCGAATGCCGGTGCGGCGCTGTCCATGCTGCCGCCGGGTGCGGCAAAGGATGCCATCCGTGAGCGCACCCTGACTGACGTGATGCAGGGCAACCTGCACGAGGTCATGAACATCTGTACACGCCTCGTCGTGCGGGAGAATGCGCCGCACCTTCGACTCAGCGGCGTCGTGGCCATCGCTGCGCTGGCGCCGGCGACGGCGGCGCTGTTGAAGGGCGCAAAAGCGCGGGTCGATTTCGAGATCGGCATTCCCCGTTACGGCGCCGGCCTGTTCGCCGTCCTCGCCTCGGGCTGAGCCTCGCGGCGGCCCTGGCGGCCCCCCGACAGGCGCTGCCGGGGACTTTATGCAATCGTTTGTAAAAAAGCAGAATATCGGGTATTTTCAAGCGCATGGGAGTTACCTCGACGACAGCGGGTACGATGGCCGCGGACGCATCCTTGCGCGCCATCCGCTGGCTGACCTACCTGATGTTCTTCATGTTCGCGATGACCACCGATTCGGTCGGGCTGATCATTCCGCAGGTCATCGCCGAGTTCCACCTCGACATGACGACCGCAGGGCTGCTGCAATACGGTTCGATGGCGGGCATTGCGGCGGCCGGCATCGGACTGGGGTTTCTCGCTGACCGCATCGGCCGCAAGCCGACGATCCTGATCGGGCTCGCACTCTTCGCTGCGACGGCGTTCGTGTTCCCGGCGGCAGGCAGCTTCGCCGCGATCGTTGCCCTGATCGTCGTCGCCGGCGCCGCAATCGGCATCTTCAAGACCGGCGCGCTCGCGCTGGTCGGCGACATCTCCACCTCCTCGGTTCAGCTGACCTCGACGATGAACCTGGTCGAGGGCTTCTTCGGGGTCGGTGCGATCATCGGGCCGTTCATCGTCACGGAACTGGTAGCGCGCGGAGTCTCGTGGCGCTGGCTGTATGTCGTGGCAGGCTCGCTATGCGTCGTGCTGTTCGCGATCGCGCTGCGCGCGCGCTATCCGGGACACGCGCGGACCCCGGTCGCGCCCGGGGCGGGCAGCGCCCCGGGCGGTGAACGCAACCTTGTCAGCACGCTGCGGCTGGTCTCGAATCCATTCGCGCTCGGCTTCAGTCTGGCCGCATTCGGCTATGTGGTCGTCGAATGCGCGATCTACGTGTGGATGCCGACGCTGCTGGCGATGCTGCGCGGACCTGGCGTGGAACTGGTCGGCTACGCCTTGCCGGCATTCTTCGTGATGCGCGCGCTCGGGCGCTTCGTCGGCGCCTGGCTGCTGCGCTATTTCGACTGGTCTGCCGCGCTGGCACTGTCGGCTCTCGCAATCTTCGCCTGCTTTGCCGGCAGCGCCTGGGGCGGCATCGGCGTGGCGCTATACCTTCTGCCACTCGCCGGGCTGTTCATGTCGATCATGTACCCGACGATCAATTCCAAGGGCATCGGCTGCTTTCCGACCTCGGAACATGGCGCAATCGCCGGTATCATCCTGTTCTTCACGTGTGCGGGGGCCTTCCTCGGGCCGCTGACGATGGCCAGGGTCAGTGACAGCCTCGGCGGGGCCGCCTACGGCTTCCGGTTCGCGACCGGGGTGGCTGCACTGCTCGCAGTCGGCTGCATCGGCAACTGGCTCGTCAAGCCCGCGCACCCGCAACTCGGACGCTTCGCACAGCAGGCACCCTGACGGATTCCATGAAAAACAAGGTTCAGCTCATCGCATACATCGACCGCTGCGGCGGCGGCGGCATTGCCGACCTGCACGCGCTGCTGCGTGGCCCCCTGACCGGCCTGTTCGGCGGCGTGCACCTGTTGCCGTTCTTCCACCCGATCGACGGCGCGGACGCGGGCTTTGACCCTATCGACCATACGCAGGTCGATCCGCGCCTGGGGACCTGGGACGACCTGAAGGCCCTTTCCCGGGATTTCGAGGTCATGGCGGACGTCATTGTCAACCATATGTCCGACCGCTCGCCGCAGTTCCGCGACTTCGTGGGCAAGGGCAGCGAGTCGCAGTACGCAGAGCTGTTCCTGACGCTGGGCAAGGTATTCCCCCATGGTGCGACCGAGCGCGACCTCGCCGCGATCTACCGGCCGCGACCCGGCTTCCCGTTCACGTTGGTGACGCTCGCGAACGGCGAGCGGCGCGTGCTGTGGACGACGTTCACGCCGCAACAGGTCGACATCGACGTGCGCAGTGGCGAGGGCGCCAGGTACCTGGAGGGCATCCTGGACCGGCTCGCCGGCAGTGGTGTGCGCATGATTCGGCTCGACGCAGTCGGCTATGCGATCAAGAAGGCGGGTACGAGCTGCTTCATGACCCCCGGTACCTTCGACTTCATCGGCGAGTTCGCGACGCAGGCGCGCCTGCGGGGCATCGAGGTTCTCGTCGAGATCCATGCCTACTACCGCCGGCAGATCGAGATCGCCGCGCGGGTCGACTGGGTCTACGACTTTGCGCTGCCGCCGCTCGTGCTGCATGCGCTCGCCTACGGCAGCTCGCGGCGCCTGCGCGAATGGCTGGCGATCCGCCCGGCGAACTCGCTGACGGTCCTCGACACGCATGACGGCATCGGCGTCATTGATATCGGTGCCGACAGCGCGGACCGCCTGGGGAGTCCGGGTCTCGTGCCGCCGGCCGAAATCGACGGGCTGGTGACCCGCATCCACGAGCTGTCGCGCGGCGAGAGCCGCCAGGCGACGGGAGCCGCCGCATCGAACCTCGACCTCTACCAGGTCAACTGTACGTTCTACGATGCCCTTGGCCGCGATGACCGCAGGTACCTGATCGCCCGCGCGCTGCAGTTTTTCATCCCCGGCGTCCCGCAGGTCTACTACGTCGGTCTGCTGGCTGGCACCAACGACATGGAGCTGCTGGCACGCTCGAAGGTGGGCCGGGACATCAACCGGCACCATTACTCGCGCGAGGAGATCGTTGCCGCCACCGGCCGGCCGGTGGTCACGGACCTGTTTGACCTGATCCGCCTGCGCAACTCCCACCCGGCATTCGACGGCAGCTTCTCGGTCGAGCCGGCGGATGACGCGACGCTGTCACTGCGCTGGAGCGCCGGCGACCACGTCGCGACGCTGCGCGTGGGTTTTCGCGACTCGAGCCTGGAGATCAGGATCAGCGATGGTGGCGGGGCGCGATCGCTGCCGCTGCGCAGTTTCGGGGCCTGAGCACCGCTAGCCGCGGATCCGCGTGTTCTTCGGGTCGTAGAAGGCTTCCAGCTGCACGTCGACCGGATGCCGCTCCCAGGCGACCTCGACGGACCAATCGCCCGACTGCAGCCAGTCGCGCGTCACGCCGGCCGCGCAGTGCACGTAGCCCATGCCGAGCGAGCGGCCCACGCGATGGCCCCAGGCGCCCGATTTGATCGAACCGACCAGCACGCCGTCGCGCAGCAGCGGCTCCTCGTGGAACAACAGCGGTGCCGCGTCCGTGACGTCCCGGAGGGCGACCTGGACCAGGCGCTTCGGCAATACGCCTGCGGCCCGCTGCGCAGCGAGGGCCTCCCGGCCGATGAATCCGCCCGGCTTGTCCCAGGCCACGGTGAAGCCGAGACCCGCTTCGAGCGGCGTATCCGCATCGCCGATGTCGTGGCCCCAGCTGCGATAGCCCTTCTCGACGCGGCAGGCGCCCATGGCGTAGTACCCCGCGTGAGCAAGCCCGAACGCGGCGCCCGCATCGATCAGGCGCTCATAGACCTCGAGGATATGCTCGGTCGGCAGGTACAGCTCGTAGCCGAGTTCGCCGACGTAGGTGATGCGGCTCGCGCGCGCGCGCGCATAGCCCAGATCAATCTCGCGCGAGACGGCGAATGGGTGGGTCGAATTCGACAGGTCCGCACCCGAGATCTTCTCCAGCAGCGCACGGCTCTCGGGTCCCATCACGGCGAGCATGCCGAGGCCAGAGGTGACGTCGGTTACGGCACAGCGATCCTCATCGCCGATGTGGCGTCGCAGCCACGCAAGGTCGCGCACCTGCGCAACCGCAGCGGTCACGACGAGATATTCGCGCTCGGCGAGGCGGGTCACCGTGAGGTCCGCCTCAATGCCGCCGTGCTCGTTGAGCCACTGCGTGTAGACGATCCGCCCGGGAACGACGTCCATGTTTGCGGTCGAGATCCGGTTCAGGACGCGGCAGGCGTCGCTGCCCTGCACCAGGTACTTGGAAAAGCTCGACTGATCGTAGAGCGCGACGCGATCGCGCGTCGCGAGGCTCTCACGGCCGCAGGCTGCATGCCAGTACTGGCGGCCGTAGCTGTAGCGGTGTTCCGGCACCTCGCCGGGACCTGCGTACCACATCGGCCGCTCCCAGCCGGCCGTCTCGCCCATGCAGGCCCCGGCCGCGATGACCTGTGCGTACAGCGCCGTGCGGCGCACGCCGCGGGCGGTCGTGCAGTGGTAGTACGGCCAGTGCATGGCGTACAGCAGGCCCAGTGTCTCGACGGTGCGGTCGCGCAGGTAATGCCGGTTGCCCTGGAAGCGCAGCGCGCGACGGATGTCGACGCCGTCGAGATCGGGTGGCGGCCTGCGGTCACGGATCCACTCGGCCATGACCTTGCCGACGCCGCCGCTCGCGGCGATGCCGACCGAGTTGAAACCGGTGGCGACGAACAGGCCCTGCACCTCCGGGGCCTCGCCGATGTAGTAGCGATCGTCGGGCGTGAAGCTCTCCGGCCCGTTGAAGAACAGCTGGATCCCGGCGGTGGCGAGCGCCGGCAGGCGCCGCACGGCCGCTTCGAGGATCGGCTCGAAGTGTTCGTAATCCTCGGCCAGCGTGTCGAAGCAGAAATCCTCGGCGATCCCGTCCATGCCCCAGGGCTTGGCGACCGGCTCGAAGCAGCCCATCAGGATCTTGCCGGCGTCCTCCTTGTAATACGCGCACTCGTCGGGAACGCGCAGTACCGGCAGCCCGGTCGGCAGTCCCGGAATCGGCTCGGTGACGATGTAGAAGTGCTCGGCCGCATGCAGCGGCACGGTGACCCCGACGGTTGCGGCAAGCTCGCGCGACCACATGCCGCCGCAGATCACGACGACGTCGGCGCTGATCGTGCCGGCCTCGGTCTCCGCGCCGCTCGCGCGGCCTTCATTGACGAGGATGCGCGTCACCTTCGTGTTTTCGAAGATACGCGCGCCGCGCATTTTTGCGCCCTGGGCGAGCGCGCGGGTGGTGTCGACCGGATTCGTCTGGCCGTCCTTCGGCATGAAAATGCCGCCGGCCAGGTCATCGACGGTGAGCATAGGCCAGCGCTCGCGGATCTGTCCCGGCGAAAGGACCTCAACCGCGAGGCCGAAGTTCTTGCCCATCGAGGCGCCGCGCTTCAGTTCCTCGAGGCGCGCCGCGTTCGTCGCGACGCTGACGGCGCCATGCTGCCGGAAGCCGGTCGCCTGTCCGGTCTCCGCCTCCAGGTTCGCGTACAGCGACGAGGTGTACTGCGCGAGCTCGGTCAGCGTGCGCGTCGCGCGCAGCTGCCCGACGAGACCGGCGGCATGCCAGGTGGTGCCGCAGGTCAGCTGCCGGCGCTCGAGCAGCACGACGTCGCGGATCCCGAGTTTGGTCAGGTGGTAGGCGATCGAACAGCCGGCGATGCCGCCACCGACGATCAGGACATTGGCATGGGCAGGTAAGGCGGGTGACATGGCGACCTTCAGGCGCGCAGGCGCAGATTATCGGGATCGTAGAGGGGTTCGGTGCCGACGACCGCGCGGTGCCGGCTGCCGAGGATCTCGATCTCGAGTTCGGTGCCCGGCTGCGCGAGGTCGGCGCGCACGTAGGCGAGGGCTATGCTGCGGTCGATCCGGTAGCCATAGCCGCCTGAGGTGACGAGCCCGACCACGGTTCCGCGGTGAAACACGATCGAGACCGCGGCAGCGTCCGCATCGGCTGCATCGACGATCAGCGGCACGAAGCGCTCCCTCGGTCCGGCTGCTGCCTCGCGCTGCAGTGCCGCCTGGCCGAGAAAACCGCCGGGCTTGTCCAGCACCACGAAGCGGTCGAGCGAGGCCGTGAACGGTGTGTAGTCGCGCGTCAGGTCCCCCTTCCAGCCGCGGTAGCCCTTCTCGAGGCGCAGGCTGTCCATCGCATACAGCCCAAAGTCGGCGATGCCGTGCCGGCTGCCGGCGTCCCAGACCGCTGCATAGACCTGCGCAATCTGCGCCATCGGCACGTGCAGCTCCCAGCCGAGTTCGCCGACGTAGTTCACGCGCATCGCGACGACTGCGACCCCCGCGACCTCGATCCTCTGTACACACAGCCACGGGAATGCCGCGTTGTCGAGCGCGGCCGGCGTGATCGCGGCGAGTACGTCGCGTGAGCGGGGGCCGACGACGATCAGCGTGCCGAACTCCGCCGAGCGGTTGGCGATGGATACGGCGGCCGGGTCCTGCGGCAGGTGATCGCGCAGCCAGTCCTCGTCATGGCGCTCGCCGGCTGCCGTCGTCAGCAGCCAGTAGCGGCCCGATCCCAGGTGGCTGATGGTCATCTCCGAGACGATGCCGCCGTTGTCGGCGCAGAAATAGTTCAGTGCCGTGCGGCCGTCCTTCTTCGGCACGCGCCCGGCCACCATCGTGTCGAGCCACGCCGCCGCACCGGGACCGGTGACTTCGAACTTCGTGAATCCCGGCAGATCGAGTACCGCGACGCGCTCCTGCACGGCCTTGCATTCGCGCGCCACGGCCGCGTGCCAGTGCGGCCGCCGGAAAGACCATTCGGGCCCCTCGGCCGCGTCGCCTGACTGCGGGAAATACACGGCACGCTCCCAGCCGCCGCGCGCGCCGAAGCGGGCACCCTTGGCCTGCAGGAGCGGGTAGGCGGGCGAGCAGCGCAACGGCCGACCCGCCTCGCGCTCCTCCTGCGGGAAGCCAACGCCGTATTCGTTCTCATAGGTCTCGATCGCCTTGGCGAGCGCGAACTCCCTGCCGGCGTAGTCGCCGTAGCGGCGGCCGTCGAAGGCCCACATATCCCATTCCGGCGCGCCATGGACCAGCCATTCGGCCATGCACTTGCCGGCGCCGCCCGCCTGCACGATGCCAAAGGTGAACGCGCAGCAATGGAAGAAGGTGCGCTCACCGCGCGCCGGCGAGATCAGCGGGTTACCGTCCGGGGCATAGGGGATCGGGCCGTTGATCACGGACTTGATGCCGACAGTGCCGAGGATCGGCGTACGGTCGCAGGCCGCGACGATGTAGTTCTCGATGCGTCCGAGGTCGTCCGGGAACAGCTCGTTCGCAAAGTGATCCGGAATGCCGTCCAGCCAGTGGGCGCGCGCAGTATTCTCATAGGGACCCAGCAGCAGCGCATAGCGCTCCTGGCGCAGGTAGTAGCTGACGTCCGGGTCGCGCACGATCGGCACGCGGTTCTCGCCGCGCTCCTTCAGCTCCGGAATCTCCTCGGTGATCAGGAACTGGTGTGACAGCGTGACGATGGGCAGGTACTCGCCGATCATCGCCGCAACCTCGCCGCCGCGGTAGCCGCCGGCATTGACGACATATTCCGCGACGATCGTGCCCTTGGTCGTCTCGATGCGCCACTCGCCGTTCGGCTGCTTCGCGATTGCGGTAACCCGCGTCTGGCGGTGCACCTCGGCGCCGAGGTCGCGCGCGCCCTTGGCCAGCGCCTGGGTCATCTGCGCGGGATCAATGTCGCCATCGAACGGATCCCACAGTCCCAGGCGGATATCGTCGAGTTCCAGGAACGGGTGACGCGCGTTGATCTGCGCTGGCGACAGGAGCTCGAAATCGATGCCCTGGGCACGCGCCTGCGAGGTAACGTGGCGGAATTCATCGACGCGCGCCGCGGTGTGCGCGAGGCGGATGCTGCCGGTCGGGTGGCGGTTGATCGCGTAGCCGACTTCGGCCGCCAGGCGGGCATAAAGGTCGGTCGAATACCGGTGCAGCTTCAGCAGGTTCCACGAGGTCGAAAAATTCGGGCAATTTCCCGCCGCATGCCAGGTGGAACCCGAGGTCAGCTCGTCGCGCTCGAGCAACACGGCGTCAGTCCAGCCGAGCTTTGCCAGGTGGTAGAGGGTGCTGCACCCCACCGCGCCACCACCGATGATCACCACCTTCGCATGCGTCTTCATTCAGCCACTCCTCGGTAACCCGCGCATTGTGGCGAAGCGAGGCCCCGCGGTCGAGTGTTTCGCAGCTGCTGGCCGATTTGCGCTATCCTTCGCGCTTCGAATCCGGGGGTTTGCGCAATGAGTGAAATCGAAGTCAAGGTCGTCCGTCGTAGTGCGCGCGAGACTCGCCGCGCGGCGCGCGCGGCGCCGCTGCCCGACAATATCCGGCCGGTACGGCCCGGGATGCCGGGCGGCAACTACAAGCCGCTGTCGGCAGCCGACGTACTGCGCATCCACCATGCAGCCCTCGACGTACTCGAGAATATCGGTCTTGCCGACGCGACCCCGAGCGGCATCGACTACATGACGCGGGCCGGTGCGAAGCTCACGCCGGAAGGGCGGCTGCTGTTTCCGCGCGCGCTGGTCGAAGACACGGTCGCCAATGCCGCGCGGCATTTCGTGCTGCATGGCCAGGATCCGAAGCACGACCTGGAGCCCTGGGGTTCGCGGGTTTATTTCGGCACGGCGGGCGCCGCTGTGCACATCGTCGATGCGCTGACCAGTGGCTACCGCGATTCGACCACGAAGGATCTGTATGACATCGCGCGGGTCGTCGACACGCTCGATCACCTGCACTTCTACCAGCGCTCCGTGGTGTGTCGCGACCTCGCGCTGCCCCTCGAGATGGACGTCAACACCGCCTATGCCTGTGTGTCGGGCACGACCAAGCACGTCGGCACCAGCTGGGTTCTGCCGGAACACCTGGACCGCAGCTTCGAGATGCTGCACCTGATCGCCGGCGGCGAGGACAAGTGGCGCGAGCGCCCCTTCGTCAGCCAGTCGAACTGCTTCGTCGTGCCGCCGCTGAAGTTCGCCTACGACGCCTGCCTGTGCCTCGAGGGCGCAGTACGCGGCGGGATGCCCGTGTTGCTGCTGTCCGCAGGCCAGGCGGGTGCGACGGCGCCGGCGGCGCTCGCCACGGCGCTGGTCCAGGAGGTCGCGGAATGCCTGGCCGGCCTCGTCTACGTCAACTCGATCAAGCGCGGCGCGCCGGCGATTTTCGGCACGTGGTGCTTCGTCTCGGATCTGCGCACCGGCGCGATGTCCGGCGGCAGCCCGGAACAGGCGCTGCTGTCGTCGGCGAGCGCCCAGTTCGCCCAGTTCTACGACCTGACCGGCGGAACCGCGTCCGGCATGAGCGATGCGAAGCTGCCCGACATGCAGGCGGGATACGAGAAGGCGTACAACCATGCGCTGGTCGGCAATGCCGGCGCGAACCTGATCTATGAGTCGGCGGGCATGCTCGCAAGCCTGCTCGGCTTCTCGATGGAAGGCCTGATCATCGACAACGATGTGATCGGCGCTGTGCAGCGCACGATCAAAGGCATCGAGGTCAACGACGAGTCGCTGTCGCTCGAGACCATCCGCAGGACCTGCCTCGAGGGCCCGGGTCATTACCTGGGTGCCGACCAGACACTGCAGCTGATGCAGCGCGAGTACATCTATCCGTCGATCGGCGACCGCTCCAGTCCCAACGAGTGGGTCGAGAGGGGGCGCCCGACGACCGTCGAGCTCGCGAGGCGCAAGCTCGACTCGATCCTCTCGAGCCACTACCCGACGCATATTTCCGACAAGGTCGATGAGGCGATCCGCGCCCGCCTGCCGATCAGGCTGCCGCGCGAGGCGATGCGTCCGAAATAGCCTGAACGTCGCGCCGGTACCGGCTGCCTGCGCGCTCAATACTCGAACTGATAGGACAGGCCTATGCTGCTGCCGGGGTCATTGTCCGGCGTCGTGCCTTGCGCGATGGCTGTGCCGTTGCCGAGGCGCGTCTGCACCTTCAGGTGCCGGGTGATGTCGACGTCCACCTGCACCTGGGTCGTACCGGTCGTGCTCTGCTTGCCCTCCACATAGATCCGCTTCGTCAGATAACGGCCTGCGGCTACACTCGCGCCGGTCGGCGCGGTGCTGCCGGGAGCGGTCGCCGTGCCGGCTGCCGCGCCGAAGGACAGACGATCCAGGCCCAGCGAGCGTTGTAGCCTCGCGAGGGGATTCAGGCCCTCGCCGGTGACGCCGCTCAGTGTGGCGAGCGCGGCGCCGATCTGTGCGGCCTGCAGGGCCGACAACTGCGCCGCGTTCTCGCCGAAGAACAGGTGCGCCATGATCTCGTCCTGGGGCTGGGGCGGGCTGCTGCTGAAATCGAACACCGGTGAATCCGCCGCGCCGGTGATGCGCAGCGTGATCGTGCTGTCGGCGAGCGTCGTGGACGCCGTGAAATCCAGCGAGGGATCGATCTTCTTCGTCAGTCCGGTACCTTCGAAGCCCACGCGGCCGGCGGTGAACATGAGCTTGTTTCCGGCGAGGGAGAAGCTGCCGCGCTGCAGGTCGAAGCCGCCGCTCACCTGCGGCTCATCGGTCGTGCCGCCGAGGTGGATCTCGCCGCCGAGCTCCGCGTCCAGGCCACGCCCCTGGACCAGCATTTCCTGCGGCGCCCGCACGGTCAGATCCATTCCGACGACGAGCTGGCGGTCGGTGAGCGCAGGCCCCTGACCCCGGCGGTGCACGTTGAGCACGACGACGTTCGCTGGCAGGCTGTTCGGGATGCCGATCACGGTCCTGTGCAGCAGCATGTTTCCTGTGATGTCGATACGTTCGCGCAACGTCCCCCTGACTCCGACGTCGGCGTCGAGGGTCGCGGTGATGAGGCTGCTTGCGATCGGTTGTGCATCCCTGGCGGTCAGCTGCAGGTCCACCGGCATGCCCGCCTGCAGGATGCCGAGGCTGCCGGCGAGCCGCAGCTCGCCGGCGGCTGCGTGGCCCGTGAAGCTCCTGATGGTAAGCGCTGGCCCGGCGCCGGCGATGTCGGCCACGATACCGGTCACGCTGATGCCACGACCGTAATCACGCCATTGACCGTCAGCGATGGCGATGCTGCCGGCGAGTTGCGGCGTCACCGGCGTCCCGGTGACATGCATGTCGATCCGCGCCCGTCCGGCCACCTGCTGCCCGCGTGCCTCGAGCAGAGGACTCACGAGCGCAAGATCCACGGTCCCGCCGATCGACAGGTCAGCGGCACCGGCCTCATCCAGCGCCACGTCGCCGGCCACGTTCAACTGCGATCCTGCGCCTGCGCTCAGTCTGGCGTCGAGCCCCGCTGTGTCGCCTTTGAGATCCGCCGTTGCATGCAGGGCGAGGGGCGGCAGCCCGGCCGCGCTGTCGGCGCCGAAACGGATGCCGGTCGCCTCCAGCTGCACGCGACCCTGCGGCGAGGCGAGGCTGCCGCGCACTTGCGCCTGCGCACCGATGCTGCCCGCGGCAAGCAGGTCCGGGAAGACCCGATCGAGCAGTTCCGCGTTCAGCTGCTGCAATTCTCCGTGCAGGTCGAGCACAGGGGCGAGCTCGCCGCCCAGTTCGACCACCGTGTGGCCGGCGGCGAGGCGCAGCTGGTCCACCATGATCCCGTCGCGAAATGACAGCCTCGCCGGGGAGGACAGTGCCAGGTTTGCGCCGCGGTAGGCGAGTGCGGCCTGTACGAACTGCAATCGGTCCTGATCGAGATTCAGCTCGGCCGCCGCGTGCAGCTGCACGGGCGCGCCCCGCCAGGCAGGCATCCGGGCGGCGAGGTCGAGATGCATCGCGTCGCTCGTGCCTGCCCCATCCAGGCTGAGACTTCCGGCGTAGCCGCCGGACGCCAGATCCTCGGCCGCGAGGTGCAGAATCGCGTGCGGCGGGCCGCCCTGCTGGCTCAGCGAGAGACTGCCGTCGATCCGTCCGTGCAGGTCGACGCCGAGGAGATGCCCGATGTCCGCGAGGTCCGCGATGCGCAGATGCAGCTGACCCTGCGACCTTGCGGATCCGCTGCCAACGGCGGCATCGCCTTCGGCATGCGCGCTCTTCCAGTCGGCCGCGCGGATCGCGAACTCCCAGGCGCCGCGTTGCCACCGTCGTGATTCCAGATTGACGTGCAGGGGCGCGCCGTCGAGCATGCCGTCGGCCTGCAGTTCCCCGGCGGGCTCGGCCGGCAATCCCCGCAGGTGCAGCTTCGCGGTGATGACACCCGGGGCCGAGCCATGTACCGACAGCCGGGCGGTGGCGGTGGCATCACCCGCGAGGGCCTGCAGCCGTCCGGCCAACGATCCGCCGGCGTCGAGACTGCCGGCCAGCGCCGCCGACCACAGGCCAACATCGCCGAGATGCAGGCTCCAGCGTGCCTGCAGATCGCCCCAGGCCGTGACACCCCCGGCAGGCAGGCGCGCGAGGCTCGAATCGCGCAGCGTGAGGACACCTGCGGCGCCACGCAGCTGTGCTGTGTCGACCGCGATCGAAGTCGCATCGAAGCTGCCCGATGCCTGCAGCGCCGGCTGCGCGCCGAGCAGCGTGGACCATCCCGGTGTGCCGCCGCGAAGCACGGCGCCGCCTGCGATGTTCAGGGCGACTCCCGACGGCGCTGGCAGCATACCGACTTTGAGGACGGCGCTGCCGCGCAGATCGGCGCCTGCGATCCGGGCGAGCGGCGCGAGATCTTTCCAGTGCAGCTCGAGCTCGGCGCGCCGCGGCGTCGCTGCATTGCCCGTGGCCTTCAGGTCAGCCCAGCGATGCGTTGCCTGCAGCTCGAAGGGGCGGCCCGCCTCGTTCAGGCGGATCGAGGCATCGAGCGACACAGGATCCGCGGCGAACAGCGCGCCGCTGGATCCGGCAAAGCGAAAGCCTGTGCCTGCTGCATGGGCGCTCAGGCGGCCCTGCGCGGCGTGCAGCTCCGCGCGCAGACTCGCGAGCTGCAGCTCGCCGGGCAGCTGCAGGCCATCGACGGCAAGCTCCGCCGCGGCGGTCGGCGTGTTGAGGTCGCCGCGCCAGTGCCCGTCGAGGGCGAAGCTGCGCCAGGCCAGGTCGGGGCGCGGTTGCAGCGCGGGAGCGTGAATCGACACCTCGAGATCGACGGCACCCGCCGCGAGGTCGAGACTCCCCTGCGCGCTCGCATGCAGCTCGCCCGCAGCAAGTTCGGCGGCGACGACCGCCGCATCGCGTGGGCCGTGCAGATTCACGCTCGCCGACAGGGCTCCGAGTCCGGGGAGCTGCAGGATGTTCTCGAGCGGGCCGCCCGCCGGCTCCTGCAGCTGGAGCGACGCATCCAGCCGTCGCGCATCGAAGCGCAGGTCGATGACATAGCGGCCGTCGCCGTCGATGCGGGCGAGATCCGCGAGGATCACCGCGTCGTTGACCGAGTGCAGCGTGAAGCGGCCGTGCCCGCTGAGCGAGGCGGACCGCCCGGCAAGCGCGGTCCCCAGCTCGAGCGCAGGCACGTTCCACTGCGCCACGTCGATCCGCGGGAGGGACGGCCAGTGCGCGCGCGGGGCCGCAGTGCTTATCGGCAGTCGTTCGACGTGAATGGCATCGATGGTGAGCGCATCGATCTGCACGCGATCTTGCAGCAGGGCGAAGGGGTGCCAGGAGAGCGCGATATGATCGGCGGTAAGCCAGACGCCCGCGCGGTCGCGCAACTCGAGATGATCGACGGTGAGCGCAGTCGGCCAGTTCCCCCCGAGCCCGCGCAGACTGACGGCCCCGCCCGTGAGCTGCGCGGTCAGTCCGGCGATCAGTGCGCGCCCGCCATCGGTCCTCCCGACGAGGAGTAGTCCTGCACCGGGCGCGGCGAGGAGCAACACCGCGAGCGCCGCCGACCACCCGAGGGCCTTGCGCCAGCGCCGCATCAGAACGCCTGCCCGAGGCCGATGTAGATCTGCAACGAGTTGCTGCCCGGGATCCGCTGGGTGGGCACGGCGACGTCGAAGCGGATCGGGCCGATCGGCGTGTAGTAGCGCAGGCCGGCGCCGACACCGATGCGAAACACGTTCGGCAGGTATTGCAGGCTGGAGCTCACCTGACCCCCGTCGACGTAGACCGCGGCGCCGTAGCTGCGGCCGAAACGCTGGCGGAACTCGAGTCCGCCTGCGAGGACCGCCGTGCCGCCGACCGGATCGGTCGTGTTCGCGAACAGCGGTCCCACAGACTGATAATTGTAACCGCGGATCGTGCCGCTGCCGCCGGCATAGAAGCGCTGGTCGGGTGGCAGGCTGAATTCGCCGGCGCCCTGTGCGAGCCCGACGAGGCCGCGTGCGGCAAGCACCGAACGTCCTGCGGGCAGGGCGGCAAGCAGATCGTGCATGTCGAGATAGGCCGCCGCCTTGATCTGGCTGATCATGAAAGTGGCGTTCGGCTTGCCGATCGAGACGGTGGGCGTGACGCTGGCAGCGGCACGGATGCCGTGCCGTGGATCGTCGAGCGGCGAGGCGAGGTCCGTCGAATCGTAGGTCAGCCCCAGCGGCAGTCCGACCAGTGTGTAATCGTGGGTGACTCCGTCCTGGATGATCTGCTCGTCGGCGGCCGAGACGCCCGCGCTCGCCGTCCACCGGGATGTCAGCCTGCGCGTCAGTGTCACCGCGCCGGTGCGCGCCCGCTGGTCGTAGGCCTGCAGCGCCTGGTGGTTCGCGCCTGCGGACACCTGCAGCGACTGGTCGGGCCGGCCGAAGTCCGGCAGGATGTATTTGACACTCGTGTCGTAGCCGATGCCCGTCGTCGCCTTGCCGTCGATGTTGGTCACGGAGCCGGCGACGATCAACTGGTCGGCGCGGCCGAAGAGATTGCGGTCTGTCCAGCTCGCACCGCTGCTGCCGCCGAGATCGGTCGAGTAGGCGGCGGTCAGGTTGACGGCGTGGCGCGGACGCTCGCGCACCGTGAAGGTGACCGGCACCGCGCCCTGCGGGTCCGCATCGGGTCCCACCTGGACGTTGACGCTCGCGAACACGCCGAGATCGAGCAGGTCGCGGCGCGCCCGTTCAATGTCGTCCGGACGGAAGCGCGCCCCCGTCCTGAGCTTGAGGCGGCGGCGGGCGGTCGCCTCCCGGACCCGCACGAGGCCCGCAAAGCCGATCGTGCCGATCCGCACCTGCGCCCCGCTCGCGACGTTGAAGGTCACATCGAGCAGCGGCAGCTTCGCGTCCTCGTCAGCGACGGGAGGATCGACGCGTGCGAAGGCGTAGCCGCGCTCCTGCAGGGCACTCAGCACGCGTGCGCCGGCGGCGACCACCTGCGAGGCCACGGCCGGGTCGCCCGGGTGCAGGCCGAGGACGTCGCGGACGTCGGCCGGTACCGCACCGTCGATGCGGATGTCGCGCAGGTGGTACAGGGGACCGAGTTCGAAGGCGATCGCAACCTGCGCCTCGCGCTCCTTCGGCAGCGCCTGCAGGCGGTCCGCGAGGTCCAGATCCCGCAGCGGCGCACCATCGATCGTGATATCCACCCTGGAGGTGTAGTAGCCGTAGCTCTCGAGGACGGACTTCAGGCGGTCGCCATCGCGGCGCGCCCGCGCAATCAGGCCGAAGGGACTCACCGTGGCCGACGAGCCGAGCGATATGAGTTCAGAGGCGGATTTCAGGGTCGAGTCGATGTCATCGTCGCCGGTACTCGCGAGTGCCACGCGATAGGCCTGCGCGTCGGCCGCCTGGGCGCAGTCCATGGCGGCTGCCAGGACGAAGCAGAGGACAAGGATCCCGACGATGGCAGGGCGCTTCGCCCGCGGGATGCCGAATGCATTGATTCGCGAACCTGCAGTCTGTCGCATTCAGCCCGCCATTCGGATGTGCCGACCGTTCACCGCCGGACGCGTGCCGCGCAGCCGCAGGTCAGGGCGCCGCGAGGTCAGCGGTCACATCGTCGACCTGGAGCCGGTAGCCGACGCCGGCTTCGGTGATCAGGTAGCGCGGCTGGCGCGGATCCGGCTCGAGCTTCTGGCGCAGCATCTTGATGTAGCTGCGCAGCCCGCGGCTGTCGCCCAGCCGGTCCGGCCCCCAGGCTTCGCGGATCAGCTGTTCCTGCGTGACGATCATCCCGGCATTGCGCGCCAGCGCGTCGATGACCCGGTACTCGAGCGGCGTCAGATGCACACTGCCCTGCGGGCCCTGGGCGCTACGCTTGGCCAGATCCACGTCAATTGCGCCGAAGCGCAACAGCGGCAGCTGGTCGCCGGCGCGGGCATTGCGGCGCAGCGCTGCGCGGACGCGAGCGAGCAGTTCCGGCGCACTGAAGGGCTTTGCGACGTAATCATCGGCGCCGGCGTCAAGCGCCGCAATCTTGTCGGTCTCCATCGTGCGCGCCGACAGCACCAGGATCGGCAGCGGCGAGAAGCGGCGGATCTCGCGGATCACGGACAGCCCGTCCTTGTCCGGCAGCCCGAGATCGACGACCACGAGGTCAGGACGGTGATTGCGCGCCTCGATGGCGCCGCGTGCCGCGGATTCCGCCTCGACGACGCGGTAGTGCTGGCTCTCCAGCAGCATACGCAGCACGCTGCGGATGCCGCCGTCGTCCTCGATAACCAGGACGGAGAACATCGCCTGGGTCATGCAGCCGGTTCCACGGTGGGCAGCGTGAAGACGAAGCGGGCGCCGCCGCCGAAGCGCTGCGTGGCGCTGATGCTGCCGCCATGCGCATTGATGATGGCACGGCAGATGGCGAGGCCCAGGCCCGCACCTCCTGCGTTGCTCTCCTCGCGGCCGCGCTGGAACTTGGCGAACAGCTTCTCGGGGTCGCCCGGCGGCAGCCCGGGACCGTTGTCCTCGACGCCCACGCTGATCCAGTCGCCGTCGGATGCGGCGGTGATGCGGATCTGCGTCTCCGGCGGCGTGTGCTTCACGGCGTTTTCCAGCAGGTTGACGATGACCTGCGCGACCAGCGGAGCATCGACATGCACCGGCGGCAGTTCCCCGGGTAGCGCAACGTCAAGGGTCCGGCCGCCGAGCCGTCCCTCGAGCCTCGAGAGGGCCGTGCCCACCAGGTCGTCCACGGTCTGCCAGTCGCGGCGCAGGCGCACTTCGCCGGACTCGAAGCGCATCAGGTCGAGCACGTTGGAGATCAGTTCCGACATCTCGTGCGCCTTGCCGTCGATCGAGCGGACCAGTTCCGCCCGCGCCGCCGGGTCGAGCTGCAGGTGCGGGTCGTTCAGCGCACTGCTCGCCCCGGTGATCACCGCCAGCGGCGTGCGCAGGTCATGCGAGATCGATGCCAGCAGCGTATTGCGCAGGCTCTCGGTCTCGGCGACGACGCGCGCATGCTCCGCTTCCTCGGCGAGTTGCGAGCGCTCGACCGCCAGCGCGATCTGGCCGGCGAAGGTCTCCAGCAGGTGCCGCTGTTCGGGGAGCATAAGCCTGCGCTTCTGCGTCGGCCGTACCGCGAGGACCCCGAGGGTACGCCGCGCCCCGGTCAGCGGCAGATACTGCGCGAGCGCCGCCGGCAGCGTGTCGGTGCCGAGTCCGGCCGGGCGCCCGTGGTCGAATACCCACTGGGCCACGGACAGGTCCGGCGACGGCAGCGCCTCGGTCGGGGCCGTGCCGTGCGGCAGCCGCAGATGTCCCTGCGCGTCCGGCATCAGGATCGTCGCATTGCTCGCGAAGGTCTCGGCCACGTGGCGGATGGCGACGCGGGCGAGATTGCCGAAGCTGCGTGTTGCGGCGAGTTCCCGGCTCATCGCGTACAGCGAGGAGGTGCGCCGCTCGCGTGCGCCGGCGACGCGGGTCTGGGCGCGCACATTCGCGACCAGGCTCGCGATGACCAGGGCAATCACCAGCATCACGCCGAAGGTGACCAGATACTCGAGATTGTTGGTCGAGAACGTGAAGCGCGGCGGCACAAAACAGAAGTCGAGTGCGACGACGTTCAGGACCGCCGTGAGGCTCGCGGGCCCGCGCCCCAGGCGCAGCGCGGCCACCGTCGCGCCCAGCAGGTACATCATCACCAGGTTGGTCAGGTTGAAATAGGGATACATCAGCTCGGCGATGCCGGTGCACAGCGCTGTGATCGCGAGCGCCGCCCAGTAGCGCTCCCAGCGGATCTGGCGCGGGCCGATATCGGGCAGTGCGCGCGGCAGCGACCCTTGAGTATCGCGGGTCGCGATCACCGAAACGTCGAAACCCGTTCCGCGGCGCACGAGTTCGGTCGCGGTCGAGCGGCGCAGCAAGGTGCGCCAGCCGGTACGCTTGACTTCACCGACGACGATGCGGGTGATGTTGCGCAGCCGCGCATACTCGATCAGCGCATCGGCTGCGGACGGTCCGTCGAGCGTGACGGTCTCGGCGCCGAGCGATTCGGCGAGGCGCAGTACGTCGATGCGCCGGTTGCGTTCCTGCTCCGACAGCCGCAGCAGAGCCGGAGTCTCGACCGAGACCACCATCCATTCCGCATCGAGCGCATCGGCAAAGCGCTTGCCGAAACGCACCAGCTGCTCGGCCTGGCCGTCCGGGGCGACCGCGATCAGGAAGCGGTCGCGGGCGAGCCATGGACGGGAAACACGCTCCTTGCCCTGGTACTCGAGCGCATCCGCATCGACCCGGTCCGCCGTGCGACGCAGTGCGAGTTCGCGCAGCGCCAACAGGTTCGGCGTGCGGAAGAAACGTTCGGTCGCCGTGCCGACCTGATCGGCGACGTAGACCTTGCCGGAACGCAACCGGGCGAGCAGGTCGTCGGGCGTCAGGTCGATCAGCTCGACCTCGTGGGCCTCGTCAAAGATACGGTCAGGGATGGTTTCCTGTTGGCGGATGCCGGTGATGCCGGCGACGACGTCGTTGAGGCTCTCCAGATGCTGAACGTTCAGCGTCGTCCAGACATTGATGCCGCCATCCAGCAGTTCCTCCACGTCCTGCCAGCGCTTGGCATGGCGCGGGCGCGGCTCGCCCTCGGTCAGGTTGGAGTGCGCCAGCTCATCGACGAGAATCGTTGCCGGTGCGCGCCGCAGCGCCGCATCGAGGTCGAACTCGCGGCGTACGATCCCCTTGTAACGGACGTCGAGGAAAGGCAGTACCTCGAGACCCTCGAGCAGGCGCTCGGTCTCGACCCGCCCATGGGGCTCGACATAGCCGACGACGATGTCGGCACCCGCGGAATGCGCGGCACGCGCGGCTTCCAGCATAGAGTAAGTCTTGCCCACGCCGGCCGAGGCGCCGAAGAAGATGTGCAGCCGGCCGCGCCGCGCGCGCTCTTCCTCGCGCTGCACGTCAGCCAGCAGTTCATCCGGATTGCGGCGTCCACCGTCTTTCATCAGGGCAGTATAGCCGACCTGAAACTCCGAGCCGCCGTGGCAGGTTATGCCCGCACCGTGGCATCAGTCAGCCACGACCTCATCCGGCACGACTGTGCGGGTCGCAACCGGCAGCAGGATCTCGAATCGGGCGCCCCCGCCCGGGTTCGCAGTGGCCGTAATATCGCCCCCGTGCAGCCGTGCGCAGGCCCGGCAGATCGCAAGTCCCAGCCCTACGCCGGCAAGGCCCTGGCCGCGACGGCCCTGGCGGAACTTTTCGAACAGCAGTTCCGGATCGCCGCACGGCAGACCCGGTCCGTCATCCGCGACCGTGAGTCGCATCTGCCCGGCTTCAAATGTCGATGTGATCGCGATCGTCGTGCCCGGCGGTGTGTATTTGACCGCATTCTCCAGCAGGTTGTTCAGCATCTGCACCACCAGGTTCGCATCGACCAGAACCAGCAAAGAGCCGGTGTCGGAGTGCACCGCGACCCGCCACCCGGCAAGCCGCACCTCGTTCGTACGCAGAGCGATCGCAATCAGGTCCTCGATTGCATGCCAGTCTGCGCGCAGTGTTGCCCCTCCCTCCAGGCGAGCCAGTTCCAGGACGTTCGCCAGCAGCGCGGCCATCTCACCTGCCTTGCGCTCGATCAGTTCCCCGAGCATGGTTCGGCGGTCGCCGTTCAAGGCATACCCCGGCTGCGCGAGGAGGTTGCCGGCACCCGCGATTGCCGACAGCGGCGTGCGCAGGTCATGCGATATCGAGGCGAGCAGAGTATTGCGCAGCGTCGCCTGGTCAGCGGCAAAGCGTGCCGCATCCGCAGCTTCCACGAGGCTGGCGCGCTGCATCGACAGTGCCAGCTGGGACGCAATGGCGTCGAGGAGATCGAGTTGCTCCGGCTGCAGCTGCGATATACCGGCCGTGAGCCGGACCAGCATGAGTCCGTGGGTGCGTCCGACACCCGGCAGCGGCAGGTAGATACCGTCCGCGAGCCGGCGCTCGCCATTGCGCATGACCTCGGCGGCGATGGCCATGTCGGGGGACAAGGCGGTGTCAGTTGCGGCCATTCCTGACAGTCTGTCCTCCGCGCTGGCCACGAAGACCGCGACGGCGCCCTGGAACGTCTCGCTGACATGGCGGGCCGCCGCCGCGGCCATTGAGGCGGCATCGGTCGCCACGGCCAGTTCGCGACTCATCGAATACAGCACCGCTGTACGCCGCTCGCGTGCGTCGGCCAGCTCCTTGTGCCGGCGGATGCCGACCATCAGGTTGGAGATTACCAGCGAGACGAACAACACCACCGCAAGCGCGGAGAGATAGCGGGCATCCTCGACCTCGAAGCTGAACGCGGGCGGCACAAAGAAGTAGTCATATGCCAGCATGTTGGCGAGCGCAAGCAGGACCAACGGTCCGCGCCCCAGGCGCAGCGCGCCGATCGTCGAGCCCAGCAGATAGACCATCGCGATGTTTACGAGGTCGATGCCCGGATACCAGGGAAAGACGAGCAGGGTGCAGGCCGTGGAGATTCCGAGGGCACGCAGGTAGTCCGACCAGTGACCGGTGGTGTACACGCTCGAGGCGCGCGGCTCGGCAGGCGTCTGCATCACCGTTTACCCGCAGGGCGTGCGCGCCATGCTGCTGCGGATCTGCGCAATCAGCCCGGCGGTGAACAACAGCTGCGTGTTCGGCACAGCCGCGGAGGTGTCGATGCCATTGCCTCGAGAGCCCGGTATCATGCCGATGGCCGCAAGAGCCTGCGGATCGTCGCCGCTGTAGAGCGGGCCGCCGGACATCCCGACGGTCGTCTGCAGCGTCGATTCGAGCAATGCGCCTCCGGGCCCTGCAGACTGCACGTCGATGACCTGTCCGCGCGATCCCCACAGATCCTTGAAGTTGAAGCCATCGGGGCGCAGGGACCGGTGGTCGACCGGGAAGCCGGCTGACGCGACGCGGGTGCCATGCATCAGGAATCGCAAGCCGCGCGCAGCACCGCGGCTGGTCTCGCCTGCGGTGTGGCCGACGGCGAATGCCACGCCCTTGCCCGGCGGCAGGGACTGGGCCGTCTGGCCCGACGACACCGCCAGGCAGGTAGCTGCCATCAGTCCGACGCCGCGGTACCGGACGGAGCCGCCTAGAACTTGACCATCACGCCGCCTCCCCAGACGACCTCGCGGGTGCGCAGATCGGGGAACCAGTCGCCAGCCGGGCATTGCCCGGTGGTCGCATTGGCGGAAGCACCGACGCAGCTCGAGGGCGAGCCGGTGTTGCCGGTGGTGCCGCCGGAGAAGGGCGGCGTCATGCCGCCGGAACCGGTCCAGTACGGCACGTCCGAGTGACGGAAGGTGACCTCCGTCCACCAGGTGATCCAGTCCTTCGGCATGTACTGGAAGTTCAGCTGCGTGTCCCACTGATAGAGCTTCTGGCCCGGCTGTTGCGTGAAGTACGGACTGCCGGTAGCTGCCGTGGCGCCGTTGATCGGCGGGGTCAGCGCGAGATAGCGACCCGGGTTGTTCATGAACCCGCCCCCGAATGTGATCGCGTAAAGGTCATTGTTGAACCAGGTGCGGTCGTAGGCCATGATTCCGAAGAAGCTCTCCTTGTTCTTGCCACCCGTACAGCTGACTCCGCCGCCGTACTCGCATCCGAGATCGGCCGTGAGCGAGAACGCCATCTTCGACACGCCGGTTCCGCCCTTGCCGTGGGCATCGTAGTACTTGACCAGGATGCTGTCGTCCTCGTGCACGCGCGTGACCTTCGACCAGTTGACCGGCGGACCGCCGCCGACGTAGGAGCCGGAGGGCGCGTTGCCCGGGCCGCCGTTCTGCGGCTGGCACAGCGAGTCCGCGGTACCTATGCCGTTGTTCGCGTTGGACTGGCAGTTCAGGTTGTCCTGGCCGATCGAATACGTGTTGAACACCATCTTCAGCGAGTCGTTCGGGATCCACAGGATCTGGCCGCCGAAGCCGGGTTTGCTGTTGAACTTGGCGTAGGACTGCCAGCCATTGATCAGCCACGGCTCGATCTTCAGTGTCTGGGTCGGGAACCACTGCACGCGCAGCCCGTTGAAGAACCATGGCGTGTTCGAGGAGACGAACGAAGGCTGGTAGGTCCAGTTGTCAAAGTTGTAGTAGCTGAACAGGCCGATGTAGGAAACGAACACACCCATGTCCACGTTCAGGCCATGGTTCACGTCGAAATGGTAGCCGGCGTTCGCCTCGGAAAAGTACTTGTAGGCGCCTTGCAGATCCCACTGGCCGACAGCAGCGCTCCCGTCGTTGCGCGGCGTCGTGGTCGCGAAGTCACCGAACATCGACAGGAAACGCGCCTTGACGTTGTTCCAGTGGAAATCGCCCCCGAAGCTGACCTGCTCGATCTGGAACTCGCCGGAGCGGAATTCCTCGGTGGAGCCGCTGATGGTGTGATCCTGGGGATGGTTGCCGCTCTGCAGGTAGTTGACGTCCATGCGGATTTCCGGCGTGAAGAACTTGGTGTCGAAGATCGGTGCCTTCTCGCGCGTATTGCCGTTCATCCAGCCGATATCCCCCACCGCAAACGGTGTCTGGGTATCGACCTCGGGGGCCGGCTCCGGAGCCTCCAGCGCCTCGGGGATCACCTGCGCCGCTGCGCCGGGTTGCATGGCTGCGGCCACCAGTGACGGCGAGGTGGCCGCCACACCATTCATGACAATGTCCGAGCGCGTCGCCTTCCTGGGCACCACCGTCACCTTCGGCAGGACCACATCCGGCAGTCCGTCCGCCTGCGCGGTCACGGCCCACTCACCGGCCCCAAGGTCGGCAAACGAATAGACGCCGTCGCTTCCGGACAGGGTCGAACGAATCGCACTGCCATCGGTGCGGGCCGCTGTCACCGTCGCGTAGGCCACCGGCAGGCGCGCGGAATCCCTGACGATGCCGACGATCGTCCCGGCGGCAATCTGCGTCGCCGGCGCATTCGCGACATCGGCGTATGTCGCGGGGGCTGCAAGGGCTGCGGCGAGGGCGGCAACCAGAAGAATATTCGGAAGCTTTGTCTTGTTCATGAATCCCGGTCCTTTCGTGTTTGGACGCATTCTGACTGTCGCTACTCGACGCTTTCGCCGTGGAGGGCGATATCGAGACCGATACGTTCCTCCTCCTCGGTCACCCGCAGCCCGATCGTCAGATCGATCAACTTCAGGAGGACGATGCTGATGACGAAGCCGTAGAGGACGGTTGCGCCGACACCCCACAACTGCGTGACGACAGATCCTTCAGAGCCGCTGATTTCCCTGCTCGCGAACACGCCGGTCAGCAGCGCACCGATGATTCCGCCGATGCCGTGGACGCCGAAGGCATCCAGCGAGTCGTCGTAGCCGAGCAGCGACTTTAGCCACGTGGCGGCGCAGAAACAGCCCACGCCGGCAACCGCTCCGATGATCAACCCTGCTGAGGGCCCGACGAAGCCCGAGGCCGGCGTGATAGCGACGAGGCCCGCGACGGCACCCGAGGCAATGCCGAGGACGCTGGGCTTGCCCTTGCTGAACCATTCCGTGAACATCCAGGCGAGTGCCGCGGCGCCGGTCGCCATCTGCGTGGCCAGCATGGCCATGCCGGCGCGGCCATCGGCGGCTCCGGCTGAGCCGGCATTGAAGCCGAACCAGCCCACCCAGAGGAGCGATGCGCCGGTCAGGGTCAGGACAAGGTTATGCGGCGCCATGGCTTCGCGGCCGTAGCCGAGGCGCTTGCCAAGCACGAGGCAGCACGCGAGGCCGGCTATTCCTGCGTTGATGTGCACGACAGTGCCGCCGGCATAGTCCATCACGCCCTTGACTGCGAGCCAGCCCGTCGGCTCCCAGACCCAGTGGGCGATCGGTGCGTAGACGACGATGGACCAGACGGATACGAACACCAGCATGGCGGAGAATTTCATGCGGTCCGCGAATGCACCGGCAATCAGTGCCGGAGTGATGATCGCGAAGGTCAGCTGGAACATCGCATAGACCGTCTCCGGTATCGTCAGCGCAAGGTGCGAGACGGTCAGCTGGTTTGCATCCTTCAGGAAAACCATGCCCTTCAGCAGGATGCGCGAGTTGCCCCCGAGCCACGGCGAGCCGGGGGTGAACGCCAGCGAGTAGCCGACGAGCCACCACAGCAGTGTGACGACGCAGGTGATTGCGAAACTCTGCATCAGGGTCGCGAGAACGTTCTTCCTGCGTACCATCCCGCCGTAGAACAGCGCGAGGCCGGGAATCGTCATCAACAGGACCAGGGCCGTGGAGGTCAGCATCCAGGCGGTATCGCCGGCGCTGATCTTGTCGATGCCGATCAGCTGCGGTTCGGTCGGCGCGGCGGGGGCGGCCGCTGGCTCTGCGGGGGCAGTGGCCGCCGCCGCGGGGGCCATGGCCGGCACCGCGGACGGTGTCGGATCCGGGGGCTCCGACCAGGAGGGTGCGACCGCCAGGCCAAGAAGGCCGATGCACAGGCACGCTGGCAATTTTCCGGTCAACTTGTGATCTCCGCATAAAGTTTTTGTTGCGGCCCAGAAGTAGCACCCAGGAAATAAACACCGTGTTAAGAAAAGCCCGAGGGTGTTAAATCGGTATTAAGAAAATTGCGATGCAATATTCCGAGTCACGAAATTTCTGCCTTTGCCTTCACTTGGTGCAGAAAATCCGTCTCTCAGCGGCGCAGGTCCAGTGCAAGATTCAACTCGAGAACGTTGACGCGGTTCTCGCCGATGAGGCCCGCGAGCCGTCCGCGCGCGTGCCCGGCGATCAGCTTTTCAATCTCCGCGGGTGCAATGCCGCGGGCGCGCGCGATACGTGCGATCTGGTAGCGCGCGCCGGCGAGGCTGATCTCGGGGTCGAGGCCGCTCGCCGAGGCGGTGACCAGATCCACCGGCACCGGGCCTCCCTGGTCCGGATCACCCGCATGCAGTGACTTGAGGTTCGCGCTCACCTGATCGATCAGCGCCGGGTTCAGGGGCCCCAGGTTCGAACCGCTCGAGGCGAGGCCGTTGTAGGCCTGCGGGGCGGTTGCGGAAGGGCGGCCCCAGAAGTACTTCGGGTCCGAGAACGCCTGCCCGATGAGACTCGAGCCGATGACCTGCCCATTGCTGTAGAGCAGGCTGCCGGAGGCCTGGCGGGGCAGCGCGAGCTGTGCGATCCCGGTGATCACCAGGGGGTAGGCCAGGCCCAGCAGCACGCTCATCACGACGAGCAGGCTCAGGGCGGGACGCAGGTAGCGGGTCAGCATGGTCAGTTCTCCGTCAGGCCCAGCCGGCTGCAGCGATCAGCATGTCGATCAGCTTGATCGCCGGGAATGGCACGATGATGCCGCCGAGGCCGTAAATCAGCAGATTGCGACGCAGCAGGGCAGCGGCACCCATCGGCCGGTACTTCACGCCGCGGATTGCCAGCGGGATCAGCACGACGATGATCAGCGCATTGAAAATCACGGCCGACAGGATGGCGGAGTTCGGGGTCGCCAGATGCATGATGTTGAGGCCCGCGAGCTGGGGATAGGTCGTCGCGAACGCCGCCGGGATGATCGCGAAATACTTCGCGACGTCGTTGGCGATCGAGAACGTCGTCAGGGCGCCGCGCGTCATCAGCATCTGCTTGCCGGTCTCGACGATCTCGATCAGTTTGGTCGGGTTCGAGTCCAGGTCCACCATGTTGCCGGCTTCCTTGGCGGCCTGGGTACCGGTGTTCATCGCCACCGCCACGTCCGACTGCGCCAGCGCCGGCGCATCGTTGGTGCCGTCGCCGGTCATCGCGACGAGACGTCCCTGTGCCTGGTGTTCGCGGATCAGCCGCAGCTTGGCTTCCGGGGTCGCCTCGGCGAGGAAGTCATCGACGCCGGCCTCGGCGGCGATCGCCGCGGCCGTGAGCCGGTTGTCGCCGGTAATCATGATGGTCTTGATGCCCATCTGGCGCAGGTCCGCGAAGCGCTCGCGGATGCCGCCCTTGACGATGTCCTTGAGCTCGATGACGCCGAGCACCCGCGCGCCCTCGGCCACGACCAGCGGGGTCGCTCCCTGGCGCGCAACGCGCTGCACGATGTCGTTGACCCCGGCCGGAAACTGCGCACCCAGCGCGACGATGTATTTCGCGATGGTGTCCGGCGCACCCTTGCGGATGCGGCGGTCGCCGACGTCCACGCCGCTCATGCGGGTGTGCGCCGAGAACGGCACGAACACCGCGTCGAGCGCCCCCAGGTCCCGTTCGCGCAGGTTGTAGCGTTTCGCGAGCACGACGACGCTGCGACCCTCCGGCGTCTCGTCGGCGAGCGAGGAGAGCTGCGCGGCATCGGCCAGGTCCTGTTCGCTGACGCCCGGGGCCGGGAGAAAGGCGCTGGCCTGGCGGTTGCCGAGCGTGATCGTGCCGGTCTTGTCCAGCAGCAGTACATCAACGTCGCCGGCTGCCTCGACCGCCCGGCCGGAGGTTGCGACGACATTCGCCTGCATCATGCGGCTCATGCCGGCAACGCCGATCGCGGACAGCAGGCCGCCGATTGTCGTCGGGATCAGGCAGACGAGCAGCGACACGAGCGCCGTGATCGTGATCGGGCTGCCGACCTTGCTGGCGGCGGCGCTGAACATCGAGAACGGCAGCAGCGTCACGATGACGATCAGGAACACCAGCGTCAGCGCGACCAGCAGGATGGTCAGGGCGATCTCGTTCGGGGTCTTCTGGCGCTTCGCAGCCTCGACCATCGAGATCATGTGGTCGAGGAAGGTCTCGCCCGGATTCACGGTCACGCGCACGACGATCCAGTCCGACAGTACCCGCGTGCCGCCGGTCACGGAACAGAAGTCCCCGCCCGCCTCGCGGATGACCGGCGCGGATTCGCCGGTGATTGCGCTTTCGTCGACCGAGGCTGCGCCCTCGATGACCTCGCCATC
>Ga0302279_10000658_pt1 | contig 50896 bp, 48 predicted proteins | sample III_Bog_N3_3_FD_194541 | JGI IMG/M metagenome (GOLD analysis project Ga0302279, IMG submission 194541) | Peat permafrost microbial communities from Stordalen Mire near Abisko, Sweden - III_Bog_N3_3 | ecosystem: Environmental > Terrestrial > Soil > Wetlands > Peat | place: Sweden: Abisko... | reverse complement strand
GGGGGGGGGGGGTGGCGGGGGCGGGCGGCCCCCCCCCCCCCCCCCCCCCGCCGCGCTCCCCCGCCCCCCCCCCCCCCACTCGGCTGCGTTTCGAAGGCCATCGGTGGCCGCCGTCCGCGATCACTAGCCACGACGAGCCGTAGGCCGGGACCGATGGGAGGCGGCGTGGGTGGGCGGGCTGGCCGCCGGCTCCCATCGGTCCCGGCCTGCGGCGTGCTCTGGCCCGCGCCAGCCTCGTCTCCCCACGTGCGCGAAGCACTTCTTCGCGCACGTGGGGAAGGCATCGGCGCACGCGAAGCACTTCTTCGCGCACGTGGGGAAGGCATCGGCGCACGCGAAGCACTTCTTCGCGCACGTGGGGAAGGCATCGGCGCACGCGAAGCACTTCTTCGCGCATGCAGAGAAGGCATCGGCGCCAGCAATCCCTCTCCCCGCGAGCCCCGCTCAGCCCAGCTCCCTGAATTCCCCCGCGATCCCCATGTCTTCCAGAAGTCGACGTCCTTCACGCACGAAGCGGGTCGCGATCCCCCCTCCTCTCCAGCTCATAGGCTCGAGGGACGGGGACGCGGCGAGGGCGGCGGTGGAGGCAGCCCAGGCGCGTCGGTGCTCGATTCCCTGCGGAAATGCGCCCTCGCGCTCGCCACGTCGATTGACTCCGCCCGTATTTCGCGGAAGATGCCCGCTCTCGTCACCCGAGCAGGAGGTCACGTTTCCCTTATGTCCATGGGCCGTCCCCGTTTCGATCCTCGCCAGCAGCAGCGCGGCATTCAAATCCGCGTGAACCACCGCATCCGTGTGCCCGAAGTCCGCGTCATCGACGCCGACGGCTCGATGCTAGGCGTGCTGCAAACTCACGAAGCGCTCCGCAAGGCCCAGGAACAGGGACTCGACCTCGTCGAGGTGAACCCGAAGTCCGACCCGCCGGTCTGCAAGATCCTCGACTTCGGCAAGTACAAGTACGAGGAGAAGAAGAAGGCGGGCGAGGCCAAGCGCAAGCAGACGGTCGTTGACATCAAGGAGATCAAGCTCCGTCCGAAGACCGACGACCACGACCTCGACTTCAAGGTGAAAGCGGCGCGCCGCTTCCTCGAAGCGGGCCACAAGGTGAAGTTCACCGTGCGCTTCCGCGGTCGCGAAATCACGCACCCCGAGAAGGCGCAGGAGCAGCTCACCGTCGTCGTGTCGGGCACCGAGGATCTCGCGAACGTCGAGACCCGCGCGATGATGGAAGCGCGCGCGATGACGATCGTGATCGCGCCGAAGCCGGCCATCATGCAGAAGGTCGCGCAGGCGAAGATTCAGGCCGAGAAGGAGCGCCAGAAGGCCGAGAAGGAAGGGCGCGTCATCCCGCAAGCCGCCGACTCGCTGCCGTCGCTCACCGAGCTCAACGCGGGCGAGGAAGACGACGACGACGACGAGGACGAGGCGCAGGGAGACACGGCCGGAGGGTGAAGCTGCGCGCGTGGACGGCAGCGCTGCTCGTGCTGCCGTTCGTCGTCGTGGCCGTCCTGTCGCGCAGCTACGTCCCCGCGTGGGGCGATGCGGCTGCACGGCAGCTCCGTCTGTGGACCCGCGGGGTGTTCGTTCACCCATCGAGGCGCGCTCCCCGAGGTCCGTTCGCGCTCCCCGAAGGGCTCACGGTCCCCAGCAGCGACGCGGTCGTCGAGCCGCTGGACGCGGGCGCGGCGAGGAGCGCCGTCGTCTCCGCGGACGGAGGGGCCGTCGCGTCGGCGCCGCCGAACGCGCTGCGGATTCCCGAGAAGCTGGTCCGGCGCGCGATGGAGGACGCGGGGCGCCAGATCAAAGGTCGCACGACGCTCGGCCCCGACGGCAAGCGGATGGGCGTACGCCTGACGGGCGTGAACGGCCGGGTGACCGGGCTGCACGATGGCGACGTGATCGTCGCGGTCGACGGCAAGGCTTCGCCGGATGAAGACGCGGCGATCGACGCGGCGTTGAGCGTGATCGCGCGCGGCTCCCCGACCCTGCACGCGACGCTCCTGCGCGAGGGCCAGCCGTTCGATGTGACGCTCGACCTCCCGGGCATCCCGCACTGAGCCGCGCAGTCGCGTTCGTCGCGTTCGCGGCTTCCGCATCGATGCGACACGCGCGTTGACGTGGCCGCGCGATCCGTCCTACCTCCGCCTCACCATGAGCCGTCTCGCCGCCCGTCTCGCCGCCGCCTGCGTGGGCGCGCTGGCGCTCCTTGCCCCCTCGCTCGCGGGTGCAGCGCTGTCGTCGAGCGAGCAGGGGCAGCTGGTCTCCTACGTCGCCGAAGCGCACGTCGCGACCGCTCCCCGCGTACGCGCCCTCATCGCACGGCCCGATCTCACGATCGACGAGTCGGCCGCGGCGCTCTCGTCGGCGCTCGCCCCGCTCGTCTTCCACGACGCGCGCGCGGCGTACGTGCACGAGCTCCTCTACGGACAGTCGTCGGTGCCGTCGCGCGCCGTCGTCGCGGTGGCGCTCACCCGCGCGCTCGCCGCCCGCGCCGACAGCATCCTCTCCAAGCACGAGGCCGACCTCGATCAGGACGTCCCGGCGCAGGCGGAGCTGCTCCGGATCTTCGGCTTCATCGACGGGGACATCGCCAACGCCGGACAGCCGCACGGCACCTCGCACGATCCGAACGCAGGCATCGGGTCAGCCAGCTACGACGACGCGGCGCACGCGCTGGCGGGCGTCATCGAGCGTCACGCCCGCTGGCTGAAGGGGGACGCGACGATCCCGGTCGCCGCCGAGGCGGTCCGCGCGCAGCTCCAGCTGGCCATCGTCGACATGACGAACGACACGACCACGCGCCGCTTCGACGCGGCCGATCGCCTGTGGCTGACCGGCTCGCGACGCACGCCGTTGACCGAGCTCGGCATCCTGGTGCTCGACGACGGCCACGCCGATCCCTCGCGCATCGACGCGACCCGCGCGCTCCTCGGTCGGCTGCCAGGTGCGCGGGAGAACGTGGAGGCGGTATCGCTCGTCGAGCTGCCGTCGACGCTTCGTTCGCGAGGCGAGATCCTCGCCGTGGGAGGCGCCGCGACGCACGCTGCGCCGTTCGGGGACGACGTGTCCGCACCGACCCTCGCGCCCGATGTGGTCGGGCTCTCGCACGCGCTCGCCGTGGCCGCCGTGAAGCGCGCGTTCGACGTGCGCCCGGAGCTTCGCGCACAGTCCGACGCCGACGCCGCTGCTGCGGCGGGGGATCCCGCGAAGTCACTGGGGGTCCCTGGCGACCGCTCTTCCTTGTCGGCGCTCGCGACGGCCGTGCAGCTGCTCGCGCTCGACGGTCCACGCACCATCGAGGCGGCGATGGTCCGCGCGATCGCCGGTCACTCCGAGGCCGCCGCCATCCTGTCGGACGCGATGGGCGCGCTGGCCGTCTTCACCCCGCCGACGCCCGGAGGCATGTCGATCACGCTCGGCCGCGCCCAGGACGACGGGACGCTCTCGACCGTCAACGCCACGAACGTGCGGCTGGCCCCCGCCGGCTTCGCCACGAGCTTCGTGGTCGGCGGCCACGCATGGAGCTTCACCCGCGACGACTCCGGCGGCGTGCGAGCGACCCGCGACGGCGCCCTCCCCACGCTGGCCGCGCTCGAGCATGCGCACGCTCCGGTCGCGACCGGGAACGTGTTCTCGGGGGGCGGCCTCGTCTTTGCGAAGATGGCGGGCGCTCCGCGCGCCGGGGTCTCGCCCGGCGGGCGCGTGCGCGTCGTGGGAGATGGGGTCATCGGAGCCGCAGCTCCAGGCGACGACGCGGCGGTCGACGCCACGGTCGACGTGAGCGGAGAGGCTGCCATCGCCGTGCGTGCCATCTCGACGCCCGGCGCGTGGAGGGGGGTCGGCCTCGTGCTCGACGCGACGACCGGGACCCTCCGCGCCTCGCTGCGCTCCTGGGACGACGCGGGCAAGCCCACCGAGCTCGCGCCCCCCGTCGCGATCCCCGCTAGCGTCCGCTACGTCGTCCGGGTCGCCGTGAAGGGGGACAAGCTGGAAGCGCGCGTCGGAGCGACCGTGCTCCGCGCCGACGTCCCCGCCCCGTTTGCGCACGGTGACGTCGCCATCGCCGTCAGGGGGGGCGCGTCGCTCGAGGCGACCGGCTGGAGCGTCAAGCGGCCGTAGCGGCCGGAAACTGGTCCGTTGGACGCGTCACGTGGAAACGTGACCCCATGCGGCCTCCCGCCTCGCGCGTGGCTGGTGCGACGGCAATTTTGCTCGTCGCGCTTTCGGCCGCGGCATGCCGATCGCGCGAGCCGACCGTCGCTGCCGCCCCGTCGGCGCCCCTATCACCAACCTCGGCGGTTCCCGACGCTGCGCTCCGGGTGCTGGTCGGCGGCGACGTCCTCCCGCACCGCCCCCGGCTGCTCCCCCCTTCGCGCATCTCCGAAGCCCTCGCCCCCTTGCGCCCGCTGTTCGCCGAGGCCAACGCCACCATCGCGAACTACGAGACCGCGACCGGCGACCCCGACGACCTCACCGACGCCTCCAAGCGCATCGCGCTCGCCGCGCCCGCCGCCTGGATGGAGCAGCTCGCGCGCGCCGGCGTGACCGCCATCACCGCCGCCAACAACCACGCCTGCGACCTCGGCGAAGCGGGCCTCGACGCCACGATTGCCGCGTCCGACGGCCTCGGCGTGCAGGCGATCGGGGTCGACCCGCGCGATCCGTGGCGTCCGCGGGTCGTCGCCGAGAAAGACGGGCACCGCGTGTGTGCGGTGGCGTGGTCCACGTTCGTCAACGAGCCGATCGCCGGCTGCGCCGCGAGCGGCAAGATCGCGCTCGCCGACTTCAAGAAGCGGGGCCTCGCGCAGATCGACCACGCCATCGCCCGCGCGCGCGCCTCGGGCTGCGACGCGGTCATCGCGATCCTCCACGGCGGCGACGAGTACGAAGCGCAGGCCGCGGGGCCCCTCATCCAGGCGCGCCACGCCGCGATCGCCGGCGCCGACGCGGTCGTCCTGCACCACCCTCACGTGCCGTCGCCCGTCGAGGTCGTCGTCACCCCCGACGGTCGCCGCGTCCCCGTCTTCGAGAGCGTCGGCAACCTGGTCTCCAACCAGGGCGAGTCGTGGAAACCGACGTACCTCCCGGTGCGCAAGAACCGCCACTCGATCTCGCTCAACGCCTGGACCCGCCTCGGCGTCATCGCCGACCTTCGCTGGCGCTGGGATCACGCCTCCAAGCCCGGCGACCGCGGCGCGCTCGAGTGGGGTTACCACCTGATCTGGGTCGACAACGAGCACGCCTTCCACCACGACCTGAAGATGCCGCGCATCGACGCGCGCATCTTCGACCCCGTCGCCGACCACGCCATCCAGGCCAAGCTCTCCACCGACTCCGGCGGCCCGCTGGCGCTGTTCGACGACCCTTGCTGGATGGAATCGACCGGCAAGCGATGCCGCTGAACGCGCGCCCCTGCTTTGACGAACGCCTCGCGGCGCGATAACGAGACCGTCTCATGACCGCTGAAGCCACCCGCAAGGTCCGCATTCTCGTCGCCAAGCCCGGGCTCGACGGCCACGACCGCGGCGCGAAGGTCGTCGCGAGGGCTCTCCGCGACGCAGGATTCGAGGTCATCTACACCGGCCTCCACCAGACGCCGGAGATGATCGCGAACGCGGCCGTGCAAGAGGACGTGGACGGCGTCGGCCTCTCGATCATGAGCGGCGCCCACAACACGCTCTTCCCCGCGGTCGTCGAGGCGCTGCGCGCCAAGGGGGCGAACGACGTCGTCGTCTTCGGCGGCGGCATCATCCCCGACACGGACCTCGAGCGCCTCCGCACGGCCGGCGTTCAGGGGGTCTTCACGCCGGGGACGTCGCTCGAGTCGATCATCGGCTGGGTGCGCGAAAACGTTCACCCGCACGGGTAGAGCGCATCCCAGAACCGCGACATCCCGGCGCGCTGCCGGCGTCGGGGGTCGTCAACGTACAGGAGTACGTATCCTCCCCCCTCCTGGGCAGCGCTTGGTCTGCCGCGGTTCTGGGACGCGCTCTTCTGCGAACGGGGGAGAGAGAGAGCCTCAAGCGCGCGGACGGCGCGTTCTTGGGGGCGGTGTGTAATCAGGGGGCGGCGAAGCCGGGGGCGCCGCCGTCGGGGACGACGAGCACGCACTTGTGCGTCGCGACGCTGCACTGGGGGACGCGCATCTCGCGGATGCGGAACATCGGGCACGGGCGGCGGCGGCCGCAGGTGAAGGACGCTTTGTACGCGTCGACTTGATTCTTGTTCACCGCCTCCATGAAGCCGTTGTTGCAGCAGCCGTTTCGCGGCACGCGGACGCAGTCGCTGTCCGTGCTGCACGAAGCGAAGTCGCCGCTCGAAGGCGCCTCCGCGCTCTCCTGCGCGCCATCGACGCCGCCGTCCGGCGGGTCGACCGGCATCACCGCCGCGGTCATGCCTCCGCCGCCATCGAGCATCACCGTCGTGATGGGGGCCACCGCCGGCGGCGTGGTGTCGCTGCACGCCGAGGCGAACGGCGATGACGAGCCCAGCACGGCCACACAGAGGAGGGTTCTCGGGCGCATGCGAGCCTCTTACTCACCCCGCGTGATGGCGTCAAAGCGCGCCTCCAGTGTCCCCGGCCACCGCGTTCCCCGTCCGTGCCACGGCGCACCGCGCTTCGCGTGCGGTGATTCCCGGCGATCGGCCCGCGGCACGCCGATCGCTCCTGCGGGCTGCACCACTCAGGAGGTGGTCTCTCATGAACATGTCGTTCCGTACGCCGGCGTTCCCGGCCATTCGCGCGCGCCGATTCTCGTTCGCGCCGTCCGTCGCTCTTTCCATCACGCTCGCAGGAGCGGTCACCGCCTGCACCGCTGCACCACCGACAGCGCCGTCCTCCACGTCCAGCAGCTCCGCGGTCCAAGTCGACCAGACCGAGGCCGTCATCGGTGTGCCTGACAACGGTCTCGACCCCGCCGTGGTGGCCCTCGACATCGACGGTACCGAGCTATGCAGCGGCACGCTCATCGCGCCCGACGTCGTGCTCACCGCGCGCCACTGCGTCTCGACGACGCCCGCGCAGATCGCGTGCCCGGCGACGACGCCGCAGATCAGCGCGAACCGCCCCCCTTCGACGATCCACGTGCTTGTGGGCGACGACGTGGCGACCGCCCAGCGCGTCGCGAACGGCCTGCAGATCTTCACGCCATCGAGCGACGAAATCTGCGGCGAAGACATCGCGCTCGTCGTTCTCGACAGCCAGGTCCCCGGCATCGAGCCGCTCGACGTCAGCACCACCGGCGTCGCGACCGGCGACCACGTGACCTCGATCGGCTACGGCCGCCTCGCCGACGGCGACCCTGCCGGCAAGAAGCTCCTCCGCGAGCACGTGGGCGTCCTCGATACGTCCGCAGCCGAGTTCGTCGTGGGCGAGGCCACCTGCCAGGGCGACTCGGGAGGTCCAGCGCTCGACGAGACGAGCGGCGAGATCGTCGGCGTCGTCTCACGCGGCGGCGCCACGTGCGACGGACCGGGCGCCCACAACGTCTACACGCGCACCGACGTCTTCGAGACGCTCATCGCCCAGGCGCTCGGAGCGAGCGCGACCAAAGGCAAGAAGACGAACGTCGACGGTGGCCCGAAGCCCGTCCACGACCCCGTTGGCGGCACGTGCAAAGCCGGTAGCGACTGCGCGAGCGGCATCTGCGTGACCTCGGCCGCGACGCCGTACTGCACTCGCTCGTGCGGCACCGGCGATCGCTGCCCCGCCCACTATCACTGCACGGCGAGCGACGAGGCCGACGGCGGTGATGCCAAGGTCTGCATCGCGACAGCGACCTAACGCCGCACCGCGGCGAGATTGCTGCGGTTGACCAAGGGCGGGCGGCCCTCTACGAGATGGGGCTGAACCCGTTTTCGGAGTGTCGCCCGCCCATGGATTTCGAGCTCGCCGAGCACCACCAGCTCCTGCGCAAGACCGTCCGCGATTTCGCGCGCGCCGAGGTCGCGCCCAAAGCGCAGGCCTGGGACAAAGAAGAGCGCTTCCCGAAAGAGATCATCCCGCGCCTCGCTGAGCTCGGCCTCCTCGGCATCCGCATTCCCGAGGAGTACGGCGGCTCCGGTCTCGACGTTCTGAGCTACGCGATCTGCGTCGAAGAGATCGCCCGCGTCGATGGCTCCCTGGCGCTGACGGTCGCATCCCACAACGGGCTCGGCACGGGCCACATCCTCGCGTTCGGAAACGAGGAACAGAAGAGGCGCTACCTGCCGATGGCCGCAAAAGGCGAGTGGCTCGCCGCGTGGGCCCTCACCGAACCGGGCAGCGGCAGCGACTCTGCCAGCATGGCGACGACGGCTCGTCGCGACGGCAACGACTGGGTCATCAACGGCACGAAGATGTTCATCACGCAGGGGAGCGTCGGCGGCTTCTGCGTGGTCCTCGCGCGAACGAACCCGAGCGTCTCCAAGCAGAAGGGGATCACGGCCTTCGTCGTCGAGCACGGAACGAAGGGATTCACGGCCTCGAAACATCTCGAGAAGCTCGGATGTCGCTCCAGCGACACCGTGGAGCTCACCTTCGAAGACGTGCGCGTGAGCGATGCGCAGCGCGTAGGCGAGATCGACCGCGGCTTCATGGACACGATGTCGATCCTCGACCGCGGCCGCGTGTCGATCGCCGCGATGGCACTGGGCCTCGGCGAAGGCGCGCTCTCCATGGCGGTCCAGTACGCGAAGGACCGGAAGCAGTTCGGCAAACCGATCGCCGACTTTCAGGCCATTCAGTGGATGCTCGCCGATTCGAAGACCGAGCTCGATGCCGCCGCGCTGCTCACCTACCGCGCCGCGTGCCTCGCCGATTCGGGGAAGCGGTATTCGCAAGAAGCGTCGATGGCGAAGCTGTTCGCGAGCGAGGCGGCGTCTCGCGCCTGCAACCGCGCGCTGCAGATTCACGGCGGCTACGGCTACACGCGCGAGTTCAACGTGGAGCGGCACCTGCGCGACGCCAAGATCTGCGAGATCGGCGAGGGGACCAGTGAGGTCCAGCGCATCGTGATCGCGAAGCACGTTCTCGGCTGAACAAGTCGCTCCCGATTCCGTCGCCCCTCTGTGCGACTTCACGCGATCGTTCATCGCTGGACGGGCGAGCACGCCCGTCGCTTCGATAAGCGAGCGATCGCGTTTGATTTCTCGTCATCGCACACGACGCGCTCGTCGTTTGTGCAGCGTCATCCATCGCGGCGATTGTTGACAGTGAGGGACGTTTTCCGCATCCTGCAAATCGCACGTGGGAAGAAGTGGCAAGGAGTGCCATTTCAGTAGCTCCACGTCGCAGGACGCGCCGATGTTCCGCGGTCGCTACGAGCACACGATCGACGCGAAGGGGCGAACGAGCCTCCCGTCGCGCTATCGCGATGTGCTCGCGGGGATGGGCGAGCGGCGAATCGTCCTCACGAACGCGCTCGACCGCTGCCTCAATGCCTACGCGATGCCGAAGTGGCTCGAGTTCGAGGAGAAGATCGCCAAGCTCCCCCGATTCGACCCGGCGGTGCAGCAGCTGAAGCGCATCTACGTATCGGGCGCGGTCGAGTGCGAGATCGACGACTCCGGAAGAATTCTCGTGCCGCCCACGCTTCGCGACTACGCGCTCCTGGCGAAGGACGTCCTCTGGGCGGGGAACGGCGACTATGCGGAGCTCTGGGACAAGAAGACCTGGGCCACGCAGTTCGAGATCGACGACAACGCGCGCCACGCGATTGCGAAGCGCCTCGCGGAGCTCGGGCTATGAGCAACGCGCAGCAGCTCCCCCTCCCGGGCGTCGTCGCCGAGTCGGCGATAGAGTGGGTTTGGGCCGAGGACGAGGAAGGGGTGAGTGAAGTGACCTTCGTCCACGAGACCGTCATGAAGTACGAGGTGACCGCTGCCCTCGCTCCCGAGGACGGCGCCCTGTACGTCGACGTGACGCTCGGCGGCGGCGGGCACACCGAGGCCATTCTCGAGGCCGCACTGGGCGCCCGGGTCATCGCGTTCGATCGGGACGAGGTCGCCGTGCTCGCGGCCAAGGAGCGCCTGGCACGGTTCGGCGACCGGGTGACGATCGTGCAGGCGAACTTCGCGTCTGCGACCACCCGCCTGGCCGAGCTCGGAATCACCAAGGTGCGCGGTCTGTGTGCCGATCTCGGCGTGAGCTCCCCGCAGCTCGACGACCCGTCGCGCGGAATGAGCTTCCGTCGCGAGGGACCCATCGACATGCGCATGGATCGCTCGTCCGGCGAGACGGCGCTCGAGCTCCTCGAACGTCTCGATGACGATGAGCTCGCGAACGTGATCTACCGCTATGGCGACGAGCGCCGTTCGCGGCGGATCGCGCGGAGCATCAAGCGCGCGCTGGACGACCGCGAGCTCGTCACCACGCTCGACCTCCGACGCGCGATCGTCCGAGCAGTTGGCCCGGTACGCGTCGGTGGAGTAGATCCGGCTACGCGCACGTTTCAAGCGCTGCGCATCGCCGTCAACCAAGAGCTGGGCGAGCTCGAATCGCTCCTCGCCGCGCTGCCCGACCTCATCGAGCTGGGGGGCGTCGCGGCGATCATCAGTTTTCATTCGTTGGAAGATCGTCAGGTCAAGAGCGCGTTCCATCAGAGAGACACGTGGGAACCCCTGTCGAAGAAGCCGGTAGGGGCGACCGAAGAAGAGTGCGCGATGAACTTGCGGTCGCGGAGCGCCAAGATGCGAGCGGCACGTCGAATCGAAGCGCGCGAGCAGCGCCCGGAGCCCCGCGAAGAGGACTACCGGCGATGATGCACCGGACCGCGAGCCGAGCGTTCATCGCGCTGTGGACGCTCGCCACCGTCGCCACGGTCTGCGCGTTCCTGGTGCATCTCGCCCTCCGCGGCAAGACCGTGGGGCTCGGGTACGAGCTCGGCCGCGCCCGCGCCGATCAAGCGCGACTCCGTGAAGTGAAGCGCGTGCTCGAAGTGGAAGCCGCGAGCTACAAGACGCCCGAGCGCGTCGAGATCGTCGCGCGCACGTTGCTGGGGATGGAAGCGCCTTCGCCCGATCGCATCATCTCCATTGCGCCGCTGGATGGTCCTCACGAGCATGCGATCGCCGAGTCGGACTCGCGGGAAGGGACTGTGAGCCCGCCGTGAAGAACCTCGATCCCCGCCGCGCGCGCTGGATTCGCCTGCGCATGGGGATCCTCTGCGGCACGATGGCCGTAGGTCTCGGGGGATTCGTCTCCAGCGCCTACCGCGTGCAGGTCGAGGATGGAAACGCGTGGCGAGAGACCGCGGAGAAGCAGCGGCAACGCAGGCTCCACGTCGAGCCGAAGCGCGGAACCGTCTACGACCGGAACGGAACTGCGCTTGCCGTGAGCGTCGAGGTTCCAAGCCTCAGCGTGGACGTCGGCGAAATGCTCCGCGGAGTCGAGGACCCCGCCGCGCAGGGGATGGTACTCAAAGATGCGGCGGTTCGCCTCGCACAGGGGCTCCAGCTCGACGCGAACGAGCTCTACGAGAAGCTCGCCAGCAAGCGTCGCTTCATCTGGATCAAGCGAAGGATCTCGAGCGACGAGACCGAGTTCATCCGCGAGCTGTCCGACGCGAAGAAGCAGCTGAAGCCGATCCGGGGCCTCGCGGTCGAAGGGGAAGGACACCGCTACTACCCGGGGCGCGAGCTCGCGGGGCCGCTGCTGGGGTTCGTGTCTCCGGACGGGCAGGGGCGCGACGGTATCGAGCTCTCGCTCGACGACGAGCTCAAGGGGCACGCCGAAGAAGTGAACGGTCTTCGCGATCGAACCGGGACGCTTCTGTTCTCCCAGGGGACGACCGACGAGAGAGCGCTCGCGGGACACGACGTCTATCTGACGCTCGACGAGGGCATCCAGCACGTCGCCGAGCGAGAGCTCGACACCGCGCGCCGCACGTACGAGACGAAAGGGGGCTCGATCGTCGTCGTGGATCCGAACACGGGCGAGATCCTCGCGCTCGCGTCGACCCCTGGCTACAACCCGAACGACTACTCCGAGTCCGACGTCGAGACTCGGCGCGACCGCGTCGTGTCCGACCGCTTCGAGCCCGGGTCGGTCATGAAGGCATTCTCGGTGGCGGCGGCGCTCGCAGCGGGAACCTTGAAGCCGACAGAGACGATCTACTGTGAGCACGGCGTCTATTCGCTCGCGGGCACTCCCGTACACGATACGCACCTGAATGATTGGCTCACGCCGACGCAGATTCTCGCCAAGTCGTCGAACATCGGTGCTCTGAAGATTGCGTTGAACCTTGGCGAAGCGGGGCTGTACGCGGCCTATCGCAGGTTCGGGTTCGGGGAACCGACGGGCGTCCCCCTGCCGGGCGAAGCGCAGGGGGTGCTGCGGCCGAAGGGACGTCCCTGGTTCGACGTCGATACGGCATACGCATCGTTCGGGCAGGGTATCAGCGTGACGACGCTGCAGCTGGCGATGGCGATGAGCGCGATCGCGAACGGCGGGCGATTGCTCGAGCCGATCCTGGTTCACAAGGTCACCGACGGTCGTGGCGAGGTCGTACGCGAGGGGACGCCCCACGTTCGTCGCGAAGCGCTCCCGCCCGGCATCGCGAAGATGGTCGGCGAGATGCTGACCGCAGTGACCGAAGAGGGGGGAACCGCGCCGGAAGCGGCGGTGCCCGGCTTCAGGGTCGCGGGCAAGACCTCTACGGCCCAGAAGATCGATCCCGCGACGGGCAAGTACTCGATGGAGAAGTTCACCGCCGTCTTCGCCGGCTTCGTGCCCGCGGAGCGTCCGAGGTTGGTCATCGCCGTCGTCCTCGATGAGCCCGTCAGCGGTCACTATGGTGGCGACCTCTCGGGCCCAGTGTTCCGGCGCGTCGCCGAGTCGAGCTTGCGCTACCTGGGCGTGACGCCGAGCAACGCTTCGGCCAAGCTGGAGTCCGTGAGTCGCAAGGGCGATGTGGCCGACGCGACACTGGCCGCGATGCACGCGAACGAACAGCCTCAGATGCTCGAGCCCGCTGTGTCGAACGTGGCGCCGCCGAAAGACGCCGTGCGTGTGCCGGACGCGATGGGCATGTCGATGCGCGACGCGATCCATGCCGTGAGCGGCGCAGGGTTCGTGCCCCAGATAGAAGGCTCGGGGAGGCTGGTGCGCCAGGCCCCGCTTCCCGGGACTCCCGCGGCGAAGGGGACGAGCGTGCGTCTGTTGTTCGAGCCCTCGTCATGACCGAGCGGGAAGGGCTCACGCTCGCCGAGGTCGCCCGCGAAATCCCCGGCGACGTCGACGTCATCGGCGACGAGAACGTGCGCGTGCGCGGCGTGCGGCACGACTCGCGCGCCATCGAGCCGGGCGATCTCTTCGTCGCACGGCGCGGCGCGCAGGCGGACGGAACCGCGTTCGTCACCGATGCCATCGCGCGCGGGGCCGCCGCCATGCTCGCTGAGCGTGGGACGATCACGGCGCACGGAGTCGTGCCCCTCATCGAGGTCGACGACGTGGCCGACGGTCTCGCCTACGCGGCGGCCAGCGTCTACGGGCATCCGGCCTTCGGCCTCGAGATCGTCGGCATCACGGGGACCAATGGGAAGACGACGACTTCGTACCTGGTTCGCGCCGCGATCGATGCCGCCGAGGGGCGCGCGGCGTGCGGGATCGTCGGCACCGTTGGGCACCGGTACGGACCCTGGGTCGTCGACGCGGCACACACGACTCCCGAGGCCGACGAGCTTGCGCGGTTGCTCGCGGGCATGCGTGAGCGAGGCGCTACGCACGTTGCGATGGAGGTCTCGTCGATCGCGCTTGCCGCGGGGCGCGCGAGGGCGGTTCGGTTTCGCGTGGCGGCCTTCACGAACCTGACGCAGGACCACCTCGACTTTCACGGTTCGATGGAGGCGTACGCGGAGGCGAAGGCGCTGCTGTTCACGACGTGTGCGCCGGGCGCGGCGGTGATCAACGTCGACGATCCGTTCGGCGTGGCTCTCGCGCCACGGATTCGCGCGCCGCTCGTGCGCGTGAGCGCACGCGTGACGACACGCGCTGGAGAAGCCGAGATCGCGCCGCGGCAGGTCACGATGAGCGCGCAGGGGATCGATGCCGTACTGAGGACGCCACTCGGGGACGTCCAGCTGCGCTCACGCCTCGTCGGCGCGCACAACCTGGAGAACATCGTCGTCGCCATGGGGATCGCGCACGCGCTCGACCTGGACCTGGGGCGGGCGGCCGCTGGCATCGGCGTCGAGCCGGGTGCACCGGGGCGCCTGGAGCGATGCGACGTCGACGGCGACGACGTGATTGTCGTGGTCGACTATGCGCATACGCCCGACGCGCTTGCGCGCGTTCTGGACAGCGTACGGAACGTCGCTGGGCGACGCCTCTGGTGCGTCTTCGGTTGCGGCGGCGATCGGGATGCTTCCAAGCGGACGCCGATGGGCGAGGTCGTCGCGCGGCGCGCCGACGCGATCATCATCACGACCGACAACCCGCGCGGCGAGGACCCCGCCGAGATTGCGCGCCCCATCGAGCGCGGCGTCCGTGCGGCAGGGATGCGCGAGCTCGATGTGCGCATGATGGCTCGCGGGGAGCGCGGCTACACGGTGGAGCTCGATCGTGCGCGAGCGATCGAGGCGGCCGTGCTCGAGGCCTCCGCGGGCGATGTCGTCGTGATCGCGGGCAAGGGGCACGAGGACTACCAGATCGTCGAAGGCGAAAAGCGGCCCTTCGATGACCGCGAGCACGCACGCAGCGCCCTGGAGCGGAGGCGCGCACGTGAGGCGAGGCGCGCGTCGATGCCGTCCGTGCCGGGACCTACGGGGGTCACCTGATGGCGACGCCCATCCCGCCGAACCGCGCTCGGCTGAGTGCGTGGAGCGCCGCAGCAGCGACGGACGGGACCGTCGTTCGGGCGCGGGACGAGGCTCCGCCGGCCATCAGCATCGTGAGCGACTCGCGCGCCCTTACACCGGGCGGTGCGTTCATCGCGATCCGGGGCGCGCAACGCGACGGTCACGACTACCTGCACGACGTTGCGGTGCGCGGCGCATCGTTGCTCGTCGTCGCACGTGGACACGGACGCGCCGTGCCGGAGGGCCCCGACGTCGTCGAGGTGAACGACACGCTGGATGCGTGGGGAGCGATCGCCTCCGCGCACTTGCGCGACTGGCGTCGTGCGCGACGCGATGACCCCGCGCGTGTCGTCGCGATCACCGGGAGCGCCGGCAAGACGACGACGAAAGAGCTCTGCGCCGCGCTCCTGGCCGTTGTGGCGCCGTGCCACGCGACGGCGGGGAACCTGAACAACCGGATCGGGTTGCCCTCGGTGGTCTTCGGGCTCGAAGCGCATCACCGGTTCGCCGTGCTGGAGATGGGGATGAGCGTGCGCGGAGAGATTGCCGCGCTCGTCGAGGTCGCGCCGCCGGATGTGAGCGTCATCACGAACATCGGGCTGGCACACGCCGAAGGGGTCGGCGGCGGCCGCGCGGACGTCGCGCACGAGAAGGGAGCGCTCTTCGCAGCGCTGTCCACGGCGGGGGTCGCCGTTGCAAACGCCGACGACGCGGCCGTCCGTGGCCAGGTCGCGCGGTCGCGGGCGGGACGCGTAGAGACGTTCGGGCGGGCGGATGACGCCACGTATCGACTCGTCGATCGTGCACCTCTCGCGGAGCGCGGGTCGCGTGTCGTGATCACGCGGCCGAGCGGGGCTCCCATCGAGGTCATGCTGCCGCTCGTCGGTGAGGCCGCTGCCCTCGACCTCGTGGCCGCCATCGCGGCGGTCGAAGCGGCGTCGGGGTGGACCCTCACGAGCCCGATGGTCGAAGAGGGGTTGGCCGGGGTTCGAGCGCCAGAGGGGCGCGCGCGGATCCGAGACCTGCCCAATGGCCCGCTCGTCCTCGACGACACCTACAACGCGAACCCCGCGAGCATGCGCGCCGCCCTCGACACGCTGAGGGAGCTCGCCCAAGCTCGCGCGGCTCGCGCGGTGGTCGTGATCGGCGAGATGAAGGAGCTCGGCGCCCAATCGGTCGATGAGCATGCGCGCCTCGGTGACGCCATCGCGCACGCCGGCGTCGCACTCGCCATCGGGTGCGGCGGTATGGCGAGCATCGCGCTCGAGCGCGCCTCACGAGCGGGCGTTGCGGTCGTCGATGCGCCGGACGTCGTTGCGGCCGCGGAAGAGGCCGTCGCGCGCGTTCGTTCCAGTGATGTCGTGCTGGTCAAAGGTTCGCGAAGCGTGGGGGCCGAAGTCGTGGTCGCCGCGCTGGAAGAAGCGGGGAAACGCGCGTGATCTACGAGCTCCTCTTCCCCCTCCGACACGAGGCCGCGTGGCTCGGGTGGCTCAACGTCCTCCGGTACGTGCCATTCCGCATCATTGCCGCCACGGCGACGGCGATGCTCCTCTCGTTCTTCCTCGCGCCGTGGTTCATCCGCGAGCTTCAGCGGAAGCAAATCGGCCAGGTCGTGCGCGACGACGGCCCCGAGACCCACCGCGCCAAGAGCGGCACGCCGACGATGGGGGGAGCGCTGATCCTCCTCTGCGTGCTGGTGCCGACGGTCCTGTGGTCCGATCTCCACAACGTCTTCGTGTGGGCGACCGCGGCGGTCACGGCCGGCTACGGCGTCATCGGGTACCTCGACGACTACCTGAAGATCAAACTGAAGAACTCCCGCGGCGTGCCCGGCCGCTACAAGCTACTCGGGCAGTTCCTCATCGGGGGCGCCGTGCTCGGCTACGTGTTCTTCGCGCGCGAGCACGTGCCGAGCGACTGGTGGGACATCCGCACGCGCCTCAGCGTGCCGTTCGTGGCCTTCCAGAAGCACCCGTTCTCACTACCGATAGGGATCTACATCGTCTTCGCGCTGCTCGTCGTCGTCTGGACGTCGAACGCGGTGAACCTCACCGACGGCCTCGACGGCCTCGCCATCGGCCCGGTCATCATCAACGCCGGCGCGTACATGATCTGGGCGTACCTGGCGGGCGCCGCGTTCGGCATCGTCAACGTCTCGCAGCGCTTCGTCGTCGCCACGTACCTCGACATCCCGTCCATCCGCACCGCGAGCGAGCTGTCGATCTACTGCGGAGCCGTCGTCGGCGCCGGCATCGGCTTCCTTTGGTACAACACGTACCCCGCGCAGGTGTTCATGGGCGACGTCGGTTCGCTGGCGCTCGGGGGCGGGCTCGGGATGTGCGCCGTCTTCACGAAGAACGAGCTCCTCTCGGTCGTTCTCGGGGGCGTCTTCTTCATCGAGGCGGTCAGCGTGGTCGTGCAGGTGGCCTCCTTCAAGCTCACGGGCAAGCGCATCTTCCTGATGGCGCCGATCCACCACCACTACGAAAAGAAGGGGTGGGCGGAGCCGAAGATCATCGTGCGCTTCTGGATCATCTCCGTTTTGTTGGCGCTCTTCGCTCTTTCGAGCTTGAAGTTGCGGTGAGGCGCAATGCTGTCGCTCGAAGGGAAGCGCGTGGTCGTGGTTGGGCTCGGCGCGAGCGGCGTCGCGGCTGCACGCCTGTGCGCCAGGCTGGGCGCGCGCGTCGTGGGCACCGATCGGAAGGCGCGTGAGGAGCTGCCGGACGCGGCGAGAGCGCTCGAAGAGGTCGGAGTCGTGATCGCGGCGGGCGGGCACGAGCAGGCGCGGATCCGGGATGCGGACCTGGTGGTCGTCTCGCCGGGGGTGCCGAGCTTCGGCGAGCTCGATGAGGCGGCGGCGCGCGGGCTCGCGATCTGGGGCGAGGTCGAGCTCGCTACGCGCGCGCTCGCGCATGACGCGCCCATCGTGGCGGTCGGTGGGACGAATGGGAAGAGCACGACGACGTCGCTCGTAGGCGCGCTGCTCGAGGCACACGGGCTGGCGCCGTTCGTCGGGGGGAACCTCGGCGAGCCGCTGGCCAATCACGTGGAGGAGCGGTTCGGAGCCATCGTGCTCGAGGTGTCGAGCTTCCAGATGGAGAGAGTGGACGCCTTCAAGCCGCGGGCGTCGATCCTGTTGAACGTGACCGAAGATCACCTCGACAGGTACGCCCGCTTCGAGGACTACGCGCGCGCCAAGGGGAACGCGTTCGTGCGCCAGACAGAGGACGACGTCGCGGTCGCGCCTGCGGGTGACACGATCTGCCTCGAGCAGGCGCGGCGAGGGCATGGGCGCATCGTGACGTTCGGCCCGGGGGGTGACGTCGACGTGACGTCCGAGTCGATCGTCGATCGCGCGACGGGCGAGCACTACGCGCGCCGGGAGATGTCGCTCCAGGGGGGCCACAACGCGCTCAACGCGGCGGCGGCGATCGCGTCGATCGCGTCATTCGAGGTCGCGCCGAAGACGATTCGTCGGGTGCTGCAGACGTTCCGCGGGCTGCCGCATCGGATGGTGCTGGTCGCCGAGATCGCGGGCGTTCGCTACTACGACGACTCGAAGGGGACGAACGTCGGCGCCGTGGTGACAGCCTTGGAGGGGCTCGTGGAGCCCAAGGCGGTGCTCATCGCGGGGGGGCGTGACAAGGAGGGGAGCTACGCGCCGCTCGTGGCTGCGTTGCGCGCCAAGGGGCGTGCCGCCGTCCTCATCGGCGAGGCCACGGAGCGAATCGCGGACGCCATTGGTGACGCCATTCCCGTGCATCGTGCCAAGACGCTCGACGACGCCGTGCGCGAGAGCGCTCGTCTCGCCTGGAACGGCGACGCCGTCCTCCTGTCGCCCGCGTGCTCGAGCTACGACATGTTCCGCGACTACAAGCACCGCGGCGACGAGTTCGTGCGCGCCGTGCGCGAGATGGGCGGAGTCGACTCTCTGTTCCCCCACGGAGCCAAGGGATGAAGCCGCCGCAGAACGTCCGCCGCGCGATCGGCGTAGGGCTCGTGGCGCCGCTCGACGCGAAGGCGGACGCCACGCGCTCGGCGTCGCCCATGGACCCGGTGCTCGCCGCGATCCTCGTCGCGCTCATCGGCTTCGGCGTCGTCATGGTCTACAGCGCGTCGGCCGTGGAGGGGACTGTGCGGCACCACGACCCGCAGTTCTTCCTCAAGCGTCAGGCGGCCTATGCCATCACCGCGCTCGTGCTTCTCTTCGCAACGAGTCGCGTCGACTACCACCGCATCTACAAGCTCACCTATCCCGTGCTCGCGATGGTCGGGCTGCTGATGCTCGCGTGTGTCGTCGGCTTCGGTCACTCGGCAGGTGGCGCGGCGCGATGGCTCTCGGTCGGGCCCGTTCACATTCAGCCTTCAGAGATGGCGAAGCTGGCCGTGGTGGCTTGGCTGGCGTACTCGCTCTCGAAGAAAGCGGAGCGGGTGAAGACGTTCACCGTCGGCTTCCTGCCCCACCTCATCGTGGCCGGGGTCTTCATGCTGCTGTGCATGAAGCAGACTGACTTCGGCAGCGCCGTCGTTCTCCTGCTGCTGACGTTCACGCTGCTCTTCGTTGCTGGGGCGAAGCTCGGGTACATCCTGGGCGCGTCCATCCTCGGCTCGATGTTCGCGGTGATCGCCGTCCGCTTCAGCGAGTACCGGTGGCGCAGGTACGTGGCGTGGCTCGACATGGACGGGCACAAGCAGGACCTCGCGTACCAGACGTTCCAGTCGGTCATGAGCTTCGGCTCCGGCGGGATGTGGGGGACGGGGCTCGGCCGGGGGCTACAGACGCTGTACTTGCCCGAGGCGCACACCGACTTCATCGCGGCGATCGTCGGCGAGGAGCTCGGGTTTGCGGGTGTGCTCGTTCTGTGTGCGACGTACCTGATGCTCGTCACGCGCGGCGTGCGCGCGGCGCTCCGCGCCCCAGACGACTACGGGAGCTATCTCGCGTTCGGGATCTCCGCGATGTTCGGGGTCCAGGCGCTCGTGAACCTCGCGGTAGCTCTGACGATCCTGCCGACCAAGGGGCTCGCGCTCCCCTTCCTGAGCTTCGGCGGGAGCTCGCTCCTGGTGAACGCCGTCGCAGCAGGGGTCCTGCTCAACATCTCCCGCCAGGGGTCGTCGAACCGCGCGAAGAGCGGGGGCGAGGAGACGACGCCGGCAACGTCGCCCGTGGCGCTGGACGCGCAGGGGTCGATGGCATGACAGGGCGCGCGACCATCCTCGTCGCGGGCGGGGGGACGGGCGGCCACGTCTATCCCGGGCTCGCCGTGGCCGACGCGCTCAGGTCGATCGCCGATGTCGACGTCGTCTTCGTGGGGACGGCGCGCGGGCTCGAGGCGCGGGTGATTCCTCAGCAGGGGTACCGACTCGAGCTCCTCGACGTGCGGCCGATGAAGGGGGGAGGGGTCGCACGCGCCGCGAAGGGGGCGGTCATCGCGGCGCGCGAGACGGTCCGTGCGATCGCGCTCGTGCGCCGCATCCGTCCGAGCGTCGTGGTCAGCGTCGGCGGGTACGCGGCCGGGCCCGTGTCGCTCGCGGCGGCGATCCTCGGCGTCAAGATCGCGGTGCTGGAGCCGAACAGCGTCGCGGGGTTCGCCAATCGACTGCTCGCGCCGTTCGCCGCGCGCGCGTACGTGGCGTGGGAAGAGACGGGGGCGAAGTTCCGCAAGGGGCGCGCGCGCGTGGTGGGGGCGCCGTTGCGCGCCGGGTTCGCGCCGCAGCCGTACGCGCCGCGTGCGGGGAACGCGCGCGTGCTGGTGATGGGGGGGAGCCAGGGGGCACAGGCGCTGAACGAGCGGCTCCCGGCAGCCATCGCGCGCGCAGCTGCGTCGGTCGCCACGATCGAGGTCGTGCACCAGGCGGGGCGCGAGCGAGACGCCGCCGTCCGCGAGGCGTACGCGCGCGAGAACGTTTCGCACGCGACGGTGACCGAGTTCATCGACGACGTGCCGAAGGAGATCGCGCGGGCCGATCTCGTCGTCGCGCGGGCCGGTGCGGCGACCGTGGCCGAGATCGCGGCGATCGGGCGCGCGTCGATCCTCGTGCCGTTCCCGCACGCGGCCGACGATCACCAGGCGCGCAACGCCGAGTCGCTCGCCGGCGTAGGGGGCGCCGTGTCGATTCGCCAGGAGGCAGCGGACGCAGTCCGGCTCGCCAGCGAGATCGTTCGCTTGCTCATGGACGACGTTGCGCGCAAGAAGATGGCCGACGCGGCACGCGCGCACGGGAGACCCAGAGCAGCGATGGAGATAGCTCGTGACCTGTTGGACCTCATCGGGATCGTCCCGTCCTTGCCGAAGCCGCGCCATGTGAACGGCGCCGCGGGCAGCACGCGAACGGAGGCGCGCTGATGTTCCGCGGTCGCGTGCGTCGAGCGCACTTCGTCGGGGTCGGCGGCATCGGGATGAGCGGCCTGGCCGAGATCCTGCGCACGATGGAGTTCGACGTCACCGGCTCCGACATGAAGGGGAACGACATCACGAGGCGCCTGGAGACGCTTGGCGTTCGCGTCGACATCGGGCACCGCGGGGAGAACGTGAACGGGGCCGACGTCGTCGTCTACTCCAGCGCCATCGCGCCCACGAACCCCGAGCTGGTCCGCGCCCGCGCGCTCGAGATCCCCATCATCCCTCGCGCCGAGATGCTGGCCGAGCTGATGCGGATGAAATACACGGTGGCCATCGCCGGCTCGCACGGCAAGACGACCACCACGTCGCTCGTCGCCACGGTCCTGCGCGCGGCCGGCCTCGACCCCACCGTCGTCGTCGGCGGGAAGGTCAACGCGCTGGGCTCGAACGCTCGCTTGGGCGCCGGCGACCTGTTCGTCGCCGAGGCCGACGAGAGCGACGGGTCGTTCCTGCGTCTCACGCCGACCATCGCCGTCATCACGAACATCGACGCCGAGCACCTCGATCACTACGGCACGCACGAGAACGTGAAGGAAGCGTTCGTCCAGTTCGCCAACCGCATCCCGTTCTACGGGCTGGGCGTCCTGTGCCTCGACCACCCGCACGTGCAGGCCATTCTCCCGCGCATCGAGCGTCGACACGTCACGTACGGCATCTCGCGGCAGGCGGACTACCGCGCGGCGCACCCCAGCTTCGAGGGGCTCGAGACGCGCTTCACCGCGTACAGGCGCAACGATCCCATCGGCGAGTTCGTCGTCCGCATGCCCGGCGCGCACAACATCCTCAACTCGCTCGCCGTGATCGCGGTGGCCGACGAGCTGGCGATCCCTCTCGACGTCGTGCGCGAGGCGATCGGGAGCTTCCACGGCGTGCAGCGGCGCTTCACGGTCGTCGCGCAGCCGACGATCACCCGCGACGACGTGACGGGCGACGTGATGATCATCGACGACTACGGGCACCACCCGGCCGAGATCGAGGCGACGCTCGATGCGGCGCAGCGGGGGTTCGACCGTCGCGTCGTCGTCGCCTTCCAGCCGCACCGGTACACGCGCACGCACGCCTTGTTCGACGATTTCACGCGCGCGTTCAACAAGGCCGACGTGCTCCTCGTGACTGACGTGTATCCGGCGGGAGAGCAGCCGATCGAGGGGGCGAGCGGCAAGGCGCTCACCGACGCGATCCGCGCCCACGGGCACCACGCGGCCGAGTACGCGCCGGACAAGCGGGCGCTGGCCAAGCGGTTGCTCCAGATCGTCCGCCCGGGCGACCTCGTGATCGCGCTCGGCGCGGGCGACATCAACGCGGCCGCCCGCGAGCTCGCGGGCTCTCTCGCCCTGGAGGCCAAGAAGTGACGACGAGCAACCGCCGCGTCGGCAGGCCGAAGCTCCCCCGAGGGGTCGAGGACGCCGCCGACAGAGAGCGGCCGCGCGTCGACGAGAAGGTCGTCGAGGTAGGGCCGGTCGAGGTGCGCGCCCCCAGCCGCGCAGCGACGATCGCGCGCGCCGTGCTCGGTGCCGCGCTCGTGATCGGCGTGTCCGGCTCTGCGGCCTATGGCGCGCGGCGCTACGTGACGACGACGCCGCGCTTCGCCGTGAAGGAGGTCGTCGTTACCGGCAACGTGCGCCGAAGCGCGGACGACGTCGCAAACGTGGCCGGGATCACCAAGGGGGCGAACGTCTTCTCGCTCGATCTCGAGCGGGCACGCGCGCGCCTGATGAGCGACCCCTGGATTCACGACGCGAGCCTCGTGCGGAGGCTACCGGGGACCGTGAGCATCCAGGTCACGGAGCGCGAGGCTGCGGCCGTGGTCGCGCTCGGCGACAGCTATCTGGCGTCGCGCGACGGGGAGATCTTCAAGCGCCTCGAGCCGGGCGACCCGACCGACCTGCCCGTCGTGACCGGGCTCTCGCCCGACGTGGTCGCGGAGGATCGCCCAGCGGCCGTGCTCGCCGTGCGTCGCGCGCTCGACCTCGCCGCGGAGTACGGCCGCGCTTCGGTCGCGACGCGCCTTCCGCTCGAGGAAGTGCACATCACCGACGACGGTGGGTTCTCGCTCGTCGTGGGCAAGGCCGGGATCTCGCTCACGCTCGGCTCGCCGCCATTTCACCGGAAGCTCGACGAGGTGGCGCGCGTCACCGCCGAGCTCGAGCGTCGCGGCACCAAGGCCGACGCCATCATGCTCGACAACGAAGCGCACCCCGAGCGCGTCGTCGTGCGCGTGCGCTAGAGCGCGCCCCCGGGGCCGTGCGCCCGCCGATTGCGCGCGAGGCTCGAAAACTCGCGCGAACGTGCGCCCTCTCCCAGGAACGCGGGAGAAAAAGGCGACTCAGAATTTGGCCCGATGCTCGCACGTATGCGAAGCCGGAAGGGCGATGAGCAAGGTCACCAACCAGGGCGAGATCGTCGTCGGACTCGACATCGGGACCACCAAGGTGTGTGCCGTCGTCGGAGAGATCGCCGAGCACGGCATCGAGATCCTCGGCGTCGGGTCGGTCCCCTGCAGGGGGCTTCGCAAGGGGATCGTCTCCAACATCGAGTGGACGGTCGGGTCGATCAAGGACGCGATCGAGAGCGCGCAGACGATGGCGGGGGTCGAGATCCGGACCGTGTACGCCGGGGTCGCCGGGAGCCACATCCGCTCGCAGGCCTCCGACGGGGTCGCCGCCATCGCCGGGGGCGAGGTGACGCGCGCCGACGTCGAGCGCGTGCTCGAAGGGGCCCGGGCCATCCCGGTCGATGCCGACCGCCAGATCCTCCACGTGCTGCCGCGCGAGTACATCGTCGATGCGCAGGATGGCATCAAGGACCCGATCGGGATGAGCGGCGTGCGCCTCGGCGCCAAGGTGAACCTGGTCACGGCGGCCACGAGCTGCGTCCAGAACGTCATCCGCTGCGCGGAGCGCTGCGGGCTCACGGTCGCCGACGTCGTCCTGGAGCCGCTCGCCAGCGCGGAGGCGGTCCTCAGCGAGGACGAGAAAGAGATCGGCGTCGCCGTGGTCGACATCGGCGGCGGGACGACCGACATCCTGCTCTACATCGAGGGGGGCATCGCCCACTCGAGCGTCATCCCCGTCGGCGGCAACAACATCACGAGCGACGTGGCTGCCGGGCTCCGCACGCCGATGGCCGAGGCCGACCGCCTGAAGCGCCTCTCGGGCTGCGCGCTCGGACGGATGGTCGGCGACGAGGAAGAGATCGAAGTGCCGGGCGTCGGCGGACACGCTCCCCGCCGCACCGCGCGCCGCGTGCTCAGCGACATCATCGAGCCGCGCGTCGAAGAGATCTTCATGGTCATCCGGAAGCGCATCGAGGACACCGGGTTGCTCGAGCAGCTCTCGGCCGGCGTGGTCCTCACCGGCGGCGCCGTGCTCCTCGAAGGGATGACGGAGTTCGCGGAAGAGATCCTCGGCATGCCGGTCCGCGTGGGCTTCCCCACGGGAGTGAAGGGCATCACGCAGCTCGTCCACGGCCCGCAGTACGCCACGGGCGTCGGGCTCGTGAAGTACGGCGCGCTCGCGATGGCCGACGCGCTCGCGCGGGATGCGGCGCCGCACATCATCGCGCGGTCGCAACAGGTGCAGGCAGTGAAGAAGGAGACGCCCGCGGAAGTCGCGCGGAGCCGTGGATTCATGGAGTGGTTGAAACAAGCTTTCTGACGGTGACTGGCTTCGCTTGAACAATTGGAGCGCGCGGGTCGAGTAGGGAGAGGCGCCCGAAGACACGCGACACGAAACATCACGTCGGTGACGACGTAATCGGGACCGCCACGCGGTCTCGCCCCGGGAGGATCGTCATGAGTTTCTCGATCGAGTTCGCGGACGAAACGCAGGAATACCAGGCGCGCATCAAGGTCGTCGGCTGCGGCGGCTCGGGCGGAAACGCGGTCAACACGATGATCAATCTCGGCCTCGAAGGGGTCGAGTTCATCGTCGTGAACACTGACGCGCAAGCGCTCAACTCGAACGCCGCGCCCACCAAGCTGAACATCGGCGGCCAGATCACCAAGGGCCTCGGCGCAGGCGCCGACCCGGAGCGTGGTCGCAAGGCGGCCCTGGAGGACGTGCAGCGGTTGAAGGAGCTCCTCTCCGGCGCGGACATGGTCTTCGTCACCGCCGGCATGGGCGGCGGCACGGGGACGGGCGCGGCGCCGGTCATCGCGCAGCTCGCGCGTGAAGAAGGCGCGCTCACCGTCGGCGTCGTCACCAAGCCCTTCCTCTTCGAAGGTCGCCAGCGCGCACGCCGCGCCGAGATCGGCCTCGCGCAGCTCGCCGAGCAGGTCGACACGCTCATCACGATCCCGAACCAGAAGCTGCTGCTCCTCGGCGACGAGGACCTCTCGTTCATCGACGCCTTCCGCAAGGCGGACGAGGTGCTCTTCCAGGCCGTGAAGGGGATCAGCGATCTCATCACGCAGAACGGCATCGTCAACGTGGACTTCGCCGACGTGAAGACCGTCATGAGCTGCATGGGCCGCGCGCTCATGGGCACCGGCATCGCCAAGGGGCAGAGCCGGGCGCGCATGGCGGCCGAGATGGCGATCACCTCGCCGCTCCTCGACGACATCAGCGTCGACGGCGCGACGGGCGTGCTCATCAACATCGTGGGCGGGCCGGACCTCAAGATGAAGGAGATCCAGGAGGCCGCTTCGCTCGTGCAGGAGCAGGCGCACGAGGACGCGAACATCATCTTCGGCGCGAGCATCGACGAGTCGCTCGGCGAGAACGTGAAGGTCACGGTCATCGCGACCGGCTTCGACGCGGTCGAGCAGCTGGCCCGTAGCCAGGGCGCGAGCTTCGAGCGTCAGAGCATCGCTCCGGCCACGATGCACTCGTCGGCCTCCCCGCGCAGCGCCTTCTCGGCCCCCAGCCAGCGTGCTGCGGCTCCCGCTCCCCAGGAGCACGCGGCCGTCGCGACCTCGCGCCGCCCGCTCTACACGTCCGAACCGCGCGTCGCCGCGGCCGCCCAGCCCACCAGCCAGGCGCGTCCCAGCAACCGCGAGCGCGCCGTCAGCTTCCCTTCGCTTGATAACGACTGGGACGTCCCGGCGTTCCAGCGCAAGAACCAGTAACGCGCCTCCGCTTCTTCTTAGTCTTTCAGCCGAAGTACTGAAGGCCGTCGCGACTCCCCGCGGCGGCCTTTTGCTTTGGTCCGCGAAGGGGGCGCCCCCTTCGTTCAGTCCACGCGCTCGGCGATCACGACCCCGGCGCGCGTGTGCCCTCCCTCGCTCGACCACGCGAGCGCCACGCGCCAGCCGCGGCCGCCGAACGGGAGGTGAAACGAGGCGTCGCCGTGGAGGTCGCCGAGCGCGATCGGCGCGCTCGCACGTACGACCAGCGCCGATGCCGGGCGCGCGGCGTCGTCCGACGACTCGCGCGCGTTCTCCCAGGTGGTGGCTGCGAGCGCGAGGAAGAGCGCGCCCGCCACGATCTTGGTCGCTGCCATGTTCGCCTCCGATGGCTCAGCGAGTAAGTTTCACGTCGCCGCTGAAGGTCCGCACGCGCACGCGCGCGCCCCCCGCGCCGAGCTTCGCGTCGAGCTCGTGCTCGCTCTTCTTCGCCCCGTTCCCCACGTCGACCTCGAGGTCGCCGCTGAACGTGCGGAGCTCGACGTCGGCGTTCGTCGTGGCCGGTACGTGCATCGTGACGTCGCCGCTGTGGCTCTGCGCCTCGAAGCTGCCGGTGATGCCGCCGGTGAACGTCACGTCGCCCGACACCGTCTCGTAGCGCACGTCGCTGAAGTCGCCTCCGGACAGCGAGCAGTCGCCGCTCACGGTGTGGATGCTCGCCTTGCCGTGCGCGCCCGTGATGTGTACGTCGCCGCTCACGCTCTGCGCGTGGACCTGCGCCGTGGGCGCGTCGATGTGCACGTTGCCGTTCGTCGTGTGCGCTTCGATCTCGGTGGGCGCTCCCCCCTTCACCTCGATGTCGGCCGTGACGGACTGCAGTCGCAACGAGCCGGTCACCCCCTGAACCGTGATGTTCGCGCTCAGCGTTCGCACTTCGACGGCGTTCGCCTGGGGGACCTGGATGTCGAGGTCGCCCCGGCCGGGGCCGTGCGCGCACTGCAGGCGCACCGAGGTGCGATCACCCGACGGCGAGATGTCGATGCGGCAGTCGCCGCTCACGTTGGCGTGCACCTTGAGCTGGTTCTGCGTGGTGCCCGTGACGTGCACGGTGCCGGCGAAGGCGTGGACGTCGATGAGGCCCGTGGGCTTCGCGTCGCGGACCTCGTCGAGCGTGGTCGCCTGCGCCGTTCGCCACGGCGCGCCGTGCGAGGAGTCGCTCGAGTGCTCGTGCACGTGAGACCACTCGTCTTCGTCGTCGTCCCCGGCGCACGGAGTGTCCGCGCGGGCGACGTGGGGGGCGCAGGCGAGCGCCAGGAGTGACGTGAGGAGGAAAGAGTGGGGGCGCATGGGTCAGGACCTCGTCGTCCAGTCGAGGACGTCATTCATCGTTTGAAGCTCTTGTTCGTATTCGCCGTCGAGCTCGGCCCGCAGGTCTTGATCGCTCGGGTCTTCTTCCAGCGCCGCGCGCGTCGCCTCGATGCCGGCCTCGATCGCTTCGAAGCTCTTCGCGACCGCCTCGGCGTCGGCTGGAGGGAGCGCGTCCATGCGCTCGTCGAACGACGGGGCGAGCGCGACGATCGCGCTCTGGTAGGTCTCTTCCTCGGGCACGATCGGCGTGCCGAGCATGTTGAACGTGGGCCGCACGTACGTCGCGGCCGCGGGTGCGCTCGCGACGGGGGCGGGCGTCACGCCGTTCGGACCTGCGGGCGCCGTACGCAGCACGAGCAGCACGGCGGCGGCCGCCAGCAGCGCCGACGTCGTGGCGACGGCCGAGCGCAGCAAGACCACGCGCTTCCGCTTCGCGTCGATGCGCGCGGCCACGCCCGTCCAAAGGTCGCGCGCGGGCTCGATCGCGCCCGGGAGCGCCGCGAGCTTCGACCGGAGCTCCTCATCCATCTCGTCGTGCCTGTCGTCGCCGTTCACCGCAGCACCTCCTTCAACTTCCCGCGCGCCGTGTGCAGGTGCGCCTTCGACGTGCCTTCCGCGATGCCCACCAGCTCTGCGATCTCTTCGTGCCCGTACCCCTCGACGTCGTGCAGTACGAAGACCGTGCGTGCCGCGTCGGGGAGCGTCGCGATCGCGCGTTCGAGGTCGAGCCTGTCGCCGTCGTTCCGCGTGCTCGATGCGGACTCCAGGACTTCGTCGTCGTCGGTGGAGACGATCCGCCGCCCGCGACGCGACGCCGCGCGCATGTCGGCCATGACCACGTTGACCGCGACCTGCCGGAGCCACGCTCCGAAGGCGCTCTCCTCGCGAAACGAGCCGATGCGCTCCCACGCCCGGACGAAAGCGTCCTGCGTCAGGTGCTCGGCGCGCGTTCGGTCGGCGCAGAGGCGGAGGCAGAGCGCGAAGACGCGGCCGACGTGTGCCCTGTAGAGACGCTCGAAGGCTGCGACGTCGCCTTTCTGGGCGGCGCGGACGTCGGACGTGTGTGATTCCGCGGGGATCACGGCGTGCGACGCCGAGGAGAGCACGAAGGGGGGGACGAGCGGCATCACCGGGGCTCGAAGGGTTAATGCCGGCCGACGGCGAAGGGTTTAGTTCGAAACGAATTGCAGGGCGGTTTTTCTTGGGGCCGCTTGGGGGTAGGGTGCGCGCGCGATGGATCTGAACAAGGAGCGCCGGACGTGGAGGCAGAACATGCCTTCGTTCATGGGAGTGGTCGCGCTCGCGTCGCTCCTCTTCGTCGTCGCCGGCGTGATGATCGACGCGCTCTCGAACGTCTTGTTCGGCGCGGGCCTCGGCATCGCGGGGCTCTTCGTCCTCATCTACGTGTATTCAATCTGGCCGACGGACCCGCGGAAGAAGCACTACAAGTCGCAGTGAGCGGCGGCGGGTGAGGGGGAGGGCACGATAGGTGGCCTGGACGTCACTGCCGGGGCACTGGCTGCGACGTCCAAGGCATCGGTCGTCGCTGCCAAGCCCTCGGTCGTCGCTTCCAAGCCCTCGGTCGTCGCTTCCAAGCCCTCGGTCGTCGCTTCCAAGCCATCGGTCGTCGCTGCCAAGGCATCGGTCGTCACGGCCGGGGCACCGGTGGTCGCAGCCGAGCCAACGGCCGTCGCGTCCGAGGCCTGGGAAGTCGCAGCCGAGCCATCGGCCGTCGCTGCTGAGGCCTCGGCGTCGACTTCCGAGGCATCGGTCGTCACTGCCGAGGCCTTAGTCGCGCGCGAGCGACGCGTCATCGTACCGGCGAACGTACCCCAGAGGCCCTCCGGCCCCCCCAAGGAGGTACGACTGACGGTACGGATCGCGTGCGCGGTTTCTGACAGTGTGCCCCTTGCCGACGCGAGACGCGGGCCAACTCCGGAGAGGTTCTCCGGAGCGCCTGCGGAGCGCCGCGGACGAGATGAGGGAATGCACGTGTCGAAGAACAAGCTCACGAAGACATCGACGGACCAGACGATCATCGACGCCCTTGGGTCACAGCTCAAGGTCGCCACGACGATCACTCTCAACGGGGAGACCTACAAGGTGAAGGACCTGCAGCAGCAGTTCCAATCCGAGGTGGTCGCCGCCAAAGCCACGCAGTCTGCGAAGACGGCGTACGCCCAGGCGGTCCTCGCGGAGAAGAAGGTGGCGGCGCAGGTCACCTTGCTACGCAAGGCCCTGCGTACGTACCTGATCGCCACCTACGGTGCGAAGAGCGCCATCGTCGCGTCGTTCGGGTTCACCCCGAAGGACACGACGGTGACCGTCGCAACGAAGGCGGACGCCATCGTGAAGCGCGTGGCCACCAAGGCCGCGCGTGGAACGAAGGCGGCTTCGAGCCCGGTCGCTGCAGCAGCCAATGGCACGACGCCGAAGGCCGCCGCGACGAACTGAGTGGGCCGAAAGCGCCCCTGCCGAGAGAACCGGGTCGACCGGAGTGAGCGGCCACGCGCCGCGAGGAAGCCCGGGCACGCGCGAACGAAGCGCGTGCTCGGGCTTTCGTTTGTCTAGGCTGCGATCGTGCTCGACGTCGCGCGCATCCTGGCCCTCGCGTGGGCGCTCGTCGTCGTCGTTCGTGCGCGCGCGTGGGTGGAGGCCGCGTTGATCGTGGCCGTCGCGTACTTCTTCGCGCTCGCCGTCGTGAGCGGCTTCACCATCCGCAGCGAAGGGGCGGAGGAGCCGATGGTGGCGCTCCTGCTCGTCTTCATCGGTCCCACGGCGATGCCCCGTGGGCCGCTCGCTCCGCTCCCCGGCGCGAGCCTCGTCGTCGCCTGGCCCGCGGCGATCGAGATCGGCGCGCTCGTCGCCCTCCTCGCGCGCGAGAGAAGCGTCGCCGCCCGCGTCCTCGCGCTTCCGGAGTCTTCCGCGGAGACGGCGCGCCTCGATCGGCTGGGGCGCGCGCTCGTCCTCGTCGCCGTGCTCGAAGCGATCAGCGCGTGGACGCGCGTGATGCCATACGTGCTCGGCGGCGGGTGAGCCGCTCAGTGAATCTCTTTCGACTCCGTCGAGAACACGACCTCCTCCAGCTTCCGCTCTTCCTCGCTCGCCGCCTCGCGCTCCGCTTCCACGGCGGCCGCCTCGGTCTCCAGGTCGACGAACCGCCAGCGCGCCTGCCCCGACTCCATCTCCACGTCGCCGCCGAGCGACGTCAGCTCGCGCGTCAGCGCCATCGAGTCGGGCGTGTCGCCCGTCGCGCGCTTCCAGGCGTCGGCCACGATCGCGTCCTGCACCGGCCGCTTCGCCCTCAGCCGCTCGAGCACCACCTGGAGGACCGCGATGCGCCCCTTCTCGCGCTTCGCCTTCTGCGCCGCGAACGGCCGGCCGAACGCGCGCGCGATGGGGATGGCGAACAGGAACGTGGAGAAGACGAGCGGGATGACGCCGAGCACGATCGGCATCCCGGTATCGAGCACGGGGAGCGGGTGGCGCTGGAAGAGCGTCATGAAGCGCTCGATCGTCATGCCGTGCTCGATCGACCACGCGCCCATGACGAGGTTGAACCAGTTGAGCGCGAAGATCGCGAAGTTCGCGCCGAACGAGTTCCCCGTGAACGGCCCGAGCTCGTTGATCGCGCGCTCCCACACCGGCTTCGGCTCGGGCTCGGGCGCGTCGTTCGTCGTCTTCCGCATGGCGGGGAAGCGGTAGACGATCCCCCCCTCTTCGCTGACGTCGACGTCCCCTTCGTAGTCGAGCATCAGCCGCGCCATCATCGGGTCGGCTTGCTCGCGCGTCAGGCCCGTCACGCGCATCACGTCGGCGAGACCGATGCGCCCCTTGCCGGCCCGGATGGCGGCGATGACCAGCCGCTCGCTCTCCCGCGGATCGCCCGGCGGCTGCGTGATGCCGAAGAGGAAGCGGTTCACCTTCTCGTAGAGCGGGACCTCCGGCTCGTTGTTGCGCCGGCTCACCGGCGCGCGCGCGCCGACGTAGGCGTACGAGTACGGGCGGCTCGTCCAGAAGAAGGCGTCCGCGAGCGCCCTCATGAGCACGTACGCGAGGCCTCCGCCGCCCCGGCGCGAGCTGTTGTTGTCGCGCGAGGCCATCGTCATCGCGATGAGCAAGGAGACGAAGATCGCCGTGTAGCCGAGCAGCACGATCGTGATCCACGCGCGCGCCACGAAGCGCATCGTGGTGACGAAGCCGTGCCCTGCCGCAGCGAGCGCGCGGTCGACGCGGTCGCGCGTCTCCCAGGGTTTGTCGAACCCGTGCGGGAAGCGGTAGACGAGCTGCCCCTCGTTGGTCACGCGCAGCTGACCGCGGTACTCGTGCGTGAGCGCCTGTAGGCCAAGCTCCGCATCGCGCAACGCGAGCCCGCCGCGCGCCGCCGCGTCGGCCACCGTGACGGACCCCTTCGGATCGAGCTTGCCGCGCAGTACTTCGGCCGCTTTCGCCGACTCCATGAAGCGCGGAGTGGCGCGCGGAAGAGCTCGATCGACTACATCGCTAGACACGGGCGACACCATAGCGCGTCCGCTGCGTATCGCTCTCGCGTGCGCCTCTTCCTTCGTGCGCGTAGCGCCGTCTGCCACTAGTGTTGGATGAGTGCGCAATTCCAACCTTCTCTTCGCCCTAGCCCTCATCCCCTCCATCGCCGTCTACGCCTGCAGCAGCAGTAGCTCGCCCAGCGGCGCGGCCCCTGCCGACGGCGGAACGCCCCCTGTCGCCGATGCCGGCGTCGACGCCACCGACGCAGCCCCCGCTCCGGTCCCCGAGCCGCCCTGGAGCGGCACCACCGTCGAGCCCGGCTGCACGGCCAACGGGTGCATTCACGCGTTCGCCCACGTGGGGTCGTATTCGAAGCAGCTCCTCACGGGCTACGCCGCCGCCGGCAACACCGTGCTCAACGGCGTCGTCCAGTGGTCGATCACGTACGTCAGCAGCGGAGCCGAGATCACGGGCAGCGTCTTCGTTCCCGACACGGCGGCGCCGAACGGTGGCTATGGCGTGGTCGTGATGAACCAGTTCACCTCGGGGCTCGGAGCGCCGTGTGCGCCGTCGGTCGGCGAGCTCGCGCTCGGTGTCGCTTCGGCGGCCGCGCTGAACGGCTTCGTCACGATCGTCCCCGACGCGACGAGCTACGGCAAGGCCCCGTACGGCGCGTACATCGAAGGGGAGATCGGCGGCCGCGCCGCGCTCGACGCCGCGCGCGCTGCCTTCCACACGACCCAGGCGCTCGGCGTCAGCATCGCGCGCAAGGCCGTCATCGCCGGTCTCTCGCAGGGGGCCTACTCCACGATGGCCGCCGCCACGGCGTACCCGTATTACGCCAACGAGCTCGAGATCCGCGGCTTCGTCGCCGCCGAGCCCCCGTCGAACCTCCGCAGCGGCCTGAACGCCGCGCTGACGGAGAACCCGCAATACAACCACGTCTACGAAGCCATGCGCCTCTACAGCTGGCAGGGGCTGCGCGGCCTGAGCGGCGGTCAGATCTTCAATCCTCCGTACGACCAGCTCGCGGCGACGTGGTTCGCCACGTCGTGCATCTTCAACGGTACCGACGGCTCCGACGGCGCGCTCTACAACTACTTCTACGAAGGCGGTGACGACGCTGGCGCACCCGCGAACGACGCGGGCGGCGCGGCTGACGCCGGCGCAGACGCGGCCAGCGACGCCGGGAGCGTGACGGCCGACGCCGGGAGCGTCTCCGACGACGCCGGCGCGCCGATCCCCATCCCCGCCTCGCAGCTCTTCACGTCGACGTTCATCGGCTACGCGACGAACGACTCGTGGCCGGCTGACTGGACGGCGGAGTACAACCTGTCGCAGACGATCCCGAGCTACCTCACGCTCCCGGTCACCATCTTCGAGGGCTCGGCCGACGTGACGGTCCTCCCCGCGCAGGTCACCCTCTACGTCTCGCAGCTGCAGGCGGCCGGCGTGAAGGTCACGTACGACCAGATCCCGGGCGGCACGCACGGGACGACGGCGCTCAGCTCGTTCACCGTCCAGCAGGCGGCGGGCGCGCAAGGCGTCGCGGCGATCACGCAGCTGCTCGCGAACTAGCTACGCGGTCGCTTCGTCCACCCGTTTCATCCAGTCGACGAGAGGGGCGCGCACGCCGACGGCGCGCGCCCCTTCTTCGGCACCGCGCACGCAGAAGAGCTGCGCGAAGACGGAGATGTCGGCGAGCGTGACGGCGTCGCCGACGAGCCACGTGCGTCCGTCGAGCTTGGCGGCGAGCGCGTCGAGGTGACGGTCCAGGTCGGAGAGCACCTGCCCCAGCGTCTTCCGCCCGAGCCCCTGGCTGTCGAGCGTCTGCTTGAGCGCGCGCGGGACGACGGCGGGCGCGATCGCGCGGAGGGGGGCCCGGTCGGCGTGGGCCAGCGCGGGGATCCAGCGGCGCGCGTTGTGAGGGAGGAGGAAGCGGAGGTACGCCTCGTAGAAGTAGAGGCTCTCGTCGGCCCAGTCCTCGAGGATGTGGCACTCGGCCGCCAGGCGCGCGTCGCGCGGCACGAGAGGGCGCTCGGGGAAGCGCTCTTCGAGGTAACGCGCGATGTCGCTCGAATCGACGACGAGACGCCCGTCGTGCTCGAGCGTCGGGAGCTTGCCGGTGCCGTTGCGACGGCGGAGCGCGCCGGTCGTCACATCGAGGAGTGTGACCTCGCGCGTCTCGAAGGCGAGCTTCTTGTAGCGAAGGACCCGGCGGATCTTGTCGCAGAACGGCGAGATCTCGAACTGGTGAAGGGTGAGCATGCTCACCCGTAGTGATACGCCGAGATCCTGAGGCCCAGGATGGTCCCGGAGTATGCCATCGTCCCCTGATCGGCCCCGGCCGCCCCCGCGATCACCATGAGCGGGACGAGGTGCTCCTCGCGCGGGTGCGCGGCGCGCGCGGACGGTGCGGTCGCCCACGCCGTCAGCTTCCGATCGCGCGTCGCCGCTTCGTCGGTCGCGGCCACGCGAAGCCACGCATCGAACTCTTCGGAGACGGGGCGCGCCGCCGGATCGCCGAACGCGCGCAGGTTGTGGAACGTCATGCCGCTGCCGACGATGAACACCCCCTCGTCGCGCAACGGCGCGAGCGCGCGCCCCATCGCGAGGTGCTCGGCGGGGTCGAGCCCCTTCTTCAGCGAGAGCTGCACGGTCGGCACGTCCGCGTCCGGGTACGCGAGCTTCAGCGGCACGAACGTGCCGTGGTCGAACCCGCGCTCGCCGTTCGCGGCGCTCTTGAAGCCGGCCGCGTCGAGGAGGTGCCGCACGCGCGCGGCGACGACGGGTGCGCCCGGCGCCGGCCAGGTGATCGAATACGACTCGGGGGGGAACCCGTAATAGTCGTAGAGCATCGGCGGTCGTTCGCCCGTCATCACGGTGGGCTGCGCCTCCTCCCAGTGCGCGGAGACGACGAGGAGCGCCTTCGGTGGGGTCGGGGGGAGCTGGCGAATCGACCTCAGGTACGCGGCGAGCCCGTCGAGCTCCGACTTGTCGCCGATGCCGGTCTGCACGAACGGCCACGGCCCGCCGCCGTGAGGCAGATAGACCACGGGCATCCGCGTCCCCTTCGCAGTCGCGCGACCGTCCTTCGGTCCCGCCTGCGCCTCCCCATGGTTCATCGTGGAAGCGAGCCCCGCTGCGCCGACCAATCCTGCCACGATCGCTCCTCGCCGCGTGACGCGGCCCTCGTCGTCGGTGCCCACGTGCATTTCTCCTCAGCCTATCGATGCTAGCGCGGGCGTCTCCGTTCCGTGAGAGCCTCGCGCGGGCCGATCCGTGCGCCTCTTCTGGACCGCCCTCGTCGCCCTCGCGATCGCTCTCTCGCCGCGTCTGGCGAGCGCGCACGCCGTGGGGGCGTCACGCGGGGAGTACCGCGTGTCGGGCGCGGTCGTCAGCGCGCTGTACGTGTTCTCCGGCGCCGAGCTGGCGACGACGTTCCCCGAGCTCGACACGGACCGCGACCACTTCCTGTCGTCCTCCGAGGTCGCCGACGGCACGAGCGCGTTCACGTCCGAGATCCTCGACGCCACGCACGTCACCGCGGACGGCGCGGCGTGTCCGTCGCACTTCGAGTCGGCGCGCGTACGTGAAGGGGACGCCGTCGAGCTGCGCGCGTCGTTCGTCTGCCCGCGCGAGATTCATCACCTCGCGATCGACCTCGAGCTCCTCGAGGCTCTCCCCGCGAACCACGCCCACCTGGCCACCGTCGTCCTCGACGGGCGCGCGACCACCGCCAACGCCTCGCGCACGCACGAGCGCATCGAGGTGGACGCCGTCTCCGCTCCCTCTGCGTCGACCTCGTTCGCGCGCATGGTGTGGATGGGCGTCCAGCACATCGTCACCGGCTACGATCACCTCGCGTTCCTCCTCGGCCTCTTGCTGCTCGGTGGCCGCGTCCGCACGCTCGTCGCCATCCTCACGGCGTTCACCGTCGCGCACTCGATCACGCTCGCCCTCGCCGTATTGCGCGTCGTCTCGCTCAGCCCCGGCTTCGTGGAGCCGGCCATCGCGCTCTCGATCGCCTACGTCGGCGTGGAGAACCTCTTCGTGACTGACGCGCGCAAGCGCTGGCGCATCACGTTCCCCTTCGGCCTCCTGCACGGCTTCGGCTTCGCCGGCGCCCTCACCGCGCTCGACCTCCCGCGTGCCCAGCTCCCCTCCGCGCTCTTCGGCTTCAACCTCGGGGTCGAAGTGGGCCAGCTGGCCGTCCTCGCCGTCGTGCTCCCGGCGGTGACGCTCGCGCGCCGGAACGCCTGGTTTCGCGAGCGAGGGGTGAAGGGGCTCAGCGTGGCCATCGCGCTCGCCGGGTGCGTGTGGTTCGTCAAACGCGCGTTCCCATGAGTGAAACGTTCGTGCCTCTGCCGTACGGAATGGTCTAAGGTCGTCCCCGGTTCCCCCCCCGTGCAGCAACGCGACTACCTGGAACGGATGATCGAGCAGCTCGCGGCCGCGGTGGCCCGCGCGGCGGGTCTGGCGCGTGATGGGAAGGCGGACGAGGCCGTGCACGAGCTCGACGAGGCCTGGACGACCGCGCTGGGCATGCGGGAGAAGGACGCCCTGCGGCTCGACGACTCGACGCTGCGGATGATGCTCGGCGCGAAGACCGACGTGGTGGTCACGCTCCTCCAGGCGCGCGCCGACGTCGAGGCCTCCCGCGGCGCCGACGCGCTTGCCGCGGCGCTCCGGAAGCGCGCGCTCTTGCTTGCCGACGCGCGCTGACGCCCGGCACGGCCGGCCCCGCTCGCGAACATCGGCGGGCGCGCCGGTCCCGTTCTGCCGTACGCTGCCGCGGGCATGACGGCGCTCCACTTTTGGTTCGACTACTCGTGCCCGTACGCGTACCTGGCGAGCACGCAGGTCCAGGCCCTCGCCGCGCGCACGAAGGCCGAGCTCGTCTATGAGCCGATGCTCCTCGGCGGCGTGTTCCGCGCGGTCGGCACTTCGCAGCGCCTGTTCGCCGAGCTCTCCCCGGCGAAGGCGAAGCACAACGCGCTCGACATGCAGCGCTGGGCAACGCTCTTCGGCGTGCCGCTCACGATGCCGGCGGCCCACCCGATGCGCACGGTCGAAGCGCTGCGCGCGACGCTGCTCGTGGGGATCGACCCGCGCGTCGTGGAGGGCTTCTACCGCGCGTACTGGATCGAGGGGCGCGGCCCGAGCGAAGAGGCGACGATGCGCGACGTGCTCGGCGCCGCGGGGCACGACGCGGGCGCCGTCCTCGCGCGGCTCGACGACGCGAAGGACGACCTCCGCCGCCGGACCGACGAGGCCATCGCGCTCGGCATCTTCGGCGCGCCCGCGTTCGTCGTCGGCGGCGAGATGTACTGGGGTCAGGATCGAATCGAGCTCGTCGAGAAGGCGCTCATGGCTGGGAAAGGTTGAACGATGGGACACACACTCGAGCTGTACTGGGACTTCTCTTCCCCCTTCGCGTACCTGGGGAGCACGCAGGCCGAGGCGCTCGCGGCGCGCACGGGCGCGAAGCTCGTCTGGAGGCCGATGCTCCTCGGCGCCGTGTTCAAGGCCATCGGCGCCCCCGACGCCCCCATCCTCACCTGGTCGGACGCGAAGCGTGCCTACTTCTTCAAGGACCTGGCGCGCTGGGCCGAGCATTGGGGCGTCCCGTTCGCCTTCCCGACGAAGTTCCCGATGCCGACGGTGAAGGCGCTGCGTGCGTACATCGCGCTCCCGGAAGAGCGTCGCCTGCCGTTCCTCCACGCGACGTTCCGCGCCTGCTGGGCCGAGGGGCGCGACATCTCCGACGACACGACGCTGCGTGCGCTCATCGGCGACGGCGCCGACGAGGTGATGGCCCGCTGCGGCACGCAGGAGGTCAAAGACACGCTCTTCGCGTCCACCAAGCGCGCGATCGACGCCGGCGTCTTCGGCGCGCCGACGTGGATCGTCGATGAGAAGGAGCTGTTCTGGGGGCAGGACCGCATCGTGCTCGTCGAGCGGGCGCTGCGCGCGTAGACGGGCCCCCTACGGCGCCCAGAAGCCGACGACGCGCGCGATTCTCCCGTCGGGCGCGAAGTCGATCACGTCCTCGCCGCGGCCACGCGTCGCCCCCTCGGCGTTCTTCACGACCCACGCCACGATGGCCGTCCCCTGGCAGAGCCTCGGCTCGCCGTCGCGCGCGATCGACACCTTTCGCATCTGCGCCTGCAGCGCCGCCATGTGCGCTTCGAGCTCGCCCGGCCCCTCGGTCGCGCCGAACGCATCGCGGAACACGACACCGCTCGTCGTCGTCTCGCGCACGAGCGAAGCGCGCTTCGCCGCGTCCTCCTCACCCCACGCCGCGAAGAAGCGATCGATCGTCCCCGTCGCCCCCGTGAGCTGCTCCTTCGCCGCGACGTTCGCCAGTCGCGCCAGCTGGTAGGCCCACCCCGCCACGTGCAGGTCGCGCGTCTTCGCGTCGGCGACGTCGTGGCGCACCGACACGCGCGTGCCCGCCTCGCGCTCGTCGAGCGTGAACGTCACCCGCGACCCGCCGGGGGGGATCGGCCGCGCCGGATCCTCGTACCCGTACGTGAAGACGAACCGCGACGGCTCCACGAGCTCGACCACCTCGCCCAGCACGCGCGACCCACCCGGGTTCACGATGCGAACGGCTCCACCGGGGCGCGCCTCGACGCTCGACCCCTCCGCTCCCCACCACGCCGACAGGCACCGGGGCTCTGTGAAGTGACGGAACACCGTGGACCGCTGCGCGCAGACGAGCACCGAGCGCTCGAGGGGGAAATCCAGGCTCATGGCGTCGTTCTCCTCCAGAGGCGCGAGCACGTGCGCGCGCACCCGCACAGTGAAGACCAGAAGGGGCGCGAGCGGAAGCTCAGCTGCGCGCGCCGTCCCGCTAGGATGGGGTGCCATGCACGCGCGCTCCCCGATCCCGCTCGGCGACGACGCCTCTCTCCTGGTGCTCACCGGCGCAGGCGTCTCGGCGGAGAGCGGCGTCCCGACGTTCCGCGATGCCAACGGCTTGTGGGAGAAGTACCCGGTGGTGAGGGTCGCGTCGCCCGAGGGGTTCGCCGCGGATCCCGCGCTGGTGTGGCGCTTCTATTCGCAGCGACGCGCGCGGGCCAAGGGGGTCGTGCCGAACGCGGGTCACGTCGCCATCGCGGAGGTCGAGCGGCGCCTGGGTGAGCGCTTCTTGCTCGTGACCCAGAACGTCGACGGCCTCCATCGCCAGGCGGGGAGCGCGCGCATGGTCGAGATGCACGGGAACCTCTTTCGCACGCGCTGCTCGCGCTGCGCCCGGCCGCCGTTCGAGGACGCGACCGTCTACGCCGACGGCACGGTCCCGACCTGCGACGCGTGCGGCGCGTTCCTCCGCCCTGACATCGTCTGGTTCGGCGAGATGATCGCGACCGACGACATGGCGCGCATCGAGGCGTTCGTGAACCGCGCGACGACGAGCGGTCCCCTCACGTTCGTGGCGGCGGGGACGTCGGGCGTCGTGTACCCGGCGGCCGGGATGGTGAACGCGGTGCGCGCGCGCGGCGCCGATACGTGGCTCGTCAACGCGGAGCCCGCGAACAACGCATCGCAGTTCGCGCACTTCGTCGAGGGGAAGAGCGGGGAAGTGTTGCCGGTGCTGCTGGGGGGGCGCGGCTCGCGCTAGATCGAGGCGCGGTCAGTAGCAGTAGCCGTAGGCGATTCCGTCGATCGTCGCGGCCGCCGGACCATGGCACGCTCCGACCGCGCATCCGGTCGTCTTCGGGCTCAGCTCGCACCACTGGTAGCAAGAGCCGACGGTGCACCCGTAGCCCGCGATGCAGTCGTTGTCGGTCGCGCACGAGGCGAGGTTGCCGCCCGTCCCCGGCTGCTCGCAGTCGGCGAAGACGCCGCCATCGGCGTCCGGGACCACGACGCACCCGGCGTGCTGCGTGCACGAGTTCGGCGCGAGCGAGCAGGTGAGGGGGCAGAGGAAGCCCTGCACTGTGTTCCCGCCGTTCGCCGTGCACACGCCCTGCGGCTCGGCGGAGATGCCGCCCGCCGGGCACTGGGCGCCGGGGGTCGTGCAGAACGCATGACAGACGCCGTTCGTGCACGTCGTCCCTGCCACGCAGTCGGTGACGTCGGTGCAGAGATCGCCCGGCGCGCTCGTTCCGACCGCGACGCACGCCGCGTTGCCGTTCGGAAGGTCGCACTTCTGGTTCGCGGGGCAGCCGCACTGCGGGTCGACCGCGCACGCCGCCCCGGCGGGGATCGTGCATCCACCGTCTTCACCCGCGGCGTCCTCGCCTGCGTCGATCGTGGTCGCGGCCTCTTGCCCGCCGTCGCTCGACGGGGACGTCGCGCTCCGCTCGGTCAAGGCGCTCACGTCGAGCACCGCTTCGCACCCGACGAGCGCGAGGTACGCGCCCGCGACGAAGACGACCAGCGCTCCGACCCGCGCCCGTGAGAACCGCATCACCAACGCCCTCCGAGGACGACCGCGCCACCGTTCGCCGTGAGCACCGGCGTGACGCGCACTCCCGACGTCGGCTGCGTGTCACCGCTCGGCGAGAAGATCACCAGCCCCGCGCCCGCCGCGACGAGCACGCCGCCGGCGATCCACCCCACGTCCGAGAGGCGCGCCGCGCTCTTGATGCCGCTGACGGTCCCCGGATCGCACACGTTGCTCGCGTTGCAGTGCGCCGAGCTCTTGTCCCCCTCGGCGATGATGCCGAACACGGTGGCGACGCCGAGCCCGACGACGCCCACTCCGCCCACGACCCAGCCGACCGTCTTCCAGGGACCCGCTCCGCCCGCGTGAGCATCGCTCGGCGTGACCGGCGGGGTGGGGGGCACGGGCGGCGTCGGCGGCGTGGGTGCCACGGCGGGCGCGGCGAGCACCACGGCCACGGTCTGGTTCTTCTCCCCTTCGCGCACGACCACCTGCTGGTCGACGACGCCCGCCGTCCCTTCGAAATGGAACGTGTGGAGGCCGGCGTTCATCGGCACCGCCTGGCCGTCGAGCTTCGCGACGAGCGGCTGCCCATCGACGCTCACGCGCACGTCCACGAGGTCGCCCCCCGCGCCGTTCTTCGCCGCGAGCACCACGCTCGGCAGCGCCTTGTCCACCTCGGCGAGCCAGTTCGCGCAGTCGGTCTGCACCACGCCCGGGCACTGCGCCGCGGCGCACACCCGGAGCTGCTCGCGCGCCTCGACGAGCTTGTGCGTATCGCGAAACCGCTGCCCCTTGGTGGCGGCGTCGAGACACGCGGCCTTCGTGTCGGCGGGGGCGGCGGGCGTGCCGTCGGCGAGCGCCGCGGACGACGCGAGCAGCGTCGGTAGAAGGAGGGCCAGTGAGACGAGCGCCGGGCGGGTCTTCATGAGCGGTTCTCGAGAAGGATCAGAGGCACTCGGGCTTGTACTGACGATCGCCTGCCGCGTCGATCACGTACGGCGTCGCGCAGTTCGGTTTGGTGCCGGAGGCCGACGGCGCGGGGGACCCGGGGGCGCGGCCCGCCGACCGCGTTGACGGCGTGGATGGCTTGCCCGCCGGCTTCGCGGACGCGGGGGGCGACGTGACGGCAGGCGCCGCCGACGGGACGGAGGGGGGCGACGCCGCGGGCGCGACGGAGGCATCGACCGTGGTGGCTGCGGGGATCGAGACGGGTGCGATGCTCGACGGCGCGCTCGCCGTCGTGGCCGCAGGGGCAGCCGCCGCGGGTGACGGCTCCGACCGATGCAGCGCGATGCCCACGAGCGCGGCCACGCCGAGGAGCGCGACGACGCCGATCCCCATGGCGGTCTTGCCGCCGGAGCTCGTCCCGGGTCCCGTCTGCCCCCACGACGCCGACGTCCTCGGCGAGGTGTCCTGCAGCGTCGGCTCGAACGCCGTCGCCGACGAGGGGACCGCCGGGATGACCACGTTCCCCGAGCCCCCCGCCTTTCGCAGCGTCCCGAGCACGCGCTCGACCGAGACGCGCGCGCTCGCGCCCCCGAACTCCTTCAGCGCCGTCGCCAGCTCGCCGACCGACTGGAACCGGTTCGCGCGGTCCTTCTCCAGGCACTTCTCGATGACCTTCTGAAGCCCCACCGGCGCGTCGCTCACCACGCCGCGCAACGGAGGGGGCGGCTCGTTGGCGACCTTGATGGCCAGCTCGGTGAGCGCCTCGGCCTCGAACGGACGCTGTCCGCTCACCAGCTCGTAGAGAATGACCCCCAGCGACCAGATGTCCGAGCGGGCGTCGGCCCCCTTCGAGGCCTTCATCTGCTCGGGGGACATGTAGAGCGGCGAGCCCATGACCGTGCTGGTCTTGGTGAGGTCGTGCCCGGCGGCTCCCGGCGTCGTCACCTTGGAGATGCCGAAGTCGAGCACCTTGATGGAGGGCTGGCCGTCGGTGCGCTGGATGCAGAAGAGGTTCGCCGGCTTGAGATCGCGGTGGATGATGCCGAGCGCGTGCGCGTCGGCGAGCGCTTCGCACGCCTGGAGGACGAAATCGACCGCCTGCTCGATCGGCAAGCGCCCCCGTTGCTCGAGCCAGGCCGCGAGATCGATGCCGTCGAGGTACTCCATCACCATGTACGGCGAGCCGCTCTCCAGCTGGCCGACGTCGATCACGCGCGCGACGTGCTCGCTCTTCACCTTCGCGGCGGCGCGGGCCTCCTGGAGGAAGCGCGCCACGGCGGCCGGCGTCTCGAGGGCGTCCGGGAGCAGGAACTTGAGGGCGACCTTCTCGTCGAGCTGAAGGTGGTGCGCCTGCACGACGACCCCCATGCCGCCGGCCCCCAGCACGCGCTCCACGCGGTACTTCCCCGCGAGCACGTCGCCGGGCTTGATGTCGACGGGGGGCTGCTCGGCGCTCGCCATCAGCCCCTCGGGGCGAGCTTCGCCGTCCTCTTCATGGTCGGCGCGATTGTCCGGCCCGCCCGGGGGGCGGTCAAGTCACCCAATGGGATGACGGGAGGGCTATGCGCGCGCCTCGCGCCCTTCGTCTTTCGCCGATGGCGCCAGCGCCACCGCGCCGGCGACGACGAGGTCGATCAGCTGCGCGCAGAACTCTTCGGTCGGCGGCTCTTCTCCGCGCACCAGGCGCCACATCACGGGTGAGATCACGAACTCGACGAGCAGCAGCGGCGAGATGTCCGCCGGCAGCTCGCCGCGCGCCATTCCCCGCGCGATGACGGCGGTCCACTCCGACTCGAACTGGTGGCGGAAGCCGCGCATGATCATCTGCACCTCCGCGTTCCCCAGCTCCGAGAGCCAGGCCCGCGCGAACGGCGTGCGCCCCTCCTCCACGAACTCGCGGAGCATGAGCCGCAGGTCCTCGCGCACCGAGCCGGTGTTCACGGGGGTGACGCAGCGCTCGCGTACCTGCCGCAGCGTCTCGGTGACGAGCTGCATCTTCGTCGGCCAGCGACGGTACACGGTCGTCTTGTTCACCCCCGCCGCGTGCGCGACGTCTTCCATGCGGAGCGCCGAGTAACCGACCCGCGCGAGCTCGTCGGCCGTCGCGCGCAGCACCTCGGCGACGATGCGCGCCGAGCGCCCGCCGGCCCGGACGCGCGCGAGCGGCACGGCGGGGGGAGCGCTCTCCGGCTTCGCGTGGGCGACCATGAGGGGAGCTTGTGACCGGTCGAACGTTAATGCAACTGTTGGTTGCTCGAAGGGGCGCGGCCGGCTTGCCGGAGCCTCCAGGAGGCCCTACGTCACGCATTCTGCAGCGCGAACGAGGACGCAACGCCCTCCCGATGCGCGGCATCTCACTCTGCAACAAGAAGTTGCGATAAGGTCGCCGGCGCCATGACTCACCTTCTCCTTCGCTCCCTCGCGCGGACGTCGCTCGTCGTGACGAGCGCGCTCGCCTGCACGCTCGCCGCGCGCCCCGCTCTCGCGTTGCAGCCGGTCACCGAGTTCCTCACGCACGCCAAGACGTGGAACCCGCAGAACCGCGCGGCCGTGGCGACGGCGGCCCAGCGCGACGCGGAGCTGGGCATCGCGACGGGGAACGTCCTGCCCAACCTCACCGCCACGGGCATGTACACGCGCAACCAGTACGAGGTGACGACCGCCGCCATCACCGGGGGGCTGTCGATCCCGGGTTTCCCGAACACCGTCATCCAGCCGCAGAACCAGCTCGACGCGAACGTCATCCTCAACGTGCCGATCATCAACGTCGTGAACTGGGACCGGCGGGCGGCGGCCAAGGCGACGCTCGCGGGCGCGCACGCCGACACGGCGAACGCCGAGCTGCAGGTCGAAAAGAACGTCATCCGCGAGTACTACGCGCTGCTCGGCAACGAGGCGGTGCTCCAGTCGGCGCAGAAGAACGTGGACGTCGCGGAGCACAACGTGAGGCTCGCCCACGATCGCCACGACAGCGGCACCGGCTCCGAGCTCGACGTGCAGCGAGCGCTCGCCGACCTGGCGAAGGCGCAGCAGAACGTGACCGCGGCCCAGCTCGCCGTGACCAACAACCGCCGCGATCTCTACTCGCTCACCGGCCTCAACGCCGAGGCCGCCGGGGCGGTCCCCGAGGACGACCTGCACGAGGAGCCCGCGCTCGAGGCGTGGGCGGGGAAGGCGGACCGGATGCCGGCGGTGCAGAGCGCGGCGGCCAGCGTCGGTGCGGCTGACGAGGGGGTGAAGGCGGCGAAGATCGCGTTTCTCCCGACGGTCGCGGCGAACGTCGAGGAGAAGTTCACCAACGCGACGGCCTTCGTCGGGGGGCACTCGGCCATCTACCTAGCTCAGTTGGTCGCTTCGTGGCGCCTCGACACGACGCTCGGGCCGGAGATTCGCGCGCAGAAGGCGGCCGCGGCGGTCGCGCGCGCCCACCAGGACCAAGCGCGACAGGACGCGGAGGACGCCGTCTTCCACGACTGGCAGCAGATTCGCGCGGACATCGAGTCGGCGCGCTCGTCGCGTGCGCAGGTCGCTGCGGCCCAGCTCGCTGCGTCGCTCGCGGAGGATCGCTACCAGAGCGGGGTCGCCACGCAGCTCGACGTGCTTCAAGCTCGCCAGGACGCCTTCTCCGCCGACGTCGCCCGCATCCAGGCCGACGCCGACCTCGCTTATGCCCGCCTGGCGCTCCGCTTGGACGCCGGACAGCTCGTCAAGGAGACGCGATGAATCGTGCACGCTCACTCGCCGCTCGCGGCCTCGACGCCTCGCTGCCGGCGCTCGCCCTCGTGATGGCCCTCTCGGCGGCCGGCTGCTCGCACGAGTCGGCCGCGAGCAGCAGCGACCAGAAGCCCGTCGTCGCTGCCAAGGTCCACGTCCAGAGCGTGGCCGTGGGCGAGCAGGCCGTCCCCAACCTCCTCCGGCTCACCGGCGTGCTCTCGTCGAACGAGCGCACCGACCTCGCGGCAAACGCCAACGGGCGCGTCGTCCGCACGTTCGTCGAGCGCGGCGATCACGTCACGCAGGGGGCCATCCTCGCGCAGCTCGACTCGCGCTCCGCGGTCCTCTCGCGCGCCGAGGCCGAGGCCAACGTGACGAGCGCCATGGAGCAGCTGAAGAACCAGCGCGCCGACTGCCTGCGCTACGTGAGCCTGCTCGCCAAGGGGGCCATCACGCAGCAGGAGTACGACCGGCAGACCACGAGCTGCTCCACGCAGGCCGCGCAGGAAGAAGCGGCCCGGGCGCGCGCCGCCGTCGCCGCCCAGACGCTCACCGACTCGTCCATTCGCGCCCCGTTCAGCGGCGTCATCGCCGAGCGCTTCGTGCACGTCGGCGACTACGTCCACTCCGACACGCGCGTCGTCACGCTCCTTGTAGACGATCCGCTCCGTCTCGAGCTCACCGTCCCCGAGGCCAACGTCGGCGCGGTGCACCCCGGGCTCACCGTCTCGTTCCAGACCGTGGCCCTCGCCGGCCGCACCTTCACGGCGACCGTGAAGTACATGGGGGGCGAGATCCGCGAGGCCACGCGCGACCTCGTCGTCGAGGCCGTGACCGAGAACCACGACCGCGCGCTGCTCCCCGGCATGTTTGTGACCGCGCAGCTCCCGGTGGGCGAGATCACGCTCCCGGTCGTCCCCACCAGCGCTCTCTTCCAGCGCAACGACAACGACACGCTCTTCGCGGTGGTCGACGGCCACCTCGAGGAGCGCATCGTGCAGCTGGGGCCGAAGGTGGGCGACCTCGTCGCGGTCGCCGATGGCGTGAAGAAGGGGGACCAGGTCGTCGTCTCCCCGCCGTCGGGCGCGGCCGATGGCGCGCTGATCGAGTAGCCGGAGAGAACCACCATGCAATGGCTAGCCTCCCTCTGCATCCGGCACCCGGTCTTCACCTGGGTGCTGATGCTGGCGTTCATCGTCATCGGCACGTTCGGCTACTTCTCGCTCGGCGTGGACCAGTTCCCCAAGGTCGACTTCCCCGCCATCGTCGTCACGACGACCGAGAACGGCGCTGCGCCCGAGGAGATCGAGACCGAGCTCACCGACAAGATCGAAGGCGCGGTCAACACCATCAGCGGCATCGACGAGCTCCGCTCCACGTCCAGCCAGGGCGTCTCGCTCGTCATCATCGCCTTCAACCTCGACAAGAACCCCGACGTCGCGGCGCAGGAGGTGCGGGACCACATCAACAACGTGCTCCCCGATCTCCCCAAGGGGATCGACCAGCCCGTCGTCTCCAAGGTCGACCCCGACGCGTCGCCCATCCTCTACGTCACCCTCTCCAGCCCCGGCACCATCCGCGACACGACCGAGCTCGCGGACAAGCGCGTGCGCAGGCAGATCGAGAGCATCAACGGCGTCGGGCAGGTGAACATCCTCGGCGGCAAGAAGCGCCAGGTGAACGTGTGGCTCGACCCGCTGAAGCTGCAGGCCGCCGGGCTCACCGCGGTCGACGTGGAGCGGGCGCTCGCGCAGCAGAACCTCAGCGTGCCGGGCGGGCAGATCGAGACGGGGCCGAAGAGCGTCTCGTTGCGGGTCGAGGGGCGCGTCGATGACGTCGCCAAGATCGGGCGCATCGTCATCAAGGAGAGCTCGGATCACCCGACGCGCATCGGCGACGTGGCGCGCGTCGATGACGGGGTGGAGGAGCCGAAGACGTCGGCGTCCGAGGACGGCAGAGAGAGCGTCGTCCTGTCGATCCGAAAGCAGTCCGGCGAGAACACGGTCGCGGTCGTCGACGCGGTGAAGGCGCGGCTCGGCGACGTACAGAAGTCGCTCCCCACGGGCTCCGAGCTGAAGGTCGTGCGCGACGAGTCGGCGTCGATCCGCACCAGCGTCAACGCGGTGAAAGAGCACCTCGTGCTCGGCGCCGTCTTCGCCGCCATCATCGTGCTCATCTTCCTCGGCAACTGGCGGAGCACGATCATCGCCGCGCTCGCCATCCCGGTGTCGATCATCGGGACGTTCGCGCTGATGTGGGCGATGGGCTTCACGCTCAACATCATCACGCTGCTCGCCCTGGCGCTCGCCGTCGGCATCGTCATCGACGACGCCATCGTCGTGCTCGAGAACATCGTCCGCTTCATCGAGGAGAAGAAGTTCAAGCCGTTCGTCGCCTCCGCGCTGGCGACGCGCGACATCGGCCTCGCCGTCCTCGCGACCACGCTCTCGCTCATGGCCGTGTTCCTCCCGGTGGCCTTCATGAGCGGCATCATCGGCCGGTTCTTGAAGAGCTTCGGCCTGACGATGTCGTTCGCCATCCTGGTCTCGCTGCTCGTCAGCTTCTCGCTCACGCCGATGCTCGCGGCCCGCTGGCTGAAGGGCCCCCCGGAGCCGGGACACGAGGGGGACAAGCCTCTGTTGGAGCGGATCGTCGACGGCTTCTACAAGCCGATCGAGCACTTCTACATGGTCGTGCTCCGGTGGGTGATGCAGCACCGGTGGGTCGTCGTCGTGATGTGCTGCGTGACGCTCGGCTCGTGCTTCCCCATCGCCGCCGCGGTGCCCAAGGGCTTCACGCCGCCGAACGACGTCGCCGAGTTCGACGTGAACGTGCGCGCCCCCGAGGGGACGAGCCTCGGGCAAACGAAGCTGGAGGCCGAGCGTGTCGCGCGCGACATCCGCGACATCCCCGGCGTCGACCACACGCTCGTCACCATCGGCAACGACTCGTCGGTCACGCGCAACCTGGCGAACGTCTTCGTCCACCTCGTCGACCCGCGCCTCCGCAAGGAGGACCAGTTCGCCATCATGGACCGCGTCCGGAAGGAGGTCGTCCCGCGCCAGCCCAAGGAGCTGCGGATCGACGTCTCGCAGACCGCGCAGATCTCCAGCGGCCAGTCGCAGGCGCAGGTCCAGTACACGCTGAGCGGCCCCGACCTGAACCAGCTGTCGCGTTACACCGGCAAGATCCTCGAGCGCTTCCGGCAGGCCAAGGGGGCGGTGGACGTCGACTCGAACCTCATCGTCGGCAACCCCGAGGTGCACGTCGAGATCGACCGCGAGCGCGCCGGTAACCTTGGCGTGGACGTGGCCGACGTGGCCAACGCGCTCGAGCTCCTCGTCGGGGGCCTCAAGGTCTCGACGTACGAGGAGGGGGGCAACGACTACGACATTCGCGCGCGCGCCGACGCGCAGTACCGCGCCGACCCGTCGGGCATCGCGGCGATGACGGTGCAGACCAAGATGGGCAAGACCGTTCCGCTCTCGTCGGTCGTGAAGCTCGTGCCGACGACGGGCCCGTCGCAGATCAACCGCCTCGCGCGTCAGCGCCAGGTGACCATCACCGCGAACGTCGCCCCCGGCGTCGGTCAGAGCACGGTGTCCGATGCGCTCGTCCGCATCATCAACGACCAGCACATGTCGCCCGTGTACCACGCGGTCCCCGCGGGTCTCACGAAGGAGACCGGGCGCGCGGTGCAGGGCTTCGCGGTGGCCGTCGGCCTGTCGTTCATCTTCATGTACCTGGTGCTCGCGGCGCAGTTCGGATCGTGGCTGCACCCCGTCACGATCATGATCTCGCTCCCGCTGACCGTCCCGTTCGCGCTCCTGTCGCTGCTGATGTTCCACCAGGAGCTCTCGATCCTCTCGATGCTCGGGATCATCGTCCTCTTCGGCGTCGTGAAGAAGAACGCCATCCTCCAGGTGGACCACACGAACCACCTGCGCGCGGAGGGGAAGGAGCGGCTCGAGGCGATCCTCGAGGCCAACCGCGATCGACTCCGCCCCATCCTGATGACGACGCTCGCGTTCGTGGCCGGGATGATCCCGCTCATCACGTCGCGCGGCGTCGGCGCAGGGATGAACCGCGCGACCGCCGGCGTCGTCGTGGGAGGGCAGACGCTCTCGCTCGCGCTCACGCTGCTGGCGACGCCTGTCTTCTATTCGATCTTCGACGACATCACGCAGTGGTTCAAGCGACGCTTCGGGTCCAAGGACGTCGATCGCGGGGAGGGGGAGCTCGACGCGCTCGACGCGGGGCGGCCCACGAAAGGCGAGACCGGCGTGCCGTACCGGGACGCGACGGCGCCGGGGGAGTGACTCGACGTGCGGCCGTGCCCCCTCTCCACGAGCGGAGAGGGGGAGCGACGTAGGCACCTTCTCTAGGCGCTGGCGCCTCCCGTTGCGGCGGGCGCCTGGGCCGGTGCCGCAGTGGCGGGGGCGGCAGGGGGCGTCGAAGGCGACGTCGAAGCGGCAACCACCGCCTTGTCCGCTGCCTTCTTCCGCTTCTTCCCGACGGCGCCGTGGATGGGCGCCTCCCCCTTCGCGACGGCCGCATTGTTGAGGCGCTTGGTCGCGGCACCCTTCTGGGCGATCGCCTTCTGCGCGCTCAGAAAGCTGGCGAGGCTGGGATACGTCACCGCCAGCGATGGATTGCGGGCGACGGCGAGGTCCCAGACCGGTCTGATGCTGTCGAGCATCTTGCGGATCGTGATCCACGAGATGCCCTCCTGCGTCAGGCAATAGCCTTCCCAAGCGCCAGTCCCCTTGCGCATGGTCGACCACTGGTTTCCGACGTCGAAGGCCTGCAGGACCTCGGCGTAGGGGAGCCCCGTGAGCGCCAGGATGTCTGCGAAGTTGGTGAACCTCCGCAGATCTCCCACGGCTCCCGTGAGGGCAGCGAGCTCGGTCGCTTTCGGAACGAGCGTTCTGTAGTTCGCGCCGCTGGGCGCCGCGTTTCCCGACGGCGGGGTCGGGATCTTGGCGTCCGCTGGCGGCGGCTGAAGAAAGACGAGCGGGATGCCCGTCTTCGGACTGAGCGCGGCCGCTGCCGGCTCCTCGGGGGGAGCAGACGTCGTCGCGGTCACGGGGGTAACGGTCTTCTTCGTATGGACTCGGCTCGACATGGGATTCTCTCTTTCGGTTCGTGGGCGTTGTGGTTGGAAGCAAGGCGAAGCGAAGACGGGTACGAAGGCACCGGAAGCGGTGCGTTCGTTCCAGTGAGCGAACAGTGCCGGAGACCGCGTCCGAGTCCCCGGACGTAACCCGGACGTGGAGTGGCCGATTTCGGGGGTCGTACGTCCGGGTTACGTCCGGGTTGTGGTTCAAGTGCTTGGAAATATGAGCGTTCTCGGTGACGGTTTTCGAGAGGTGGCGAAGAGGAAATCGGCTGTACGCACAGGTCGAACGGGCGTCATGGGCGATGAGCGATGGGCTCGCGTGCGTGCATGCGAGGTCGCGTGCAGTGAAGGGGACGCCGCGTGCAGTGAAGGGGACGTCGCGTAGGACGCACGCGAAGTCGCGTGCAGTGAAGGGGACGTCGCGTGCGGTGAAGGGGACGTCGCGTGCAGTGAAGGGGACGTCGCGTGCAGTGAAGGGGACGTCGCGTGCAGTGAAGGGGACGCCGCGTAGGACGCACGCGAGGTCGCGTGCGGCTACGCGAGGTCGCGTGCGGCTACGCGAGGTCGCGTGCGGCTACGCGAGGTCGCGTGCGGCTACGCGAGGTCGCGTGCGGCTACGC
>Ga0302279_10000657_pt1 | contig 51027 bp, 56 predicted proteins | sample III_Bog_N3_3_FD_194541 | JGI IMG/M metagenome (GOLD analysis project Ga0302279, IMG submission 194541) | Peat permafrost microbial communities from Stordalen Mire near Abisko, Sweden - III_Bog_N3_3 | ecosystem: Environmental > Terrestrial > Soil > Wetlands > Peat | place: Sweden: Abisko... | reverse complement strand
ACGCGGCATATAAGGCAGGCCACCATCCGCTTGTCGCATGGGTGGCTCACTCCAATACGCGAAATCCTGACCATTGGCGAAAGATATGAGTGGCCCGGCCGCCTGAGAGACACCACCAAAAATGGCGCTTCATTTTGAAGCTGAACCGTCCCCAGTTTGATGCCGTTTTCTTTCGAGTCTGGAAGGAAAATATGGAATGTCCGGCCCCCGTTTTTCGGTCCACCATTTATGTGGGTGATCGGCTCGGACAGCGCGCGTACGTGTTGGCGGGCGGGGAGACGGATCCGCACAAGTGAAATGTTCGAGATGGACCGCGTCGAGCGCCTTTTCAGGTGCGAGCGAGTCAGACTTTAGCTAATTCAGTAACTCTGGGCGACACTTCGAACTTCGCTCCACGTCGTGATCACCCCCCGTTTTGGAGCGCCGTTCATTGCTGGTCGAGTGAGGCTTCGCGGGTGCGAGCAAATAGGGTGAGTGAATGAAGCTCAGGTCACAGCGCTTTCGTCGCGGGGTCATTGTCGCGTCGCTCGTGGCACTTTCGCTGACCCTCTCGTCATGCGCGCCAAGCGACTACTCCCCCGGTAAGACGGGCAAGGCGTCGATCGCGTCGCTTCGGGTGCCGATGACCGATTTTCTTCGGAAGACCTACTACCGGCAGAGCATCAGCTGGCGAAGCTGTGACCCGGGCGTGCAGTGCGGAGAGGTGGTTGTGCCGCTCGATTGGCAGAACATCACATCGGGTTCTGTACAGGTTGCGGTGATTCGGCATCGCGCGACGGGTGCGCGCTACGGGGCGCTCGTCGTCGATCCGGGGGGCCCCGGGGATTCCGGCGTCGAGCTTGTCGATGGTGGCGTCCAGTATGCGGTGGACAAGGCGGTCGAGACGCATTACGACGTCATCGGTATCGATCCGCGAGGCGTCGGGTTGTCGACGCCGATCAGGTGCCTGTCGGATAAGCAACAGGATGCGTACCTTTACGCGCCAACGGTTGGTGCGATCGGGTCACCGGCGTGGATCGCGGACCAGAGGAAGCGTGCTCACACGCTGGCGGACGCGTGCGTGAAGAACACAGGCCCGCTGATTGCCCACGTCGACACCATCAACGCCGCCCACGACCTCGACGTCGTGCGTGCAGCGCTAGGTGAAAAAAAGCTTAACTACCTTGGGTATTCGTACGGCACCTACCTGGGAACCGTTTACGCCGGACTCTACCCCGCCAACGTCGGGCGAATGGTATTCGACGGCCCCGACAATCCGTGGGCGGATGACGGCAACGGCCCTACCGACGACAGTCAGGCCATAGCCTTTGACGACGATTTGGTGGCATTCCTGACGTCCTGTCTTGCCGGCTCCGTCAAAGCGACCGGGCACATCCCGTGCGCATTCTCCGGGTCTCTCGCGAGCACCAAAACTCGCGTCGAAACCCTGCTGTCGAGTGCTGACAGGCACCCGATCCCCAACTCGGACGGTCGCGTGCTGGACGGTGCGACGCTGGCCACCGGTATCAGCGACGCCCTGTACGACACATCGGAATGGCCGGACCTCAACAAAGCGTTCACGCAGGTCATCGCCGGCAAAGCAACTGAAGCGTTTGTGCTCGCTGACGAATACAACGACCGTGACTCAGACGGTAGCTACTACGACAACTCGACGGCTGCGTTCGACGCGATCACCTGTCTTGAGGGCGGACACTCAGTGGACCTGGCCTCGGACGCTAGCGAGCTGAAATACCTGAAAAAGTACGCGCCGATGCTCGGGCCCTACAACGCATACGGTGACCTTGCGTGCAGCGGGTGGACGTTCGGCCCGAGCGTCTTCCCGCAACCCATCCATGCGGCCGGAAGTGGACCCATCCTGATGGTCGCGACAACAGGCGACCCGGCAACACCCTACGGCGAAGCCAAGCAACTCGCGAAACAACTCGTCACCAGCCACCTCATCACCTACCACGGTGAGGGTCACACAGCTTACGACGAGGGCCACCCGTGTGTGGATAAGGCGGTGGACGACTACCTCCTCAACGGGATCGTGCCCGCGTCCGATCCGCAGTGCAGCGACTGAACCGACGCCGACATCTCCAATAAAATCCCGCACTACTACTCGGTGCGGTCCTGAGCCTTTCCGCAGGTAAACGCGAAATTGGGAATGGGGGAACAGCAGGATGGCCAACTCGATGTTCGCGACGCCCGAGCAGTTCATGAATCATGTCGTTACTGCTCTTCCCGCATCGAAGACGCGCGCGGCGGAACTGTTCGAAGGGTTCCAGCAGTACGGGTACATTGCCCGCCAGGAAGACGTCGGAATCTCCGTTGTGCCGAAAGGTCTGGGGATCAACCTTTACGCCGTGCTGGCCGAGGGCGCGAAGGGTGTGTACGGATTCGTGCCGGTCGTGATGCTGTCTCATCCGTCAATGTCCGATGACGAATTCGACTCCTGGGTCGACGTCGTGCAGGCGTGGTCGGCTGGTCTGCCGGCAGCCACGATGACTGCCTACTCTCGCGAGATCAAGATCCAGAAAAAGGTCGAAGACGGGATACCCGCGACCTATCTCAACAAATCCCTTCCTCCGAGCCTTCTCCTCTCCTATCGCCGGCCCGGCGATTTCGTGATCGTGATCGACCCTGCTCCGGGCGGCAGGCGCTCGATTTTCACGACGAAGAACATCGGGTAGTGCGCCCCGCCTGTGGCGTTCGCTAGCCTGTGCTCATGTCAGATGTCTTGCACCTGGGCGATGAAGTAGAGTTCGTCACCGACGCGTTCGCGGAACAGAAGGCGCCCCGCGGAACGATCGGAGTCATCGTCGATGACTGGGCTGATGGATCCAACGACGTCGAGATCACCGATCCGCATAGTGGCGAGTTGGTCGCACGCATTCGTGCGGCCGAGGGCGACATCCAGCTGTACTCGGGGCCGATCGAAGTGAAGGAGCCGCGCAAGCATGGCATCCTGTTCGGGCGGGGCGACGACCTCGGGGCCGACGTTGAAGAACCACCAATGCCTGACCGGTGGGGGAGCTTCCAGATTTCCGGCTACAGCCCCGCATCACTGGCGTTCAGCCAACCGCCGCCCGAGGATGCGCAACTCACCGATGACATCCCCTGGGAGCTGCGCGACGAACCGCCCAGCGAGCCGGTCTTCAACTAATCCGGACCCGGGTCACTCGGCTCCGGCCGAGACCGGCACGGCGCGTCCGGCGTTAACGGCTGGTTACGTTTGCCTGCATCACCCTGCGCCGCCCAGAGCTCCGGCGTAGCGTTGATGTGGTGACGCGACCAACCATTGCAACTGTCGGTGAGCTCCGTAAAGCGGGGTATGTGCAGAGAACGCTGCGCGAGGAGATCCGCGAGAACCTGCTCGCCGCGCTGCGCGAAGGCAAAGACCCCTGGCCCGGACTGCACGGGTTCGAGTCGACGGTTATCCCGCAGCTCGAGCGAGCGCTGATCGCCGGGCACGACATCGTGCTGCTGGGCGAACGCGGCCAGGGCAAGACCCGGCTGCTGCGCACCATCGTCGGGCTGCTGGATGAATGGTCGCCGGTCATTGACGGCTCCGAACTGGGGGAGCACCCGTACGAACCCATCATCGCCGCGAGCATCCGCCGTGCTGCCGAACTGGGCGACGACCTGCCTGTCGCCTGGCGCAGCCGCGACGAGCGTTACGCCGAGAAGCTTGCCACCCCCGACACGAGCGTCGCCGACCTCATCGGAGACGTCGACCCGATGAAGGTCGCGGAGGGGCGCAGCCTCGGGGACCCGGAAACGATCCACTTCGGCCTCATCCCCCGCAGCCATCGCGGCATCGTGGCCATCAACGAACTGCCCGACCTGGCCGAGCGCATCCAGGTCGCGATGCTGAACGTGATGGAGGAACGTGACATCCAGATTCGCGGCTACGTGCTGAGGCTCCCGCTCGACGTGCTCGTCATGGCCAGCGCCAACCCGGAGGACTACACCAACCGAGGTCGCATCATCACGCCCCTCAAGGACCGGTTCGGCGCCGAGATTCGCACCCACTATCCCACCGAACTCGAGGATGAGGTCGCAATCATCCGCCAGGAGGCCGACCTGGTCGCGGATGTGCCCGACTATCTTGTCGAGATCCTGGCGCGCTTCACGCGGGCGCTTCGAGGATCGAGCGCGGTCGACCAGCGCAGCGGCGTGAGCGCCCGGTTCGCGATAGCCGGAGCCGAGACCATCGCGGCAGCGGCCATCCATCGTGCGAGCAGGCAGGGTGAGGATGCCGCCGTCGCGCGCCCCGTGGACCTCGAGACCGCGGTCGATGTGCTGGGCGGCAAGATCGAGTTCGAGTCGGGTGAAGAAGGGCGCGAGGATGAGATCCTCGACCACCTGCTTCGTACCGCGACGGCGGAGACGGTTCGCGTGCACTTCGCCGGCCTCGACTTCGGAGTGCTGGTGGACGCGATCGAGAGCGGCGTCATGGTGACGACCGGCGAGCAGGTCACGGCTCGGGACTTCCTGTCCGGCCTGCCGGCACTCGGCGAATCCGAGCTCTACGACGATATCTGCGAGCGGCTCGGCGCGACCAACGACGGGCAGCGAGCGGGCGCCATCGAGCTCGCGCTCGAGGGCCTCTACCTGATGCGCAAGATCAGCAAGGAATCCGCTGGAGGCGAGACCATCTATGGCTAACACCACGGCGGAACGCGGGGACACGACGGGTTCGAACCATGGCTAGGACCAACCGCAGGCTGACGCGCGCCTCACGCTACGGCCGGTACGCGGGCGGGCCAGACCCCCTGGCCTCACCGGTCGACATCAGCGAGGCGCTCGACAAGATCGGCGAAGACGTCATGGCGGGCTACTCACCCGAGGCGGCGATGCGCGAGTTCCTGCGCCGCGGGGGCAAGAACCAGGCCGGCCTGGATGAGTTGGCGCGCCGGGTCGCCGACCGCCGCCGGGAACTCACCCAAAAGCACAACCTCGACGGCACCCTGCGCGAAATCAAGGAGCTGCTCGACAAGGCGGTGCTGGCCGAGCGTGGGCAGCTTGCCCGCGATGTCGATATGGATGACGCAGACCGGATGCTCGCCGAAATGCAGCTCGACAACCTGCCCGCATCCCCCGCCGCGGCCGTCAGCGAGCTCAGCCAGTACGACTGGAAGAGCCGCGAGGCGCGTGAGGCATACGAGAAGATCAAAGACCTGCTGGGCCGGGAGATGCTCGACCAGCGATTCGCGGGCATGAAGAAAGCGCTTGAGAACGCGACCGACGAGGACCGCGCGGCGATCAACGAGATGCTCGGCGACCTCAACAACCTGCTCGAGTCCCATCGCCGCGGGGAAGACACCCAGGAACAGTTCGATGAGTTCATGGAGAAGCACGGCGACTACTTTCCGGAGAATCCGCAGAACATCGACGAGCTGCTCGATTCGCTTGCCCAGCGAGCCGCAGCGGCACAGAGGATGCGCAACTCGATGACCCAGGAACAGCGCGACGAACTCGACGCGCTCGCCCAGCAGGCGTTCGGATCGCCCGAGCTCATGCAGTCGCTCGCCCAGCTCGACGGCAACCTGCGGTCGCTTCGCCCCGGCGAGGACTGGAGCGGGTCGGAGCAGATGGAGGGCAGCGAGGGGCTCGGGATTGGTGACGGTACCGGGGTATTCCAGGACCTGGCCGATCTCGACGAACTCTCCGAGCAGCTTTCTCAGTCGTACCGGGGTGCGGGTCTTGACGACCTCGATCTCGACCGCCTGTCGCGCCAGCTGGGCGACCAGGCTGCCGTGGATGCCCGCACGCTGCAGCAGCTCGAGCAGGCCCTGCGCGACACCGGAACACTGAAGCGCGGCACCGACGGCAAACTCAAACTGACACCTAAGGCCATGCGCCAGCTCGGTAAGGCGCTGCTCCGCGACGTCGCGAACCGGATGTCCGGCCGCCAGGGCAATCGCGAGCTGCGACAGGCGGGTGCCGCGGGTGAGCGTTCAGGGGCAACCCGCGAGTGGGCGTTCGGCGACACCGAACCCTGGGATGTCACGCGCACCATCACCAATGCGATTACCCGCGAGGCGGGCTCGCCGTCGACCGATGGCCCGAAGCGCGGCGTACGGATCGAGATCGGCGACGTCGAGGTACAGGAGACCGAGGCGCGCACCCAGGCCTGCGTGGCGCTGCTCGTCGATACCTCGTTCTCGATGGTCATGGATGGCCGCTGGGTGCCCATGAAGCGCACAGCCCTCGCCCTGCACACCCTCATCACGAGCCGGTTCCGCGGCGACAACCTGCAGCTCATCGCCTTCGGGCGTCATGCCGAGGTCATCGACATCGAGCAGCTCACCGCGCTCGAGGAGATGTACAACAAGGGCACCAACCTGCACCATGCCCTCCTGCTCGCCAACCGGCACTTCCGTAAGCATCCCAATGCCCAGCCCGTGCTCCTGATCGTGACCGACGGGGAGCCGACGTCGCACCTTGAGGCGAGTGGTGATGTCTTCTTCAGCTACCCGCCGCATCCAGTCACAGTCGCCTTTGCCATCCGGGAGCTCGAGAACTCCATGCGGCTGGGCGCCCAGACCACATTCTTCCGTCTCGGTGACGACCCCGGGCTGGCGCGGTTCATCGATTCGATGGCCCGCCGGGTCGGGGGCACGGTCGTCGCGCCCGAACTGGATGACCTCGGTGCCGCCGTCGTCGCGTCCTACCTGGGCTCGCGGGGCAAGCCGGGTGCATCCGGTGCCAGCGGCGAAGACTTCAACGGGATGTTTGGTCGCGGCTGGGGCCGCTGGGCCGGCTGACTCGTTGCCCAGGCCCTAGAACAGAGGCCAGGGCACGGCCGGACCGCGACCGCGCGGTGCGGGGAACCGGCCCTCGGCCCGCAGCCGGTCGCATCGGGCTGAGAACGCCTCGATTTCGTCGTCGGTGACCAGCCGGGCAAGCGCGTCGCCCAGGCTGCCCGCGAGCTGCGACCGGACCGCATCGAGACCCTCGAGCTCTGCAGGCGAGAGCCCCTCATCCATCCATCCCCACAGCACGGTTCGCAGCTTGTGCTCCTCATGAAATGTGAGCCCATGGTCGACGCCGAAGCGGTGGCCATCCGGCATTTCCAGGATGTGGGCTCCCTTGCGATCGGCGTTGTTCACGACGATGTCGAAAACGGCCATCCTGCGCAGGGCTGGCGAGTCCTCGTGGATTAGGGCAACTGGCCGATCGAGTTCATCGCTGCCCTCGAGCACGAACCGCCAGCCGTCGCCCGGGATCTCGTCCGCGGCGACCAGGTCGACGGCATCCTGGCGCGGGTCGGGCTCCCGCCAGAGCTGCACCATGCCGGGACCCAGGGGCCCCTCGCGCAGCCAGGTTCGGGGTACCAGATTCCAGCCGAACGACTCCGACACCAGGTAGGCCGCGACCTCCCGGTTGGCGAGGCTGCCGCCGGGGAAATCCCAGAGCGGCCGCTCGCCGGACACCGGCTTGTAGACGACGGAGGTCGCGCCGACCCGGGCACGGAAGGTGGCATTGGAGGCGGTGGGGATGCGGCCGGTCAGCTCCAGGTCCCCGCTGTCGAGATCGCTTCGGTCGAGATTCCCGCAGTCGAGATCGCCTCGGTCCTGTTCGCGGTCGGGCTCGGCCCCCGTTATCACAGCGAGTCGCCGGACCCCGGGCACACGTGTCCGCCCGGGTCCATGGGCTCGCCGCATCGAGGACAGAGCGCTCGTCCGGCGCCAACGACCTCCAGCGTTCGGGCGGCAAAGGCGCGCGCGGTCCCGACCGGCAGCCTGACCACGAGCATTTCGGAAGGCTCGATCTCATCGTCGTCGAGGATGGAACCGTCGACCTCGACAATCGCGTAGGCCTCGAGCACGATCTGGGCGGTCGTCGGATCCCAGCCCAGGCTGATCGTTCCGGTGCGAAACAGCGGTTCGACGAACTCCTCGAGCGGGTCGTTGTCGATCAGTTCGAGCGGCATCGCCGCCGGGATGCTCAGCGTGCTGCTTTCGCCGAGCATCAGTTCATCCAGCAGTTCGTCGATAGTGCGCGCAAGGATCGCCGACTGCTCCTTCTCGAGCGCGACCGTCACCATCCGCACCCCGGTGCGCGCCTGCAGGTAGAAGGCGCGAGAGCCCGGCACGCCGATCGTCCCGATGACGATCCGGTCGGGCCAGTCGAACCCATGGACGATAGTGGGCATCTTGTCATCCTACGAGCGGAGCGCTGCGAGGTCGCCCGACTCTGTGTTGGTCGCGAGCAGTTCGGCCCCGCCGCTGCTGTAGCGGATGACCGAGACCGATGCGGGCGCGACGAAGATCCTCTGGAACCGGTCGAAGTCCATTCCGAGCGCGTCGGCAATGATCGACTTGATGACATCCGCGTGGCTGACGGCAACCCAGACCGCATCGGCTCCATGTTGTGCCTCGACGGCAGCATCGCGTCGCCGGATCGCTGTGACCGCTCGACGCTGCATGGCCAGCATCGATTCGCCGCCGGGAAAAACGGCCGTCGAGGGGCGCGACTGAACGGTCGACCAGAGGGGTTCCCGCGCGAGTTCCGCGAGGTGCCGACCCTGCCATTCGCCGTAATCGCACTCGGTGAGTCCCTGGGCGATGGAGGGTTTCGGCGGCTCGGCCTGCCGGGACAGGATGATTCGCGACGTCTGCCGGCAGCGTTCCATCGGGCTCGTGACGAGTCCTGCGAGGTGCACGGCGGCCAGCCGCTCAGCGGTTCGTTCCGCCTGCGCACGTCCGACGTCGTCGAGCCGCACCCCCGGCGCACGCCCGGCCAGGATCCCGGCCGCGTTGGCGGTCGTGCGCCCGTGCCGCACGAGCAGAACTGTGGCCATGTCTGTAAGCCTAGGCATCCTTCAGGCTGGCTCCCTCTAGGCCCCTGCGCCCTTGTGTCACTAGTGCGCCCTCGATGAGCGCCACGGGGGTAACAAAGCACCGCAGGGCCGGAGCCGGCGGAGCCGCAAGACCGGTAACGTCGGAGTGTGATTACCCCGCGCGAGTTGCTCGGTCGTCCGGCGATCGTTTCCGCCTACCTGGTGCCGATCCTGTTCATCGGTGGCACGACCATCGCCGCGCTGGCCTGGCCCGGGTACGACCCCATTCGGCAGACCATCAGCGAACTGGCCACGGTGGGGGCGCCGACGGCGGCGTTCACGACCGCGATCTTCGTGCTCACGGGGCTCGGCCACCTGGTGACAGTGAGCTTCGCCCGCGGAATCGGCTGGGCCGGCCGCATTGCGTACCTCGTAGGGGCGCTGGGCTCCCTCGGGGTCGCGGCTTTTCCGTTGCCGGCCGATGGTGGACACTCGATCGAGCACACGATCTCGGCGACCGTCGGGTTCGTGCTGCTCGCCGCGTGGCCCGTACTCGGGATGCGCCGGCGGCGAGACTATCCCTGGCTCATCCGCCCCCTCGGGGCCCTGCTCGGCACGGTCCTGATGGCCATCTTCTGCTTCTGGTTCCTGATCGTCTGGACCTCGACCACCGTGACAGATATCGGGTTGGTGGAGAGGCTGGCCGCGGACACGGAGTCGATCTGGCCCGCAGTCGTGGTCACCGCACTCTGGATTCGAGCCCGCCGACTCCCGGCGGTCGAGACCGCCTCCACGGCAGACTGAGCGCATCGCTGTGAGAACACCCCCAGTTCGCGTGCAATCGCGGATTTCTGACCGCTAGCTGCAAGCGGAGCGGGGTCGTATCACATAGTCTTGCCACAAGGTTGCCCTGGACCATGGTCGCCATGACACTTCGGGTGCAGCAATCGGCTGAGCGCTCCTGGTGCTACCGAATAGAGGCTCCACGTGAGCAGCCCCGCCGCGAACATCGTCCGTGTCGTCCGCACCAAACCGCGAGGCGATCTCGCGAACCCGACGACCGAGTATGCAGCACTGCTGCACACCGTGCGGGACGCGGGCCTGTTGCGCCGCCGTACCGGCTTCTACATCGCCATGTTCTCAGTGCTCACCGTCGCTCTCGGCGGTGCCTTCACCGGTATGGTCTACCTGGGCCACAGCTGGTACGTCCTCATTATTGCGGGCGCGCTGGGCCTCATCTTCACCCAGTTCGCCTTCCTCGCCCACGAGGCTGCTCACCGGCAGGTCTTCGAGTCGGGCCGCGCGAACGACCTCGCCGGCCGCATGATCGGCAACCTCTTCGTCGGCATCAGCTATTCCTGGTGGATGACCAAGCACAGCCGCCACCACGCCAACCCGAACATCATCGGCAAGGACCCCGACATCGAGCGCGACTATGTGTCGTTCACCGAGGCGGATGCGGCAAAGGCTAAGGGCATTTACGCCTGGTTCACCAGGCGGCAGGGTTACCTGTTCTTCCCGATCCTGATGGGGGAGGGACTGAATCTGCACATCCGTGGACTGACCACCGTTTTCGGACGGGCAAAAGTCGACAAGCGCTGGGTCGAGGCGCCCATGCTCGTCGTGCGCATCGTCGCCTACGTGGCCGTCGTCTTCCTGCTGCTGCCGCCCGGGATCGCTTTCGCGTTCATCGGCGTGCAGCTCGCGGTCTTCGGCGTGTACATGGGCGCATCCTTCGCCCCCAACCACAAGGGCATGCCGATCCTGCCCCACGACTCCAAGGTCGACTTCCTGCGCCGGCAGGTGCTCACGTCGCGCAACATCCGCAGCGGTCGGTTCATGAACTTCTACATGGGCGGGCTCAATCACCAGATCGAGCACCACCTCTTCCCGAACATGCCGCGTCCGCACCTGAAACGGGCGCAGATCATTGCGAAGGAGTACTGCCGCACGCACAACATCGACTACACCGAAACCACCATCTGGCAGTCGTATGGCATCGTCATCCGTTACCTGAACCAGGTCGGCCTGGCAGCGGGCGGCGACCCGTTCGACTGTCCGGCGGCGACCACGTTCGGTCGCTAACCGCGCAACCGAAGGCTGGTTGGCGGGAGAAACTGTCACGCGGGCGGAGTTACAACTCCCGCCGCGTGCACACTTCTCCGCCCACTGCCCGCCATTTCTCCCGCCACAGGGGTAGGAGGGGGAAGGTGGTCAGGCGGCCGGCTGGGCGAGACGCGCCGCGAGCGGCCACTCATCGCCGAGGATGATCTGGCGGGCGGCACCCGTCGTGCGGTTCACCAGCACGGGGGCCATCAGGTTGACCACGGGCGATCCGTCCGAGATGGTGGCCACGACGAGAACGTCGGTGTTGTCGCTTTCGGCGCCCACCGACTCGTAGTTCTCCGCATCGAAGGCCGGCGCGTACCAGGGCAGGTAGACCGGCACATCCAGCACGAACAGGCGGATGCCCGGCGCGTCGGACGACCGGAGAGTGTGCAGCCCGCGGGCACCCTCGACATCCTCGAGCTCGAAATCGAGCAGGGGGAACAGGCCCGGAGGCGACTCGACGAAGGTCAGCGCGGTACTCATTGGATGAACGACATCAGGGTCGGCTGCAGCGCCTTGCTCGTCACGCCGAGGGCTGCCTGGTACGCATTCTGCTGCGCGGATAGTTCGACCAGGTTCTTGGTCAGGTCCACGTTGTCGATGGCGCTGCGCTGGGTCGTCAGATTCGATGCCTGGGTTGTCAACACTGCCTGCCCCGTCTGTGCCTGGTTGTAGTTCGCGGCAACCACCGATTGCTGGTTGGACACCGCCGAGATTCGCGAGTCGATCGCGGTCAGGTCGCCGGTCACGTCTGTGCCCGCCTGGATGCCCGAGACAATGTTATCGATGAGTGCGAAGATCGAGTTCGAACCGGTGCCGTAGGTCGCTGCACCGTCGCCGCTGACGTTCACCGACGCGGTGCCGCTGATCTGGCGGGTGACGGTCGCGCCAGGCGTGCCGTTGTAGGCGTAGGTGGACGGGTCGAAGGCGGTCCCGTCGGAGTTTCCGGCGAAGACCGGCCGACCGAGGTAGGTCGTGTTGGCCTGGCTGAGCAGCTCGCCCTTCAGGCCTTGCAGCTGCGAGACGATGGATGCCTTCGCCGTCGCTGACAGGCTGGCATCACCGGTGCCGACGACGAGTGATCGCACGCTCTGCAGGGACGACACCGTCGAACTGAGGGCCCCGCTGACCGAGGTCAGCCAGTTGCTCGCGTCGGTCGCGTTGCTCGCGTATTGCGCGTTGGCGGCCTGCTGGCGTTTGATGGCGAGCGAGAGGCCGATGCCGGTCGGGTTGTCGGACGGTTTCGTGATTGCCAGCCCGCTCGACGACTCGTTCTGCAGCACGGACAGCTGCTGCAACTGGGTCTGCAGGTTCGCCTGCGAGTTCGACAGGATCATCTGGTCGGTGATACGGGAGATCAATTGATACCCACCAATCCGGTCTTGTTGATGAGTGTATTCAGCATGTCGTCGAGCGTGGTCATGACCCGTGCGGCAGCACTGAATGCGTTCTGGTAGGTCAGCATGTTCGTGGTCTCCTGGTCGGTGTCGACGGCGGAGATCGACGACTGCGCACTCGTCGCGGTGGCGAGGCCGGTCGAGGTGATGGAGGCCTGGCTGGTCGCCGAGCTGCTCGCCTGGCCGATGGCGACCACGAAGTTCTCCCACTGGGAGTCGGCGCCCGTCGTCGAGGTGGTCAGTTGCGCGATCTGGTTCGCCACGTCACCGTTGGATGCCCCGCTGCCCGGTGTTCCTGCCGCGATGCCGGTCGAATCCGTGGGAATCACGGCGAGGCTGGTCGCCGCGTGAGCGGGGTCGGTGATCGAGAAGAACGAGAGGCCGGTGGTGCCGGATGCGGTGGCCCCGCCCTGCATGATCGAGTTGACAGAGTTCGCGAGGGTCGTCGCAAGAGTGTTGTACTGGGCTGCGGCCTGGGCGATCGCGCCCCCGGTGCCACTGGCGTTCGCGGGGGCGAGCATCGCGAGGTCAGCTCCGAGGGTGCCTCCCGAGATGGCGGCGGTGGCGGCGGGATTGTCGACGAACCCGATGGTGACCGGGGTCGCCACCGCGCCGTCGAGAGACGATGCTCCGGACGCCGCGATCTGGTTGACCGTGGTGCCGGAAACCAGGGCGTTGCCGCCCAGCAGGATGTCGGTGGTCCCATCGCCGTTGACCCGCGCGGTGGCACCGCTCAGATTCGAAAGCGTCGTCGCCAGGGTTGAGGCCTGGTCGAGCAGGCCGTTGGCATTGCCTCCCGACGCGACGATCGACCGGATCTGCCCGTTGAGCGACGCGAGCTGGGTGGCATCCGCGTTGATCGTAGAAACCGTCGTGTCGACGCTGCCACGCACGGCAGTCCACTGGTTCGCGGCGGCGGTGTAGCCCGCGGCGAGCTGGGAGGCGACCTGGTTTCCCGCCGCGATGACTGACGTTGCCGCTGATGCGGAGTTCGAGGTCGTCGACACGTTCTGCCAGGCCGACCAAAAGCTCTGCAGTGAGGTCGAGAGTCCGTTGGTGCCCGGCTCGTTCAGCGCCGACTCGATGGTGCTCATCTGGGTGGCCGTCTCCTGCGCGTAGCCATCGGCGGCGGAGGTGGACCGCACCTGGGCATCCGCGAGAGCGCTGTTGACGCGAGTGACGCCATTGACCGAGACACCATCACCTACCTGAACGGGGCTCGAGAATCCTGTCTCGGACGCCGGTGTCAGTGACGTCGTGGTGACTTCCTGCCGCGAATAGCCCACGGTCGTGGAGTTGCTGATGTTGTCGCCCACAACGGTGAGGCCGGCTCGGGCGGCGACGAGGCCGGTGTACGCGGTGTTGAGACCGCCGAATGAGCTGGTCATGGCCTAGAGGTTCCCGTCGAAGAGTTGCGCGCCCGGCTTTGCGTCGCCGGCGTGGCCCCGCGAGTCGTAGGTCGCCGCCTCGGGCGAAATCGTCGCCAGGGTCTCCTGGGTGACGCGTGCCGCCGCCCGCAGGTACGCCACGTTCGCGTCGCGGAGTTCCGCGATGGATGCCGCGAGCTCGGTGAGCGCGGCGAGATGCCCGGTGAAGTTGTCGCGCCAGGCGTCGGTGGGTGCTGCGGCGATGATCGAGCGCAGCGAAGCGTCGTCGCCGGTGCCCCATTCCTCACTCACGACGGCGACCTCCATGGCGCGCTCGAGGCCGTTTTCACGCAGGCGTTCGAGTACTTGCTCGACCTCGCGGGTGGCGAAGGGAAGCCACCTGGACTTACCCGCGGTCAGCAGAAGCTTCTCTTCCTCGAGCTTGAACATGAGCAGCTCGAGGAGTTCGCGTTCGCGCCACAGAAGCGTCGACAGTTCCTGTGCGCCCATCGAGTCAACTTCCTGTATCTCAATTACCGACAAATCACGGTCCTCGCTCAAGTCTGACGCACCCCGTTGGTGGCGTCACTGATTACCATCGGTGGGTTTTGCCACGGCGTTACCGGATTTCGCAGCTGATTTGGAAGTCTGCGGAACGTATCACACTCCAAGGCTGAGTATTTGTCGCGACTCGCAACCAAAACGGGGGGCTCCAGTTTTGGGGGGTTCGGGACCGCGCGCGGAACGGAAAGAATGTGGACTAACCAGTTCACCCCTAGACCCGGTGGGTTGGCGTACCCTCACCCCGTAGTTAGACCCGCACCACCCAATCCCGTTCCAACCCGTTTCACCGGCCCACCCTGAAGCCCCGGGGCGTGCCACCCGATTTACCCGCATCGACCCCGAAGTCATGTGGAACCAAGAACTTTTTGTGTCCAGATTGCTTTAGGGAGCTTGCCGTGGATCGCAGTGAACGCAACGCATTGGTCGTGGAGAACCTGCCGCTTGTCGGCTACCTCGTCTCAGAGGTCTGGGGTCGTGCTACCCACCTGTCGCGTGATGACCTTGCTTCGGCGGGGGCCGTCGCCCTGATCACGGCCGCCGAGGCCTTCGACCCCACGCTCGGGGTTCCCTTCGGCGCCTATGCCCGTCGTCGTGTCCTCGGCGCGTTCGCGGACGAGATGCGTTCGTCCGACTGGGCCACCCGCACGATTCGCACCCGCATCCGTGAGGCCCTGCAGGTCAAGGAGACCCTGACCGCGGCCCTCGGTCGCGATGCCACAGTCGACGAGATCGCTTCGGCACTCGGTGTCGACCGGGTTGCTGCCGCCGAGGCTCTTGCGGACGCGTCGCGCTCGATCAGCTCGATCGATGAGAGCATCGGCGACATCGTGGCAGCGGAGTTCTCCACTCCTGAGGACTCCCTGGTGTCTGCGGAACGTGCCGGCATCGTCCGCGCCGCAGTCGAGGCGCTTCCCGAGAAGATGCGGTACATCGTCAGCGAGATCTACTTCAACGACCGCACAGTCAAAGACCTGGCCGACGAACTCGGCACGACGCACTCCGCGATCTCCCAGCAGCGCTCGGAGGGCATCCGCCTGCTTCGCGACGGCCTCGAGACCCACTACGCCGACGCCGAGAACCCGAACGCCGAAGCTGCGCGCAATTCGCGTATCGCCGAATCCCGCCGCAGCGCCTACCTCGCCCGGCTTGCGCAGACCGCAGGACTCGGAATCGCCGGTGGCGTCGCCCGACTCACCCCGCAGTGGGAGTCCGCTGCCTCTTAATCGTCCGGATGCGCAAAAACTTTTTTGAGGTTTTGCTAACGCACAATCCAGGCCAACCGAAAGTCATCTATGTCAGCCCACGGATGGGCCGGCGAACCAAGCCAAATCATGGAGGAACAAAATGGCACTCAGCATCACCAACAACATTGCAGCACTGAACGCGTACCAGAACCTGACAAACGTCCAGGACCAGCTCACGTCGTCCATCGCGAAGCTCTCAAGCGGTATGGCGATCACGAACGCGGGAGACAACGCAGCCGGCCTGGCCATCTCGACGGGACTCACCTCGCAGGTCAACGGCCTCAACGTCGCCGCGACCAACGCGCAGTCCGGCCTCGATGTCGTCCAGACCGCGAGCGGCGCTCTCACCCAGGTGACGAGCATGCTCCAGCGTCTGCGTGACCTGGCAGTCCAGGCCGCCAACGACTCGAACAGCACCGCATCTCGTGCTGACATCCAGACGGAGGCAACGCAGATCACCGACGAGCTCACGCGAGTCAGTGGAGCGACGAACTACAACGGAACCAACCTGATCGACGGTTCCGCTTCGGCGCTCAACTTCCAGGTCGGCGCCAACGCCGGCGCCAACAACACCATCACGGTCGACCTGAGCTCGGTCAACGTCGGGGCAATCGCCACGACGCTCTCGGCTCTGACCTACGACACCAACGCGCACGCCCAGGCGTCGATCACCGCGATCGACACCGCACTCGGAACCGTTTCCACGGCTCAGGCGTCGCTGGGTGCTACCGAGAACCGGTTCACCGACACGATCGCTTCGGTCAACGTCGCATCGCAGAACCTCAACTCGGCCAGCTCGCAGATCACGTCGACCGACATGGCGAAGGAGATGGTCATCTTCACCGGCCAGCAGGTTCAGTCACAGGCCGCCACCGCGATCCTCGCGCAGGCGAACCAGCTGCCGCAGGGCATCCTGAAGCTCCTGCAGTAAGCCGCACAGAACGTCCGGCGGCGGAGAAGACCTGAACCGTCTTATCTCTGCCGCCGGGCACTGTCCCCTTTCCGAACCCGACCCAAGGAGCAGAAGCTGTGACCACGTCCAGCGTTTCGACCTCGACCAACACCGCCGGAGCATCCGTGCTCACCGGCGCGGTCAGCGGCCTGGACACGTCTGCACTGGTCGCCGCCGAAATCGCGGCGGAGTCCGCACCGAAGGACGCCCTGCAGGCGCAGGTCACCACCGATAACACGCTCCTCACCGCCATCCAGACGCTCAACACGTCGTATGCCTCGCTCGCGACACAGGCCACCAACGATGCCGCCACCAATGCATGGAACGTCTACACCACCTCGAGTTCCGATCCGAGTGTGACGGCGACCACCACAACGGATGCGGCCCCCGGCAACATCAGCTTCACGGTGGGCTCCGTTGCCGCCGCCCAGGTGGACGTCACGGCTCCCATGGAGGATTCGACCACCACACCAACTTTCACGATCGTCGGCAGCACCGGCACCCAGGTCGAAATCGACCCGGCGTCCGGTTCCGTCAACGACATCGTTACAGCAATAAACCAGTCTTCGGCGGGGGTTTCCGCGATTGCGGTCGCATCGGGTAAGGATGCGACAACAGGGGCGACGCTGTACCGGCTGCAATTAACGTCAACAAATACCGGCGCTTCGGGTGCGTTCAGTATTTACCAGGGTTCTCCCAGTGACGTGACCGCCGGTACAGCGTCGAACCTTCTCGACGCCTCAGGCGCGGCCAGCATCCAGTCGGCCTCGGATGCCTCTGTGACGCTCTGGGCCGGCACCGCCGCCGCGCAAACCGTGACCAGCTCAACCAACACGCTCTCCAACCTGCTCCCCGGCGTCTCGGTCACGGTCTCGAAAGTTGTCACCTCGCCGGTCACCCTCACCATCTCCCCCGACACCACGACCATCACCAACGCAGCGTCGGCCCTGGTGACCGCGGTGCAGACCATCCTCTCGTCGATCGCAACGCAGAGCGCAATCACGTCCTCGACCGACTCCTCCGGCAACATCACGACTTCCGGGGGCCCGTTCACCGGCGACACCCTCATCCGCAACGCCGGGACCGCCCTCTTCAATGCGGTCGCGCAGACATCCACCGGGGTCTCACCAGCGAGCATCGGTATCGACATCAACAATGACGGAACGATCACCTTCGACAGCGCAACGTTCCAGGCAGCTCTCGCATCGGATCCGACGGGTACGCAAGCCCTGCTTCAAAGCATCTCGTCTGCGGTGGAGACCCAGGCGACCGCGCAGTCCGACCCGATTTCCGGTGCACTGACGACTCGCGCCGCGAGCATCACCAGCGCGATCACCGGGCTCAACTCCCAGGTCAGCGCCTGGACCACGGAACTCGCCGCACGCCAGACCGCGCTCGAATCGGCCTACGCCTCGATGGAATCTCAGTTGAGCGCGCTGAAGACCCAGCAGAACTGGCTGACCCAGCAATTTCCGGCAACCGTCAACAGCAGCGGAGCGACAGACTAATGGCCTTTGGCACCGACGCGAGCGCACGCGCAGCGTACTTCCGCGACTCCGTCAGCTCGGCGTCGCCCGCACAGCAACTGGCCATGCTCTACGACCGGCTCCTGCTCGACCTGCGCTGGGCCGAGAAGTGCCAGGACGAGAACGACTGGATGGCCGCCAGCACGCACCTCATTCATGCGCAGGCCATCCTGACCGAACTGGCCGGAACGCTCAAGCCCGAACTGTGGAGCGGGGGACCAGCCCTCATGTCGCTGTATGTTTACCTGCTCAGCATCCTGCGCACCGGCAATTCCCGCCGCGACATCGTGCCGACCCGGGAGGCGATCGAGTTGCTCGAACCCCTCCGGGTTTCCTGGCACGTGGCCAGCGAGCGTGCGTCCGCCGAATCAATTCCGGTCAGATTGTCCGCCGTTGGCTGAGATACGCAATCCCTGGCACGAACTGCTCGACGAACTGGACCGCCAGCTCGTTCGGTCGCATCCCGAGTTCGGTCTCGGCAACGAGGTTTCCGGGATCTGGTCGATGGATGAGATCCGCGCCTCCTTCGGGGAACTGGGGGAGCTGCCGGAGTCGCTGGTGCCTCGGGCCCGACAGATTCTCGACGGTTACAACGACGCGTTCGTGCGCATCAACGCGGCGAAGCGGCTCGTGGGCGACCACCTCGACATGCTGGCGTCCGTCAAGGGAACCCCTCAGTCGACGCCGGTTTATTTCGACCGCGTCGCCTGACGAACCGCAAAAACATCGGCCGCGTCACCCGGATTAGGGGTACGGATCGGGGCCCGCTCCGCTAACACACCGGGGGTGACGACCGATAACTCTCTATAGAGCAGGATCGCTCGACGAAGAAGGCCAAGGATTGGCCACCAGTCCTTGAACCACTTTGTGTGAAAGTCAGGTCCCGATGCTCGATTCGGTATCCATCAATGCACTGTCGAGTGCACTGAATGGGCTTGCTGCGCGCCAGGCCGCGACGGCCAACAACATCGCCAACATCAATACGCCCAACTATCGCGCGCAGACGGTGTCGTTCGAGTCCGCGCTCGCGGCATCCGTGCAGGCGGGCAGCGGAGTCGTCACGCCCACGCAGGGTCTCTCCCTCGAGCCGACCCAGCAGGACGGCAACAACGTGAACCTCGACACCGAAGACATCACGAACGCCAACACGGTGCTTCAATACCAGTTCGCGAGCCAGGCCATCGGCCAGGAGCTCACCTCCATCGTTCCCGCATTGACGGTCAGCTGATGAGCCTGAATGCGATCGGAATCGCTGGGTCCGGCCTCGATGTCAACCGGCAGTGGCTCAACGCGATCTCCGACAACATCGCCAACATGAACGATGTCACCTCGACCAGCGGCCCGGCCTTCCAGGCGCGTTATGTCGAGGCCGAGGCGGGCGCCGGCACCTCGGGCGTGTTCGTCAAGGCAACGGTTTTGGGCGATTCCACCGGGATCGTGGAGAGCGACCCGACCAGCCCGCTCGCCGATGCGAACGGCAACGTCCGGGAGCCGGATATCGACCTCGGCGACCAGATGGGCCAGCTCATCATGGCGCAGCGCGCCTACGAAGCCAACGCGAAGGTTGTCACCGACGCGCAAACCACCTACCAGGCAGCTCTCGCGATCGGAAAGAACTAATGTCCATTCCCTCTATTTCCTCGATCGTCGGCGCGGCCGCCACGCCGCCCGTCGCATCCGTGGCCTCGACCACCCAGACCGCGTCGGTCGACGGGGGCAGTTCGTTCGGCTCAGCGCTCATCAACGCGCTGAACTCCGTGCAGTCCACCCAGGCGACAGCCGACCAGCTGAACATCCAGGCGGTCACGGGCACATCGACGGACATCGCGAGCGCGACGATCGCCTCGACTCGGGCGCAGGTCGAAGTCCAGCTGGTCTCCGCGGTGCGTAACCAGTCGGTCGACGCGTTCAACAGCATCATGAACATGAGCGCATAGTGCCACCCGCACTGTCGGCGGCGATCCGCCGCTTCACGCACACGCTTCGCGAGTTCACGGTCGGGCAGCGCACGATCGCGATCATCGGACTCGGCGTGCTTGTTGTCGGCGCGATTGCGCTCACCGCCTGGATGAGCACCCCGACCTATGCGCCGCTGTTCACCAGCCTTTCGGCGAGTGACGCCGGCTCGATCACGACCCTCCTCCACACCGATGGGGTGTCGTACCAGCTCGCCGACGGCGGCGCCACCATCCTGGTTCCCCAGCAGGATGTCGACGCGGAGCGCCTGAAGGCGGCCTCCGCCGGCCTGCCCACGCTCAGCAACGACGGTTACGGCCTGCTGGACAACCTCGGCGTCACCGCCTCGGCCTTCCAGCAGACCACGACCTACCAGCGCGCGCTGCAGGGCGAGCTCGCCAACACCATCGAGGCGATGAACGGCGTACAGACCGCGTCCGTCAAGCTCGCCATCCCCGACCAGACCGTATTCACCTCCCAGCAGGCGCCCACCACCGCATCGGTATTCGTGCGCACGCAGGGAAACGGGTCGCTCAGCACCTCCCAGGTGGCCGCGATCACCCACCTCGTGGCGGCGTCCGTCGACAACCTGACCCCCGGCAACGTCTCCGTTATCTCGGCAGACGGAACCCTCCTCAGCGGCTCAGGGGCGAGCACTACCGACGGCAGTGCTTCGGCATCCACGTATGAATCGCACACGCAGGCGAGCGTGCAGGCGATGCTCGATCGCGTGCTCGGCGCCGGAAATTCGACGGTCGTCGTCGCGGCGGACCTGTCGAAGAACTCCGCCACGCAGGTCAGCCAGACCTACACGGCACCCACCAACGCTCCCGCGATCAACGAACAGAGCAGCAGCACGGTCTACAACGGCGGGGCCGACCCGACCGGTGCGACAGGAGTGCTCGGTCCGGACAACATTGCGGTACCAACCGACACCAGCACGAGCGCTTCCGGCGACGGCTACACGACGCAGTCGTCGACCAAGAACAACGCGATCAACTCGACCTCGACCACAACAACGATCCCCGCGGGGGCGCTCGACGTGCAGACCATCTCGGTCGCCGTCAACAGCGCCGCCGCGAAGGGCATCAGCGCCTCCACCATCGAGAAACTCGTCGACGGCGCAGCCGGTGTGAACGTGAAGCGCGGTGACCAGGTGGACGTGCAGGTCGTGCCGTTCAGCAAGGCTGGAGCCGCCGTCGCACAGGCCGCACTCGGAGACCAGAGCGGTGCAGACACGCAGCAGAACATCGTCAAGATCGCGACGACGGGCCTGACCGTCCTCGGCGTGCTGCTCGGCCTCTTCCTGCTCTTCCGCTTCCTGTCGGGCACGGCCAAGCGGCGCGATTCGACCCCGCTCGATCTCGGCCCCATGGACTCGCATCCGCTGCTGCCGACCGAGCACGACCTCGACCTGCCCGAGTACCCCCTGCTCGGCGCGGGCACCGGGGCGGGCACGTCGCCCCTGTCGCCGCTTCCCCTCGAGGCCGCCACCGAGGTCCCGGAGTATGCACGCATGCGAGCGAATATCGACCGCCTGTCCGCAACGGACCCGAAGCGCACCGCCGAGTACCTGCGCTCGCTCATGGATGAAAAGCAGCCCGCATGACCGAGTCCGCGGCCACAGCGTTGAACGGCGTGCAGAAGGTGGCCCTGGTCATCATGCAGCTCAGCCAGGAGCACGCCGCCGAGGTCATGCGCCAGTTCTCGGAGTCTGAGGCCGAAGAGATCATCGGCGAGATCGTGCGCCTGCGACGGGTCGACGCCTCGGTGGTCGACAAGACGATCGCCGAATTCTATGAGCGCACCCAGCAGTCCGTCTCGCAGTCCCGCGGGGGACTCGAATTCGCCGAGGAGTTGCTGCAGGCCTCGTTCGGCACTGAACGCGCCGCCGGTTTTCTCGACCGCGTCTCCTCCACCATGGCGGGCACCTCGTTCGAGTTTCTCGACGCCGCCGACCCGCACCAGGTTTCGAGCCTGCTCGCCGGTGAGCTTCCGGAGACCACGGCCCTTGTGCTCGCTCACCTGACGCCGAGCAAGGCTTCACAGGTACTGGGCAAGCTCGAAGCGCCCGCACAACTGGACGTCGCGCAGGCCATCGCGAGCATGCGTGCCGCCACCCCCGAGGCCGTGAGCATCGTCGCAGACAGCCTGCGCCGTTCCGCGCGATCGGTCGTTGCTCCTCGCGAGCGCGCCGAGGTCGTCGGAGGCGTGCAGCCCCTGGTCGACATCATCAACCGCGCCGATGTCGCCACGGAGCACGAACTGCTCGAAGCCCTCGACGCCCGCGATCCGAAGCTCGCCGAAGAGGTGCGCGCCCGCATGATCACGTTCGCCGACATCATCCGGCTCGAAGCCAAGGATGTGCAGCAGGTGTTGCGGGGGATCGACGTGGCGATGCTCGCGATCGCGCTCAAGGGTGCCGCACCCGAACTGTCGGCCATCGTGCGCGAAAACATCTCTGAGAGAAACCGGGATTCGCTCGACGACGAGCTGGGGAATCTCGGCCGCCTCAAGAAGAAGCAGATCGACGAGGCGCAAGCCGAGATCGCCCGTTCGATCCGCGAACTCGAGTCCCAGGGAACGATCTCACTGCAGAGGGGCGAGGAGGTGGAGGACGAATATGTCAACTGACACCCTGTTCTCCCAGCTGAGCTACCCGAACCTCGCGACAACGGCATCGGTCGACGAAGAGACCGAGCGTGCCCGGGTTCGCGGACACGCCGCGGGCTATGCTGCGGGTCTTCGCGCCGCGGAGGCGGAGGCTGCGATCGTGGCCGAACGCACCCGCGGGGAACGCGAGGCCCTGCGTGCCGACGCCGCCACCGCGCTCCAGTCGGCGCTTGAGGCGCTCGAGACCGCCGCGGCGCGGGCTTCGGGAGTCGACGCCCTGGTCCTGGCCGACGCTGACTCGGCTCTCGCGGCAGCTTCGATCGAACTGGCGGAGGCGATCCTTCAGCGCGAGCTCGCCGACGGTGAGTCCTCCGCGCGGGCGGCCATCGCGCGCGCACTCGATACCGTCGAGCCCGATTCGATCCTCACCGTGCGGCTCAGCCCGATCGACCTCGCGGTTATCACGGCAGCCGGTCTCGCCCCCTCGACGGTCGCGCTCGTCGCCGACGCCGCGCTCGACCGCGGCGATGCCGTCGTCACTGTTGCGGACGGCCGCGTGGATGCCCGCATCTCGTCTGCCCTTGGCCGGGCCCGAGCGCAGATCGGGCGAATCCGATGACGACGACTCTTGCCCACCGGCCGGCACAGCTCGACGACCTGCTCAGGGCCGTCCGCCCGGAGCGCGTCGGTTCCGTCGACTCGGTCGTCGGTCTTGGCGTTCGGGTTACGGGTATTTCGGCTGCGATCGGCGACCTGCTGCTCGTGGGCGACGGCGCGCGCGCCGAGGTCGTCGCGGTCGCCAGGGACTCCGTGACCGCAATGCCCCTGGACGCCATGGTCTCGGTCACGGCCGGAACCGACGTGCGCTCGACCGGCGGACCGATGACCGTCCCGGTCGGCCGCGGACTGCTCGGCCGGGTCGTGGACGCCGCAGGAACACCGATCGATGGCCGAGGACCGCTGCGAGATGTTACCCGTGTGCGCGTCGACAACGACGTGCCTTCCTCGCTGCTTCGCGCGCGCATCGACAGCCCGCTCTCTCTTGGCGTGCGTGTACTCGACACCCTCACCACCGTGGGGCGTGGACAGCGGATGGGCTTGTTTGCAGGGTCGGGCGTCGGAAAGTCCTCGCTGCTGTCGATGATCGCGCGCGGCACCGCGGCCGAGGTCTCGGTCATCGCACTCATCGGCGAACGCGGCCGCGAAGTTCGTGAGTTTCTCGAAGACGACCTGGGGCCGGAGGGCCTCGCCCGTTCGATCGTCGTCGTTTCGACGGCCGACCAGCCCGCGCTGATGCGGGTTCGGGCCGCCTTCACCGCAACCCGGATCGCCGAGTCCTTCCGGGAGACCGGCTCTCACGTCATGCTCATGATGGATTCCGTCACTCGCGTCGCATACGCACAGCGCGAGGTCGGGCTATCGGTTGGCGAACCACCCGCCACCCGCGGGTATCCACCGTCGGTTTTCGGGCTGCTCGCACGGCTGCTCGAGCGCGCGGGAACGGGTCCCATCGGTTCGGTGACCGGCATTTACACGGTCCTGGTCGACGGTGACGACCACAACGAGCCGATCGCGGATGCTGCGCGGTCCATCCTCGACGGCCACGTCGTTCTCGATCGCAAGCTCGCCGTCGCCGGCCACTTTCCCGCCGTCGACGCCCTGGCATCGGTTTCCCGGGTCGCCGGTCACGTGACGACGGCCGAGCAGCGTGCGCTCGCTCTCGCCCTGCGCCGCGTCATGGCGGCGCGCCGCGGTGCCCAGGACCTGTTGGATGTCGGCGCGTACCAGCGTGGAGCTAACCCGCTGGTCGATGCGGGCGTGGACCACGAAGCGGAAATCAATGCCTTCCTGACCCAGCGCATCGGCCAGGGCAGCACGGCGGACGAATCATGGTCTGCGCTTTCCCAGCTCGTCGCGAGACTGGAGATCGCATAATGGCCAATCCGTTTTCTCTCGCGGCACTACTGCGACTGCGTCGACTGCAGCAGGACAACGCGGCGTCCGAGGTCTCGGTCTCGCGCGCCCGGGCCGCCGAGGTGGCCGCACGCCGGCGCTATGCCGAAAACTCGCTTGCCAACCTGATGTCGCCGAACGGGTCGTCTGAGACCCTTCGCTGGACGGCCGCTGCTCGTGCGGCGTCCTCGAGCACGCTCGGTGACCTGGGCGTTCTCGAGGACGAATGGGAGCGACGGATGGCCGAAGCTCGCGAACGCCTCGAGGAGTCGCGCAAGGCGACTATTTCACTGGAGAAACTCGAGGAGCGGCACGATGCGGCCGAACAGAAAGAGTTCCTGCGAACCGAGCAGAACGCTCTCGACGAGATCTCGACCCGCACCGTGAACGCCAAACAGAAGTGGGTGACCTCGTGACCTCGGTCAACCTTCTCGCTTCGCTTCAGCAGGTGCAGTCGATGCTTGCGAGCATGTACCCGGCGGGCACAACCTCCACCGGCACCACCGGAGCAAGCGGAGCCGCTGGCATCAGCGGAGCGGGCGACGACTCGACAATCTCATCGTTCGAGCAGATCCTCGCGGCCCTGTCCTCGCAGGGCACGCCCGCCAGCGGCATCATGGGTACGGGGCTGACGACGGCGGACGCGACGAGTAGCACCGCCGTGAGCAGCGGGCCAACGGGAGCAGACGTCGTCGCCGACGCCAAGAAGTATCTCGGTGTGCCCTACGTGCTCGATGGTGAGAGTACCAAGGGCATGGACTGCTCCGGGCTCGTGCAGAAAACCTACAAGGATCTCGGAATCACCCTCGGCCGTGGAGTGCACGAGCAGATGACGGAGGGCACGGCGGTGCCGTCCCTTGCCCAGGCCCAGCCCGGTGACCTCATCGTTTTCAAGGGCGGTGGCCACGTCGCCATCTACGAGGGCAACGACACGGTCATCCATGCGCCGTATCCCGGCAGGGTCGTCTGCAACGAGAAGCTGTGGGTCGGTGACTCGGGCATCCAGACCATCCGCCGGATCGTGCCGAGCGCCGGGACAACGTCGACGGATTCGACCGGTACGTCGACCGCGAGCACCACCGCCACGACGGGCAGTTCTGCGGCGACCACCTCCGCGGCGAGCACGTCCTCCGTGGGGACTACCAGCGCCGCCGTCCAGGCGGCGGCCCTTGCCGCGGTTCAGGCGATCATCCAGGCTGACTTCGGCCTGCTTTCGAGCTCGCAGTCATCGTCATCCTCCTCCAGCCTGGACAGCAGCGCGAACTCCCCGTCCGCGCAAATCGCCGCGGCGCTCTCCTCGTTCGAGTCCGCCAGCGGAATGGGAACCTCCACCACCGCGGCAACGACATCAACCACCTCGGCCACGTCAGCGCAGCAGGCGCTGGCGATGGAGCAATCGATCCTCGCCCAGGAGCAGATATGAGCATCATCACCGCGAGCATCGCGCCCAGCGACCTGGCAGGACCCCCGACCTCGCGCGGGTCCGCCTCGGCAGATCCGGCAGAGTTTGCAGTCGAGCTGCAGACGGCCACCGATGGTGCGGCTTCGTCGACTGGGGGCCAGGCGGGCACCACCACGGATCCCGCCGGTGGTCTCGCGCAGGCCGGTCCCGTGGCCCCGGCTTTGGTGCCCACTGAGCCTCACACTCCTGCGGCTGCCGGCGGGTCCACCGCCCCGCAGGCGACTGCTCCCGGTGCAGCTCCCGTCGTGCCGACCGCCGACCCGGCAGGCACTGGCACGAGCGCTGTGCCGCTGGGCGCGCAGCCAACGGGTGCCGCGCCGCTGGCCGCAGTGCCGCAGGATTCGCCGGCACAGGGTGCAGCACCGCAGGATGCAGCACCGCAGGGTGCAGCACCGCAGTATGCGGCTCCCGCTTCCGAATTGCCCGCATCGGGCGCCGCGCCAGCGTCCGACCAGCCATCCGTCGGTCATCGCACCGGCAGGCATGCGGCTGGCGACGCTCTTCCCAGCCCGATCTCCGCCAGCGCCGCCGCCAGCGCAACCGTTCTTCCGCCCGCCGCTTCGGCCGTGGCGTCGTCACCCCTGGCCGCGCACCCTGCCGCGACGACCCCCGGCGACGATACCTCCACGGTCGCGGCGGCGGCGGATGTCCTCACCGCGCCTGGACAGCCCGCGCCTGGCCAGCCCGGGGCCAGCCAGCCCGGGGTCAGCCAGCCCGGGGTCAGCCAGCCGGCTGGCCCGGTGCGCGCTGGCTCCAGGGCCGCTGCGCTCACGGATGCTTCCGGTGGCAACGCAGCCGACCTCGGGTCGGCCAGTTCATCGCAGCCCGCACCGGCGCCTGCGACCGTGCCGGTGCTGCCCGGCCTCGAGACGGCGCCACCGGTGCCCGCAGCGGCGGCGATCGGAAATCTCGCGCGTCCCGCGGCCCGGGTCGTGGCCGCGCCGACCTCCGCCCCACAGGCGTTCGCCGCGGCACTGGCCCAGCCGACAGTATCCCAGCCGGCCTCCGCTGCCTCGATCGGCGCACCCGCGGCACCGCAGGCCCCGGCCCCGCTGAACCAGCAGCTGGCGCCTCCGCTGCTGGGACTGCGCACGGCAGGGGAGGGAACACACGTACTCACGCTCACGGTGTCTCCGGACGCGGTCGGCCCGGTCACTGTGCGGGCACACGTCACCGGTGACACCATGCGCATCGAACTCAGCGCGCCGACAGGCCAGGGTACGGATGCGCTGAAGGCCATGCTGCCCGACCTCAAGCGTGACCTCGCCCAGGGGGGCCTGGGCTCTGCCCTGACGATCGCCTCACCCGGTTCAGACAGCTCGGCCGCTGGCAGCCAGAACCCTTTCGGCGGCGCGGGCGGGGCTTTCGACCAGAATGACCGGCCCAACTACTTCCGCAGCACCGGGTCCAGCACAGTCCCGGTCTCGGCAGGATCATCCACAGCCACCACCGTCGGAGCCACCTCGGCCCTCGACGTTCTCGTCTAGAAGAGAGGTAGTACACGATGTCGATTGCACCAACGACCAACAACGGCGCATCCGCGTCGCTCTATACCAGCAGTGTTGCGGGAGCGACGCCCCCGAACCAGCAGATGAACGCGCAGATGTTCCTGCAGCTGCTGGTGACGCAGTTGAAGACACAGGACCCGGACTCGCCGATGGACAGCAACACGATGATCACCCAAACCTCGCAGCTGGCATCGATGCAGGCCCTCACGACGCTGTCCGACACCCAGACAAGCAACTACTCGCTGCAGCAGCGCGAGTCCGCCTCCGCGCTCATCGGAATGACCGCGTCGTACCTCGACTCCTCGGGTAACACCCAGTCGGGCGTGGTGACCGGCGCATCGTTCACCGGAACGACGCCCACAGTCACCATCGGCGGAGTCTCCGTCGACCTCGGATCCCTCACAGCGGTCAGCAAGACCGCGGCGACGTCCAGCACGTCGGCTTCATAACCATCACGATCACCGAATTACAGACACGAAAGAACAGGACACGACATGCTTCGCTCACTTGATTCAGGAATCTCGGGCCTCCAGGCCCACCAGACCATGCTCGACGTCACGGCGAACAACATCGCCAACGTCAACACCACGGGCTTCAAGTCCAGCTCGACCCAGTTCGAGGACACCCTCTCGGAGATGCTGAAGTCCGCGGGAGGTGCGAGCGCTGAGGTCGGCAGCACCAACCCGGCCCAGGTCGGCCTCGGTGTCAAGGTGGCGGCAATCTCCACCAACTTCACGCAGGGCTCCACCGACTCGACCGGTAACCCCACCGACATGATGATCTCCGGTGACGGATTCTTCACCGTCAAGTCGGGAGGCCAGACGATGTACACCAGGGCGGGCAGCTTCACCTTCGACTCCAACGGACAGCTTGCGGCCCCCGACGGTTCGCTGGTGCAGGGCTGGGCTGCCGCCGGCGGCGTCGTGCCCTCGGCCAACTCTCCACTCAGCACCATCACGCTTCCGAGCAACTCGGTGGCCCCGGCGATCGCGACCACGACAGCAAAGCTCGCCGGCAACCTTCCGTCGGATGCCGCAGTCGGCACGGCAGTCACCGAGACGGAAGGGGTCTACGACTCCACTGGCGCGTCGCGGAACCTCAACCTGACGTTCACCAAGACGGCGACCGGGTGGGATGTTGCGGGTTCGGACGGCACCGGCGCGACCGGCACGGCGACCATGACCTTCGCCAATGGCGCGCTCACCTCAGGCACCTCGATCACGGTCGGCGGGGTCACCGTCGACATGAGCGGGACGACCGGCTTTGCGGGCCTGCAGACTGCGACCATCTCGGGCCAGGACGGTCGCGCATCCGGCACGCTGCAGTCGTACAGCCTCTCCAGCGACGGCCAGCTGGTCGGTTCCTACAGCAACGGCGCCACCGAGACGATCGCGCAGATCGCCCTGGCGAACTTCACCAACCCCGACGGTCTGGCAAAGGTCGGCTCGACCGATTTCACGCCGACCATTGCGTCAGGGGCGGCAACGGTCGGAGTTGCCGGCACCAACGGGCTCGGCACCCTCATCGGAGGTTCACTCGAGATGTCGAACGTCGACCTGACGCAGGAATTCTCCAACCTGATCGTCGCCCAGCGCGGCTTCGAGGCCAACGCCCGAATCATCACCACCTCTGACCAGATCCTGCAGGACCTGAACCAGATGCAGCACTAGTACCTGATCGTGGGTCTGTTGGCGTCGCGTGCTAACGCGCGGCGCCAACCGGCCGATAGTGAGACCTGAAGCCATTGAAGGCGCATTTACAGGGCAAGGAAAGCCACCATGATCATCCTTACGAGGCTGAATAACAGCCGTTTTGCAGTGAACCCCGACCTCGTCGAGCGCATTCACAGCAATCCAGATACCACATTGACCCTTGTCGACGGCACCACGTACATCGTGACCGAGTCGATGAGCGAGGTCATCGACCTCATGGCCATGTACCGGGCCAAGGTCATTTCGCTCGCGCGCTTCCACGAGGTCGGTGACCGCCATAAGGCGGGCCCCGGTGAACTCGTGCAGTTCCCCGAGCACACAAAATCGGCAGGGTCGGCCAAGCGCCCGAGGACGAACTGATGGATCCCGCAACCATCATCGGCCTGATCGTTGCGTTCGGGTCGATCTGTTCGATGATCTTCATCGAGGGGTCGAGCCCGAGCTCACTGCTGCTTCCCGCGCCCATGATCCTGGTGTTCGGCGCAACAATCGCCGTCGGTATCGCCAGTGGCACGATCCCCGACATGATTCGTGCCGCCAAATCCCTGCCGATCGCCTTCAAGGGGAAACTGTCGCAGCCGTCCGGCCTGATCGACCAGGTCGTGTCCATCGCCGACAAGGCCAGGAAGGAAGGCCTGCTCGCCCTCGAGTCTGAGGCGCAGGCGGTCACCGACCCGTTCCTCAAGTCGGCGCTGCAGAACATCGCCGACGGAATGGATGCCGAGGAGCTGCGCGGCCTGCTCGAGGAGCAGGTCGCCACGGAAGAGCGCGAGCAGCGCGCCGCCGCCAAATTCTTCAACGGGCTGGGCGGCTACGCACCGACCATCGGAATCATCGGAACCGTCATCTCGCTGACGCACGTGCTCGAGCACCTGTCCGACCCGGCAACACTCGGGCCGTCCATCGCCGGAGCCTTCGTCGCGACCCTCTGGGGCGTGCTGTCGGCCAACGTCATCTGGTTGCCCATCGGGGCCCGCCTCAGCCGCCTCGCCGATCTCAATATCGAGCGGATGCACGTGCTGCTCGAGGGCGTTCTCGCCGTGCAGGAGGGGAGCCAGCCTCGCGTGGTCGATGAGCGGCTGCGGGCCATGATCACCGTCACGGAGGCGAAGGGCAAGGGCGGCAAGGACGCCAAAGATTCCAAGCCATCCAAAGACAAGAGCAAGCCGCTGAAGGAAGCAGCATGAGCCGGCGACGCAAGCCGTCCCACGGGGGCGAGCATGAGGAGGGCAGCTCGGAGCGCTGGACCACGTCGTACATGGACATGGTCACGGTGTTGATGTGCCTGTTCATCGTGCTTTACGCCATGTCGACGGTGGACAAAGACAAGTTCGAGAAGCTCCGCCTTGCGCTCTCCACCGGCTTCGGCGTGACCAAGACGGAGAAAATCGACACGGCTCGCGGCATCGTCGTGCCGAAAGCGGATGTGGGAAAGAACGGAGTCGATACGACTGCGTACAACGCGGCCGCCGCCCAGGTCAGCAAGCTTCAGAGCGCGGAAAAGAGCATCTCGCAGGCCCTGCAGGCGCAGGGGCTGGCATCCGATGTGTCCTTCTCGATCACGAGCGATGGGCTCACGATCAGCCTCGTCGGTGCGGCATCCTTCTTCGCGGGGAACAGTGCGATCCTCCAGCCCGACACCGATCGAATCCTGAACGTCATCGGGCCGGTTATCGCCGGGCTTCCCAACCAGGATGCCGTCGAAGGGCACGCAGACGGCCACTCCAATCCGTACCCGTACCCCACAGACTGGGATCTCGCCGCGGCCCGGTCGACGGCGGTGCTCAAATACCTTCTGGGCACCGGCGTGCCGGAAGGGCAGATCTACTCGTCATCGTACGGAGCGGCACGACCGCTTTCGGCCAACATGACGCCGGCGCAATATCCGCTTAATCGCCGTGTGGATGTGGTTGTCCTGTCCGAGGCAACCGACAGCACGAAGCTGCTGATGGCGCAGGTGCTCGCGGCAGAACACTGATGACAGACCCCCAGTTAGCGGGGGTGCGGCTAACCGCCTGGTAACGGGCGTCGATAGTGCTGGGCATGACGGTTCAGGTCTTGGGTGACACAGCCCCGCGCTCCACAGCAGCGTCGACGCTCGAGGTCTACGACTTCCAGCGTCCGACGACGCTCGGACGCGAGCGCATGCGCGCGCTGACCCTCGCCTTCGAGAACTTTTCAAAGCAGTGGGGGACCCAGCTCACCGCCATGACCCACGCCGTTGCCCACGTCGAGGTCGAATCGGTCGAGGTCGAGCGCTACGGCGAATACGCCGAAGGCCTTCCCGAGCAGACCGCGCTGGTGCTGCTGCGCGTTTCCGAGTTGGCCAGCCGTGCCGTGCTCCAGGTCGACCAGGACGTCGCACTCGGCTGGGTGGGCAGGATGCTCGGCGGCAACTCCAGCCTGCCTGCGCCCTCGCGCCCCTTCACGCAGATCGAGGGCGCCATTCTCGGGCGACTCGTCGGCTACCTGCTCGAAGACCTCACCTATTCGCTCGGCGCCCTCCTCGAAGGATCGCTCAGCCTCGACAACATCCAGTACAGCGCCCAGATGGCCCAGGCGGCCCAGACCGGCCAATTCGTGCTGGTAGCGCGGTTCGTGGTCGCGATTGGCGACTCACTCGCGCCGACGACGATCGCGATCCCTCTCGAGGGCATCGGCGATCCCGACGGCCCGGCGATCTCAAAAGCCTCCGCGGGGTCCAACCGCACGAAAGTCCAGCTCGGTCCGGTGCCTGTCTCACTGTCCCTTCAGCTGCTTCCGGCAACGGTTGGGCCCGCGGACATTCTCGGGCTGGCTGAGGGCGACCTCATCCGTCTGCCCCATCCTCACAACCGTCCGCTCACTGTGGCCGTCGACGGTGTGCCCGTCGCCGGAGCTGCCGTCGGCGCAAACGGTCCGCGTCTTGCCTGCGTCATCGTCTCTCTGGAGGAACAACCGTGAGTACTGCACTGAAAACCACCGAGCAGCAGCTCGCCGTCGATGCCCTGATCAAGCACATGCCGGGCACCGCCAACCTCTCCTCGACTCCCGCGGCTGCGCCGTCCCCACTCCCTGCGGCCGCAGCGTCCGCGATCCTTGCCAGCTGGGTCGGTGAGACATCCGCAGACCTGGCACTGGTTCTTCTCGACCCCGCCTTCTTCTCGGAGGCCTCCGGGTCACAAACCCTGGTCAAGCCCACCGACGTCCTTGTTCCCGCACTGCAGGAAAGCGCCGGTGTACTCGGAACCGGTGTTCTGAGCGAGGCTATCGAGGGCGATGCGGCGCCACTCTTCGCCGACCCCCAGGCGCACATCTTCGAACTCCGCGTCGCGGACGACATCATCGGCTGGTACCTCGTCCGGCTCCGCAGCGAATTCGCTCCGGTCGCATCCGCGAAGTCCATCGAGGGGCGGCTGAGCCGCCTCAACGAGGTCGAAATGACGCTGACGGTCGAGATTGGCCGCACCCGGATGCCCATTCGCAACGTGCTCGGCCTCGAGGTGGGCACCGTGGTCGAACTCGACCGGGCCGTCGGGGCCCCCGCGGACGTGCTGCTCAACGGCCGGCTCATTGCGCTCGGAGAGGTCGTCGTAGTCGACCAGGAATTCGCAGTGCGGATTACCCGCATTCTCGACGGCGCCGACACGACGGCCCGCTAAGTGGACACATTTCTTCTCGCCCTTCGCGTCGTCGTCTCGTTGGGCGTCGTGATCGGGGCGATCTGGTTCGTGCAGCGCCGGGTGTCGCGCAGCGGCGGCGGCAGCGGAGCTCGGGCCAAGCGCGCGGGGAAGCCGATGTCTGTCATCGCCCGCCAGAATCTCGGGCCAAAGGCCAGCGTCGCGGTCGTCGAATTCGGCGGCAAGCGATTTCTCCTCGGCGTCACCGAGCACGGCATCGCCGTGCTCGATGACGCGGAAGCCGAGGCGCCGGAGGCAGTGACCTTTACAGGGCAGGAGGCTGTCGCAGAGCCGGAGTCCGCCGCGATCGCCGCATCGGTCGCGCCCGCCGCATCGGTCGCGCCCGCCAGGGTCGCACCCGTCGCGGTCACGCGCCGCGCCGCCAGCAAACAGAACTCGCGCGACTTCGCACAGGCGCTCGGCCAGGCCTCCCATGACGCGCCGGCGGAGCCGGTAGTCGCCACCGCGGTAGTCGCCACTGCCGCAGTCGCCAGCGCGGCCGTTCCCACCACTGGCAGGCCCGCCGCGTCAGCGACGGCTCCCCGTCTCGCGGCCGTCCGCCTGGCAAAGCCGGAGAACTTCAACGGCATGTTCCCCGCCGGGTCCTCGAAAGCGGCCGGGTCCATCCTCTCCGCGGCGACCTGGAAGCAGGCGTGGATCGCGGTCCGCGGGCGCAACTGATGCGCCACACGCCCATCGTCAGCGATAAGGTCGGTCGCCGCGTGGCCATCGCCTCGGCGGCGGCGACCATCATCGGCATCGGTTTCGTCGTGCTGGGTCCCGCGCTCGCGGCCTCCGCCGCCACCGTTCCGACGCCCGCACCGACCCCGACCGCACCATCGATCAACGGCATCATCCAGAGCACGCTCAACGGCCCGAACGGTACGCCCTCCGACAGCATCCTCGTCATCATCGGCATCACGCTGCTGTCGATCGCACCGTCGCTCATTCTTATGGTGTCGTCGTTCACGAAGATCTTCGTCGTGCTCGCGATGACCAGGAACGCACTCGGCCTGCAGACGATCCCGCCGAACCAGGTGCTCGCGGGGCTCGCCCTCTTCCTGTCGATCTTCATCATGTGGCCGGTCATCTCGAGCATCAACGATGTTGCACTGCAGCCGTACCTCCACGGCTCGCTCGACCTCCAGCACGCGGTCACACTGGCCGAAGGCCCCCTGCGTCATTTCATGATCGCCAACACCCGCCAGGAAGACCTCGCCCTGATGACCAGGGCGGCGGGCCGGCCCAATCCGAGCTCGCCGTCCGACGTTTCCCTCTCGACGCTGATCCCCGCGTTCATGATCTCCCAGCTGCGTTCCGCCTTCATCATCGGGTTCGTCATCTTCATCCCGTTCCTCATCGTCGACATCGTCGTCTCGTCGTCGCTCATGGCAATGGGAATGATGATGCTGCCGCCCGTAATGGTCTCGCTGCCCTTCAAGATCCTGCTGTTCATCCTGGTGGACGGCTGGGGCCTGCTCGTCACCACGCTCGTCGGCAGCTACGGGGGTACCTGATGAATCCGTCCAGCATCATCGACATCGGGGTGTCGTCACTCATGACGGCGGGAGAACTGGCCGCGCCCATCCTGATCACCGCCCTCGTCGTTGGCTTCGCGATCTCGGTCTTCCAGTCGATCACCCAGATCCAGGAGACGAGCCTCTCGTTCGTTCCCAAGGCGGTCGCGGTCTCAATCGCGCTCATCATCTGTGGCCAGTGGATGATCTCGGTAATCGTCAGCTACACCACCAACCTGTTCGACCAGATTCCCACGCTGGTGGGCCACTGACATGACGCTCGGCGATTTCGGCTGGCTTGAGACGGTGCTGCTCGCATCGGTGAGGATCTTCGCGTTCCTCGTCATCGCGCCGCCGTTCTCGTACGGCGCGTTCCAGAATCGCATCCGCTTCATGATCGGGCTCGGCCTGGCCGTCGCCGTGGCTCCCGCCCTCACGGCCAAGAGCCAGCCACTCGACACGGGACCGTTCATCGAAACCCTCGTCATGCAGGTCATCGTGGGACTGGGCCTCGGCTTCCTCATCCAGCTCGCCTTCGCTGCACTGCAGTCTGCGGGCGGCCTCATCGACCTGTTCGGCGGGTTCCAACTGGCCCAGGGCTACGACCCGATGGCGCTCGTCAACGGTGCCCAGTTCACCCGGCTGTTCCAGATCACCGCTGTCGCCCTGCTGTTCACGACGGACGGGTACCAGATGGTCGTAGCGGGAATCACGCGTTCGTTCACGGCCATCCCCGTCAGCGGAATGCCCGACTTCTCGATCACGGCCCAGGCGCTGGTCACGGGCTTCAGCCAGATGTTCCTGGCCGCGGTGCAGATCGCCGGGCCGCTGATTCTCGTACTGTTCCTCGCCGACGCCGGACTCGGCCTGCTGACTCGCGTGGCGCCCGCACTCAACGCATTCTCGCTCGGCTACCCGCTCAAGATCCTGATCACGATCTCGTTCGCCGGGGTGGTCTTCGTGCTGCTTCCCGGCGTCGTTTCGACGGTCATGGAGTCGGGGCTCACCCTCCTCGGGAGGGCAGGCTGATGGCCGACTCCCAGGAGCGCACAGAGCAGGCCACCGACAAACGGATGCGGGAGGTTCGCCGGAAGGGCGAACTCTCGACCTCCAAAGACCTGAGCGCGTGGCTCTCGATCGCGGCTGCGGTGGCCTCGATGCCCGCCATGATCGGCGTCGTCGAATCCAATGCCCAGCACCAGTTCGCGCTGGTCACAGCGATCATCAAGAACCCCACCCCGGCCAGCGCGGTCGACGCCCTCAACCAGGGGATGGGCGGCATCCTCTCGGCCCTCGCGCCCATGTTCGTCGCCGTCGTCGCCGCGATCATCGCCGGGGCAGCCCTCCAGGGCGGTCTTCACTTCAAACAGTTCTCCTTCTCGTTCAAACATTTCGACCTCCTTGCCGGAATCAAACGCATCTTCGGCACCCAGGCCCTGTGGGAGGGCGCAAAGGCGCTGATCAAGACGCTCGTGGTCGGACTCGTCCTGCTCACGGTCATCCAGTCGGTCGTGCCCAAGCTGGTGGGTTCCGGCTTCCTGCCACTCGACCAGGTCATCTCGGTCGCCCAGTCGAGCGTTGTCGTCCTCGTCGAGACGGCCGTCGCGTGCGGGCTCGTGGTCGCGGCCGCGGACGTCTGGGTGATCATGCGACGCAACCTCAAAAAGACCCGCATGCCCAAGCGCGAAATCAAGGATGAGAACAAGAGCTCAGACGGCGACCCGCTGATCAAGGGCCAGCGTCGCCAGCGTGCGTTCGCCATGAGCCGTCGCCGAATGATGGATGCCGTTCGCACCGCAGATGTCGTACTGCTCAACCCGACCCACATCGCGGTCGCGCTCAAATACGAGGCGGGCAAGTCCGCGCCACGCGTCGTCGCCAAGGGAGCCGACGAGGTCGCGGCGCGCATCCGCGAGAACGCGACCGAGCATCGCATTCCCATGGTGCACGACATCCCGCTGGCGCGAGCCCTCCACAAGTCCTGCGAGATCGGCGACGAGATCCCCGCCGACCTGTACACGGCGGTGGCGCGCATCCTCGCCTTCGTCTACGCGCTCAAGTCCCGCGGTGCGGGCCAGGGCGTCCACAAGCTCGCCAGCTCGACCGTGCTCGTCTAGAAAGCAAGGAACAACGCTCATGAGAAAAAAGCTGCCAACCTACGCCGTCCCGGTGGGAGTGGTGGGCATCGTGCTGCTGCTCGTGGTGCCCATCCCGGCCTGGCTGCTCGACATCCTCATTGTGGTCAACATCATGTTCGCGCTGATCATCCTGCTGACGACCATGTTCGTGAAGAAGCCGCTCGACTTCTCGGTCTTCCCGTCGCTGCTCCTCGTGGCCACCCTCTTCCGCCTGGGACTCAACGTCGCCTCCACCCGGCTGGTGCTCAGCACCGGATACGCCGGGCAGGTGATCGCCTCCCTCGGCCAGGTTGCCGTGAGCGGGTCGCTCATCATCGGCGCCGTCATCTTCCTGATCCTCGTCGTCATCCAGTTCGTGGTCGTCACCAAGGGCGCGGAGCGGGTGGCCGAGGTCGGCGCCCGGTTCACCCTCGACGCCATGCCGGGCAAGCAGATGGCCATCGACGCCGACCTGAATGCCGGCACCATCACCGAAGCCGAAGCCCGGCGCCGACGTGCCGAAGTCTCCGCAGAGGCCGACTTCTACGGCTCCATGGACGGCGCGTCGAAGTTCGTCAAGGGCGATGCCATCGCGGGCATCGTGATCATCGTCATCAACATCATCGGCGGTATCGCGATCGGGATGGTCCAGAACGGGATGACGATCACCGATGCCGTCAACAAATACACCCTGCTGACCATCGGTGACGGTCTGGTAAGCCAGATTCCCGCACTGCTCATGGCCGTCTCAACCGGCATGATCGTAACCCGCTCGAACGTCGACGCCGACATGGGTTCGATGACGGCATCCCAGCTCTCGCAATCCCGGATCGCCGTTCTGATCGCCGGATGCGCCGCCATCGCCCTCGCGCTCATCCCCGGGATGCCGGTCGTGCCCTTCCTGGTTATCGGCGTCAGCCTGATCATCGGTTCGCGTCGCATCGGCGCCCGCCAGAAGCGGGAAGAGATCGCGGCGCAGGTCGCCACCCACACGCCGAAAAACAATACGGGTGACAGTACGGAAGACCTCATCGAACAGATGCGCGTCCATGCGCTGGAGGTGCAGCTGGCGCCCGACCTGGTGGAACTCGCGTCTGGCTCCAGCGACGACCTGCTCTCGCGGGTGCGTGCCCTGCGCCGCCGCCTCGCCATCGAACTCGGCATCGTCGTGCCACCGGTGCGCACCAGGGACAGCATCGACCTTCCCCCATCGACGTACGTCATCAAGGTCGCGGGTACCGAGGCGGGTCGTGGTGTGGCCCCTCCCGGAAAGGTTCTCGCGCTGGGCGACGCACTCGACGCACTCCCCGGCATCTCCACGGTTGACCCCGTGTTCGGTCTCGCAGGCAAGTGGATCCCGGCGGAGCTTCGCCACGGAGCCGAGCTCGGTGGGGCCACGGTCATCGACCGGGCATCCGTCATCATCACGCACCTCTCGTCGGTCATCACCAACAACGCCGCCCGGTTGCTCTCCCGGGAAGACGTTCGCGTTCTCACCGACGGGGTCAAGTCGATCAACCCGTCGGCGGTCGACGAGCTCATCCCGTCGCTGCTCTCCCTCGCTGAGGTGCAGCGCGTGCTCCAGGGCCTGCTGTCGGAAGGCGTGCCCATCAACGACCTCTCGCGCATCTATGAAGCGCTTGCCCTTCGCGCGAAGGCGTCGACCGATCCGGACGGACTCATCGAGGCAGCACGTGCCGCGCTCGGGCCCGTCATCGTGACCCGGTACCTCAAGGACTCGACCCTTCGCGTCATCATGATCGAGCCGTTGCTCGAGCAGTCGATGCTCGAAGGCGCGCGGCCGTCGGAGCAGGGGCCGCAGATCATCCTGGACACTGAGAAGCTGCATGCCATCATGACGTCCCTCGCGCAGGCGAGAGCCGCCGCGGAATCAGGCGGAGATCCGGTCGTGATCGCGTGTGCCCCCGCGCTGCGCTCAGCGGTGCGACGGCTTCTCGCACCCAACCCGGGCGACCTCCCCGTGCTGTCATACCTCGAGGTCACCTCCGCGCACCCCACGATAGAGACGGTTGGAGTGGTCCGTGCCCTCGATCAGATTCCGGTTTGACGATGTCTCACGCGAAGCCCTCGCGGCTCGCGTGCGAACCGAGTTCGGCGCCTCCGCCCGAATCATCTCGGCGTCCGAGGTGCGCGTCGGCGGGGTGGGCGGGTTCTTCGCGCGCCGCTACGTGGACGTCGTCGTGGATGTGCCGAATGCGCCCAACCCGGCAACCCAATCGCGAGGCGGGGCGGTAGGACTCGCGGCGCTGCTCGAGGAGGCCGAGCGAGCCGAACGCGCAGAGGTGCCACCGCGCACTGCTCCCATCATTCCGACGGTATCGACCCAGAGCCCGGACTTCGAGATGCTGATGTCCGACCTCAGGTCGTACTCGGATCTCCCGTCCCGATCGGGGCTCGTGGCGGCGGCGGGGATTCCCAAGCTTTACGACGAACCCGGGGGCCTGGTGCTCTTCGCCGGGCTCGCCGACGACGCACTGGTGGTTGCGCGCTCGCTGGCGCGGAGCGTGCGCTGGTCTGACCTCAGAATGGGCGGCCGGATTCTCGGTGACGGGCTGCCCCGCGTGGATGACCGGCGGGCCGCCGCGGAATACCGGGCCCACTGCATCGCGGTCGGCTCCGTCGGCCTTCTGGCCTGGGGCGTGGGGATCGGCGCATCCGGGGTTCAGGGCACTGCGTCTTCACTTCGCGCGGTCGACGCAGACCAGATCTGGATCGTCGTCGATGCGGCCCGCAAGGCCGATGACACGGCCGCCTGGGTAGGAATGCTGCGCGCCACGGTCAACGCCACCGCGATCGCGGTGCTGCACAGCGTCGAAACAGCGACACCGGATTCTGTCGCCTCGCTCGGCCTGCCCATCGGCTGGTCCGACACGGTGGGATAGGCTGGCCGCGTGCTGGTCCTGACGCGTAAACGTGGCGAGCGCATCCTTGTCGGCGATGAGATCGTCATCACAGTGCTCGACATCAAGGGTGACGCGATCCGCATCGGAGTGGATGCGCCCTCCGGCGTGCGCATCCAGCGGCACGAAGTCATTGCGGCGATCGCCGAAGCGAATGTGGCAGCAGCGGAAGCCGACGCCGCGGCGGGGGATAAGCTCGCCGCCCTGCTGACCGAGACGCTGCACCCTGCCCCGCCGGAAGAGCCCGCCTCCTAGCCTGACGTTCGCCGGGCAGGTGCTTATCGTGCTCGCGGTGCGGCTCTGCCCTGAGCGAACCTCCGCCAGCCCGGGCAGCCCGCGGTTCAGAATGGCCGCATGGACGACAACGAGATTCTCGACGCGTACTCGCGCACGGTGGTGGACGTAGCGGAGTCCGTGCTGCCCAGCGTCGCGAGTGTCGCAGTTCGCACGGCGCGGGGCGGCGGCTCCGGCAGCGCAAGCGTCATCACCGCAGACGGCTTCCTGCTGACGAGCGCGCATGTGGTCGTCGGGGCTCGCTCTGCGGAAGCATCCTTCAGCGACGGGTCGACCGTCTCGGTCGATGTGGTCGGCCGTGACCCGCTCTCCGACCTCGCGGTGCTGCACGCGCGCGGTGATATTCCCGCCCCGGTGCAACTGGGCGACGCCGCGAAGCTGCGGGTGGGGCAACTCGTCGTCGCGCTGGGGAACCCGCTCGGACTCGCGGGAAGCGTGACAGCTGGCATCGTTTCGGCGCTCGGCCGCTCGCTGCCCACCCAGTCCGGACGCGTCATCGACGAGGTCATCCAGACGGATGCGGCGCTCAACCCCGGCAACAGCGGGGGAGTGCTCGCCGACAGCAGCGGGCGCATGGTCGGGGTGAACACGGCCGTCGCCGGCGTCGGCGTCGGCCTCGCCGTGCCGATCAACTCAACCACGCGGGGGATCATCGCCGCGCTCATGTCGAAGGGCAAGGTGCGTCGAGCCTGGCTCGGCATCTCGGGCGCCCAGATTACGCTCGCCCCGGAGCTGGCGAAACGCATCGGCTCGCCCACCGGACTTCAGGTCGCCGGCGTCTCCCCGAACAGCGCCGCCGAGGAGGCCGGCCTGCGACGCGGTGACGTCGTGGTCGAACTCGCCGGACGACGGGTCGTCTCGACGACCGCGGTGCAGCAGCTCATGGTCGAGGACGCCATCGACCGGCCGATCGAGATCACCGTCTGGCGCAACGGCGCACTCGTCGATGTGATCGCGGTGCCGCGGGAGCTCGACGAGTAGCCCGCCGGGTACCGCCCCAATCGTTCACTCGGTGGACACGAGCGCGTGACCGGTCGGGCCTACCGTGTGAGTCATGGTTTCGGCGATCGGGGCCCTGCTGCTCGCCATCGGCCACACCCCGTGGGCCTACGTGCTCATGGCGGGCATCCTCGTCGTCGACGGCTTCTTTCCGTTCGTGCCCGGCGAGACGGCGGTCGTCACGCTGTCGACGCTGGTCGCAGCCAGCGGGGGCGCGGGATTGTGGATCGTGCTGGTGGTGGCCGTCGCCGCAACCATGGCGGGCGACGCGATCTCGTTCTTCACGGGTCGTCGCATCGGCCTCGATCGCTGGCAGTGGATGCGTGGGCCGCGGGTTGCGGCGCTCTTCGCCCGCGCGTCGCGCGGTCTCGCCCGGCGTCCCGGCCTGTACTTCGTCGGCGCCAAATTCCTTCCCTTCGTTCGGGTCGCGGTCACCATGACGGCGGGTGCGAGCGGCTTGAGCGTTCGACGGTACCTTCCCCGATCGTTCGTGGCATCGACCCTGTACACGCTGTATCACGTCGGCGTCGGCGCCGCGGCAGGGTTCTGGTTCGCCGTCAACCCGCTGCTGGCGGCCGTGATTGCGATCGTCGCCGTGTTCGGACTGGGACTACTGTTCAATGCCATCGCCCGGGTTCGTCGCGGGCTGCTGAGCCGAGCTCGTACCGAGCCCGCGCCCTAGTCTTGAACCATGAAATTTCGTACCCTCGGCAATTCCGGCCTCAAGATCTCCGAAATCACCTACGGCAACTGGCTGACCCACGGTTCGCAGGTTGAGAACGACGTCGCAACCCAGTGCGTGCACGCAGCGCTCGATAACGGCATCACCACCTTCGACACCGCCGACGCCTATGCGAATACAGCCGCCGAAACCGTGCTCGGTGGCGCACTAAAGGGACAGCGGCGCGAGTCGCTTGAAATCTTCACCAAGGTCTTCTGGCCGACAGGGCCGAAGGGACCGAACGACTCTGGGCTCTCCCGCAAGCACATCCTCGAAGCCATCGACGGCTCACTCACCCGTCTGCAGACCGGCTACGTCGACCTTTACCAGGCTCACCGCTACGATCACAGCACCCCGCTCGAGGAGACGATGCAGGCATTCGCCGACGTCGTGCGTTCCGGCAAGGCGCTGTACATCGGCGTCAGCGAGTGGACTGCAGACCAGCTGCGCGCCGGCGCCGCGCTCGCACAGGAGCTGAACATCCAGCTCATCTCCAACCAGCCGCAGTACTCGGCGCTCTGGCGGGTGATCGAGGATGAGGTGGTTCCGGCGTCGAAGCAGCTCGGCATCTCCCAGGTCGTCTGGTCGCCGATCGCCCAGGGCGTGCTTACCGGCAAATACAAGCCGGGCGCACCCCTTCCCCAGGGCACGCGCGCGACCGACGCGAGCGGCGGCGCGGACACCATTTCACGATGGCTGCAGGATGACCTGCTCACCCGGGTGCAGCAACTGGCGCCGATTGCCGCAGAACTCGACCTTTCGATGGCGCAGCTCGCCGTCGCGTGGGTGTTGCAGAACGACAACGTCGCCGCTGCCATTATCGGCGCGTCCCGCCCCGAGCAGGTCGCAGAGAATGTGAAGGCGTCCGGGGTGCAGATCCCTGCTGATGCACTCGCGCGGATCGACGCTGCTCTCGGCGACTCGGTCATCCGTGACGCGGCCCTAACGGCCAACAGCTCTCCAGCGAGCAGGTAACACCGGCATACTCCCAGAGGATGATCTTCCTGAGAATGCCAGCAAACGAGAAGGATTCAGGCGTACTTTCAACGCAGGAACATTCCGTGGGAAAGGTACGTGGGTTCGATGTCGAAGGTATGGCTCAGATGGGCTCCAGCGGTCGTGGCGGTTGTCGCGGTCGCCGGTGTGGCCGTGGCGGTACCGGCGGTGGCGAACGCGTCGGTGAGCCTGCCCGGTAAGACTCCCGCGCAGGTGCTCGCGCTTGTTGCGTCCAGCAGGGTTACGGCTCTCTCGGGCACTGTAGACGAAACAAGCGACCTGGGGTTGCCCTCGCTGCCGTCCGGTGCCGGTGCACCGGCGAGCACGTCGACGGGCCTCGCCGCGGACCTCACCCTGCTCACAGGCAACAACAGCCTTCGCATCTATGTCGACGGCCCGAAGAAGGTGCGCGTACAAGACCTCGAGTCGCTGGCAGAGCGTGACCTGATCCGAAACGGCACGGACGTCTGGGTCTACGACTCGCAGAACAACTCCGTGCAGCACGCCACGCTCCCGGCCGCGAACAAGCATTTCCTGCACCCGGGTGGTTCGACGCCGAACGTTTCGAAGCCGAACGTTCCGACTCCGGCTCCGACGACAAATCCGGCCGACCTCACCCCCGAGGGTCTCGCCACGAAGCTCATCGCCCAGCTGCAGCCCACAAGCACCGTCACGGTGTCGCCCGACGCCGTCCGTGTCGCGGGCCGCGCCGCGTACCAGCTCGTGCTCACGCCACGGGCGACCGACACTCTCCTCGGTTCCGTCTCGGTCGCCGTCGACGCCCAGACCGGCCTTCCGCTTCGAGTGCAGCTTGACGCGCGCGGCCAGAAGACCCCGGCGCTGAGCATCGGCTTCAGTTCGCTCGACCTCTCGACCCCCGCCGCCTCACTCTTCGACTTCACTCCCCCCGCCGGAGCGAAAGTGACACAGCTGAAGCAGCCCGCATCCGCACCGGCGAAGCCGCACCCGGCAGTCACTAAGCCCACCGAGACGGTCACCGGTTCCGGATGGGACGCCGTGGTCACGGTTTCCGCCGCGGGATCGCTCGGCAGCCTGGCGAGCTCACGAGACTTCGCCGAGCTGACCACCGCAGTCGCCGGTGGCCGTGTACTGCACACCTCGCTGGTTAACATCCTGTTCACGACCGACGGGCGCATCATTGCCGGTTCGGTATCGATTGCCCGCCTGCAAGCCGTAGCCAACGCTTCGTGAGCGAAGACGATCTCGCGATCGAGACCCACGGGCTGACCAAACAGTTCGGCAGCTATGCCGCGGTGAAGAACATCGACCTGAGTGTTCCGCACGGGTCGGTGTTCGGATTCCTGGGGCCCAACGGCTCCGGAAAAACCACGACGATCCGGATGCTGCTCGGCCTTGCCTCACCCACAAGCGGAGAGGCGCGCGTGCTCGGCGCACCGATGCCGCGCGCCAACGCGACCGTTCTCCCGCGGGTCGGCGCGCTCGTGGAGGGGCCCGGCTTCTATCCCTACCTTTCCGGGGCGGATAACCTGCGACGGCTCGACAGCGCCGACCGCTACGCGCCATCCCGCACGCGCGGGGCGAGGGTCGCGGAAGCCCTGGAGCGGGTGGGCCTCTCAGCCGCGGCAACGAAGAAGGTCAAGGCGTATTCGCTCGGCATGAAGCAGCGGCTCGGAATCGCGAATGCCCTGCTGACGCCCCGCGAGCTGCTGATCCTGGACGAACCGACCAACGGCCTCGACCCGCAAGGGACCCGCGAGGTGCGGGCCCTGGTGAGATCGCTGGCGCTCCAGGGCACGACGATCTTCGTCTCAAGCCACCTGCTCGCCGAGATCGAGCAGATCTGCTCCCACGCCGCGGTCATGAGTGCGGGCGCCCTGGTTGCCCAGGGCACCCTCGACGAACTGCGCCAGGTCGGGCGTCCGCATGTACGCGTCGCGACGCCGGATCCGTCGCTGGCCACCGGTGTGCTCACCGGGTTCGGGATGACCGTCGCGCCCACGACGAACGACGGCGGCGAACTCGTCGCGGTGCTCGGCGATGCACCGACCGAGCCCGACGAGGTGGTGGCCGCCCTGGTGGCCGCCGGGGTACGCGTGCGCGGGTTCGCGTTCGAGACCCCGAGTCTCGAGGATCGCTTCGTGTCACTCACGGGGGAGGGGTTCAACGTTGACCACTGACCTTGTGCGCACCCGCCCGTCTGCCGGGCTTGCGCTGCTCGGCACCGAGCTCGGCGTGCTGTTCCGCCGCAAGCGCACCTGGGCCATGCTGGCCGCGCTCGCGGCGGTGCCCATCCTCATCGCCATTGCCGTGCGGGTGACGCACTCGTCATCGGGCGGCGGTCCGGCCTTTCTGGACCGGATCGAAAACAACGGCCTGTTTGTCGTCTTCGTCGCGCTCGGGGTGTGTGTTCCGCTGTTCCTGCCGCTCACTGTCGGCGTTGTGGCGGGAGATACGATCGCAGGCGAGGCTTCGCACGGCACGCTCCGTTACCTGCTCATTGCCCCAGCCGGTCGCATCCGGCTGCTCGCGGTGAAGTACGTGGGCGCGGCGGCATTCAGCCTGGCCGCAACGCTCGTGGTCTGCATCGCGGGGGCGCTCATCGGGTTCGCGCTGTTCCCCTCGGGCTCGGTTGCGCTGCTCTCCGGCGACACGGTGAGCATTGCCGACGCGCTGGGCAGGTCACTGCTGATCGCAATGTACGTCACTATTTCCCTGCTCGGGCTGTCGGCGATCGGGCTCTTCCTGTCGACGCTGACAGATGTTCCCGTCGGGGCGATGGCAGCAACCATTATCTTCTCCGTCGCTTCCGAGGTGCTCGACCAGCTTCCCCAGCTGGCCTGGCTGCATCCCTGGCTGTTCAGCAACTACTGGCTGGGGTTCGGTGATTTTCTGCGCGACCCGATCTCGTGGACGGCGTTCGGCCAGAACGCTGCACTCCAGGCCGGCTACATCGTCGTCTTCGCCGCGCTGGCGTATGGTCGCTTCGCCGCGAAGGACATCCTGTCCTGAGGCCCCTCCAGGTTTTCGTGCGTTCCGCTGCGCTGCGCTCCGCTGCGCGGGCACGCACAAGCAGGCAGGATGTAAGTACGACAATTCCTCAGGGGCAGCTATGACGAGACCACACGCCGTTACCAGGCGGTTGTTCAGCGCCATGTTCACCCTGCCGGGGGCGACCGCTCGCGCCATCACAGGTGACCTGGATGTCGGCATCCCGATGCCTGACGGCGCGGTGCTGCTCGCCGACCGCTGGACTCCGAAGGCCCCGACGGGCGCGCCCACGGTGCTCATCCGCACCTGCTATTCGCGCAAGAACTTCTCCGCCCTCGTCGCCCGCGCCTACGCCGAGCGCGGACTTCAGACCATCATCGTGAACTCCCGGGGTACCTTCGGGTCCACCGGGGGCCAGTTCTACGCGATGCACCACGAGCACGACGACGGCCTGGCCGTGCTCGACTGGGTTCGCGCCCAGCCCTGGTACACCGGCTCACTGGTGCTCGCCGGATCGAGTTACCTCGGCTACACCCAGTGGGCTGTTGCGGCAGAGGCACCGGACGACGTTATCGCGATGCATCCGCACTTCACCTCAGCCCGGCTCGCGCAGAACTTTCTCAGCACCGGTGCCGTCGAACTCGATACCGCCGCGCGCTGGGCCCTTGTGACCGCCACCCAGGAGCGTCCGCGGGCCACCGCCCGCGTCGCGCTCGGCATCGATGAGAAGCACCTGCGGGAGGCGATGAACACGCTGCCGATCAACATCATCGACGAGAAGGCGCTCGGGGCCCCGTGGCCGTTCTTCAAAGACACGGTGACGCGCACCGAAGACGACCCTCGCTGGGAACCCTGGGACCGTCGCGCCGACCTGCCGCAGGTGACGGTTCCCGCGAGCTTCGTCGCCGGCTGGTACGACCCGTTCCTGATGGATGGGCTAAACGACTTCCACGCGCTGCAGGCGGCCGGCACCCCCACCAGGATCACCATCGGCCCGTGGACGCACGCGTCCAAGGGTGCCTCCAATGCCTCCGTGCTCGACACCCTGGACTGGACGGCCATCAACGCCGGGAACACGGCCGGCGATGACCGTGCGCCGGTTCGCGCTTTCGTCATGGGCGAGAACCGCTGGCTTGACCTCGGGGAGTGGCCGCCCGCCGACTCAGCCGGCGAGCACTGGTACCTGGGCGCTGGAGGGACACTCGGCAGAAGTCCGAGCTCGACGGCCGCCGGCGAGCCGACCCGATATGCGTACGACCCGGAAGAGCCAACTCCGTCGGTCGGCGGTCGCCTGCTGCTCACCGGCGCAGGACGACGCAACAACGACGCCCTCGAGTCGCGCGATGACGTGCTGACTTTCACGTCCGTCCCGCTCGAGCGCGACCTTCGTCTCGTCGGTGACGTGTTCGCCCAGATCTGGATGTCCTCCGATCGCCCCACCTGGGACCTCTTCGTGCGGCTCTGCGAGGTGGATGCCCGCGGGCGATCGTTCAATGTGTGCGACGGTCTCATCCGGGTGGCGGTCGCGACGCCGACGCCGGAGCCGCAGCTGATTCGCGTCGACCTATCGCCGACCGCCCAGCTGTTCAAACGGGGACGCCGCGTTCGAGTGCAGGTTTCGAGCGGCGCGCATCCGCGGTTCGCGCGCAACCTCGGCAGCGACGAGCGACACGACATCGGCACGGCCATGTTCGCTGCCTGGCAAACCATCTATCACGACGCCGACCATCCGTCGGCGGTCAACCTGCCGCGGTTTGCGGCCTGAGTTCAGCGGCGGATCTCGACCAGCAGCACCCAAGCGTTGACGACGGAACCGACGAAGACGGCCAGGGCGCCCACGATCATCCAGTCGAGCCCCCAGCCGGATCCCTGAAGGAAGAGCACGCCACTGACAACGAACGGCGCCACCTGGCCGATTGCCAGGGCGACCTTGGTCCAGATCCGCGTGAATGTCTGGCGCGGGCGAATCTGGAACTGGCGCACCATAACATCGACGTGGATTGCGAGCGGCGCAAGCAGGGCGAGGAGGGTCACCCAGGCGAGCGCGTCCGAGGTCACGCCGGGGATCAGGCCGGTGACTGTGAGCACGAGAACGTAGACGAGCGAGCCGATGGCCGAGCCGGCGCGCGGGGGTAGGGACGGGTACTTCAGTATGGAGTCGATGTTCACCGACATCGCGGCGAGGATGAGGCCTGCGAGCGTTGCTGCGGCTGCTGACGCGGCGATCAGAACGTCGTGCCATGGCGCTAGGTTGATCACGCGCACCTCCACTCGACTAGGCAGAACCTTACCGCCCGACGAGTCGTGCTTGCATTTTTCGGCAAACGCGATATATCGTGTTTCCAGCAACTTGCGATATATCGCGAAACATCCCAGTCTGAGGAGTCTCATCGTGATCCATGCTCGAGGTTTGGCCCGAACGTTCGACACCAGGAGGGGCCGCGAGAAAGTCTCGGTGAAAGCCGTCGGCGGGGTCGATATCGATGTCGCGGAAGGCGAGATCGTCGGCTTTCTCGGACCCAACGGCGCGGGCAAGACCACCACCCTCCGGATGCTCACAACCCTGCTCAAGCCGACGACCGGAACGGCAACGGTCGCGGGTTTCGACCTCGCCACAGAACCGATCAAGGTGCGAAAGAGCATCGGCTATGTCTCGCAAAGCGGCTCCACGTCGGGCGCCGCGCGAGCCGGCGAAGAGATCGTCGACCACGGGTTGCTCTACGGGATCAGCGCGGCGCAGGCCGAAAAGCGCGGCAGGCAACTCTTCGACCAGCTCGAACTCGACGGGATATGGGGCCGCCAGCCGAAGACGATGTCCGGCGGGCAGCGCCGCCGCCTCGACATCGCAATGGGCCTCGTGCACGACCCGCGCCTGGTCTTCCTCGACGAGCCGAGCACAGGCCTCGACCCCCAGGCCAGGGCCAACCTCTGGACCCACATCGCCGACCTTCGCAGCAAGCTCGGCACGACGGTGTTCCTCACCACCCACTACCTGGATGAAGCGGATGCCCTGTGCGACCGCATCCTCGTTATCGATCACGGTGTCATCGTGGCGTCTGACACCCCGGAGGCACTGAAGCGGCAGGTCGCGGGCGACCTGGTCGAGCTGGTGCTCGCGAACGAGGAGCAGGTCGCGGCCGCGGCATCCCATCTGGGAAAGCTCTCCGGGGATGGCACGGCACGGGTCGACGGGCTCGTCGTCAGCATGCGCGTACCGCACGCCGGCACCGAGCTGCCGGGCCTGTTGCGTGCCCTTGACAGCGCGGGCGTCACGCTCGCCGCGATCGAGGTACGACGCCCCACCCTCGACGACGTGTTCCTCACCATGACCGGGCGCTCACTGCGCGAAGACGCCTAAGGAGGCAGCCTTGAAATTCTTCTTCGACACATTCGTGATCTACCGTCGACAGCTGCGCCTTGCCGTGCGCAACCCCGCCTGGGTCATCATCGGGCTGGCCCAGCCTGTGCTGTACCTTGCCCTGTTTGGCCCCCTGCTCAAGCCGCTGGCCAGGCAGATCGGCACGACCAATGCGTACACGTTCTTCGTTCCCGGGCTGCTCATCCAGCTCGGGCTGTTCGGCGCTCTCTTCGCCGGATTCGGGCTCGTCTCCGAATGGCGCGAAGGAGTCGTCGAGTCCGAGCGGGTCACCCCGGCGAACCGGGCGGCGCTGCTTCTCGGGCGCGTGCTCCGCGACCTCAGCCTGCTTCTCGTGCAGGGGATCATTCTGGTCGCGCTCGGCTTCGCGTTCGGGATGACCGGGTCGCTGCCCGGCATGGCCCTCGGACTGGTGCTCATCCTGCTCCTGGGTGGGGCCTGCTCGGCCTCGTCCTACGCGCTCGCGCTGTCGCTCAAGAGTGAAGACGCTCTTGCGCCCATCCTGAACAGCATCGCCCTCCCGGTGCTGCTGCTCTCGGGCATCCTCCTGCCGATCGCGGTCGCCACCGGCGCACCGCAATGGCTCGTGACCGTCAGCGACTTCATGCCGATCAAGTACCTGGTCAACGCACTGCGCGAGCTGTTTGTCGGCCACGTCATCACTATCACCACCATGTGGGGCGCGCTCTGGGTGCTGCTGCTGTTCTCGCTGGGGATCTTCTACGGCACCCGCACGTTCCGGAAGGACAACGCCTAGGGGGCGGGCAGGATGCGCAGGGTCGCGTCGACCGCGGCCGGCTCGACCATGGCATCCCGGTAGTCGAAACTCGCGTACTTGGCCAGGTAGGCGGAGTCGATCGCGCGATTCACGTCATCCGTTCTCGGCACGAACTCGAACAGTACGCGGGTGTCGCGCCCGTCGATCACGATCGACTGGTGCTGTTCCGCGACAACAGCCCGGTACCAGCCGGTTGTGACCCCCTGGTACGAGCGAACGTAGAGCGCATCATCGACGACGACCAGCCACACGGGAAATCGGAGGTCTTTTCGCCCTTCACGGGAAAGCACGAGCACGAGTTCTTCGGCCCCAGCCAGTTCGGCCAACTGTTCGGGGGTCCAGGTCTGATCGGTCATGGTTCTCCTATCCCGCTGAATTGACTGCCGAGTTGACCGCGGCGCCCACAATCGGCAAGACAACCACCATGGTCGCAATGATCCTGATGGCGGACGCCCCCAGGTAAACCCACAGTGGTGCGAGCCCCGCTCCGGTTCGCCGGCGAACGACAACAGTTCGGCCGATGATGTAGACGATCGAACTCAGGAAGGTCCACGCCCAGTGGAACGGTGCCGGCACGCCGCGCGCTTTCAGCGCCCGGTAGTCGAGCGCCGCGGCCACCACGTAGACGGCGTAGATCGCGAAGCCGATCCCGAGGAGGGCGAAATATCCGGGGCCGAGCAGCACTTGGGAGGCGCTGAGGGAGGTCGAGGTGCTGAGCGTTGCGGAGAGAATCGTCGGGTAGACGCTTGCAAGGAGCGGCAGTTCGGCGAACTCCAGCAGGGGCACCAGCACGAAGATCCAGATCCACACGGTTCCCGGCCTGGTTCCGGCGGGCGCCGCCTGCACCGAAACCGGGGCCGCGCCCAGCGCCTGGTAATGCTCAGTCCACTGCGTGCCGTCCCACCAGCGCAGCTGCGAGGATCCCGGCGTCGTCGGATACCAGCCTGGCGCTGCCTGGCCGGAGTTCGAGTCGCTCACGACACGTTCCCTGCGGCGTTGAGCCCGTTGCCCACAGCGGTGAAGAACTGAACGAAGGCGGCGACCGCCACAATTCCGATGACGACAAATGCGATCACCTGCAGGGCGACGTAGATCCAGAACGGGGCAAGGCCGGCTCCGGTTCGCCGCTTCACAACCACAGTGCGCCCGATCATGTAGACCGCGGGCCAGCCGACGAGGATTACGAAGAACGACCAGGCCCAGTGGAACGGCCTCGGGACGCCTCGATGCCGCAGGTCACGCCAGTCGAGCGCGGCGAAGACGACACAGATCGCATAGATGAACCAGCCTGCAAGCACGGCCAGGAGGTAGGAGGGGCTGAACCCCACTGCCGCGAGATTCGACGACCCAGCGTTTGCGCCGATCAACTGCGAGCTTGCGCCGATGACCTGTGTGAAATAAATCGATACCGGGATCAGGGAGAGGAGCTGCAACACGGGCACGCCGACCGCAAGCAGCCAGAACCAGACAGTGCCGGGACGAGTCCCCTCAGGAGCCCTGGCCGCTTGGGTCACTGCCGCGGCCTGCGCGGCCGCGGCCGATGGCT
>Ga0302279_10000656_pt1 | contig 51051 bp, 43 predicted proteins | sample III_Bog_N3_3_FD_194541 | JGI IMG/M metagenome (GOLD analysis project Ga0302279, IMG submission 194541) | Peat permafrost microbial communities from Stordalen Mire near Abisko, Sweden - III_Bog_N3_3 | ecosystem: Environmental > Terrestrial > Soil > Wetlands > Peat | place: Sweden: Abisko... | reverse complement strand
CTTGCAGTTTCTCTACCCGAGCGAGCTGCAGACCTTCCTCGCGTGTGAGGCCGTGCCCCTCTCGTGGCGACGGAACGCGGCGATCGCGATCTACCTCTGCGTCCGCGACGGCGAGCAACGCGCCCTCAAGTGGCCCGCCGTGGACCTCACTCACGGCGTCGTCACCATCCAAGAGACGTACGACCGTGACACCGAGGCGGACCGCGAGGGGACGAAGGGGGGCGCGGCCCGGATGGTCCACGTCCGGCCGGAGCTGCTCCCCCTCCTCAAGGCGATGCACGCGGAGGCGAAGGCGGCGATGGGAGGGGAACACGAGCCGAAGGGCCACGTGTGCAAGCTCCACTCGCATCACGACATGGCCCGCGGCATCCGCACGTGGCTCTGGAACGCGGGCGTGCGCCGGGATCAGCTCCACGTCGGCTCCAGCGTCAACAAGCAGCTCCGATGGCACGACCTCCGCGCGACGGGGGCGACGTGGCTGGCGGTCGAGGGCCGGTCGGCAACGGAGATCCGCGACGTGCTCGGTCACACGCAGACGAGCATGACGGACCGCTACATGCGGAGCGCCTCCGTGCTCCGCGGCGGGGCCTTCGGGCGTCCGTTCCCGCCGCTCCCGACGTCACTCGTCGTGGGGGTCGAGCGGTCCAGCGAGCGGTCCAAGTCGCGACGTGCAATCGGCCAACCCGCGATGACTGTTGCTGAATTTCTGCGGAGAGGGCGGGATTCGAACCCGCGGTCAGGTTTTATCCCGACGCCCGCTTAGCAAGCGGGTACCTTCGGCCACTCGGTCACCTCTCCCAGTCCTTCGACAGGGCCGCGCACATTACACCAACGGCGCGGTCGAGCAAGGGCGCGGCGCCGACCTGGGAGCGCGCTATCGTTCCGCCCATGACGACGAGCGTTCGCTGGCACCCCGACGCCGAGAAGCGTCTCGCCAAGGTGCCGTTCTTCATTCGCCCCTTCGTGCGTCGCCGCGCCGAAGCCGTCGCGCGCGAGCGAGGCCTGCCCGAGGTCACGTCGCAGCTGCTCGATGACATCAAGAGCAGCGAGCACAAGGCGTGAATGCGTGAACGAGTGAAGGGTGACTGCGGCGTCGGCAGAGTCCGCGCGCCGGGCCACCCCCTCTCTGCAGTTCGCGCTCTCAGTGAACGAGGACCACGGCGTCCGCGAGCAGGTCGCGTCCCGCGGGCGACGGGTGCTTGTCGCACGTCGCCGTGCCATTCGGGTTCGGGATGAGGAGCCCGGCCGCGCACGGGTCGCCGTCGTGGAGCACCGAGGCGAGGGCGAACGTGTCGAAGCCGCTCGCCACCTTGCCGCCGTTCGCGAGCACCGCGGCGCCGACGCTGCTGTTGAACAGCGGGATCGCCGTCAGCTGCGTCACGTCGGTGTAGCTCGTCGCGTACTGGGTGAGGAACACGACGTCGCCGAAGTAACCCGCGCCACGCAGGCCGCCCATGATCGCGGCGACGTTCTCCGTCGCGCTCGCGACGACGCCGGGGATCGCTTCGATGACGCACGTGTCGAAGTTGGAAGCCGCCTCGCACGCATACTCGGCGAGGAGCAGATCGTTGCCGCCGAGCGTGATCGTCACCAGGCGCGTACGGGGGTTCGCTTGCAGGAACGCGATCGCCGCGCTCATCTGCGTGCCGGAGTACGACTCGTGCAACGGGTTCTCCCCCTTGTACGTGCGGCATCCGTTGTCCGCCGCGGTCGTGTTGAGAAAGCTCCCGGTGGTCTCACCTGGGCGCGAGGTCGTAGACCTGCGTGGTGCTCCCGTAGAGCGTCTGCGCGACATGGAACGGGTAGCCGACGAAGTTCGCTGCGTTCGCGCGTGAGGGATCGGTCCAGGAGATGTGCCCGTCGTCGCCGAAGGCGATCGAGTCTCCCAGCGCGAGGTATGGGGGCGTGGTCTCTCGCGAGAGCGCGGCGCCCCCGGTCTGCGAGATGTCTTCACTTGCTCCCCCGCTGCACGCGGTCATCGCGACAGCCGCGACGATGAGAGATGTCTTGCCGAGGAAACTACGGATCCTTTCGAGGTACTCCTTCGTGACGCACACTTCGACACGGTGCGTCGAAAGCGATCAGGTGGGGTCGCCTCGTTCCGTTTCAAGCCCGAATCTGCGCCTCGAGGTCTCGCTTCACGGTGGAGGCACCGGCGCGAGCTCTTCTCGAGTGTTGCGCGGCTTCAGCGGGCGCGCAGCGCGTGCGGCTCGCGAATGTGAATCGGTGCCGCGCCTCTCGCGATCTGCGGTGCGAACGGCGTGGTGGCACCGGCGCAGAGGGCCCCCGGATCGATGATCCGAAGATCGACGATCTGCGCCCAGTCGTTCGGCGCCGTCGACAACGGGAGCTGCAAGAGACCGTCGGTGCTCGTATCGTATCCGCTCGTGCTCGAGCTCTCCCACGGGTTGACCCCCCATGGGTTGCGCATGTCGGCCATGTCCGCGCTCGGATCGGTCGGGACCATGACCGCATAGCCGTGCGCCGTCACCGTCTGATCCTGGCCGATGGCGAGGACCTCGTTGAACCCGCCGGTGATGAACTTCCCGGCCGCGAGAGACACCGTGACGACCTGCTGAAACTGCGCGGAGGTGAGCGAGCCGGGAGAGAACGCGATGCTCCCGCCGGTCCCGGTGAACATCGGAATGAGCTCCTCGGAGCCGATCCCGTCGATCTGCCCGACCATGCCGTAGGCGTAGTCGTACTTCATGACGGCCTTCTCGAGGACGGTCGCCCAGTCGGCGCTTCCGTCGAGGGCCGAGACCTGCCCGAGGCTGCTCGTGCTCCCCTCGTCCACCAGAACCTCGGAGTCGACGACGACGGTGATCGGCTTGCCCGTCGGATCGAACATCGACACGTTGAACGTCCCGTCGCCGTTGTCGGCGAGAACCGACCGTACGAAGCTGGGATTCACGTACGCCATGGCGGCCATCGCAGAGTCGCCGTTGCAGTCGCCGATGGCGTGCTGGTTGATGTCCGCCGGTGACGGCATGCCCGAGGGGTAGAGCTTCACCGTGACGGCTTGCCACGTAAGACTCGTCGCCGAGGTGGCGTCGCCGACGACCGGGTTCGCGGTCGCCGTGGCGAGGAAGGATGCGTTCGCGGCGGAGATCGGACCCGCCTGCGCCGCAGCCTCGAATCGCGTGCCCATGGGGGTGACGGTCGAAGCCGTACTGTCGGACCCGTACTGGGTCACGAGCCCGCCGATGCTGGTGATCGGTGCGCACGTCGCCGCGGGCGCAGCATCGAATGATCCCCCCGCATCGGAGAAAGCCGCCGAGTCCGCACCTGCATCGTCGCTCGGGCGCGGGATCCCAGCGTCGGTCGTTTCCCCACCGCCATCGGTGCTGACGGACAGCACGTTCCCCGCGTCGCTTTGACCGCCGCTCCCCTCGTTCCCCGCGCCGTCCGATCGAGACGCTCCGCCTGGGCCGCATGCCGCACCCATCAGGCCCACGAGAACCGCTGCTTGGGTTGGCAGCAGCAGCAATTTCCGCCCCGCTTGCGTACCCGAGCCGCGCCAGGATCTCGTGCTCATGATTCGAGGTAGCCAGCCGGGCTCCTGGCGGCTCATCTTTCGCCTCGAGTCGTCGCTTGCCCGCGACCCCCTTCGCAGTTACGAGCGATCCCTAAACCATGACCACCGCCAAGAAGCTGAACATCGCGCAGTCCCTCGCGTTCTCGGAGCGCGTCTGGGAGAGCGAAATCGTCCCCGCGCTCACCGAGTACATTCGCATCCCGAACAAGTCGCAGTCGTTCGATGCGCAGTGGCGGGAGCACGGGCACATGGAGCGCGCCGTCGCGCTCATCGAGGCGTGGTGTCGCAAGCAGCCCATCCCCGGCCTCACGGTGGACGTGGTCCGCCTCGAAGGGCGCGCGCCGGTCATCCTCATGGAGGTTCCCGGCAGCCGCGACGGTGGGGCCCCCGACACCGTGCTGCTCTATGGCCACCTCGACAAGCAGCCCGAGATGACCGGATGGCGCGAAGGGCTCTCCCCCTGGGAGCCGGTGCGCGAGGGGGACAAGCTTTACGGACGAGGCGGCGCTGACGACGGTTACTCCGCGTTCGCCTCGCTCGCGGCGATCCGCCTCCTGCACGAGCAGGGGATCCCGCACGCGCGCGCGGTCATCCTGATCGAGGCGGGTGAGGAGAGCGGGAGCCCGGATCTCCCCGCGTACATCGAGGCGCTCGCGAAGCGGGTCGGCGAGCCGAGCCTGGTCGTCTGCCTCGACTCCGGCTGCGGCAACTACGAGCAGATGTGGTCCACCACGTCGCTGCGCGGCGGCATCATCGGCACGCTTCGCGTCGATGTGCTCACCGAAGGGGTCCACTCCGGCAGCGCCGGCGGCGTCGTGCCGTCGAGCTTCCGCGTGCTCCGGCGCGTGCTCTCGCGCATCGAGGACGAGGTGACGGGCAAGGTGCTCATCGACGCGCTTCATGTCGAAATCCCCGCGCAGCGACGCGCGCAAACGGTCGCGGCCGCCGAAGCTCTCCGCAACGAGGTCGTTGGGAGCCTCCCCTGGATCCCCGGCACCAAGCCGATGCACGACGACGTCGTCGAGCTGCTCCTCAACCGCACCTGGCGCCCGTCGCTCTCGGTCACCGGGGCTGACGGCCTGCCGCCGGTCGCGAACGCCGGCAACGTGCTACGGCCGTACACCGCCGCGAAGCTCTCGATGCGCATCCCGCCGCGCGTCGACGCGAAAGCGGCGACGCTCGCGTTGAAGACCGCGCTGGAGAAGGACCCGCCGTACGGCGCGCGGGTCGAGTTTGGCGGAGCGATGGGGTACTCGGGGTGGGACGCGCCTCCGCTCGCGCCGTGGCTCGACGCCGCGAGCGACGAGGCGTCGCGCGCCTTCTTCGGCAAGCCCGCGATGACGATCGGCGAGGGGGGGACCATCCCGTTCATGGGGATGCTCGGCGAGAAGTTCCCGGCCGCGCAGTTCTTGATCACGGGCGTGCTCGGGCCGCAGTCGAACGCGCACGGCCCGAACGAATTCCTTCACCTGCCTGCCGGCAAGAAGCTCACGTGCTGCGTGGCCAGCGTCATCGCGGCGCACTTCGCGCGCGCGCGCTGAGCCACGAACGGCATCCTCGAAGCGTCTCGGTCCGCGGGCGCCCCTCCCCCCTGCCGCCCGCGTGCCCCGCGAGGGACGCGGACGTCGGGGGCCGCCTGATGCCGTTCCCCGGCGCTTGACGACTCGCGCCCTGCGAGCAGAATCATCCCCAATGACCGGGCCGAAGAAGCCGCGAAGCCCTCTCGAGACCACCGCTGCCAACCCGGTCCTCACCGAGGCGCTCGCCTCGAGGGTCCGTCGCGACGTCGCGCTCGAAAAGGCCACGGAAGAATCCCACAGCACCGCCGACGATAGCGGTCAGATCCCCGTGACGGTCGTGCTCGGGCCCGACGGCACCCCCGAGGTGGTGGACGAGGCCGAGCCTCCCCCGGTGCCGGCACAAAAGCGACGCGACTGATCTCCGCCCGTTGCGCGGCTCGAACGGCGCGCTGAGCTCCGCCTCGCTCGACCCGCCGCCCGCTCGCGTGCGACGCTCTCCTCGAGATGCGCCGCGCGCTCGTACCGTGGGCTGCCGGAGCCCTCCTGGCGCTGCCGATCGCGCTGTTCCGCTACCCGCCGATGGCCGACCTCGGGATGCACGAGGCGCTCGTCTCGATCCTGCGCCACCTGCATGACCCGGCCTGGGCCCCGCCCGATCTCTATTTCGTCGTCGCCCCGCAGGCGAACCAGCTCTTTCACTTCGTCGCCTGCGCTCTCAGCTTCGCCGCCCCCACCGACGTCGCGTGCAAGCTCGTCGTCGCCCTGACGGTTGGTGCGATTCCGCCGCTCACGGCGCGCCTGCTCGCGTCGCTCGGTCGCGCAACATGGCCTGCGCTGCTCCTCGCGCCCATCGCTTACGGCTGGATGTTTCGCTGGGGGCTCGTCTCGAACCTGACCGGGTACGCGCTCCTTCTGTTTGCCTGGCCGCTGATCGAGCGTCTCGCGCGACGTCCATCGGCCGCGCGGGCCTTGGGCGCAGCGCTCGCCGCGTGCCTCGTCTTCTTCGCGCACGAATCGGCCGCGCTCACGTTCGCCTTGATCGCCGGCTACTTCGCACTCGTGCGCGCGCGCGACTGGCGCGGGCTCGGGCTGCGACTTGCTCCCTCGATCACCGTCGCTGCTCTTGCCGCCGTTCAGTGGCGCGTCGCCAACGCGCTTCTCGGCGCGAACATGCGCGTCATCGGGAACGACTTCGGCGCCGATCCGATCGAGCGCGTCGGCATGCTTCCGGGGGCCATCTTTGGCGGAATCGGCGCGACCCGACTGACCGTCGTCGCCGTGTCGTGCGGGCTCGCCCTCGCCGCGAACATGGCGTGCAAGGTCCGTCGTCGTCCGCGCCGCTTCCCGCTGCCCCTCGCTCTGTGGAGGTATCGTTACGCGCTGCTCGCGCTCGTGCTGGCGCTTCTGTATCTCGTCTTCCCGATGAGCGTCGGCGGCTCGACGATGGTCGCGCATCGCTTCTTGCCGGGTGCGTGGGCGTGTCTCGTCGTGGCGACTGCGCCGCGAGATCGGACCGGCGGGCCAACGAACCTTCGCGCATGCTTCGCCACGGCTCTCGCGGCCGTGGTTCCGATCGTCGTCGTCGGCGCTTCGTGGAAGGCGTTTGCGTCAGCCGCCGCCAGCCACCGCGCGCTCGACGAGATCCTCACGCACGTCCCGATGAACGTCGCCGTCGCGCAGCTGGACCTGACGCCGAAGCCGGCAGGTCGCGTGGCTCCCGTTCCGGGAGCCGCGGGACGCGTCCAGGCTGAGCGAGGGGGGCGAATGCTCTTCGCGTTCACCGACATGCCGCCGTACCCCGTGTACGTCGCCACATCCCACCAGTGGAGCGAGCCGCTCCTTCGTCTGGAGCACGCCCCCTACGCGTTCATGCCCACGCACGACCTCCGTCGATTCGCGTTCCTGCTCGAGCGCAACGAGAGTCCGAAGGCGAAGGCGCTCGTCGAAGAAGCGCTGGCCCCCGAGGCGGAGGTCGTCGCTCGGAGCGGGGAGTGGACGCTCTTCCATTCGCGGCTCCCCACGGTCGCCGTCGACGCGCCGGATGCGACGCTCCCGGCACCGCCGCCCGAGATGCTGGTCGAGCGCGTCAACCGACTCGCCGATGCGCGAGCGCGTCCCTGAGCCGCCCTACGCCCACGCGCAGCGGTACGCCAGCGACGTCGGCGTGCACAGGCGAGGGATGTCGGTCATGTACGCCTTGCGGCAGAACATCTCGAGCATGCCTGTGACGACGCCCCGCATGGCGTGACGGATGTAGGTCGACCTCGAGCATTGCCACCCCGCGAGCTCGAGGCGCGCCTCCTTCGGGCCCAGCTTGTATACGGCGACGCCGCCGCCGACCCAGACGCGCGACCACAAGCGATTGAACTGCGAGGTTGCGGTCCACGGCGTCGCGCCCGCTCCGGTCGCGAGCTTGACGAGCATCGAGAAGACGCTTGCCTGCGCCGTCGTGTGGACTTCGCCGCCGATGGCGAAGAGTTCCATGGGGGTGAAGTTCAGCTGGTCGCACGCGTCGTAGTGAGCAATCGCTACGTTCACGGGCAGCCATACCCCCGCGACGCTGTTCTCGACCGCGTCATGGTACTCGCGCGGCAAGGCGGCGAGGTAGTCGCCCCAGCGCCCTCGCCCCTTCACGGCCCGCACCGACGACGTCAGCCACGTACTGCGGAACTGCGTCGTCAGCGGCAGCAGCGCCTTCGAGGGCGCTGGAAACGGGAGATGAACCTCCTCGTTTGCGGGGGCCGACATGCCCCCCGAGCGTAGAGCCATCGCAGCACCGAAGGTGCAGATTCCGACGACTCTCCGCTCGGAGCGCGGCGATTCCTGGCTGGCGCTACAGGCAGTGCTGGAACGTGAGCGACACGGTCGTCCCGTTGGCTTCGGTGAGTGTGGCTTCACCACACACACTGCTGAACGCGATCGACTCGGTCTTTCCGACGCTGCTCCCCTTGCTGAACGTCGTGCTCACGCTCCCGGTCGTCGGGAAGCAGCAGAGCGGCTCGGCGTAGCCGACAGAGCTGAACGTAGTCGTCGAGACCGCTTTGATGAGGTTGTGCTCGACGATGACCGTCCCACTCACCACGCGATCGGCGCCCGCACCCGTCACCGTGAGCCCACCGTCGCCCGAGACGATGGTGTGGTCCCAGATCTTCGTCGCGCTGCCGCCGATGGTCACCGTCCCGGTCAAGTGACTCCCGTTGATGACGAGAGAGCGGCCCGACGAGCACCCCCCCGCCGCACACGTGATCTCGACACCGGAGTCGTTCGGTACCGGGGTGACCGTCGGATCCCACCCGGTCCCTGCGCCGTTCGTGTCGTGGTCGATCGCATAGGAGTTGCCCAGCGGGCCGGTGAGCGTCCGCGTGTCTCCACCGGCGCCGGTCGTGCGCGTCAGCTCGCAGCCTGCTGCCTGCTTCTCCATGAAGGGGTGCGTGGAGTCGCATTCCGCGCCGTAGTTCAGCGTGAAGGGACCGCTCCACGTCGACGAGTCACTCTTGCCGTTCGCCCACGTGACGCTGCACGAAGCGGGCGTGAACGAGTACGGATCCGCGCCCGGGCCCGTGAACGCCGGCGAGAGCGTGTCGCCCGAGCAGGACCAGGTCGCGGCCGACGCGGTGCCGATCGGGTTGAGGAAGGCGAGAGCGCGTTCGAGCGTCGAGCTCTTCGGGCCGCGCGTGTTCAGCGCGACACCGGAGCCGCTGTTGTTGTTGAGCGAGCCGCTCACGACGCTGACCGCGACTTCCGAGCCGGTGGGGCTCGTGCTCCCGCCGCTCGAGGATGACGAGGGTAGCGACGGGGAGGAGCTCTCCACACCGGGCTGCGGGTCCGCGCTCGAGCACGCGAACGTGCCGCACGCGAGGAGAGCGATCGAGGCCAACCGGAACGTCTGAGAGGTGTTCATGCAGACTCTCCTAAGCACCCCTCGTGCCCACGTTCGGCGGGGAAGGAAGACGGCTGCAGTACGCGAAATCATTGAAGATCGTTTGCGTGCCCCGGTGGACGTTCCGACGTCCACGAGACCCGCACCCGTCCAGTCAACCCTGTTGCCGGCGCCCTCCGGCGGGGGTCACCCTTTCCCGCGCTTACCAGGGACCCCGTCGTCGTCGTCGCTCTCTGCGCCCGAGTGCGGCACCTTCGATACCGCGATCCGCGACACGGACTCTCTCACTCCCGCGAGAGGCCCCGACACACGGCGACCTTGTCGTTGTGACGAGATACCCGGCGCACGCGCGACGCGCGCCACACGGCCCGCCGAGGGGCGGAGTGCTTCCGTGAGCTGGCTCGCCTCCTGTCTCCAGCGTTCGGCGTCCTCGGTCTTTCCGCGCGCTTCTGCGATCGAGGTCAGATCCTCGAGTACCGGACCACGTGCCTTGTCCGTCGGACCCAGCGTCTCGAGGATTTCGCGCAGCAGGCCGTTGGCTTGATCCGTTCGCCCCGCGCGACTCAGAGCGGCCGCGAGCTTCCGCCCGAAGACGTGCCACCCGTTCGCGTCGGCATCGCCACGCGCCGCGTTCGTTCGCGCGACAAAGTAGCCGTCGGAGAGCGCGGCAATCGCCCCCTCCTCGTCTCCTCGCAGCGTCCGCAGGCGGATGGCTCGCTCGACGAGCATGAACGTGTCGAGGTCGGGGCGCGTCCGGATGCGGTGATAGGCGCGTCGCTCGATGTCCGCTGCCGACGAAGCCAGCGCCTCGGCCGCGCGTGCGTGGAGCTGCTCGATCACGCCGGCGGGCGCGTTGTCGAGCGCGACGCGTGCGTACAGCGCATGGACGATCCGGACGATTGCCTCGCCGCCGGTATGCACCACGACGAATCCGGCGTCGCTCAGCGTGCGGATCGCTTCCTCCACACCGTCGCTTCGCTCCAGGAGCATCGCGACCTTCCCCGCCGTGATCGCCCCGCCGACGGCGAGCGCTTGAAGAACGCGTCGCGGCGCCGGCTCGAGCTCGTGCAGCCGCGCTTCGACGATCTCGCGGAGGCCGTTCGGCGCCCGGTCTTGGCGACGCTCCCAGCGCCACCGTCGATATTGCTCGAGGTACAGCGGCTCGACGCGTCGTGCGGCCACGGGGCTCTCGGGCGCGCTCTCGCGATCGCCGCCACCGCTCCGCGCTGCGCCCACGAGCGCGCCCGCGTCAGCGCGAGAGAGTCCGAGAATCTCTCGTTCGTGGAGCTTGCCGTGCGCGCACTTCGGCGGGCGCTCGTCGCTCGCGAGGAGGAAGACTACGTTCGCAGGGGTCTCCCCCTGCAAGAGCTCCCAGAGGCACACGCGCGAGATCCCGTCGATGCGATCCACGTTGTCCACGACGACGACGACCGCCCGTTGGCGGGCCCTCTTCGCGGCCCTCTCCGCGCTCCACCGGAGAGCCGCCGTCACCGAGCCTCGCAGGGCGCCAGGCTCGTCGGCGAGCGTCGTTCCGGGCGTTCCGAACAGCTCGCGCAACCCAGTCGACACGCCTCGCTCGTCAGCCGCGTGACCCGCGATGAGCCTCGGGTCATCGACCGCGAGCCCAGAGAGCCGCACGACCAGCTCGCGCAGGCTCGTATACCCGACCTCGTGTCGGTGACCCCACTCGACGTCGAGCTCCACGACCTCGGCGTTGCTTGCGCGCGCGAGCGCGGAGACCTCTTGCAGCATCCGGCTCCGCCCCGTCCCGGTCTTCCCCCAGAAAGCGATCGCGCTCACGTCCTGCGGCTTCTCGAGAAGCTCGCGCGCCCAGCGCAGAGGCTCGTCACGCCCAACGAGCGGCGGCGCCGCGCCGTCGAAAGGTTGCCTGCGCGTGCTCAGCGTCCCGCTCTTCGCCTCCTCGCCGAAGCTGCCGGTGGGGACTGGCCGCGGTGGGGGGGGCGCTTCGATCACCATGCCACGAGGTGGAAACACCGACGCTTGCTTGCGCGTCATCGGCGCCGCGGCTGCTGCGGATATGGCTTCGGCAAACGACTGAGCGTCGGGATAGCGACCGGCCGGATCGATGGCGAGCGCGCGGAAGCAGACGTCGGCGAGCTTGTCAGGGAGATCGGGGACGAGCGCGCGCGGATCGGGTCGCGGCGCGCTCGCGTGGTGCAGGCAGACGGTCATCGCCGAGGAGTCGTCGAAGGGGACGCGCCCCGTCACCATCTCGTAGAGGATGACGCCGACGGCGTAGAGGTCGACGCTCGGGCCAGCAGCGTTCGCCGTGATCGCCTCCGGCGCCATGTAGTGCGGCGTCCCGAGGAGTCGCCCCGCTTCGGTCACACCGCGCTCCGTCCCGATTCGCGCGACCCCGAAGTCGATCACGCTGACGTGATCGTCGTCGCTGCGCTGACGCTTCTGAAGCACGATGTTCGCTGGCTTCACGTCTCTGTGCGTGATCCCCACGTGATGAGCTTCGCCGAGCGCGGCGAGCGTCTGCCGCAGGATGTTCGCTACGCGCGGCAGCGGCATTCGCTGTTCGGTGGAGGCGAGCACCTCGGCGAGCGTGGGTCCGTTGAGCAGCTCCATCGCCAGGAAGAGCGGGGCGTGCTCCGCGGGAGACGTCCGGCCGAAGTCGAAGACGCTGACGACGTTCGGGTGATTGAGCCGGCTCGAGGCGCGAGCTTCGGTCATGAAGCGCGACGTGAGCTCCGCGGTCTGGTTCACGCGCATCGCGCGCGGATCGATGATCTTGATGGCCACCATTCGCTCGAGCATCTTCTGCTCGGCCTTGTAGACGCGCCCCATTCCCCCGGTGCTGATGAGCGACAGGATCTCGTAGCGATCCGCGACGACGGTCCCGATGAGCGGGTCCTTCGAATCCTGCGCTTTTGGTATCAGCCCGCCGCACTTCGAACAGTAGGCCGAAGCAAGCTCGACTCGCTGCCCGCAGAGTACGCAGCACCCGACGGCCATCGGATCCGATGGGACCCGCTCTGGCTGGTTGCGTCAAGCCCGCGGAGTAGCTGCGCGCGCTGGCGACGCACTCCCCTGTGTGGGTGTGTTCGTGCACGAGCGTCACCTTGACGACCGAGCGTGCGCGCGGTCTTGATGACCCCAATGGCTAGATTGCTGACCGTCGTCGCGGCCCTCGCTCTCTCCGGTCTCCCTTCGTCGCTCGCCGCGTGCGGAGGATCGACGAGCTCGGCCTCTCCGAACGACGCCTCCGCGAGCGACGTCGGTGCCCCCGATGCGCAGCCGCAGCGGGAAGCGGGTCCATCCGCGGACGCGGGCGATGCCGCCCCGGCCGACGACGATGCGGCGACCGAGGACGCCGGCGACGCAGGGGATGCCGCCGCGTGCGCCACGCTCGCGAGCTCCGCGTGTCTCTCGTGCTGCGAGGGGTTCTACCCGACCGGGTTCAAGAAGTTTGGCGCTCTCGAGCTCGCGTGTGGGTGTGCGGCCGATCTGTGCGGTCCGCCCGACGGGGGCGCGGATGGCGGCGCGGACGACGGAGGCTCCACTGACGGCGGCGTGTTCGGCAACGACGTCTGCTCGGTCACGTGCACCGCCCACACGAGCCCCGACAACTCCTGCCTGACGTGTCTGCGGGCGACGCTCGGAAGCACCTCCGCGCCCGGTCCCTGCGGGGTGAAGGTCGTGAGCGCCTGCATCGGCGACTCGGACTGCAAGGGGTACTTCGCGTGCGTCGAGAACTGCCCGCCGTAGCGCGACGAGCGTGACCAGAGCGACGCTTGCTTCGCGTTCGGATGTGCGCACTCTGGCACACAAGGCATGCCCGGCGCGTCGTGGAGCCGCCGACGCGGATGCAATGAAGTCACTACCTTATGGCGCGGCACGCCGAATGCGACGTCCGGAGAAGGAGATGATCATGAGCACCCTTCGCCCTCGACCCGGTTTCCATTTCTCCTGCCGTTGGCTCCCCTTGCTCGCGGCGCTCGTCGTCGCCTGCGGCGGCGTGAGCGAGAACCCTCCCGGTAGCGGCGATGGCGGAGGAAGCGGCAGCGGCAGCGGAAGCAGCGGGAGCGGTAGCGGTTCCTCGAGCGGCTCCTCCAGTAGCGGCAGCGGCAGTGGAGGCAGCGGGAGCGGCAGCGGTTCCTCGGGAGGTTCCTCGAGCGGCGGGCAGGGAAAGGGGTGTCCCGAGTCGCCCCCGATCAACGGTTCGCCGTGCGCAAACGCATCGCAGTCGTGCGAATACGGCGGCGACCAGGATCTCCAGTGCGACACCCTCGCCGTCTGCGAGAACGGGGACTGGCAAACGACGTCGGCTCCGACCGATGGTCTCTGCCCGACGTCGTCTCCCGGCACGAAGGGTTGCCCGGGCTCGTACGCGAAGGTCCCTGTTGGCGAGAGCTGCACCGGCAACGCGGACTGCGCCTATCCGCAGGGACGCTGCGCCTGCACGACACCCTTGGGCGGTCCGGTGCAGCTGCTCGATGCCGGCTCGAGCTGGGTGTGCGAGATCCCCTCGACCGGGTGTCCCGAGCCGCGCCCGCAGGCAGGGACGCCGTGCAGTGTGGAGGGAGAGACCTGCGACTACGGAACGTGCACGCTTCCCGGTGGAACGGAGATGGCGTGCACGAAAGGCGAATGGGCGGTGGCCTTCTCGGCGTGCGCGTCGCTCGCCGGGTCGCATTGAACGGCGGCGTTCAAGCGGAGGGGCCTCTGGCGCCTGCGCGGCCGGACGACGTGGTGCGTCAGTCTTGGGAACTCAGCCGCGGGTGAACGTTCTCGATCATTTCACCCCGCGCGATCGATGTAGCTTTGGAGGTGTGAAGCAACCGTCCATTCCGCTCACGCTCCTGCTCGCGCTCGCGGGAACCGCGGCTTGCAGCAAGTCGAACGACACCACGAGCTCGGCGAACGACGCGGGGCCGAAGTCGACTGACGCCGGCGTGAACGACGCCGGGGTCTCCTACGACTGGACCGCGCTCGACGCCGAAGAATTCGCCGGGAGCTGGGTCACCGAAGGTCTCGTCGTGATGGTCGGCGGGCAGGTCGTCCACGAAAAGTACGGCACCGGCTGGACGGCCACGATGCCGCACATCCTTTACTCCGCGTCGAAGAGCATCGGCAGCGCTCTCGTCGGCATCGCGATCAACGATGGGCTCATGCAGACCAGCGACAGCATCTGCAAGTACGTGACCCCACCTGACGGCGGCAGCGACGCCACGCTCTGCGATACGACGATCGCAGACCTGCTCCATATGAGCTCCGGCATCCAGTGGAATGAGGCGTACACGAACGGCGACCCGACAGCCGAGAACGACCTCGAGCTGCTGTATGGCAACCAGGCGGACATGGGGGCCTACACGGCGTCGCAACCGCGCGCCTGGGACTCCGGCACGACATTCGACTATTCGAGCGGCGACGCCGATCTTCTCGCGGACGCGTTCAAGGCGGCGCTGAAGGCGCAGGACGCGATCGCCTACGCGCAGGCCAAGCTCTTCGGCCCCGCAGGCATGTCCGTTCTCTGCGAAGAAGATCGCTCCGGTACCGTCATCTTCTCCACCGACTGCTTTACGACGCCGCGCGACTTCGCCAAGTTCGGCCAGCTGTTCCTCGACAACGGCATGGTCGGCAGTACGCAGGTCGTTCCGGCGAGCTGGGTCACGTACTCGATCACGCCCGCTCCCTCGGTCGCGGCGCCGACGTCCCGCATCGACGACGCCGGCCCCGGGCCCGGCGGCTCCTACGGGGCGCAGTGGTGGCTCAACTCCACCAGCCCAACCGCGACGCCCGACACGTGGGAGTACCCCCACGAACCGGTCGACGGCTACAACGCCGAGGGTCACTACGGGCAGAAGCTCATCGTCATTCCTTCGCGGAACATGGTCATCGCGCGCACGGGGGCCGATCTCGCGACCACGTACGACCCCGATGCGATGATCGGCGCCGCGGTCGCCGCGGTCGACAAAGCAACAGGGAAGGGGGCTCAGTGATGCGCCGCACGTTCGGTCTCGCGACTCTGGGCTCGGTCATTCTCCTCCTCGCGAGCGGCGCGCTCGCAGCACCTCCGGATCCCCCGGCGAACGAGTTCCAGCTCCTCACCGGCTACGTCGCCAAAGAGGGCTGCTCCTGCGTCTTCGTCGAGGGGCAGACCGATGCCTACTGCACGAACTACGCAATTGCGCCGACGGGCTACAACAACATCACCGTCGCGATCGATCACACCGCGAATACGGTGACCGCGACCTTCAGCGGGAGCACGCGCACGGCGACCTTCACGGCCGGCAAGGGCTGTGTGCTCGCCGGGCTCTGACCCCTGCCACCCGCGTGCGCGCTACGGCCGCTCGCGGCGCTCGTGCGCAAGGGCGAGGAAGGTGCGCTTGTCGAGTGTGCCGACGTCCCCAGGGAGATGAGCGGCCGATACCAGTACCCCGGTCGCGTAGCGCCAGGCAGCGCCCTCGCGTTGGAACGAGGAAAGCTCGGCGAATGAACGATCCTCGCCGCGCTCGAAGACCCGCGCATGGAAGAGCACCTCGCCGTGGTCCCCTTCGGTGCACGTCTCGAGGATGCGCAGATCGAGAAAGCGCTGTCGCTCGCGAGCGCGCGTTAGCGAACGAACCAGTTCCTCGCGCGGGTGCTCTCGGTCCGGGTGCTCCTCCGCGAGCGTCTCGACCAGGTACTCGCCGAGACCGAGAGCGAATGCCGCGAAGCGCGAGCGCATGAGCGCCTCGGGCGTAGCCGCCGGCTGTTCGCCACGATGCAGCCGCGCGCAGCAGGCGACGTAACGGAGGCCCGAGTGGCAGGGGCAGTCGCGCGGAGGAGGTGCCATCGTGCTGTGGTCCGCTGGCTACTATACTGCGCCGCTCCATGCCCACGCCTCCGACGAAGCAAGCTCTCAAGGACGAGCTCACGCGCATCCTCGCGTCCGACCTCGACACGCGTGAGCGCGCGCATCGTGCTGCGCGCGAAGGGGCGACGCACGAAGAGGCGAAGCCCGAGAACGACAAGGACACGCGCGCACTCGAGCAGTCGTATCTGGCGCGCGGGGAAGCGCTTCGCATCGAGGAGCTGAGGGGAGGCCTCGCCGACGTGCAGAGCATGGCTCTCCGGGCGTTCGGTGAGGGGCGGCCCGCCGCGCTCGGCGCGCTCATCGTTGCCGAAGAGGGGGACGGCGAGGTTGCGCTCTGGTTGGCGCCCTATGGAGGAGGCAACCGGCTCGCCGCCGATCGCGTGCAGGTGGTCACGCCGAAGTCGCCGCTCGGGCGCGCGCTCCTCGGCAAGCGCGCCGGCGACGAGTGCGAGGTGGTGCTCGCCGGGAAGACGCGCGTCCTCTCGATCGTCAGCGTGGAGTAGCGACGGCGAAAGCCCGCGTGCGTGACCGGAGCAGCGCGATGATCTCTTCCTCGCTCGGCCGGGCCCCGTCGAGGACCACGTAGTGCCGCGCGAGGCTCGCGTACCGCTGAAACATGAGCAGCGCCCACACGGCGAAGAAGTCGATCCCTTCGAAGACGATGGCCCCTTCGCGCGCGTAGAGCGCCCGGTTGTTCTCGAAGTCGGCGGGCATCTCGGACCAGTGCCGGTTCGCCTTCACGTGATGGCCGATGTGGTACCCGTCGTTGAAACAGCGGCGGTTGTAGCGAGCGGCGAGACACGTGATGCTGTTCTTGAATGCGCTCTCGGGCGCGTCCGCGGCCACGAAGGCGTGCTGGCCCCAGTTTCCCGCCATCATCAGGAACCGGACGGCGACCACGGGGATGAAGAATACGACGAGCGTCGCGCGCCAGTTGACGTAGGCGAGACCGACCGCCGTGGCGATGAAGAGCAGCTCCCCTGCGAGCATTCGAGCGCGCAGGCGCGTGCGGTTCTTTTGCCCGAGGTACTTCGCGAGGTCGGGGAGCCCGCGGAACATGAAGCGACCGTAGTAGCGCGCGAAGTCGCTCACGCGATCGCGCTGGAACTCCATCGTGGAGCTGAGATCGGCGGCGAGGTTGTTCTCGGGGTGATGCATTCCCACGTGATGGGCGAAGTACGTCTCCGGTGTTTCGCCGAAGAACGGCCCCAGCACCCACGGGATGTACGAGTTGAGCCAGCGCAGGCGCGGCTTGAAGAGCGCGCGGTGGCTCGTGTTGTGGAGCATCAGGATGAAGCGATCGAGGAAGACCGCGAAGTTCACCGCCAGATACACGAGCGCCAGCCACCAGCGAAAGACGCCGGGCGCGTAGAGCATCGCCGCGAACGGGATCACGACCAGCGTCGCGGAGATGGTCAGCTTGACGAACGGGACGTCTCGCGGGTCGTTCAGCAACCCCCCGATGGTCCGATCGAGAAGCGCCGGCGAGACATCACTGTTCTTCGTCAATGGACGGAACAACTAACACGCGAGTCTCGCTGCTTCGATGTCGTACGGAGGAGCTCGAAACGATTTTCTGCGTCGCAGGTGGCGCGAACGGAAAAACCTCGCATCACGCGCGCGCGAACGCCGAGCGCGCGCGATCGAGAAACGACTTCCACGTGCTTGGAGGAGCAGGTGCGATGAGCGAACCGTGCTTGAGCACGAAGGGGTGCCCACGCCACTGGATGCGCGTCGACGCGCAGGCTGCGAGCCAGCAGCCAAAGAGGAGCACGGTGCGGACGATCTCGAGCGGCGCGTGCTTCCACGCCAGCCCGCGGCCGCGGAGCAATGCCACCATGGTGAGCGCGACGACCGTCTGCGCGATGGCGACCACGCCGACCGTCGCCAGCGCCAGCTGCGTCTGCGCGACGAGTGCGACGACGATCGCGACCGTGAGCGGCGTCAGCAGCGGCTCGAAGAGAAAGCCCACTGGATGCAGCGACCGCCGCAGCTTGGCCCAGCGGGTGTGCCGCTCGAGCGTCCGGCGCACGGAACAGCTCGTATTGCGGTTGTGGACGACATCGAGCGACGTGCGAACGCCCATCCCGGCCTCGACGAAGGCGCGGCCCATCAGCTGATCCTCGGCGAGGACCTCGCCGAAGCGCGCGAACCCACCGAGCTTCGCGAGGTCGCGCCGCCGCATCGCCATCGATTTGCCGATGGTCAGCGGCCAGGGCGTGAGCGCGTTCGTCGCGATGATGCCGGGAGCGTTCATCGCCCCGAGCTGAAGGTTCTCGAGCGCCGCGCCGATCGTCTGCTCGCCGCTGCCGACGAAGATCGAAGTCACGAGGCCCGTCTCGGGCACTTCGAGCTCGCGCACCAGCGACCACAGGTAGTCGGGCTCCACGCGAACGTTCGAGTCCGAAATCACGACGACCTCACCCGTCGCTCGCCGATCCATGTCGATGAGCTGGGCGACCTTGGGGTTCACCGCGTTGTCGCGGTCGGTGAAGACGATGCGTGCGCGCGCTGGGTGGGCGAGAGCGAAGCGCCTCGCGACGGGGAACGCAGGATCGTTCGCCGACGCGAGGCCGAGCACGATCTCGTACTCGGGGTAGTCGAGCGCAGCGAACGAGGTGAGATTGTCCTCGAGGTCGTCGTCCGCTCCGGCGAGCGGCTTGAAGATCGTGACGCGCGGCGCGAGCGCGGGCGCTGGTGGGGGAGTCCGCCTCGCGCGCCGTACTTCCGCGGCGCACGCGCCCATCATCGCGGTGTAGGTCAGTGATGAGAACGCGGTCGGTGCCAGCGTGAAGAGCGGTGAGCTCACGAGAGCGGATCGTCCGCGACGCAAGAGTCGATCACTGGGGAATCGCGTGAACAGTGGGCAACGGATTGCGAGTGACGCTCTCGCCCAGGCCCTTCATGTGACGATCACGTGGGCGTTTGCCCGAGATCTGGTGACCGACTCGAGCGTCACGGCATGCGGGCGTCATGAACGACCTGGCCGTCGGCGACTGCCCAGCCGCTCACGAGAATCCGCGCGACACCGAACGGCCAGCGCAGCACCGCGTGAACGTTGAACAAGCGCGCGGCCACGCCGGCGATCGGGGTCTGCGCCGAGGCCTGGCAAACACCGTTGCGGTCGCGCCACGACTCGACCAGCAGCGGCGCGTCGGGGAGCGCATGCAGGATGACGCGGACGGAACCATGGCCGTCGTGTCGCTCGACGACGGTCTGCGACGCCAGTCCGTACGCGGGCCGCTCACGCGCGAGGAGCGGCTCGACGGCGACCGGACCGTGCTCGAGCATCTGCCAGTAGGCGAACACGGGCCGGTCTCCCGCGGGCGCGCAGCTCGCGTCGAGGCGCTCGGCGTACTGCACGTAGTTGCGGTTCTCCGACTTGCTGATCGAGAAGAGACGCGCCGGCGCGTCGTTCGACGGAGACGCAGGCGGCGCGACGAGAGCCAGCGCGGTCGCGACCACGCATGCTCCCGCGCGCTTCACGATCGTGCCTCACGGAGCGCTCCGGCCGGCAGCGGCTCGCGCTCGCGGGGAGCTCGGTGAACGTCGGTCGAGAGCAGGGAAGCGTAGCCGAGCAGCGCCCACACGAGCTCCTTGGTTCGCTTGAGCACGACGAAGGCCGCGCCCGCGGTGATCGCGTCGGGGATACCAAGGGCGCCGAGCGCCGCCACGTAGCCGACGTCCTGCACGCCGAGCCCCCCTGGCGAGAAGGCGCCGAGCGACCGCAAGAGCGACACACTCGCTTCGAACGCGAACACCGTCGTGATCGGCAGGTGAACGCCTACGAGTCCGAGCAAGACCCAGGTTTCGAGCGACTCGATGGACCACGACGCGAGCGAGAGGGAGCAGGCCGACGCGAGACGCGAAGGGGGCGCGCGGAGGATCGTCGCCAGCCGCGCGTCCGTCGAGCGGAAGGCGCGCGCGCGCGACTCGATCCCGTTGCGGAGAGCGGGAATCGGGAGCGACGCGAGCCAAGCGTGGACCCGCGCGGCGACGTTGCCAGACGCGAGAGCGAGGCTCATGCCGCCAAACATCGCCAGCATGAACGCGCCGAGCGCGAGCACGACCCACGGCAGCACCGCGCCCCGCGCGTGGAGGATGGAGTAGCCAACCGCGAAGCTCGCGACCAGGTAGAGCCCCTCGGCGATCCCGACCAGGCACTTGCGCGCCGCGATCGCAGCCACACCGATATCGAGAGGCATGGACGCGCGCAGCCATGTCGGCGCGAGCGATTCGCCGACCAGCATACCCCCCGGCAACGTCGCCCCCAGCGCGTCGCAGCGGAGCCGTACCAGGATGAGCGACGTCAGCGAGGGGCGAGCGACCGGACCTAGCAGCATCCGCCACGCGAGCCCGTCGACCGCGAGAGCCAGTGCGTACGGCACGAGCCCGATGACGATCCAGGCGCCCGATTGCACGACGAGCGATCCGGCGCGCGCCAGGTCCGCGCTCGCCAGCGTTCGCCCGAGCACCGCGAGCGCGACGACCGCCGCGGCACCCTTGAGGAGCGACGCTGGGCGCAACCCGCGATTGGCGATGTTCACGGAACATCAATTCAGCGCACGGGCAAGGCACGCCGTCGGCGGTTGTGAAACATCCTCGCGATAACGCGAGCACCGTCGGCCCGGATCCGTGCCGGGCTCCGGCGCGCCGCACCGTGGTGACGACTCCGGCCGCCGCTCACGCCTTCGAGGCCGAGACCACGAACTCGAAGAGCTCCTTCTTCGACGTGCGCTTCCGGATCGTCGTGACGCGCGCCTCGCGGAAGCCGGCCGCCTCGAAGATGGACGCGTAGATCGCCTCCACCGGGAGCATCACGTCATAGAACTTCGAGTTGCCCACGATGTAGTGCGCGGTCGCTCCATGTCTCATGACCTCGAAGAGGGAGGCGAGATGAAGGGTCGCGTCGTGGAAGTACTTGGCCACGTAGCGCGCGAGGACGTCGCTGCGCTCGGCGATGGCGGACGTGATGGCGCCGAAGCCGCGGAACGGAACCGACGTTCGAGGGGGAGGCTCCCACTTGGCGACGTTGCTCGTCGCGCAGCCCCACGTACCGCCGATCGCACGCCAGTCGAGCTCACCCGCGTCCCGCGAGCCTTCGAGGTAGCCGAGCCAGTACATGTACGGGCGCAGCTCGCGCACGTAGCTCATTCGGTTCGGGTAGGGAGGCGACGTGATGACGCAGTCGAACGACTCGCGCGGGAGCTGCGAGAGGTCGCGGGCGTCGATCAGGTGCGCCGCGGGGGGCCGCAGGACCGGAGAAGAGGCCGCCCGGGCGATCGCGGAGGCGGCGCGTGAGAAGCGCGCAGCGACGTCAGCGGCGTTCGAGGGGAGATGGTCCCCCTTCCGAAACGACATCGACTGATGACCGAAGCTGACGTTCGCGCTCTCGATCATCGCGCGGCAGAACGTGACGTCGAGCAGGTTGGCGACGGGTTGCTCGACGGTCTCCCGCGCGCGGAGGATCGCCGCGCGCCCACGTCCCAGCGCCGCCAGCGAGGGGGGGGACCACCAGCGCTCGATCTTGTGAATCTCGGGAGTCCATGACGCTCCCCGCGCGCTCGCGATCGCCCGCTCGACCTTGCGAGCGCTCGTTACGAACGACGCGATCTCGGCGGACGCGTAGCGACGCGTCTTCGCGCGCGCGAGCCATACGAGGAACGGGTTGATGTCCGTCGTGTCGCAGGCGACGCCGCGCTCGGCGCACACGAGCGAGGTCGTCCCCGTTCCGCAGAAGGGGTCGAGGACGCGCGAGTCCGGGCCTGCGTGCTCGTCGAGGAGGCGCGCGACGAGATGGACCGAGTAGGCGGGCGTGAGGCGCAGCCATCCGTAGCGGGCTTCCTTGAGGTTCGCGCGGAACGTCAGATCGTCGCGGCGCCCCGGGGGGGCGTGATCGAGCTGGGGGGGGAGCGCGGCGGCCATCCAGGCCTCCTACCATCGCACGACGCCCCAAAGGCCGCCCTAGCGTCGAATTGGCCCCGAGGGTGTGCTAGTCCTCCTCGCCCGCTGCGATGATCGACGAAGCCCTCCTTCGCTCCGCGCTGACGCGCACGCTCGACCGCACCGACTTCGACGCCTTGGGCGCGAAGTACGAAGGGAAGGTGCGCGACAACTACACGCCCACGTCGTCGCGCGCCGGGGGGACCGACGGACGCCGGTTCATCGTGGTCACCGACCGCATCAGCGCGTTCGACCGCGTGCTGGGGACCATCCCTTTCAAGGGGCAAGTACTCACGCAGCTGGCCGCCTGGTGGTTCGACAAGACGCGCGACGTCGTTCCGAACCACATGATCGGCCTCCCGGATCCGAACGTCCTCGAGTGCATCGAGTGCACCCCGCTCCTGTGCGAATTCGTCGTGCGGGCGTACGTGACGGGCTCGACCTCGACGAGCATCTGGACGCATTACGAGCGGGGCGAGCGGATGTTCTGCGGGCACCGGCTCCCCGACGGGCTGCGCAAGAACGAGAAGCTCCCCGCGCCGATCCTGACGCCGGCCACGAAGGCGCCCAAGGGGGAGCACGACGTGAGCGGATCGCGCGAGGAGATCCTCGCGACGGGGAAGATCACCGCCGAGGACTTCGACCGCGCGGCGTCGATGGCGATGACGCTCTTCGCCGAGGGGGCGCGCATCTGCGCCGAGCGAGGGCTCATCCTCGTCGATACCAAGTACGAGTTCGGCAAGACGGGTGACGGGCGCATCATCGTCATCGACGAGATTCACACCCCCGACTCGTCGCGCTTCTGGGAAGCGGCCACCTACGCGGAGCGCTTCGCACGCGGCGAAGACCCCGAGCCGCTCGACAAGGATTTCGTGCGCCGTCACTACACGAAGCTCGGGTACCGCGGCGACGGCGATCCGCCGCCGCTCCCCGATGACGTGCGCGTCGGCGCGGCGAAGCGGTACATCGAGGCCTACGAGCGCATCACCGGCTCGGCCTTTGCGGCGAACTCCGAGGAGCCGCGCAGGCGCATCGCCAACAAACTCCTTGGGCTAGGAAGCGTCGAATGAAAGCCACCGTGCTCGTCCGCTTGAAGACCGAGGTACTCGACCCTCAGGGCGACGCCGTGCGAAGAGCACTCGGGAAGCTCGGCTTCGACGGCGTGAAGGGGGTTCGCGTCGGGAAGATCATCGAGATCGAGATCGACGACGCCGTCCACGGCGAGCCGAAGGACGAGCTGAAGAAGCGACTCGGCAAGATGGCCGACGAGATGCTCGCGAACCCGGTGATCGAGGACTACGAGGTCCTCGTCTAGGGCGCGTCGAGCCGCCGCGAGGCGCTCACTTGCAGACGGCGCTCGCGACAGCCGTGTGCGGGCAGTGAACGCTCGTCGCCTGCGCGTTGTCGGGCGTGTCGTAGGCCGACTCGAGGTGATAGAGGCGGCAGTTGAGCGTGTTGCCGGACGATTCGACGAGGTCGCCGTCGTTCGTGGCCTGGTCGTACTGGAAAGCGTCGCAGGCCGAGTCGCACGCGGATTCGCCCGTGTAGGGGGGCGACGGCTGCGTGCTGCACAGCGCGACGTCGAGCGTACAGAACGGGCTGCAGGGATCAGTACCGCACACGCCTCCGCCGAGCGGACCCGCGTGACGACAGTGGACCGTCGGATCGCTCTTCGCGGCGGTCGTATGCCAGATGCGGCACGCGAGGCTGTTGCCGGTCTCGTCGCCCGCGACGCCCGGATCGAACTGCGCGCACATCTGCATGCAGACGAAGGCGTTGATGTACTCGGCGTTCTCGCCGGTGCAGTTGGCCATGATGTTCGTACAGTAGGCGTTGCAGCTCTGCGGATTGCCCGCGTCGTCGCCGGCGTCGACCACGACCGTCTCGAGCGTCGCCGAGTCGTATCCGAGGATGGCGTTGCACCCCACGACGACGAACGCGAGGAGCGTGAGGGGAGCGAGGGAACGGAGGAACATCAGAACTCTCCTCGAACGAACGCGCCGCCAGGGGCAGGAACCAGCCCGACGCGTGGGGACGCGGGCTGCGATGACGGTGCAGTGAGCCAGATCACGACGCCTGCGGCGACGGCAGCGGCGCCGATGCTGTAGGCGACCGTCGCGATGTTCCCGGAGGTAAGCGCGCTGTTGCGTTCCGAGACCCCCGAGGCATTGCAGACGTTCTTGTTCGTGGTGCAGTTCGAGAGCGAGTCGTTGTAGTCCGAGTGCGCGGAGAGCACGAACGCGGTCCCGATGCCGAGGCCGACGACGCCGACCGCGCCGGTGACGATCCCGATCAGGCGCTGCGTGTTGCCTGCCCCTTCGTCCCGGGGCGGAGTGACCACCTGCGACGACTGCGTGTCGGCGGGCGGCGGCGGCGTGGCGAGCACCGGCGGTGACGGCGCCGCGGGGGCGTCCTCCAGCGGAGGAATCTCGACCGTCGCCGGTGGAGCTCCGGCGGCGACGGTCAACGTCGCCTGCCAGGGCTTCTTCGCGGGGGCGGAGGCCTCGATCACGTGTTGGCCCGGGTCGACCGGGATCGGGACACCCAGCTCCGCCTGCGACACGGCGACTCCGTCGCGCTTGATCTCGACTCCGGTGGCGCTCGCGTCGTGCTGCGAGATGATCACGCGCGACAGCGTCGGCTCCAGCGCCATCGCACGCTTCTGCGCGATCTGCAGGTAGTCGTCGCGCTTCGCGGCCTGCGCGGCCGAGACGGCCTCGCGGAACGTGGCCCACGCCGACGCCGTGCGCCCGGCTTTCTCGTAGCAAGCGCCGAGGTTCAGCAGCGTGGCCACGCTCGGGTCGAGCCGCTCGCTCTCGGCGAACTTGGGGCATGCGTTGGCGAAGTCACCCTCGTTCACCAGCCGGCGCCCCTCGGTGAACAGCGCTTCGGCAGCGGCCGCGTTCGCGTTGTCGGCGTGCGCCACGCTCGAATGCGCGATGCACGCGACGGTCAGGCTGATCCCCGCGGCGAACCGCACCCCCAACGCCCCTCTCGTCGTTCTCATGAACCGCCACGTTTAGCGCAGCGCGGGGATCTCGTCATCGTGCGTCGACGCGGCGGCGGCCGGCGCCGTGTGATGGCTCGTGTCCTTCGCGGGTGCCGAGACCACGCCGGTCGGCTGTTTTGGCGCGCGCGGCGCGGCCGCGAGGGGGGGGGCGGCCGCGTCGGCGACCGCGGTGCCTTCGGCGACGACGGCGGCGGGCGCCGTGGCGGCCGGCGCGGGGGCGGTAGCCGCTTGTGCCCGTGGAGCAGGGTCCGCCGCGATTGGCGCGGGGCTCGAGACGATCTTCGCGGGGCCTGGATCGGCATCGGGTGACCGCTTCCCATGCGCGATGAAGCCGAGCACTCCCAGTCCGAGCACCGCGACGGCGACCGCGCCCGCGATCCCCTTGGACCTGTTTCCGTTCGACGCCGCCATCCCACCGTTCGTCGTTGCCGCAAAGGGCAAGTCCGCGGGGGGCAGCGCACCCCGGGAGCCCGACGCCGAGCCTCCCGGCGAAACGGCCGTGCGTTCTGGTAGCCCCGGCGACGAGGGGGACGACGGCTGGCGCGGCGGAGGATCGGTCCGTCGCTTCAGGATCGCGCGCGTGTGCTCGGCAAGGAGGCGCGAGGCTGGGGGAGCGAAATCGCTGAGCGCGATCGCGAGATCCGACACGTCGGCGAAGCGCTTCGCGGGATCCTTCTCCAGACACCGATCGACCACCGCGGCGAGCCCGGGCAACACGTTGGGGCGCTTGAGCGTCACGGGGGGGTGCGGGTCCTGCACCACCTTGAGCGCGAGCTCCGTCATCGTCTCGGCTTCGAAGGGCGCGTCGCCGGTGAGCATCACATAGAGCACGACGCCGAGCGCCCAGATGTCGCTCCGCGCGTCCGCGCTCCGGGCCGAGCGCATCTGCTCGGGCGCCATGTACATCGGCGAGCCCATCACCGACGCCGTGCGGGTGAGCGCGCTGTCGACGATGCCGGGCGTGCGCACCTTCGAGATGCCGAAGTCGAGGACCTTCACGAGCGGGCGCCCGCCGACCCCCTTGGTCAGGAAGAGATTCTGCGGCTTGATGTCGCGGTGGACGATGCCGAGCGAGTGCGCTTCGGCCATCGCCTCGCAGGCCTGGAGCAGGTAGTCCGCCGCCACCTCGGGATCGAGCGCTCCCTCGATCTCGACGACCGCGGAGAGGTCGCGCCCCTCGAGGAACTCCATCACGATGTACGGAGCGCCCCCCGTCAGCATGCCGACGTCGAACACCTTCGCGACGTGCTCGCTCTTCAAGCGAACCGCCGCGCGCGCCTCGCGAAGGAACCGCTCGACCGCCTGCGTGTCCTGGCCGACGGCGCCGGGGATGATGAACTTCAGCGCCACAGGCTGGTCGAGGTGCAGGTGCGTCGCGGCGACGACGATGCCCATCCCGCCGCGCCCGAGCACCCGCTCCACACGGTACTTGTCGGCGATCACGTCGCCCGGGTTCACGGGGACGAAGTTTTCGGAATCAGGGCTCATGGACAGGCCGGGCGCGATCAACGCCATCGTGGCCGCATCCTAGCTCACCTTGCTTCGACGTCGCACTTCGCGACGAGAGGTCGGCGGCCCGACCCGCGGACGGCTGCTAGGATGCCCGCCGGGACGATGACGCGCGCGCACCTGGTCACCCTCGTCACCGTCGCGTTGCCCATGTGCGCCCTCGCTTGCTCGGCGGGGAACGCCGCGAATCCCGCGTCCAGCTCGGCCGCGAGCACGATCTCCGACGCGGCGGCTGACGCCCCGTTCGACGCGGGGCCCGAGTGTCCTGTCGTCGGCCCCTTCGACGCCTCGGGCTTCACGTTCCGGTCGAGCTGCCTCTACGTCATCGGTAGCGACGCAGCCACGCTCGCGGCGTGCGACGAGTGGTCGCAAGGGGGCGTCACCGATTGGGGGGCGTTCATCGACGAGTGCATCGGGAAGCAAGGGTCGCTCTCGGCTCAGCCGTGCGCGAGCGCCGGCGAGGTGGGCGAGTGCGTGTACGCGCCGACGTGCACTAGCCAGCTCGTGACCTTCTTCTATGGCGAGGCGGGCGTGCCGTCGTTCGAGCTCGCGTGCACGGCGTCCGTCGGCGCGGCGTGGACCCCGCTCTGAGGCGCGCCGGTCCTACCCACGCGCTGCGCGCTCTCCTCTCGCGCGCGAGTCACTTCACGACGGGGCGCAGAATCGTGCGGCCGTCCTTCACCACGACCTCGAAGTCGATGGCCTTCGCTCCGTGCTTTTGCTTCAGGCGATCGGTCGAATCGGCTAGCTGCTTGGCGAGCGCGTCGCGCGTGATCGCTCCGGTGGGCTCGTTGTGCTGGCGGCGCGTCTCCACGTACTTCGCGTAGATCTCGCCGAAGCGGTCGCCGGACAGATCGCCGACGCGCTGCGGAGGGGGAGGGGGGCGCGAGACGATCGGATCCGCCCTTGCTGCCGGAGCTGGGATCGAGCTGGACGCTCCCGGTCGCGCAATCGCCGCGGCCGCGGGCATCGCCGCCGAGGGGGCGACCACGGTCGGTCCCGGAGGGACCACGCGCGATCCTGCGGGGGCATTCGGGAGCATCGAAGGGGCCGCGCGCGGGCTCGGCGCGATCGTTCGACCGGTCGCTGCGACCTGCACACGCGGCGCGCTCCCCGGTGCCATGGGGACGATACGCGGTGCCGGAACGCGGGGCTCACTCGGGGCCGTTTGCGGGGCGACGGGCGGCGGCGAGGCCGGGGGCGCCGGGGGGCGCTTCGAAATCATCGGTCGCGCCGGCGCTGCGATCGGTATTCGGCGATCCGTATCGAGCTGCGGCGCCGCAGGGGGGGGCTCGGGCGCGCGCGTGAGCCGCACCATGGGCGCCGACGGATTCTTCTGTGCGGGTTTCGGGAACGGGTCGTTCTCTTCGAACGGATCGGCGATGTCGTCGAAGCTCACAGAGCTGGCGAACCGCTCCCGCGGTAGCGGAGCCTGCGCCTGAACCCGGACCGCCGGTCGATGTGGGGCGGCGGGAGCCTTCAGCTCGGGGACCTCGTCGTCGAGCACCGGGATGAGCCCACCGAACGGATCGTCTTCGAGGTTGAACGGCTCCTCGTCGGGGTGGGCGTCGAGCTCGTACACCTCTTCTGCCGGCCGCTCCGGGATCGCCACGGGTGCCCCGTCGTCCGGCGCTTCACTCGCGCGCCTCTCGCCCGGCTCGACCTCGACCGCGCGCTCCTTCGTCGGATCGACGCCGAACCTGGCCGTGGCTCGGGCCACGTGCCGCTTGTAGGTCCCGGTCTCGATCTGCCTCGTGATCCGCTGCCAGTGCGTCACGTACGTGTTGAAGCGCTGGATGATCATGTGGAACCGGAACCGCACGCCCGTGTTGCGGATCTGCTCCTTGCGGAGGATCGCGAGCCGGCGCTCGACGTCCTTGCGCGGCACGAGCGGCTCCAGACGCTCGATGCCCATGAAGTACTGATCGTAGAGCGACCGCAGCCGGTCGACGCGCGACTCCAGCTCCGACACCAGCGGCTCGATCTCGTACTGCTCCACGCGCGCCTAGTCTACAGCGGGCACGGCCCCGCACCAGAAGTGCAACCCGAGGCGCCCCTACGGAAGCGGCGTCACCTTCACGTTGTCGAAGCACACCGGGACTTCCCAGTCGTTGAAGCCGAAGTGATCGTGGCCAGCGCCCGTGAGAGGCGCAGGATCGGCGTACGTGAGGTACTCGGTGTTGTTGACCGACCAGCGGATGGTCTTGCCGTCGTTCCGCTCGATCTTGAAGTGGTACAGCTGCCCCGCGGTCACGGGCTGCTCGGTGGGATCGTCCGATTTCGCGTCGATCTTGATCTGCTTGGCGTCGGTGCCGTGCTCGTTCAAGCGGGCGATCTTGTGCAGCGTGTTGTGCCAGCCGCCGAAGATGACGATGTAGCCCGTCGCGTCCGTGTACGAGATCCCCTTCGCCGCCGAGCGACCGTCGCCCCACACCTCGACCTTGAGATCGCCGTCGGGGGACGAGCTGATGGCGTCGAACTCGATGCGCGCGTTCACGGGGAGCGTGCGCTGGAGCCAGAGGCCGTGGTTCTTCGCGTTCGCGCCGCACACGCGGCCGTTCTGGAGCGTCCACACGTTCGTTCCCGACTCGTACCAGGCCGGACCCAGTAGCGAGGGGGTGGTTGCGGTCGTCACGGACGCTTCGCCCGCACCCGCTTCGAGCGAGGGGAGCAGCGCGACGGCCGCGTCGAGCCCGGGGAGCGACGTGCGATCGAAGTTGTCCTCGAACGTCGAGGTCATGACGTTCACCGACGGTCGCGAGGTCGCTGCGGCCGAGGCGGCGGCGTTCGCGCTCGCGCCGGCGTCGGTCGGCGTGCTGTTGCCGGGGGGGACGCACGCGGCAAGGTGCGCGACGAGCACCGTGGCGAGGGGGGCGAGCGCGACGACGGCGAGCGGGGCGAGGGGAGATTGCCGGGGGATCACGGGGCCGGTCTTACCACAGGGGCGCGGCGCGCTCCTCAGATGGGGGCCTCCGTGTCGTCGGCCACGGGGGTCGTGTAGCGCGCTACAGGGCTCATGTAGCTGGCTACAGAGGTCATGTAGCGCGCTACAGGGCTCGTGTAGCTGGCTACAGAGGTCGTGTGGCGCGCTACAGGGCTCGTGTAGCTGGCTACAGAGGTCGTGTAGCGCGCTACAGGGCTCGTGTAGCTGGCTACAGAGGTCGTGTAGCTGGCTACAGAGGTCGTGTAGCGCGCCACAGGGCTCGTGTAGCGCGCCACAGGGCTCGTGTAGCCGGGCAAGGTCGGGGAGGCGCTGTGATGCGTATTCCCCCCCTTTTGTGTAAGAGAGGCGGGCCATGCATCCGATCCTCTTCCGAATCCCCCTCCCCCACTTTCCGCTGAAGCTGTGGTGGGGGCTCACGGCCATCGCGGTGGTCGCCTTCGGCTTCGCCGCCTTTGCGCAGCGCACGAAGGACAAGGGGGGCGCCATCCTCGGCGCGGCGGTCGGGTTCGGCGCGGGGGTCGGCTCGTACGTGTGGCGCGACGTGACGTTCGAGTCGCCGCAGCTGCCGCTCTACTCGTACGGCGTCATGCTCGGCCTGTCCTTGGTCGTCGGCTGGTACCTCACCCTGACGCTCGCCGAGCGCGACGGTCTCCCGAAGGAGACGATGGCGAACTGCTACGTCGTCACGGCCATCGCGGCGATCGTCGGCTCGCGCGTCCTCTACGTGCTCACGAACCTCGACGAGTTCCACTCCGTCACCGACATGTTCAAGGTGCGCCTCGGCGGCCTCGTCGCGTATGGCGGGTTCCTCGGCGGGTACCTGGGGAGCTGGGCGTTCCTCTCGTCGAAGAAGATTCGCCTCCTGCCGTGGGCCGACGTGGCCGTGCCGAGCCTCGCCTCGGGGCTCATGATCACGCGCATCGGCTGCTACCTGTTCGGCTGCGATTTCGGCAAGCCGCTGGGCGAGGACGCGCCGGGGTGGCTGAAGTCGATGGGGACGTTCCCGCACTGGGCGAGCGGAACGGTCGAGAGCGGCGACGGCGCCCCCGCGTTCATCCGCCACACCGAGGTCTACAAAGGGACGCCGCTCGGCGAGGTGCTCACGAAGACGAACGCCTCGCTCCCCGTGCACCCCACGCAGATCTACGAGTCGATCGTCGGCCTCGTGCTCCTCGCGCTCCTGCTCACGCAGCGCCGGACGCAGAAGTTCCGCGGACAGATCTTCTTCCTGTTCGTGTTCGGCTACGGCTACCTCCGCTTCCTCCTCGAGATGCTGCGCGACGACGTCGAGCGCGGCGAGTACGGGCCCGTGATGCCCGAGCACGTCCTCCTGCCGGGCGCGCTGCTCCTCATGTCGGTCGCGTTCGTGTTCGGCATCTCGCTGGGGATCACCAACAAGTCCACGCGGCTCGCCGCGCGCATCGCGTCGTTCGTGCCGCCGGTCGTGGCGTACGTGATGCTGAAGCCGCAGAGCTTCGGTGCGAGCATCAGCACGCAGCTCTCGACGAGCCAGTGGATCGGGTTCCTCACGGCGCTCGCCGTGGCGTTCTTCTATGCGCAGTACGCCGACGAAGCGCGCAAGTTGCCGGCGGGGGCGATGAGCCCGGACACGCTCGGACCGGGGGCGGCGATCGAGCTCGCCCGGGAAGCGGGCGCTCCGAAGGGCGAAGAGCGCGGGGACCGAGAAGAGAGCGGGGACGCCGACGAGTCGGAAGAGGACGCCGAGGCGGCGCTCACCGTGACGAAGGCCGAGGCGCCCAGCCCGAAGAAGCGCGAGCGCACGAGCGACGAAGGCGCGTCCGACGCGGATTCATCAGGGAAGCCCGCACCCGAAGGGTGAGCGGGGGGACCTTGCGACGGAGCTCACAGCGTTCGCGCGCGCTCGTCGTCGCGGCGATCGTGGCGGCGGTAGCGCTCGCGTCCACGCGCGCGCTCGCCGCCGATCGCGTCGCCGTGCTCCGGTTCTACCCGAGCGGCGGCGGGGCCACGAACGCCCAGCTCGACGCCGCGCGGGCGGCCACGCGCGAGGCCGTCGGCCTCCTGCACGACGTGCCCCCCAGCGACGCGGAGCTCGCGGCCGCGGAGGCCTCCGTGCAGGACGGCACTCCCGACACGAGCGCCGAGTACCGCATTGCCGGGCAGATCGCCGGCACGCAGTGGACGGTGGCGGGGCACATCGACGCGCACGGCTGGACCTACCGGCTCGAGCTCGAGGCGTGTCAGGTGGCGACGGGTCGGGTCGAGTCGCTCGTTCGCGAGATCGACGCGCGCCAGGCGGCGCCCCAGATCGCCGAGATGCTCACGCTCCTCCTCCGTCAGCCGGGGGTCGGCGACGCGATCCCGCCGTGGGACCAGGGCCCCGCACCTCCCCCTGCTGCTGCGGTCGTAACCACGACCCGGCCAGCGCTCATCACCACGCCTCCTCCGGCCGCTTCGCCGCCCGTCCGCGAGCCGGAGAACGAGGAGTACGGCATGGCGCACCCCTTCGCCGTCGGCGTCGGTGGCGAGGCGGTCGACGCGTTCCAACGCTCGAGCCTCGCCCGCGGAGCATCGACGGCCGGCTTCTTCACGCTGACCGCCCTGTACGCCGTGCAGCGCGTTCCGGGGCTCGAGCTCGTGACCGACGTGGCGGCGGGATCCTCGGTGCCCAGCTCGCTCCGCGTCGACACCGGCGCGCGCTATCTGGGTGTGCTCAGCCGGTCCGCGCACCTATATGCGGGCCTCGAAGGAGCGTTCGGCGTCTTCATCGACCTCGGCGGCGACGAGGACGTGCGTTACCTGCTGCGGGGCGCGCTGCCCGTCATCTGGGCGTTCTCCAATAGCGCGCAAATCGAGGTGTATCCCACGGTCGCCTACGCGATGGGCGGGACCGCGCCGATCGGATTGGCCGGTGGCGGCGCGCGGCTCGTGATCCGTTTCTGAACGGCGCGTATCCTCGCTCCTGTGTCTCCGCTGGAGCAACGTTCGCCCTCGTCGGATCTGGTCGGCGCGACGCTCGATCATTTTCGCATCGTGGGACGCCTCGGCGAAGGGGGCATGGGGGTCGTGTACCGCGCGATCGACGAGCGGCTCAGGCGCCCGGTCGCGCTGAAGGTCCTGCCGGACGACGCCATGCGCGACGAAGCGCGCAGGCGGCGGTTCATGCGCGAGGCGCGGTCGGCCGCGGCCGTCGTCCACTCCAACGTCGCAGCCGTGTACGAGGTCGACGAGAGCGGCGGGCACGTTTACATCGCGATGGAGCTCGTCGAAGGGACGTCGCTTCGTCACGAGCTCGCGCGCGCGCGCCTCGCCATCCCCGAGTGCGTGCGCATCGCGAAGGGGATCGCGCGCGCGCTCGCCAAGGCGCACGAGAAGGGGATCGTCCATCGCGACCTCAAGCCCGACAACGTGATGCTCAACGAGGATCGCGAGGTGAAGGTGCTCGACTTCGGGCTGGCCAAGCTCCTCGACGTCGACGACGCCGAGAGCCTGAAGGGGCTCGACGACACGGCCTCGCACGACACCGCCGGACGCTTGATGGGGACGCCCGCGTACATGTCGCCCGAGCAGGCGACCGGCAAGCGCATCGACGCACGGAGCGACGTGTTCTCGTTCGGCGTGATCCTTTACGAGATGCTGACGGGGCGGCGCCCGTTCGAGGGGACGTCGGTGATGGAGACCCTCGTCGCCGTCGCCCGCGACGAACCCGCTCCCCCCTCGTCGCTCACGGCGATCCCCGCGGCCGTCGAGCTCGTCCTCTTCACGTGCCTGCAGAAGGATCCCGAGCGGCGCTTCGCCAGCGGGCGCGAGCTCGCCGCTGCGCTCGACGCATTCGAAGCGAGCCTCAACTCCGGCTCCGACCTCGGCTCGCTGCCGACGCTGCTCGCGGCCAACGTGCCGAGCCTCGAGCTCCTCGCCAAGGTGACGACGGGGAAGAGCCTCGTGCATCCCGCGCGGAAGCGGAAGGGGATCTCGCTGGCCGCGCTCGCCCTGCTCGCCGTCGTGGGCATCGGATGGGGTCTCTTGCATCGCGGTCCTCGCGGCGTGGGCCAGGGAACGACCCCTGGAAGCGCCAGCGCCGCCGCCTACGCGCCCAAACCCGAGGCCGTCACGCTGTTCGACCAGGCCACACGCGAGGAGCGGGAAGGGCGGCACGACCTGGCGTGTGGGGACTTCCGGCGCGCGACCGACGCCGATCTCACGTTCGCGCGCGCCGCGCTCGAGGCGGCCCAGTGCAACTCCGAGGACCCGCGGACCGGCCGCGCGTACTTTCACAGAGCGTGGGCGCTGCGCGCGACCTTGGCCCCGAACAATCAGGCCTACCTCGCCGCTCTGGAGCCGCTCTTCCAGCGCGATCCGGAGGACCGACGAGAAGCGCTGACGCGAATGCAGGACGCCGCCAAGAAATTCCCGAACGACCCGCGCATCCACTTCGAGATTTCTGCGCTCATCTACGCGCTCGGGAGCTACGAGGCGCACATCCCCGAGATGGAGACCTCGCTCCGCCTCGATCCGAGCCAGCCGACCGCCCTCGAGATCCTGGCCGATCACTCCGACTACAGCGGTGACTTCGAGCGCGCGCACGCGGCGATCGAACGGTGCCTCGATCTGATACCGGGAGAGCTGGGCTGCCTCGAAGAGCAGGCGTGGCTGCACGGCGAGGAGGGGCAGTGCGCCGCGATGGAGTCGGACGCGCGGCGCATGGTGACGGTCGATCCCGCGTATGAGTCCGGGTTCCAGTTGCTCGCCAACGCGCTCTACGCGGAGGGGTCCTCGCTGAGCAGCGTGCGCGAGCTGCTGCAGCGGAAGCACGAGGCGCTTGCCCCCGAGGCGCGAGGGCCGTCGGAACGAACCGACGCGATCCTGGTCGACCTGCTCGCGGGCGACTTCGTCTCCGCGGAGACGGCCGCGCGTGCATGGAGCGACGCGGTGAAGGACAGCACGGTCGCAGCCGATCACGGCGAGGTGGCGCGGCTCCTCGTGCTCATCGAGGAAGAGTCCGGGCGCACCGCGGACGCCGCCGCCGATGCGCAGACGTACCTCGACGGCCGCGACGGCTGGGAGCCGAACGCACGCTTCGAGGACTGGGCCATGTCGAAGGAGCCGACGCCGATGATGCTCGCGGCGCGCTTGCACGTCGGTGCCATCACGCAGGCCGTCTACGATCGCGAGCTCGCGCGCACCGTGGATCGATGGGAAGCGCGCGTCGTGCCCCACCTTCGCAATTTCATCTGGCTCTACGCCTATGCCGTCCCCACGGAGACTCCCGCGGAAGGGAAGGGCGCGCTCGAGAAGCGTGCCGCCTACGAGCCGCTTCCGCCGTTCACGCCGCTCACGCTGCTGGGCGCGGACGTCGGACGCACGGACCTGCTCGCCGGCCGCGTCGATGACGCGCTCGAAGCCCTCCAGCGGGCGACCCAGAACTGCTCACCGGTCGATCATCCGCTCGAGTCCACACGCGCCCACTATTTCCTCGGGCAAGCGCGCGAGGCGAAGAAGGACACGGCGGGCGCGTGCGCGGCGTACGGCGTCGTGCGCGATCGGTGGGAGCACGCGAAGCCCCGTTCGGTGACGGCCCAGAAGGCCATGGCGCGACTGGCTGCGCTAGGGTGCGACGCGCGGAAGAAATGATCCAGCGACCGCTCTCGTCCCGGCGCGAAACCGTGCGCCTCGCGCGCGACGTCGCGCGTGTCCTCGCACCTGGCGATCTCGTCCTCCTGAGCGGCGACCTCGGCGCGGGCAAGACGTTCCTGGCGCGCGCGCTGGCGCGTGCCCTCGGTGTGGACGCGCGCGTCGCCGTCGCCAGCCCCACCTTCACGTTGCTCCAGGAGTACGCGACGCCGCGCGGAGAGCTCCTTCACGCCGACCTGTACCGCCTGCTCGACAGCCCGGCGGGCATCGCCGCCGAGGTCGCCCGGCTGGGGCTCCGCGAGCGACGCGCGGAAGGGGCCATCGTCGTGGTCGAGTGGGGCGACGATGCGTCCGGCGCGCTCGGAGGCGACCCTGCACTCGTGATCCGTCTCCGCGTCAGCTCCGAGCGTGAGAGGCTCGCTACGATCGAAGGAACGCGCGCGAGCGCTTTGTCTTTCGGCGGCGTTTGAGCGAAGAATCCGTACGTGTCTGCGCGCTCGCTCGCTGAGACCCTCGCGGCGGGCGTCGTCGCCGCGTCGATCATGTGGGGCGTCGCGCGCGCATCGCTTCGCCAGATGAAGCCGATCGACGCGCGCGCTCTTCGCGCGAACGGCGCAGCGGTTCGCCTCGCCGCGCCGCACGCCTCGTACGTCTTCAACCCCGGCACCGGGCGCATCGTCGCGCGCACCCGGGATGGCGTCGTCGCGCGCGACGTGGACCTCGTGCTCGTGGTCGACGGCGAGCCTCGACCGTTGACGCTGGAGCGCGCGGCCGACCGGGCGACCGAACGCAACGCCTTCGGCGCGTCCTTCGGCATTGCGATCGGTGAGGAGACCTTCGACGCGATGGTCGCGCTGCACGTGGACGCGACGGGCGCGCTGGCCGTCGATCTTGCCGTGCAGCCCGACGAAGCGACCGCGGTCCACCAGTTCGCGCTCCGCTTCGACGTGCCCGCCAACGGTCGAAGCGCGTTCGTCAGCGGCGTCGGCGAGATGGCCGACCTGGGCTCGACGGCTCCTGCGGCCGCGCGTGTCGTCGAGATCGATGCCGATCCGTACGCCATCGGCATCGCGCCGGCGAGCGGGCCGCTGGAGGTCGAGGGGATCGCCGACGGCGTCGACGACTCGTCGGCCCCCATGCGCATCGCCGCGACGACCTCGGCGCAGGCCGCGACGAGCGACCACTCGGTGCAGGTGGGCCTCCGCTTCGCCTTCGCCGAGTCGAGCGCGGCCATCTGGCGCACGCTCGCGGAGCTCACGGGCCAGCCGACCGCGCGCGTCGCCGGCGTCGTCACCGGTACGACCGAACGCGCGCGCGTGTTCGGCCTCGACGCAGAGGGGCTGCTCCGCGTGCGAGCCCAGGTGGACCCCGGCGGACGCTTCGAGCTGTTCGTCCCGCCGTCCGTCGTCGAGTGGTACGCCGCCATCGATCCGACGCGCGCGAGCACTCCGGTCATGTTCCGCCCCGGTACCCCGTGGGACCTCCGACTCGACGTCTCTCCCGGAGGCGAGCTCACCGCGCGCGTCAGCGACGGCGACACCGGACAACCGATCGTCGCGCGCCTCGTCGTTCACGGCATCGACGGCACGCTCGATCCGAGCTTCGGGCCCGACTACCGCGCGTCGGGCGCGGGACCGATCATCGACGCGCTCCACGGCACCGTCACGACGCCCCTCCCAACGGGCCGGTACCGTGTGTCGGCCACCAAGGGGATCGAGTGGAGCATCGACGCGAAGACCATCGAGGTCGCCAGCGGTCGCAGCGAGGGCGTGGACCTCGCGCTCCGCCACGTCGTCCCCACCCCCGGCGTCGTCGGGTGCGACCTCCACGTGCATGCGCGACCGAGCTTCGACACACCGGTGCTCGTGGAGGACCGCGTCCTCTCGCTCGTCTCCGCGGGGATCGATTTCGCCGTCCCGTCCGAGCACAACATCGTCGGCGACTATGCGCCCGCTCTCGAGGTGCTCGACCTCGCACACCAGCTCGCCACGGTGACCGGCGTCGAGATCACGACCTACCAGCCGCGCTTCGGCCACTTCGGCCTCTTCCCATACCCCACCAGCGGCAAGATTCCCCCGTACCGCGGGACGAACCCCAACGCCGTCTTCAACTTCGCCCGCAAGGCCGCGCCCGGCGCCGTGCTCCAGGTGAATCACCCCCGGCTGTCGAAGGGGATCGGCTACTTCGACGTCTTCCACTTCGATCCGAAGCGGCCGCCGCCGATGGGCATGCGCACCGACTTCGATACGCTCGAGGTCTACAACGGCTACGAGTCACGGACCCCCGAGGCGGTCGAGATCGTCCTGCGCGACTGGTTCGCGTTGCTCGACCAGGGGCATCGATACGCCGCAACGGGGAGCAGCGACTCCCACCGCATTCAGTACCAGTGGGCCGGGTACCCACGCACGATGGCCGCGGTGGGGGACGCGGCGGCGGGCGATCACGGAGAGCCGATCGAGACCTCGGCGGTGGTGACCGCGATCCGTACCGGGCACTCGTTCGTGACGAGCGGTCCCCTCGTGGAGCTCGATCTCGAAGGGGCCCATCCGGGTGACGAGCTCGCGACCGAAGCCACGGTCCTGCACGGTCATCTGCGCGTGCGCGCCGCACCCTGGGTGGACGTGACGAGCGCGGAGATCGTCGTCGCGGGGAAATCCGTCGAGACGATCCAGATTCCACCTCGTCCGCTCGCGCTCGGTCCCGAGCTCGGAGACCGCGCCGAGGTCGAGGCGCGGACGATCCGGTACGACGCCGACGTCTCGGTGACGGTGCCCGACGTGCCGAACGCCTACGTCGTCGTCGTCGTCCGCGGCACGCGCCCGATGGACGACGTTCTCCCCTTCATGCCCGTACCACCGCGTGCCTTCACCAACCCCATCTACATTGTGCGTGCGAAGAGCACGTCGACCACGCCCAAAACCACTCCGTCACCCTAGGATTTCCCAGGAATCGCCGCCTTAACTTGGTACTGTTCGCGGGGAATCTTCGGGTAGCGATGCGTGTCTTTCGGGGGGCGACTTTTTCCGTGCAGACGGTCCATCAGACTTTCGAGCGACGCCCCGCCAGGCGCTCCGCGGACCCGCGACGTTCCGCGAGGACGGGGCGAGGCGACACGTGACGATCTCGTTCGGACGATACCGCCTCCTGGAACGCCTCGGCCAAGGTGGAATGGCCGAGGTCTTCAAGGCGAAGAGCTATGGCGTCGAGGGCTTCGAGAAGGTCGTCGTCATCAAGCGAATCCTGCCTGAGCTCGCCAAGAGCAAGGAGTTCGTCGACCTCTTCGTGCACGAGGCGAAGCTCGCCGTTCGGCTATCGCACGCGAACATCGTGCAGGTCTTCGACCTCGGCATCGCTCCGCTCGGGGACGCGGCCGCCCCCGGGGAGGCGAAGAAGAACGGGGACGCCGGCGCCTACTACATGGCGATGGAGTACGTGCACGGGTTCGACCTCGCCACGTTGCTCGCTCGCGTCCGCAAGAGCCAGATCCCGCTGCCGATCGACATGTGCGTCTTCATCGCGGCCGAGGTCGCCAAAGGGCTCGACCACGCGCACCGCCGACGCGACGAGCAGCTTCGCGCGCTGAACATCGTCCATCGCGACGTGAGCCCGCAGAACGTCCTCCTCTCGCTCGAGGGCGAGGTGAAGGTCACCGACTTCGGAATCGCCAAGGCGCGCGGCGTGCTCGAAGCGCAGGACGCAGGCGACACGAAGACGCGCAAGCTCCAGGGGAAGTTCGGCTACATGAGCCCCGAGCAAGCGCGCGGCGACAACGTCGATGCGCGGAGCGACCTCTTCTCGCTCGGGGTCATCCTGTACGAGTGCGTCGCGGGGGTGAACCCCTTCAGCGCGCCGACGACGTTCGAGACCCTTCGCCGCGTGCAGGCCTGCGAGTTCCCCCCCGTCGAGCTCCTGCGCCCCGAGGTGCCCGCCGAGCTCGTCGCCATCATGGCCACGGCCATGGCGAGGGACCCGGCGAACCGCTACCAGGACGCCGGCAAGATGTACGAGGCGCTCGTCGCCTTCCTGTACGCGCAGGGGCGGCGCTACGGTGCCCACGATCTCGCCGAGTTCGTCGGTCGCTTCCGTTCGATCGACGACACGATGGCCCCGCCCGCGATGCCGGACCTCATGGACCGCGACGTGGCGTCCGTCGGGGCCGAGAGCACGCCCGTCGAGGTGCCGACGTCTCGTGTCGCCTCCAGCGTCTCGCGGATCGAACTCGGCGTGCGCTACGTCGCGATCGATCGCGCGGCCGAGATGGGTGAGCGTCGCGAGGTCACGGCGCTCGTCATCGAGCTCCCTGCGCGCGACGTGGACGGTCAAGCCAACAGGGCCGACGAGATCGTGCGTCGCTATGGAGGTCGCGTGCTGCGGCGCGATCCGGAGCAGATCACCGCGCTCTTCGGGCTCGACGACCCCGATGGCCGCGACACCGAGATCGCGACGCGGTGTGCGCTCGTGGCCCTGCGTGCGCTCGACGGGCCGCGGCAGGCGAGCGCCGGCGTGCACACGGCGCGGATCCACGTCTCGCACGAGGGGGAGCCGACGGACGACGAGCGGCTCAGCGGCCTGGTGGCCACTGCGCGCGAGCTGGCGCGTCTGCGTGAAGGGCGGTGCGCCGTCTCGGCGACCGCCCTCCGGCCGCTGAAGAACCTGTTCTCGTTCGATCCTCTCGGCGACGGGAAGGAAGCCTCGCAGCAGGCTGCGCTCGTGAAGGAGGTGCGCGGCCCGTCGGAGACGTTCGGCCGCTTCGTCGGACGAAAGGAAGAGCTGCGCGTGATCGGCGAGGTCCTCGCGGCGAGCACGCGACGCCAGGGACGCGTGCTCACGATTCGCGGCGACCACGGCGTGGGCAAGACGCGGCTCCTCTACGAGGTGGAGCGGCGCCTTCGCAAGGGGAGCTACAACGTCGGCTTCTACCTGTGCACGTGTCCGCCGCGCGGTCGCGAGCTGCCGGAGTCCGGCATCTCGGCGATGCTGCAAACCCTGTGCGGCGTGGCCGAGGGGGACGCGAACGAGCGAATCGTGGCCGTGCAGCCGCGCTTGCGTGCGCTGGGGCTGCAGGACGAAGAGGTCGCCGCGGTGCTTCAGGCGCTCGGCGCCACCGTGCCGCGACGCACGACCGACGCGAAAGGGCCGCTGCGCAACGCGCTCGCCCGAATGATCGTGAGCCTGTGCGACGACCGCCCGCACCTCTTCGCGTGGGACGCCGCGCACGCGATGGATGCCGATAGCTTCCTGGTGCTCGAATCGGTGTTCCAGCGGCTCCAGAGCGCGCGCGTCGTCTTCGCCTTCGCCGCGCGCGCCGGCTTCTCGCACCCGCTCGAGAAGCTCGTTTCGCATACGGGGCTCGAGCTGGGAGATCTCGACGCGGAGTCCGTGGAGCGCCTGGTCGCGCTGCGCCTGGGGGTGGACAGCGCCCCCGACGATCTCGTCCGCTTCGTGCGCGAGCGCGCGGGAGGGCATCCGCAGTTCATCGAGGAGGTCCTGAAGGGGCTGGTCGATGCACGCGCCGTGACCGTCGCCGAGAGGAAGATCGTCACGATGAAGCTCGTGGGGCAGGACCTCGCGTTGCCGAAGACGCTGCGCGGGCTGGTCGCGTCGCGCGTGTCGCGCCTCACCGGGCACGACAAGGCGACGCTTCAAGCGGCCGCGGTGCTCGGCGATCCGGTCGACGCGGCCGTGCTCGGGCAGATGGTCGGTCAGCCGATGGTGACGTTGGAGCGCTCGCTCGCAGCGCTCGAGTCGCGCGATTTTCTCGCGCACATCGGGCCGTCGCGGCTCCGCTTCTCTTCTCCCATCGTTCGCGAGGTCGTCGTCGACGCTCTGACGCTCGAGGCGTCCCGCGAGATGCACGCGGCTGCTGCCCACGCGCTCGAGGAGGTGCTCGGCGAAAAGGTGGGCGAGCAGTCCGATCGCCTCGCCGCGCACTATTACGAAGCGGGCGACCGCGATCGTGCGGCCACGTACTTCGCCCTCAGCGCCGCGAGACGGCTCGAAGGGGGCCAGCTCGAAGCGGCCGCGCGCGACTATGCACGCGCGATCGACCTCGCCAACGTGAACATGCGCGACGCGAGGACGCTCGCTTCGTGGCTCGACGGCCTCGCGACGGCCGTGCGCCTGGTGCGGTGGCTGCCCGAGGCGCAGGAGATGTGCGATCGCCTGATCGCTCGCCTCGACGAAACGGCGAGCGTGCCCGTGCGGGTGAAGGCCCGCGTGGACGCCGGGCGCATTCTGGGCGCGTTGCACCGCTTCGACCTGGCGCGGACGCGCTTCGACGAAGCGGAGAAGCTCGCGGAAGGCGACGAGAGACAGCTGAAGGCCGTGCTCGTCTCGTACTCGGAGCAGGCGAGCCAGCAGGGGGACTTCACGCGATCGCTGGAGACGCTCGAGCGCTTGCAACGCCTGGCGACGACCGGTGGCGACAGCTACGAGGAGCACAAGGTGCACGTCGGCCTCGCGCAAGGACAGGCGGCCATGGGCGATCGCCGGCAGGCCCTCGCGCACCTGGCCAAAGCCGAGGCGCTCCTCCCGCACGATGCGACGGCGCAGTGCGAGCGCGAGAAGCTGCGCGGCCTCATCGAATACTTCGCCAAGGACTTCCGCGCATCGGCCGCCGCGACGGAGCGCGCGATCGACAAGGCGCGCGCGCTGGGCCTCACGTACGAGGTGGCGGTGAACCTGCACAACCTCGGCGACCTGCTCACGCGCCTCTCCGATTTCGCGCGCGCCTACGGTGCGATCCAGCAGTCGCTCGCGCTCTGCGACGAGGCCGGCTACGAGCGCCTGGCGAGTCACGACCGCATGTTCCTCGCGTACCTCGACGCGCTCGCGGGCGACGGCGAAGCCGAGAAGAAGCTCGCGCAGGGCATTCGCTACGCCGAGGCCAACGACTACACGTGGGACGAGATCAGCGGCCGATCTCTGCTCGCCCAGCTGCTCCAGCGCCGCGGCGACCTCGACGGCGCGCGCGCCGAGTACGAGCGGCTACGAGCCATCGCGGTCAACGCCGGCAACAAGCTGGCCGCCGAGGACGCAGAGCTCGCGCTCCGCGCCATGGCGAGCTGAGACCTCTCTGGTCGAACGCGGACCGCGCGCGAGCCGCTCTTCGGTCAGCGTCGGTAGCGTGGAGCCGGCGGAAAGTGCGTTGAGGGGACCTTCTGGAGCTCGGTGACGAGAGCGCCGTGGATGGCTCCGTTGGTCGCGAGCAGCTGGCCGCTCAGCAGGTCGGCGCGCTGGCCGTGGTAGTTCGAGATGCACCCGCCGGCGGCGACGACGATGGCCGCGCCCGCGATGCAGTCCCATGGCGCGAGCTTCTTCTCCCAGTAGCCGTCGTAGGTCCCGTCGGCGACGAGGCAGAGGTCGAGCGCCGCGGAGCCGCAGCGACGCACCGCCTGGCACTTGCGCTTGATGGCGACGAAGGCGTCGAAGTTGTTGTCGTCGCTCGTCGAGCGGTCGTAGGGGAAGCCCGTCGCGAGCAGCGCGCCGCCGAAGTCGGCCACCGCGCTCACGTGGCACGCTTCGCCGTTCCTCCTGGCGACTCCCCCTTCGACCCCCGTCCACTCGACGCCGAGCGCGGGCGCGACGATGGCGCCGACGACCGGGACCTCACCCCGCAAGAGCCCGATCGAGACGCAGTAGAACGGGTGGCCGTGGACGAAGTTCGTGGTGCCGTCGATCGGGTCGACGAACCACGTCGCGTCGTGCTCGCCGCTCGCCCGCTCGCCCCCCGCCTCCTCGCCGACGACGGGAAACGGGGTCTGCGTGGTGAGCCGTTCGCGGAGCAGGTGCTCGCTCTCGCGGTCGAACGCGGTGACGAGATCGACGCGCCCCTTGTGCTCGGCGCGCGGGTGCTTGCGCCACCCTGCGTGGACGAACGCCGCCGCCTCGCGCGCCGCGGCCAGTGCGACGGCGAGGAGCTGCTCGCGCCCTTCGAGCGTCCCGGCGCTCATTGCGCGCTCCGCGTTTGAAGCGCCGCGAGCAGCCGCGCGTGAAGGCCGCCGAACGCCCCGTTGGAGAGGACGGCGATCGTGTCCCCGCGGCGCGCTTCGCGCCCGATCCGTTCGACGATCGCGTCGACCCCGCTCGCGAGCGACGCTTTCCCCGCACCCAGCTCACCCGCGAGCTTCTCGAGGTCGAGACGCTCCCCCTCGGGGATGTTCGTGCGGCCGAGCGGCGCGAAGATCACACGGTCGGCGGCGTCGAACGCGCGCGCATATTCGCGCTGATGAAGCGCGCGGCACGCCGTCGCGCTCCGCGGCTCGAAGACGGCCCACAGCGCGCCGTCCGGATGACGCGAGCGCAGAGCGCGCAACGTCTCGTCCACGGCGGTCGGGTGGTGGGCGAAGTCGTCGTACACGCGCACGCCGTCCGGCTCACCCAGGAGCTCCTGCCGTCGCTTCACCCCTTCGAACGTCGCCAGCGCGCTCCGCGTCCCGCGCACGTCGACCCCGAACCCCTCGGCGCACGCCGCGATCGTCGCGATCGCGTTCCGAACGTTGTGCGCGCCCGGCACGCGGAGCGCGTAGCGCCCGCACGACACGCCCCCTGCGAACAGATCGAACTGCGCGTTCCCGGCCGCGTCGTTCGCGGCCATCGCTCCCGACCACGTCGGGGTTACGTCGCCCGTGTCGTCGCCGTCGAGCCCGTAATACACGACGCGCGCGCGCGCCTCTTGTTGCGCGATCACGCGCGCGCGAACGGCACGCGCGTCGACGACGACGAGCCCCTGCGAAGGCACCGCGCGCACGAACGCGCGAAACGCCTCCTCGTACGCCTCGACGCTCGCGTACACGTCGATGTGATCGAGCTCCACGCTGGTCACGATCGCCACGTCTTCCGCGCCGACCCCGACGTAGTCGAGGAACTTCGGCTGCTTGCTCCAGTACACGTCGTCGTACTCGTCTCCCTCGACGACGAACGGCGACGGAGGAGCACCGCGGTCCGTGAGCTTGCGCCTGGTCGAGCCGATCGCCGCGCCTGCGGGGAGGCCACGAGGGACCCCACCGATGAACCACCCGGGATCGCGGTCCGCCGCGCGCAGCACGTGCGCGCACATGGTCGCGGTCGTCGTCTTGCCGTGCGTGCCGGCGACGATCAGGGGCTTGCGTCCGACGAGGAACTGGTCGCGAAGCGCGCGCGACATGCTCGTGCGCGTGAGCCCCATCGCCTCAGCGGCCACGGCCTCTGCGTTGTCCTTCCGGATCACGTTCCCGACGACGACCAGATCGGGACGCGGCTCCAGGTTGCGCGCGTCCCACCCCTTGCGGCACGTCACCCCCGCGGCTGCGAGCTCGGGTCCGATCGGCGGATCGAACGCCACGTCCGAGCCGCTCACGTCGTGCCCCGCTTCGCGGAGCAGGATCGCCAGCGAGCCCATGCCCGTACCCGACACACCGACGAGGTGAACGTGCATGCGCTCGCTCACGCCTTCTTGAACGTGAAGGTCTCTCCGTCGAGCCCGACGTTCACGACGCCGCCGGTGGGGTAGCCGCCTGCGAGGATCTCCTCGGCCAGCGGATCTTGCAGCTTCTTCAGGATGGCGCGCTTCAGCGGGCGCGCGCCGAACGCCGGCTCGTAGCCAAGGTCGACGAGCGCGTTCTTCGCCGCGTCATCGAGCGACAGGTGCAGCTCGCGATCGGCCAGCAGCTTCTCCAGCCGGCGCAGCTGAATGTCCACGATGCCGCGCAGGTCGACCTTCGACAGCGGCCGGAAGAGCACCACGTCGTCGATGCGGTTCAAGAACTCGGGGCGCAGGAACGCCTTCAGCTCGTCGCGCAGGACGTCGGCGAGCGCCTCGCGCCCCTCGGGGCTCTCGAACATCTTCGGATCGGTGTCGAGGATGCGCTTCGACCCGATGTTGCTCGTCATGACGACGACGGTGTTCGAAAAATCGGCCGTGCGTCCGCGCCCGTCGGTGAGGCGTCCGTCGTCGAGCACCTGGAGCAGCAGGTTGAAGACGTCGACGTGCGCCTTCTCCACCTCGTCGAAGAGCAGCACGCTGTACGGCTTCCGGCGGACGGCCTCGGTCAGAAAGCCCCCCTCTTCGCTGTCCACGTAGCCCGGCGGCGCGCCGACGAGGCGCTGCGCCATGTGCTTCTCCATGAACTCGCTCATGTCGAGGCGAGTCATCGCTTGCTCGTCGTCGAAGAGAAACTCCGCGAGCGCCTTGGCCAGCTCGGTCTTGCCGACGCCGCTCGGCCCGAGGAACAAGAACGATCCGATGGGCTTGCCCGGATCGCGAAGGCCGACGCGCCCGCGGCGTACCGCGCGGGACACCGCGCGCACCGCTTCGCTCTGCCCCACGACGCGCGCGCTCAGCCGCTCCTCCATCTTGAGCAGCTTCTCGGACTCCGTCTCGAGCATCTTGGCGACCGGGATCCCGGTCCATTCCCCGATCACGACCGCCACGTCCTCTTCGGTCACGACGTTGTTCGCGCGCGGCTCGTGGTTCTCGCCGAGCACCTTCGTGACCGCCGCCTGCGCCGCCTCGAGCTTCTTCTTCGCCTCGGGAATCCCCACGTGCTCCAGCTCGCCGATGCGCGCGAAGTCCTGCTTCTCTCGCGCCTCGCCGAGCTGCGCCTCGAGGGTCGCGACCTCTTGCGCCAGAGCGCCCTGCGCCGCGAGCACGTTCCGCTTCGACTCGATGCGCGAACGCATCGTGATGACCTGCGGATCGAGCTCGGCGATTTCCTTGTCGATGCGCTCGCGCGTCTTGGTGCTCATCGCGTCCACGTCGTCGGCCAGCGACGCGCGCTGCGCTTTCAGCGACGCCAGGCGCCGGATCGCGTCGTCTACTTCTGCCGGCACGCCGTCGAGCTCGACGCGTTTTCGCGCCGCGGCTTCGTCGAGCAGATCGATCGCCGAGTCCGGGAGCGCGCGATCCTGCAGGTACCGCTTCGCGAGGCGCACGGCGCTCACGACGGCGGGGTCACCGATCTGAACCTTGTGGTGGGCCTCGTACCGGGTGGCGATGCCGCGGAGAATCTCGATGGTCTCGTCGGCGGTCGGCGCCTCGATGCCGAGCACCGTGAAGCGCCGCAGCAGAATCGGATCGCGCTCCTGGATCTTGCGAACGCCTTCGGGCGTCGTCGTGGCCAGCATGCGAACGTCGCCGCGCGCGAGGATCGGCTTCAGCAGATCGCCCACGCCGCTGCCGGCCGCCCCCTGCCCGAGCAGCGAGTCGATCCCGCGGATGAAGAGGAGCGCGTCGGAGCCGCCGGACTTCCCCCCCTTGGCCACCGAAGCGACCACCGCCTTCAGTCGCTCCTCGATCTCTCCGCGGAGCCTCGCCCCCGCCACCAGCGCCCCCGTATCGAGCTCGAGGATCGCCAGCTTGCCGAGGTTCTCCGGCACGTCCCCCGCGGCGATGCGCAGCGCCAGCGCGTTGATGATCGCGCTCTTGCCCACGCCGGGCTCGCCGACGAGCAGCGGGTGGTGCTTGTGCCGGCGCTCGAGGATCTGGAGCAGGCGGCGCACTTCCACGTCGCGCCCGATCACCGGATCGAACTCACCGCGCCGCGCGCGCTCGACGAGATCCGTCGTGAACGACGCGCGATCGACCACCGGCCCCGGCTGCACGTCGCGCGGCACGCTGCGGAGCGCGGCCATGTGCGTGCGCAGCGACCCCGGCCCGATCGAGAACTGCTGCAGGACCGTGGCGGCCGGCCCGCGTAGCTCCTGCGCGAGCGCGTTCAGGAGGTGCTCGACGTTGACCGTCCCGGTCGCGCCAGCTTCCTTCTCGGCGCGCGCGAGCAGCGCCAGCATCGCGCCCGACAGGTACGCCAGGCCCGTTCCGGTCTTCCCGAGCCGTCCGAGCGCGGCCTCGGCCTCGCTAGCGACGTCGGTCGGGGCGGCGCCTGCCCGTTTGAGCACCTCGGCGACGCCGGGATCGCGATCGAGCGCGCGTGCGAGCAGATGAATCGGCTCGACCTGCGCGTGCTTTCGCTCGTCGGCGAGGGCCTGGGCGCCGGCGACGAGCGCCTTCGCATCGGGGGCATATCGTTCGAGGTGAATCGTTTGCTCGGCGGCCATGGAAAGCGGGAACGGAGCCTAGCATGCGCGTATCCGGCGGCCGGGAGATCCCCCTCGCCCTTCCGGCATCCAGTGCTTAGGTTGAGGGATCGAGGAGAACCATGTCCGAGCAGCAAGCGAAGGTGACGGTCTACACGACGAAGATTTGCCCGTACTGCGTCAGGGCGAAGTCGCTGCTGGCCAAGCGAGGCGTCGCGTTCGACGAGGTCGACGTGTCGAACGACACCGAGAAGCGGACGTGGCTCGTGCAGAAGACGGGGCAGAAGACCGTGCCGCAGATCTTCATCGGTGACGACTCGATCGGTGGATCCGACCAGCTCGCCGCGCTGGATCGCGAGGGGCAGCTCGTGAAGCGGGTGTTCGGGTAGCGAGTCACCCGGCCGACCGCGCTCCGACCGTTGGGCCATGCGACGCCCCTTCCTCGCTTGCGGGGAAGGGGACGGGGGACGGGGTTAGCGAAGCGCGTCCACCAGTCGCTCCACGTCTCGCTCGGCGACCGAGCACAGCGCGACGCGGAGCGCGCTCGACCCTTGATCCCCCGCCGGCGCGCGCTGCGGCACGACGAAGACCCCCTTCTCCTTCATGGCCACGGCCTTCGCCACCGCGTCCTCGTGGAACACGGTCACGAAGAACCCCCCCTCGTAGCGCGGATACCGGAGCCCGTGGGCCGGCGCGAGCGCGTTGAACGCCGATACGCGCGCGCGCAGGAGCGCTTTCAACGCCTCTCGCTCGGTGTCGCACGCCTTCGCCAGGGTGACGTCGGTGAGGCACCGCGTGATCGCCGCGAGCCCGCCGCGCACGCAGTTCGACCAGGTGCCGCGCGACGAGTAGCTGAGCGCATTCTCGGTCTGCGCGCGCTCCTTCTCATCGGCGACGCACGCGATGAGCGCCCCCACGCGAAGCCCGTAGTGCGTGAACGACTTCGATGCGCTCCACGCGAACAGCAGCCCCACCCGGCCGAGCAGCGGCTCGAGCTCGTGAAGGAACGCGCGCGGGTCGCTCGCGGCATACGCCGAGTAGGCCATGTCGACGAGCAGCGTGATCGTCCCTTGCGACGAGCGCGCGAGCAGGCGCTCCACCACCGCGCGCCACTCCGACGCGCGCATCGAGTAGCCCGTCGGGTTGTGACAGGGGTCGTTCAAGAAGAGGAGCACGCGCTTCTGCGACTCCAGCTGCGACGCGAGCGCCCGATCGAGCGCCTCGATGTCGAGCGAGCCGTCGGCCGCGAACATCCGGAACGTGGCGACCTTGCGGTCCGCTTCGTCGCAGAGCGTCTGGTACGGGCCCCAGTAGTAGCTCGTCGTGAGCATCGACTGACCGGGCTCGAGGAAGTTCGCGATGGCGTGCCGGAGCGCCCCCGAGCCGCCCGGGGTCGCCGTCGCGATCGCCGTGGCGCGGAGCTTGGGCTCGGTGGTGAGCAGATCGTCGATGACCGCGCGAAGGAACGCCGGTGTCCCCGCGATCGGCGCGTACGTCGCCCACTCGACCGCGGGCACCTCATGCACGGAGCGCGCGGCGCTGGGGAGGATGGCGAGCTTCCCGTCGTCGTCGAGGAGAGCGCCCACGGTGGCGTTCACGATCGACTCACCGCGCTCGCGGCGGGCGGTCGCCTCCTTGTTCAGCGCGAAGATGGGATCGTCAGACGGACGGGACGAATGCGACGGGATCACGTTGGCCATGGGCGTACGGCGGGTTCTGCCAGAATGTCAGGCGAAGCGAAAGCGGAGCGGCGCGCCTGCCAGCTTGACCGAGCCCCGAGGTGCCCCATCGGTACGAATCGCCGTGAATACCCGACGAGTCGCGCGGCCGAGCCGATGGCATGCGGTATGCTCCTCCGACACTTCGATGCGCGCCCGCTTTTCGCTCGTCTTTGCTTTCGCGTTCGCAGCCGCGTGGGCTTTCGCCTTCGCGCCGGGCGAGGCGCGTGCGCAGACGACGACGTCTTCGGCCCCTTCGGTGGCCGGCATCAACGGCGCAGTCCAGCGTCTGGAGCCCGACAGGGTGACGAGCGCAGACAACTCGAACGAGAACCCGCACTCCAGCGGCGTCCTGGTCAACGACCTCAACTTCGAGGATTGCCAGGCGAACCTCGTCTACGGGTTCGATCTCGCCATCTCGAACCTCTCGTACGCGAGCACGTACCTGCTCAACATCTGGGCCGGGACGCAGGATTGCTCGCAGCTCGCGAACCGCCAGACGGAAGCGACGGCCGTGTGCTGGCCGCTCATCACGCCGGTCATCGTCAACTCGAATCCGTACAACGTCTACGTGCGGATGGAGGACATCGTCTCGCAGGCGTTCACGACGTCGCACATCGTTTCTTACGCAGCCGCGACGCAGGAGGTCTGTCAGGGCCAAACCGCGACGGGCGCGACGGCGATCACCGTCTACTTCTTCTTCACGGACGCCCAGGGCAACCCCTACGGCAACGTGCAGCCGTACCCGCTCACCGTGGATCTGCGCGCGGGCGACGTTCAGGGGAACATCTCGCTGGGCGTCGGCCAGGATCTCCTCATCGTCAACATCCCGCCGACGAGCGACCCTGACACGCAGGGGTGGAACGTGTACTGCGATCCACCGCCCGGCAACGTCTCCGGCGTGGCAACGGTGGCGGTCGACGCACCGACGAACAACGGGCAGTGCCCCGCCCAGGTGCCTGACTCCTCGTCAGTCGATTCGGCCGTCGTGGACGCAAACGACGATTCGTCCGCAGACTCGTCGGTCGATTCATCCTTCGACAGCGCAGTCCCCACCATACTCGACGACGCGGGGGGAAACGCGTGCGGCGTCAAGCTGAACGACGCAGGGATTCCCGCGCCGGGCGGATGCTCGTCCTCCTCGGTGCTCGTGCCGGGCACCGCCGGGGTCACGGCCGTAACCGACGAAGCGGGAGTCACGACCTACGAGGAGGCCTCGACGATTACCGACGAGGCGGGGACGCAGTTGCTTTCGGGGGGCGCGATGAAGCTCCCCCCCCCTTCGCAGTACCTCTGCGGACAGGGGGGGCCGGCCTCGTCGCAGGTGAACCTGCTGAACCTGCGGGACGGCGTCTACTACAACGTCGCCGTGGCCGCCGTCGATGCGCTAGGGAACGTGGGGCCGCTGTCGAACGTGCCATGCGGAGAGCCGGTGCCCGTGAATGATTTCTGGAAGCTCTATTACGAAGCGGGAGGACGCGCCGGCGGCGGCTTCTGCTCGGCGGAAGGAGCCGGAACGCCGGCGGGAACCAGCGGCCTCGGAGCGTTGATGATTGCATCGATTGTGGCGATGGTTCGCCGGCGGAGGCGTAAGTGAAGAGCGCGTGGATCGGATTCGGCGCCATTGCGCTCACCGGGCTCCTGTCGGCGTTCGGGGCCGACGCGCGCGCCTCCGACGACGGGGCCTTCGAGATCGCGCGACCCGACGCGGGGCGCAGCCCACAGAACTTCGAGATGGAGGTCCGGGTCGCCCTCTACAACCCGCAGGTGGACTCCGATCCGACGCTTCACGGCACGCCCTACGCTGCCGTATTCGGCTCGTCGCAGCGCTACGAGCTGGCCATGGAGTTCGACTGGCAAGCGATCCGCATCCCGCACCTCGGTACGCTCGGCCCGGGAGTCTCCGTCGGCTACACGAACGCCACCGGCATCGCGCAGCGCACGGACAACGGCCTTCCGGCGTCCCAGGAGACGACCAGTCTGACGATCATGCCGCTGTACCTGGTCGCCGTGTTTCGCGTCGACACGTTCATGCGCGACCTCCACGTCCCCTTCGTTCCCTATGCCAAGGCGGGCCTCGGCGAGGCGCTCTGGCGCGCGTCGAACACGGCGGGAACGTCCGTCGGGCCCACCGGCACGCTCGGCGAGGGGCACACGTTCGGAACGCAGCTGGCCGCGGGGCTTCAGTTCTCGCTCGGGGTCATCGATCCGCACTCCGCCCAGCAGCTCGACGAGTCGACCGGCATCAACAACACGTACATCTTCGCCGAGTTCATGATGAGCGACCTGACGGGCATCGGGCAGTCCCACGCCCTCTACGTCGGGAGCAATTCGCTGGTCTTCGGCCTGTCGTTCGAGTTCTAGAGTCAGGGAGCCTGATTCTCGATCAGGCGCACGCACACTCCGAGCGTCCCTCACCCCCGCCAGCTCCACGAGCGGGGCGAGCGCGCCCCTCTCCCACGAGGGGAGAGGGGGAGAAAACACGGCGATCAACCCCCTCTCCCCTCGTGGGAGAGGGGCACGTGAGCGTCGCAGGAAACG
>Ga0302279_10000655_pt1 | contig 51112 bp, 33 predicted proteins | sample III_Bog_N3_3_FD_194541 | JGI IMG/M metagenome (GOLD analysis project Ga0302279, IMG submission 194541) | Peat permafrost microbial communities from Stordalen Mire near Abisko, Sweden - III_Bog_N3_3 | ecosystem: Environmental > Terrestrial > Soil > Wetlands > Peat | place: Sweden: Abisko... | reverse complement strand
CGCGTCAGCGAACTGACCAGCGACGACCCTGGCGCCGGGCCGGGCCCCGAATGCTCCCTAGAAGGCCAGCACCTGGCGCATGCCTTCCAGGACCTTGTCGGTGTTGGGCAGGATGGCCCGCTCCAGGATCCGGTTGAAGCCCACCGGGGTGAAGGCCGAGCCCACCCGGCCGACGGGAGCGTCCAGCCAAGCGAAGCAGTCCTGGCTGATCTGGGCCGCCACCTCGCCGCCGAAGCCGCCGAACACCTTGTCCTCGTGCACCACCAGGGCCCGGTGGGTCTTGCGCACGCTGCGGAAGATGGTCTCGCTGTCCAGCGGGCTGAGGCTGCGCAGATCCACCACCTCCACGCTCACCCCCTCCAGTTCCAGCTTGCGGGCCGCCTCCAGGGCGAAGTGCACCGGGGTGCCGTAGGCCAGCACGGTCAGCCGGGTGCCTTCCCGGCGGACCTTGGCCTGGCCGAACGGGATCGCGTAGTCCGGGGCGATGGGCGCCTTGGCCTGGGCCGAGTTGTACAGGAACTTCGGCTCCAGGAACAGGTTCACGCCCCGGGAGCGCAGGCAGGTGCGCAGCAGGCCGGCCGCGTCATCGGCGAAGGCCGGCACCACCACCCGGATCCCGGGGATGCCCGTGAGCCAGCCCTCGATGTTCTGGCTGTGGTACAGCCCGCCGCCGATGTAGCCGCCGCTGGCCAGGCGGATGGTGATGTTGGGCGAGAACTGGCCGTGGGTGCGCCAGTACTCGTGGGACAGCTCGACCAGCTGCTCGGCGGCCGGCCAGAAGTAGTCGGCGAACTCGGCCCCCTCCACCACCACCCGGATCTTGTCGTCGAACCGGGAAAAGCCGTTGGCGGTGCCGGTGATGAAGTCCTCGGCGATGGGCCCGTTGAACACCCGCTTGCGACCGAACTCCTGCTGCATGCCCTTGGTGACGTTGAAGATGCCGCCCTTCTCCTTATGCGCCACATCCTGGCCCCAGATGTAGGTGTCCGGGTTGTGCCGGAACTCCTCCTTGAGGGTCTGGTTGATGGCGGTAATCAGGCTGACCGGGGCGGCCGACGCCGCCGGAGCCGCCTGGGCGCCGGGGGTCCAGGCCTCGGGCAGCACGAAGTCGTAGATGCTGGCGGGATCCGGATCCGGGGCGCGCAGGGCGATATCCGAGGCCTCGTTGTAGTCCGCCAGGTTGTGCTGCTCGATGGCCAGCAGTTCGGCCTCCGCCACGCCGTGCGCCAGGCAGTAGGCCCGGAACCGCGGCAGGGGGTCCTGCCGGCGCGCCTCGGCCAGCTCCTCGGGGGAGCGGTACAGCTCATGCTTGTCGCTGTTGGAATGGCTGCCGATGCGCACGCAGTGGGCGTAGACCATGGCCGGGCCGGCCCCGGAGCGCACGTACTCCAGCGCCTGCTCCATGGCCCGCATGCTGTCCACCGGATCCTTGCCGTCGCACTTGACGATCTTCAGGTTCCGGAAGCCGGTGAAGTTGTCGCAGATGTCCACATTGGCGGTCTGGTCGGTCTTGGGCACGGAGATGCCGTAGCCGTTGTCCTGGATCACGAACACCACCGGCAGCTTCTCCAGATCGGCGCCGTTGATGGCCTCGTACACGTAGCCTTCGGACACGCTGCTTTCGCCCTGGCTGCTGAACACCACCGCCTCGGCCCCGTAGGTCTTCACCGCCCGGCCCAGGCCCGCGGCGTGCTGGGCATGGTTGCCGGTGCAGCTGGACACGTTCTGGATGCCGATGGACGGCTTGGCGAAGTGGTTGGACATGTGCCGGCCGCCGCCGGCCACATCGCCGGCCTTGGAGATGCCGTTGAGCAGGACCTCCAGGGGGGTGAGCCCGGCCGCCAAGCAGGTGAGCAGGTCACGGTAGTACGGGAACAGGAAATCCTGGCCGGCCCGGAAGCTCAGCCCCAGGGCCAGCTGGATGCCGTCATGGCCGGCGCAGGGGGCGTGGTACGACCAGCCGATGGCCTGCTTCAGGTAGTTGGGGGCCTTGTCGTCCAGGATCCGGCCCATGTGCATGGTCCGGTACCAAATCTGCAGCGTCGCCGGATCCGGACCGCTGGCCGGGGCGGCCAGGTCCGCACGGACGGCCGGAACGTGGTCCGCATGGTCGCCCGCATGCGCGGCGGAAGGAGGTGCGTTCAGCTTCAGTTGCGTGGTCATCGTTGCCTTCCTATCGGTACCGTTCCTCGCCATTGGCTCGACCCGTCCAGGAGATCCCCGCATGCGGCGCCCGGCGGAACCCGGAACGCACCCCTATCATCGCCGCGCCGAGGGAAAAATACGCGACCAAATGCTCGCGGCGGCGCCCGGAACCCGGCCAACCGCCCTGCCACTAGTAACTTATGACCCGGATCTGCGGATCCACCTCGTCCTGGAGCATCCCTTCGATGTAGCGCAGGGTGCCGGTGGAGGAGCTGGGGCAGGAGCCGCAGGCGCCGTGGTAGCTGATCTGCAGAGTGTTGTCCTCGAAGGACAGGATCTCCAGCCCGCCGCCGTCCCCGGCCAGCCCCGGGCGGATCCGCTCGTCCAGCAGGGCGTTGATCCGCTTCAGCTTCTCGTCCTCGTTCAGGACGGCTGCGCCCGGCAGCGGGGTGCCGTCGGCGGTCTCCTGCTCCAGCTCTTCGATGGCCTCGCAGATGGGGTCGATCAGCCCGGTCCATTCGGACCCGGCGTCCTTGTTCACGGTGACGAACCGGTCCATGTAGAACACCGAGGTCACCGGCCCCAGGGCGAAGATCCGCGATCCCAGGGGATCGCCCACCGCGGCGGCGAAATCCCGGAACGAGCGGGTGCCGGATCGCAGGATCGGCTGCTGGACGATGAATTTCAGCGCGTCAGGATTGGGAGTGGGCTCGATGTTCACGACCTTGGGCATGACCGGTTCCTCGATAACCCATAGTTTACCGAAAGTGTATGGATTATCCAGAGGCAATGCGCGGCCGCGCCCGGGCTGGCCCCTTCGGCCAGCCTGGACTCGCTTTCAGCGCCCGGGGGGGCGAGAATGGCCGCAGGAGATTCATCATGATCGAAGCCCAGCAAGCAGCCTGCATCCAAGCAGCCCAGGCGGGAGCCCAGGTGCTCCTGCGCTACTTCCGCAAGCTGGACCCGGCCACCGTCAGCGAAAAGTCCAAGCACGACCTGGTCAGCCAGGCCGACAAGGAGAGCGAGGCCGTGATCCAGGCGGACCTGGCCCGCAGCTTCCCGGACTACCGGTTCCTGGGCGAGGAGTCCGGCATGTCGGCCGGCAGCGCCGAAGAGCACTGGATCGTGGACCCCCTGGACGGCACCCTGAACTACGTGCAGGGCCTCCCCCACTGGTGCGTCTCGGTGGCCCTGTGGGACGCCCGGGGCGGGGTGGTGGGGGTGATCCTGGACCCGCTCCGGCAGGACCTCTACGTGGCCGCCCGGGGCCGGGGCGCCACCTGGAACGGCCAGCCCATGCGCGTATCCGGGCAGCCCGGCCTGGACGGAGCCTTCCTGGCCACCGGTTTCGCCTGGCAGCTGGGCGACCGCTGGCCGGGCTACAACCAGGCCCTGAACCGGGTGTTCCCCCGGGCCAAGGGCATCCGCCGGGCCGGCTCCGCCGCCCTGGACCTGGCCCACACCGCCTGCGGCATCTACGACGGCTACTTCGAGCACGGGCTCAAGGCCTGGGACATGGCCGCCGGGGTGATCCTGGTGCGCGAGGCGGGCGGGGTGATCTCCGACTGGCAGGGCGGCCAGGGCTGGATGGAATCCGGCAGCCTGGTGACCGGCAACCCCGGCGTGCAGCGGGAGCTGCTGGCCACGCTGCAGGGCTAATCCAGAAAGGGGGAACTGCCTGCTCGCTGCGCTCGCGATGTTCCCCCTTTGACCCGGCGTCTGGCCATGCCTCAATGGGCCGGATAGCGCTCCAGCTCGGCCTGGACCACCCGCCGGGACAGGGCATGGTAGCCCGGGCCGGCCTGGGCGAAGCACTCCCGGGCCAGCCGGCGGGTGTCCGGGTGGTGGCCCAGGGCCGCGTACAGGGGCCGCAGGTACTTCATCCGGCCCACCCGGGCCAGCACCGCCCGGATCCGTTCGAAGGCCGGGGCGTACGCCGAAGCGGCGGCGATGCCCAGCCACTCGACCAGGAGTTCGTGGTTGCCCCGGCCGGTGAGATCCAGGGCCTGGTCCAGCCAGGCGCAGTCGGCCAGCGGCAGGGCCCGGGGCAGGTTCTGCAGGTAGACCAGCAGTTCGGCGGGACTCCAGGCCCGGGCCCAGTCCGGGTCGGGCCGGACGCCCTGGTCCCAGCCCCGGGACAGGGCGGTGAGCTGGTCCAGCGGCCCGGAGCGGAACACCGGGGCGCCGGCGGGCATCCCGGGCGCGTGCAGCCAGGCGTCCGCGTCCACCCGCCGCAGCAGCCCGGGCAGGCGCTCCTCGGCGAAGGCGCAGAACTGCTCGGTGGTGATGGAGGTGAACCGGAACCGGGCCATGTAGTCCCGCAGGAAGCCATGGAAGGCCTCCTCGCCGACCGCCTGTTCCATGGCTGCGACCAGGCGGGCCCCCTTTTCGTAGGGGATGCTGGAAAAGGCGTCGTCCGGGTCCACCCCGTCCAGCCGGGTGCGCAGCAGGGTCAGCTGGGGCTCGTCCCGGAACCGTTCCAGGGACTCGTCCAGGGCGTTCTGGCCGATGGCCCAGGCCACGCAGCAGGCCGCCTCGCCGTGCAGGGCCCGGAGGATGCGCCGCTCCGCCCACACGGTGAAGCCCTCGTTGAGCCAGAAGTGCTCCGCCGTGGCGTTGGTCACCAGGTTGCCGGTCCAGGAATGGGCCAGTTCGTGGGCCACCACGTCCACCAGGGAGCGGTCCCCGGCCAGCAGGGTGGGGGTCAGGAAGGTCAGGCGCGGGTTCTCCATGCCTCCGTACGGGAAGGCCGGGGGCAGCACCAGCAGATCGAAGCGCTCCCAGTCGTACGGCCCGAACAGCCGCTCCGCTGCCTCGATCAGCTGCTCCACCTGGGCGAACTCCCAGGCGGCCCGGTCCACGGTGGCGGGCTCGGCCCAGACCCGGGACCGGGGGCTCAGCTCCCGGCGGTCCAGGTCCCCCACCGCCAGGGCCAGCAGGTAGGAGGGGATGGGCTGGGGCATGTGGAAGCGGAACACCCGGGTGCCGGGCTCCGGCCCGGGCGCGCCGTCCAGGTCACCCACCGCCCCGGCGGCCATGACCGCGCGGCAGCCTTCGGGCACCACCAACTCGGCGTCGTAGGTGACCCGGGCGGCGGCGCTGTCCTGGCAGGGCAGCAGGCTGCGGGCGTGGATGGGCTGGCACTGGCTGAACAGGAACGGCCGGATGCCGCCCTCGGTCTGCTCCGGGGCCAGCCACTGCAGTCCGGCGGCGTCCGGGGCGGTCCGGTAGGCCAGGCTGATGCCCAGGGTGTCCGGGGGCAGCACCAGGCGCAGGCGTTGGCCCAGGATCGGCGCCTCGGGCCCCAGCTCGAAGGGCAGCTCGGCCCCGGTGGCGGTGATCCAGGCCCGGTGCAGGGTCAGCCCCTTGCTGTCCAGGTCCAGCACCCCGGAGGCGGGCCGGGTGAAACCCAGGTCCACCTCCCCCGCCAGGCAGCGCCCGGGGAAGTCCACCCGCAGGCGCAGCTGCCAGCGGCTGACGCGGGGCTGCAGATCGTCGAAATGGGAATGGGGATCGATGCGGGCCATGAACGTTCCTGGGCGCGGACGAGCCGCGGAAAGCGTGCGGTGGGTCGGGAAGGACTGCGACGGGTTGCCAAAATCCGCCGGGGCGGACACCATCGGCCATTATCACGAGGTTCCATGCTGCCTGCCATGCCTCCCGCCCTGTTCCTGCATCTCCCGGCCCCGGGACTGGACGCCCAGCCGACCGCGCCCGCCCGGGATCGGGAGGTGGCCTTCGCGGGCTTCAACGGCTTCCCGCTGAAGGGAACGGTGCAGGCGGCAGCGGCGCAGGCCGCGCCCTGGTTCGCGGTGCTGGCCGCGGACGCCGGCCCCCTGGACCGGGACGGGACCCATCCGATGCTGCCCGGCAGCCACCCGGACCGTGACCTGGCCCACTGGCTGGCCGCCCAGGGCATCGGCTCCCTGCGCTTCGACAAGCGCATCCATGGCGCCAGCGACCCCCGCCTGGACAGTTCCCTGGACGCCCAGTCCGGCGATCTGCAGGCCGCCCTGGCCACCGCCCGGGAGCTGCCCGAGGCCCGGGGCCGGCACCTGCTGCTGCTGGGCCGCGGCGAAGGGGCCCTGCTGGCGCTGCTGGTGGCCCGGGACGCGGACGCCCTGCTGCTCGTGGGCATGCCCCCCCAGTCCATGGCCCGGAGCCTGGTGGCCCAGCTCCAGCCGCAGTTCCCCAAGGACACCGAGGGGCCCAATCTGCGCTACCTGGAAGCGGTGTTCCAGGCCATCCGCGACCGGAAGCCGCAACCCGCCGTCCAGGGCGACGTGCATCCGGCCCTGGTGCGCCTGGGCGCTTCGCTCATGGCGCCGGAAACCCTGGCCTTCGTCCGGGAAACCCTGGACCTGGACCCCTGGGCCCTGGCCGCCCGGGTGATCGGCCCGTTGGCCCTGGTCTGGGGCGACCGGGATGTGCAGGCCCGCAAGCCGGCGAGCATCCCCGCGTCCTTCCACGGCACGGTCCTGGAACTGCCCGAGGCCAACCACCTGCTCAGGCGCGAAACCCGGCCCCGGAGCATCCTGGACGGCACCACGGCCCTGGACGGCTACGGCGACGAGGTGCCCCTGGCCGACCTGGCCCCGGTGGCCGCCTGGATCAAGGGCCTGCCCCGGTAGGGGCAGGCCCTCAGGGAACGCGCGGTGCCTAATTCCGAGTGAACGTGCCGCCGAACAGGAGGGAATTGTTGTTCATGACGTAGATCACCCGGTCGTTGGCACCGTTCTGGCCAGGCAGGAGGTAGACCAGGCCTGTCAGCTCTGGATCGGACAACACCACCTTGAAGGCGTTGAGACCGGTGGCCACCTGGACCAGGGTGCCCGTGAAGCTGGTGCCGCCGAAAGCGGGGTCAATGGCAAGGGTGAAGATCCCGCTGGCGGCGATGTTCAGGGTGAACGGCCTGTTCGATGGATTGGCCGCGGCCGGGCAGGTGTAGCTGCCCATCAGGTTGGCCATGGTCGTGGCGACGTTGGCGCCCGGCGTCAGGGTCAATGGGGCGGTCGCGGTCAGGTTGCTGGCCGTGATTTTCGGGGCCAGCTGCGGGGCCTGATAGGTCCCACCGATCGTGGCCGGGTTTTCCGCGACCGTCCCAGTGGCGGTATACGTGATGGCCTGGCCGGTGCCGCCCAGAGTGGTCCCGGACAGAGTCAGGTTGCCCTTCACCAGGCCGAAGTCGGGGGTGGAGGTACGGAGGAAGGCCTGGAACCCGCCCGTCGGCAGGACCACGGCGGTCACGTCCGAGCCCAGAGTGGTGGTCCCTGACCAGATGCCCGAGTAGGCGACCCCGGTATAGGTGAAGACCCCCTGCAACGCTTTCGCGCCGTTGTTCATCATGACCACCAGGGAGGCGGCCGTGGTGCCCTGGGCGGGGTTGTAGTAGGCCAGGCCGCTGGTTTCAGCCTGGCCGGCGACGGACGTGTCGAGCGCGAACGCGTTGAGGCCGCTCGCCACCTGCGTGAAGGTGATGGGAAGGGATTGCCCCGGGGCAACCGTGAGGGTGACGGTCAGGCCGCTGCCGCTGGCCGCGACCACCGCCGTGAGAACCTTGTCCGCACTGTTGGCCAAGGCCAGGCTGGTGTAGTTGCCCGCCACCTGGGCCGGCGTCACCGCGACATTGGCGTTGCTGTCCGGGGTCAGGTTGAAGCTGGAGCTGGAGCTGCCGCCGTTGGCGCTGGCGGTCAGGTTCATGCTGGCCGGGGACTGGGCCGCCGTGCCGCTGAAGGTCGCGTTCCCGGTCGTGCTGGTGGCCACCTGGAAGCTGGTGGCAGATCCGGACAGGGTGGCGCCGGTCAGGCTCAGGGTGCCGTCCAGCTGGTTCAGGGTGGTCCCGTCCATGACCATCATCCGGCCCGAAGGCAGCACCAGGAGGCGGCCCAGGCCGCCGGTGGCGCTGTTGGTCCCGGTCCACACGCCGGTCAGCCAGGCGGGTGGCGGGGTGGGGGTGGGGGTGGGGGTGGGGGTGCTGCTGCTGCCGCCGCCGCAGCCCAGCAGGACCCACAGGGTCAGGCCCAGGACACCGGCCAGCAGGCCCTTCAGCCTGGGGCCAGGTCCGATCTGCAATACGTTCATGATGAGTGGCTCCTTATGATTCAAACATCATAAGCAGCTTCGACCCCCCCGCAAGACCGGTCCAATATCATCGATATCAAGCCAGCACGACCGAGCATCTGGGCCTTCCCGTGGGCCTGAAGGTGGGTGACTACATTAAACTATTTATTTAAATTTCGAGACCCCGCCTCCGCCCCGGAGCCGCGTCCGGTTCAGAACTCGAGGCTGCGCGGGGCCACCGGCAGGGACGGGTTGCCCTGGGCATCCACCGTGGCCACGGCGAAGCAGTCGTTGTCGGGGTCCACCCCGGGCAGGGTCAGGGATTCGGACTTGGGGAAGGCGGCGTCCACCTGCCAGGCCACCGAATCCGCCCGCCGGCGGAACACCAGGATGCCGGCGATGCGCGGATCGTCGGGCAGGGTCCACCACAGCCGGGCGTTGGTGGTGCCGGCCCCGCCCAGGCCGACGTTGGTGGGCGCCGCCGGGGCGAAGGCCAGGGTGCGGAACCCGGCCGCCAGCATGCGGGTGACCCGGGCGCAGTAGCCGGGGTCGAAGCTGGCGGCGGTGTCGCCGAAGCCGCGGCTGCCGTCCACGCGCACGTTCTGGCGCAGGCGGTCGTAGTTGTCCACCAGTTCGGCGACCCCCACCGCCGGGACCCCGGCCCGGGCGAAGGGATCCTGCTCGCCGATCCGGCCCAGGCGGTCCTTGCGCAGCATGACCACGCCTTCCAGCCCGTCCACGTAGCGTTCGCCGAAGCGCTTGAGGTAGCGGGCCAGTTCCCGGCTGGCCCCGTCGTTGGCGGTGCCCAGCAGTTCCCTGATCCGCCGCTGGCCATCACTCTCCTGGGCGGGGATGCCATCCTCGGAGAACAGCCGCACCGCCCCACTGTTCTTGGCGCCGCCGGGGCCCGCCGAGTTGCCCACGGCGTCGGCGGCCACCATGCCGACGATCCGGGTGCCTTCGGCCTGGAGCCGCTGCAGCAGACGCTGGCTGCCCAGCCGGCCCTGCTCGCCGGCGGCGGTGGCCACGAAGTAGATGCCGATGGCCGGCTGCTGGGCGGCCAGCACCGTGGCCATCTCCAGCACCAGGGCCACGCCGCTGGCGTTGGCCACGGCCCCGGGCGCGTCGGCCTGGGCGTCGGCGGGGTCCGAGGCCCGGCTGTCGTAGTGGGCCACCACCACCAGGGCCTCATTGCGGCGCTGTGGGTCCATGCCCGGCAGCAGCACGCCCAGATTGGCCAGCTCCGCCGGACGGGCCAGGAGCGGCCCCGGCTCGACCCGGAACCCGTCCTCGAAGGCCACCAGGCGCGAGCCCGGAAGCCGGGTGAGCGACTGGAACTCCGCGCCCAGCCACACCCGCGCGGCCCCGATCCCGCGGTTGTGGGTGAAGGCGTCGGACAGGGTGTGGCGGGTGCCGAACGAGGCCAGCCGATCCACGGTCCGGCTCAGCCGGGCCGACTGCACACTCCCGGCCAGGTCCTTGGTGGTCAGGGCCGGGGCGCCCTGGGCCAGGGCCGGCACGGCGAGACACAGGACTAGGCCAAGGCGGGCAAGGGCGCGCATAGAACCTCCAGCTACCACCATACTCGCAGGGGGCCCTCCGTGTGCCCGCATGCGCGCGCCAGGCCCGGGTGCTAGACTTTGAGGCATTCCTTTCTGGAGCTCGCATGTTTTCACTCGAAGGCAAGATCGCCCTGATCACCGGAGCCAGCCAAGGCATTGGTGAAACCATCGCCCGGCAGCTGGCCAAGCAGGGCGCCTTTGCCGTGTGCGCCTCCCTGGCCTCCACCGAGGCGGATCTGCAGCAGGTGGTCGCCGGCATCCAGGCCGACGGCGGCCAGGCCGACTACGTGCTGCTGGACATGCGCGACGGCGCCAGCATCCGCGCCGCGGTGGCCACCGTGCTGGAGCGCCATGGCGCCCTGCACATCCTGGTGAACAACGCCGGCATCACCAAGGACAAGCTCATGATCCAGATGAAGGAGGAGGAGTTCGAGCTGGTGCTGGACATCAACCTCAAGGGCGCCTGGCTGGCCACCCAGGCCGCGGCCAAGCCCATGATGAAGCAGCGCTGGGGCCGGGTGATCAATATCGCCTCGGTGGTGGGCCAGATGGGCAACGCCGGCCAGAGCAACTACGTGGCCTCCAAGGCCGGCCTGATCGGCCTCACCAAGACCGTGGCCCGGGAGTTCGCCAGCCGCAACGTCACCTGCAACGCCGTGGCGCCCGGCTACATCGCCACTGCCATGACCGAGGGGCTCAGCGACGAGGTGAAGGCCGAGTTCAACAAGCAGATCCCCCTGGGCCGCATGGGCACCCCCATCGACATCGCCAACGCCGTGGTGTTCCTGGCCACCGAGGAGGCCGGCTACATGACCGGCCAGGTGCTGTCCGTGAACGGCGGCATGCTGATGCCGTAACAAGCCGCTTCCAGGCCAAGTATCCCATTCGGGTCCCAACATGGCGCCCGTAGGTAGGTTCGGTTTCTTGACCTCCGCGCCTTTGGCGCTCCGATCAAGGAACCAAACCTTTCGATGCTCTTATGAGCAAAGCCCTTGGTTCACCCCCGTTTGGCTTGGATCCCGGTCCTCGACCACGAGGTCCCGCACGAAATGCGCTGGGTGCCCCTCGGGGATGAACTCGGTAATCTCGGGTGGCAGCAGCCACTTCCGCTTTGGGTCCCAGGGGCGGAATCGTTTGGTCATGCCCTTCTTATCGTACAGCCAAGCCCAACCTTTACCCAGAGTCGGTCGCCGCTGACGCCTCACGAAGGTGGAACCCATTCGTAGCCCCTTGGGCTGCTTCCCGCCGCTCACGGCAGTCGCGGATGCGACTGCCGTGAGCAACAGGGCGCTGGGTCGGAACACGGACGCTTAACTGCCTCCTAGAACTTCCGGACGAAATGGCAGGTGTAGCCGCCCGGATGCTTGACCAGGTAGTCCTGGTGATAGTCCTCGGCCGGATAGAAGGTCCCGGCCGGCACGATCTCGGTGACCACCGGGCGCTTCCAGAAGCCGGTGGCCTCCACCGCGGCCTTCACCCGCTCGGCCACGGCCTTCTGCCCGGCGTCGTGGTAGAAGATGGCGGAGCGGTACTGGGAGCCCAGATCGTTACCCTGGCGGTTCGGGGTGGTGGGGTCGTGGATGTGGAAGAAGAAGGTCAGCAGGGCCTCGTAGCTGGTCCTGGACGGGTCGAAGGTGATCTGGATGGCCTCGGCGTGCCCGGTGGCGCCGGTGTGCACCTGCTCGTAGACCGGATCGGCGGTGTGGCCGCCGGTGTAGCCGACCACGGTCTTCAGCACCCCCGGCTGCTGGCGGATCAGGTCCTCCATGCCCCAGAAGCAGCCGCCGGCCAGGGTGGCCACGGCCTCGGCCGGATGCGCCGGGGCCTTGGCGGCCAGGCCGAACAGGGCCAGATACTTGCCGTAGCCCTGGGCCTCCAGTTCGGCCACCGGGACGAAGCGCAGCGCCGCGGAGTTGATGCAGTAGCGCTGGCCGGTGGGCGCCGGGCCGTCGTCGAACACGTGGCCCAGGTGCGAATGGGCCGCGCTGGAGCGCACTTCCGTGCGGGCCATGCCCAGCGAGGTGTCGCTCTTGGTCGCCACCGCGCCGGGGTCCAGCGGCCGGGTGAAGCTGGGCCAGCCGCAGCCGGAATCGAACTTGTCCAGGGACGAGAACAGCGGCGCCCCGGACACGACGTCCACGTATAGGCCCGGCGTTTTCTGGTCCCAGAATGCGTTCTTGAACGGCGGTTCGGTGGCCGCTTCCTGGGTCACCTGGTACTGCATCGGCGTGAGGCGCCGCTTCAGTTCCTCCCGTGACGGTTGCTTGTCCTGGTCTGCCACACGCACCTCCCCCGCGACGGCCGGCCCCGGCACCGGGACCGGCGTGGACGCCAGCGTCCTTTCCGCCACCCCGAACGCCAGGAGCGCGCCCAGGGCGATGATACCCGCGATGGTGGCCAGACCGATCCGACCCGCCTGTGCACCGACATGAAAGGGGGAACTGCCTGCTCGCTGCGCTCGCGAGGTTCCCCCTTGAACCCCCACGTGCTGGTCAGGCGAAGCCTTACCATCACGTCTGTATCGGATGTCCATGGTCGCCTCCTGTGCATGGGGTGCCGGCCGGCCGCCGTGTGTGACAGCCCGGCCGTCCCGTGCGGAGCCGCTTTCTTCCTTGACTTGCGAGAGAGGCTCAAGTGCAATAATCCTTAGTAGGTAGCCGTGGGCCTGGGTCCTTGCGCGCCGCCGGCGCGCATCCTCACTGCACACTGTGGTATGGATAAATTTGATAAGTCTCATCGGGGGGAACCGGACATGTCTCTGGAACAAGCCACCATCCTCTATGACCGGATGCAAGCAGCCAGCGTCAAGGCCCGCAAGCGTTTCGGCCGCCCCGTGACCCTGACCGAAAAGATTCTCGCCGCCCACGCCATCGATTTCGACGGGCAGGTGTGGGAGCGCGGCGCGGCCATGCTGTCCCTGCGTCCGGACCGGGTGGCCATGCAGGACGCCACCGCCCAGATGGCCATCCTGCAGTTCATCCAGGCCGGCCGGGCCCGCACCACCCTGCCCTCCTCCATCCACTGCGACCACCTGATCCAGGGCCGCGACGGCGCCGGCCCCGACCTGGCCCGGGGCCTGGCCGAGAACCAGGAGGTCTACGCCTTCCTGTCCAGCGCCGCCCGCAAGTACGGCATCGACTTCTGGCGCCCGGGCTCCGGCATCATCCACCAGGTGATCCTGGAGAACTACGCCTTCCCCGGCGCGCTCATGATCGGCACCGATTCCCACACGCCCAACGCCGGCGGCCTGGGCATGCTGGCGGTGGGCGTCGGCGGCGCCGACGCCGGCGAGGTCATGGCCGGGCTGCCCTGGGAGGTCCTCCAGCCCAAGCTGATCGGCGTGCGGCTCACGGGCCGGCTCAACGGCTGGGCCTCGCCCAAGGACGTCATCCTGCACATCTGCGGCCGGCTCACGGTGCAGGGCGGCACCAACAAGGTGGTGGAGTACTTCGGCCCCGGCGCCGAGAGCATCAGCTGCACCGGCAAGGCCACCATCACCAACATGGGCGCCGAACTGGGGGCCACCTGCTCGGTGTTCCCCTTCGACAGCCGCATGGCCGCCTACCTGCGGCGCACGGACCGGGGCGCGCTGGCCGATCTGGCCGAGGCCCACCAGGACTGCCTCACCGCCGATCCCGAGGTGGCCCTGGACCCGGAGCGCTATTTCGACGAGGTGCTGGAGGTGGACCTGTCCGCCCTGGCCCCGCAGGTGGTGGGGCCGCACACCCCGGACCTGACCCGGCCGGTGGCCGAGCTGGCCGCCGAGGCCGAGGCCAAGGGCTACCCCATGGAGCTGCGCAGCGCCCTGATCGGCAGCTGCACCAACTCGTCCTACGAGGACCTGAGCCGGGTCGTGGACCTGGCCCGCCAGGCGCTGGGAGCCGGGCTCAAGCCCCGGGCGGCCCTGTTCATCTCCCCCGGCTCCGAACGGATCTACCGCACCATCGAGCGGGACGGCTTCCTGGACACCTTCCGCGAACTGGGCGCCACGGTGCTGACCAACGCCTGCGGGCCCTGCATCGGGCAGTGGGTGCGGCCGGACATGGTGCCCGGCCGCGCGGACTCCATCATCACGTCCTTCAACCGCAACTTCCCGGGCCGCAATGACGGCCGGGCCGACACCCACGCCTTCATCGCCGGGCCCGAGCTGGTCATGGCCATGGCCTTCGGCGGCAGCCTGGCCTTCGATCCCGAACGGGACAGCCTGGCCACCCCCACCGGCGCCACCTTCCGCTTCCGGGCCCCGCAGGGAGAGGAGCTGCCGCCCCGCGGCTACGAGGCCGGCGACGCCGGCTTCCAGGCCCCAGCCCAGGACGGCAGCGGCATCCAGGTGGAGGTGGCCCCGGATTCCGAACGGCTGAGCCTGCTGGCGCCGTTCCCCCGCTGGGACGGCCGTGATTTCCGGGGCCTGGTGGTGCTGCTCAAGACCCGGGGCAAGACCACCACCGACCACATCAGCCCGGCCGGGCCCTGGCTGCGCTACCGCGGCCACCTGGACCGGATCAGCGACAACATGTTCCTGGGCGCCACCAACGCCTTCACCGGGGAGCGGGGCCACGGCACCGACCCGGTGGGCCATGGCCAGGGCCTGACCATCGCCGCCATCGCCCGGAGCTTCAAGGCCCAGGGCATCGGCTCCATCGTGGTGGGCGACCAGAACTACGGCGAAGGCAGCTCCCGGGAGCACGCGGCCATGTCGCCCCGCTACCTGGGCGTGCAGGTGGTGCTGGTGCGCAGCTTCGCCCGCATCCACGAGACCAACCTGAAGAAGCAGGGCATCCTGCCACTGATCTTCAGCGATCCGGCCGACTGGGAGCAGGTGGGACCCGACGACCGGGTGGACGTGCTCGAGCTGGACCAGCTGGCCCCGGGCCGGCCGGTCCCGGTGGTGCTGCAGCGCCCGGACGGCAGCCGCCTGACCCTGCAGGCCCGGCACACCCTCACCGCCGAACAGATCGGCTGGTTCCGCGCCGGCTCCGCCCTCAACGCCCTGGCGCCCGCATAGGAGCCCTGACCTGAAAGGGGGGGACTGCCTGCTCGCTACGCTCGCGATGTTCCCCCCTTCCCCCCCCCCACTTCATGTCCGGGCGAAGCCCGGAAATGAAGTCTTACCCCCCCGGCAGGAGCATTCATGACCTTGGCCTATCAGGTATTGCAGCCGCCCACGGGCGAACGGATCAGCATGGGAGCGGACGGCCAGTTGCGCGTCCCGGACCGTCCCATCGTGCCGTTCATCGAGGGCGACGGCACCGGGCCTGAGCTGTGGGCCGCCTCCGTGCGGGTGTTCGACGCCGCCGTGGCCCGGGCCTACGGGGGCCGGCGGGGGATCCAGTGGTTCGAGGTGTTCGCCGGCGAAAAGGCCAACCGGGTCTACGGCCCGGACACCTGGCTGCCCCAGGACACCCTGCAGGCCTTCCGGGACTTCCTGGTGGGCATCAAGGGGCCGCTCACCACCCCCGTGGGCGGCGGCATCCGCTCCATCAACGTGGCCATGCGCCAGACCCTGGACCTGTACGCCTGCGTCCGCCCGGTGCGCTACTTCCAGGGCGTCCCGTCCCCGGTGCGGCGCCCGGAGCTGGTGGACATGATCATCTTCCGGGAGAACACCGAGGACATCTACGCCGGCATCGAATGGGCCGCCGGCAGCCCGGAGGTGGCGCGGGTGATCCGGTTCCTCCAGGACGAGATGGGCGTGACCCAGATCCGCTTCCCGGACTCCTCGGGCATCGGGGTGAAGCCGGTGAGCCGGGAAGGCAGCCAGCGGCTGGTGCGCGCCGCCCTGCGCCACGCCCTGGCCCAGGGCCGCCGCAGCCTCACGCTGGTGCACAAGGGCAACATCATGAAGTTCACCGAAGGCGGCTTCCGCACCTGGGGCTACGAGGTAGCCACCCGGGAGTTCCGGGACCAGGTGGTGACCTGGGCGGAGTGCGGCGGCCAGGTGCCCGAGGGCAAGCTGCTGGTCAAGGACTGCATCGCCGACAACTTCCTCCAGGAGATCCTGCTCATGCCGGCCGACCACGATGTGGTCGCCTGCTGCAACCTGAACGGCGACTACATCTCAGACGCCCTGGCGGCCCAGGTGGGCGGCCTGGGCATCGCCCCGGGGGCCAACCTCAACCCCACCACCGGGCATGCCTGCTTCGAGGCCACCCACGGCACCGCGCCCCGGTTCGCCGGGCAGGACAAGGTCAACCCCAGCTCGGTGATCCTGTCCGGGGTCATGATGTTCCGCTACTTCGGCTGGAACGAGGCGGCCGACCTGATCGAGGCCGCCCTGGAGCGGGCCATCGCCGCCGGCCAGGTGACCTTCGACCTGGCCCGGCCCATGCTCGACGAGGGCCGGGCGCAGGTGCGAGAGGTCGGGACCGCCGCTTTCGCCACCGCCATCATTCAGGGGATGAAATAGGTCCTTCCGACTAGACTGTCCCTGCCCCACCGCAACGCTTTCCCCAACCTAGCGAGGCAAACATGGCCCACACCGCGAAACTGGAACTGGACGGCAAGGTACTGGAGTTCAATATCCTCGAAGGGACCGAAGGCGAGCGCGCGGTGGACATCCGCGACCTGCGCAGCAAGACCGGCTGCATCACCTACGACGATTCCTACGCCAACACCGGCAGCTGCCAGAGCAAGGTCACCTTCATCGACGGCGAAAAGGGCGTCCTCCGCTACCGGGGCATCCCCATCGAGGAGCTGGCCGAGGGCTCCACCTTCGTCCAGACCGCGTACCTGGTGATCTTCGGCCACCTGCCCACCGAGACCGAGCGGGTCAGCTTTTCCAACCTGCTGACCAAGTACCAGATGATCCACGAGGACATGAAGTTCCACTTCGAGGGCTTCCCCTCCTCGGCCCACCCCATGGCCATCCTGTCGGCCATGATCAACGCGGCCGGCTGCTTCATTCCCGAACTCACCGACGAGTACGACCCCGAAGCCTTCGAGTTGCAGGCAGCCCGGCTGCTGTCCCAGGTGCGCACCCTGGCCGCCTACGCCTTCCGCAAGTCCCGGGGCCTGCCGTCCATCTACCCCAAGAAGAAGTACACCTACACCGAGAACTTCCTGCACATGATGTTCTCCGAGCCGGACGAGGACTACGCCCTGGATCCGGCCGTGGTGGAGGCCCTGGACCTGATCTTCATCCTGCACGCCGACCACGAGCAGAACTGCTCCACTGCCACCGTGCGCATGGTGGCCTCCAGCCGGGCCAACCTGTTCGCCAGCGCCTCGGCGGGCGTATGCGCTCTGTGGGGCCCCCTGCACGGCGGCGCCAACCAGGCGGTGATCGAGATGCTCAAGGAGATCCGCGCCGATGGCGACGACGGCAGCCGCTTCCTGGATCAGGTCAAGCACAAGGGCCACGGCGCCAAGCTCATGGGGTTCGGCCACCGGGTCTACAAGAACTACGATCCCCGGGCCCGGATCATCAAGCGCCGCTGCGACGAGCTGCTGGCCAAGCTGGGCGTCAGCGATCCGCTGCTGGACATCGCCAAGCGGCTGGAGGAGGCGGCCCTGAACGATCCGTACTTCATCGAGCGCCGGCTCTACCCCAACGTGGATTTCTACAGCGGCATCATCATGCAGGCCATCGGCATCCCCCTGGAGATGTTCACGGTGATCTTCGCCATTGGCCGTATGCCCGGCTGGATCGCCAACTACAAGGAAGTGATGGAGGATCCCGAAAGCCGCATCTACCGGCCCCGGCAGATCTACCAGGGGGCCACCCTCAATCACTACGTTCCGCTGTTCGAGCGGTAACCCGCCCCGGACCGGGCTCGATCCAGGAACGCCACCGGGTGTCCGCTTTTCGGCGGCGCCCGGTGGTTTTTGTGCCTATACTTGGCCTCGCCGGTAGGAAATAGACGTTTGCACAATTGGTCCATGCCGGCCTTTACCTGGTATCACCCTGTCCGCGCGAGGCCACCTTGGATTTCACCCTGCCCGACCACCTGGAAGCCCTTCGGACCGAAGTGCGCCGCTTCGCCCAGCAGGAGATCCGCCCCCACATCCTGGAATGGGACGAAGGCCGGATCTTTCCCCGGGAGGTCCTGGCCCGGCTGGGGGCCATGGGCCTGCTGGGGGTGATCTTCCCCGAGGCGCACGGGGGGGCCGGGCTGGGCCACCTGGAGTTCGCCACGGTGGTGGAGGAGCTGGCCCGGGTGGACGGCAGCGTCGGGCTGAGCGTCGCCGCCCACACCAGCCTGTGCGCCAACCACATCTGCGTCCACGGCGATGAGCGCCAGCGGGAGCGCTACCTGCGGCCCCTGGCCAGCGGCCAGGTGCTGGGCGCCTGGGCCCTCACCGAGCCCGGTTCCGGCAGCGACGCCGGCGCCCTGCGCACCACCGCCCGCCGCCAGGGCGGCACCTGGGTGCTGGACGGCACCAAGACCTTCGCCACCCACGGCCGCGAGGCCGAGATCTTCGTGGTGCTGGCCCGCACCCGGGCCGGCCGGGGTGCGGACAGCGAGGCCGGCCCTGGCGTGGTGTCCGGCCCTGGCAGGGAGCCCGGACCAGACAAGACACCCGGGCCCGGCATGCCCCATGACGGCATCGGCGCCTTCATCCTGGAGCGGGGCATGCCCGGCTTCCGCGCGGGCAAGCAGGAGAACAAGTTGGGCATGCGCGCCAGCGACACGTCCGAGCTGATCCTGGAGGGGGTGGCGGTGCCCGAAGCCAATCTGCTGGGCGAGCCGGAGGCCGGCTTCCGCCAGGCCATGGGCATCCTGGACGGCGGCCGCATCGGCATCGCCGCCCTGGGCCTGGGCATGGCCCAGGGCGCCTTCGAGGCCAGCCTCCGCTACGCGGCCGTCCGCCGCACCTTCGGCAAGGCCCTGCACGAGCACCAGGCCATCCAGTTCAAGCTGGCCGACATGCAGGTGCAGATCCAGGCGGCTCGGCTGCTGGTGTACCAGGCCGCCTGGCTCAAGGACCAGGGCCGCCCCTATGCCAAGGCCGCGGCCATGGCCAAGCTGCACGCCTCGGAGACCGCCTGCCGGGTGGCCGACGAGGCGGTGCAGATCCACGGCGGCTACGGCTTCCTCAAGGACTACCCGGTGGAGAAGTTCTACCGGGACGCCAAGCTGTGCACCCTCGGCGAAGGCACCAGCGAGGTGCAGCGCATGGTCATCGCCCGGCACCTGATCCGGGAGTCCCAGTCGTGCTGATCCAGAGCCGGATCCGGACCGACGCGGCGGACTTCCAGCGGAACCGCGCGCACAACCTGGCCCTGTGCCAGGCGCTGGAGGCGCAGAAGGCCCTGCTCCAGCAGGGCGGCGGGCCCCGCGCCCTGGCCCGGCACCGGGAGCAGGGCAAGCTGTTCGTGCGCGACCGCATCGCCCTGCTGTGCGACCCCGGCGCCCCGTTCCTGGAAGTGGGGCTGCTGGCGGGGCTGGGGGTCTACCCGGAACCGGTGCCGGCGGCGGGCCTGGTGGCCGGGGTGGGTGCGGTGGCGGGCCGCCTGTGCATGATCATCGCCAACGACGCCACCGTGAAGGGCGGCGCCTACTACCCCCTGACCGTCAAGAAGCACCTGCGGGCCCAGGAGATCGCCCTGGAGAACCGGCTGCCCTGCCTGTACCTGGTGGACAGCGGCGGGGCCTACCTGCCGCTGCAGGCCGAGGTGTTCCCGGACCGGGAGCACTTCGGCCGGATCTTCTACAACCAGGCGACCCTGTCGGCGGCGGGCATCCCCCAGCTGGCCGCGGTCATGGGCAGCTGCACCGCCGGCGGCGCCTACGTGCCGGCCATGAGCGACCAGGCCATCATCGTCAACGGCACCGGCACCATCTTCCTGGGCGGTCCGCCCCTGGTGAAGGCGGCCACCGGCGAGGAAGTGACCGCCGAGGCGCTGGGCGGCGCCCGGGTGCACACCGAGCAGTCCGGCGTGGCCGATCACTTCGCCGAGGACGACCGTCAGGCCCTGGCCCTGCTCCGGGAGCTGGTGGGACACCTGGGCCCCGCCCCCTCGGCGGCGGTGGCGCTGCGCAGCCCGGAACCGCCGGCCTGCGATCCCGAGGAACTCCTGGGCCTGTGGCCCCGGGACCCGCGCCGCCAGGGCGACATCCGCGAGGTACTGGCCCGCATCCTGGACGGCAGCCGCCTGTGCGAGTTCAAGGAGCGCTACGGCACCACCCTGGTCACCGGCTTCGCCCACCTGGAGGGCATGCCCTGCGGCGTGGTCGCCAGCAATGGCGTGCTGTTCGCCGAAAGCGCCCTCAAGGGCGCCCACTTCATCCAGCTGTGCACCTCCCAGCAGCTGCCCCTGGTGTTCCTGCAGAACATCACCGGTTTCATGGTGGGCGCCCGCGCCGAGCAGGCCGGCATCGCCAAGGACGGGGCCAAGCTGGTGCACGCCGTGGCCACCGCCCGTGTGCCCAAGCTCACCGTGCTCCTGGGCGGCAGCTTCGGCGCCGGCAACTACGGCATGTGCGGCCGGGCCTTCGGGCCGCGGTTCCTGTGGACCTGGCCCACCGCCCGCATCTCGGTCATGGGCGGGGAGCAGGCCGCCCAGGTGCTGGTGACGGTCAAGCGGGACCAGCTGGAACGGGAGGGCCGCGACCTGGGCCCGGAGGCGGCCGAGGCCATCGCCGCGCCCATCCGCGCCAAGTACGAAGAGGAAGGCCACCCCTGCTACGCCTCCGCCCGGCTGTGGGACGACGGGGTGCTGGACCCCCGGGCCACCCGCGCGGTCCTGGCCGCGTCCCTGGCCTGCGCCCTGTCCGCTCCGGTGGCCGAAAGCCGCCTGGGCGTGCTGCGGCTGTGAGCGCGGCCATGGCCAGCTCCCGCCTGATCCGCATCGCCAACGCCGGCGGCTACTGGGGGGACGACCCCTGGGCCCTGCGCCGCCAGGTGCGCGGCCCGCTGGCCCTGGACTACATCGTCATCGACTACCTGGCCGAAGTGACCATGAGCATCCTGCAGAAGCAGCGGTCTAGGGACCCGGCGGCCGGCTACGCCCGGGACTTCGTCGCCCAGGTGGCCCCGCTCCTGGCCGAGCTCCTGGACCGGAAGATCCGCATCGTCACCAACGCCGGCGGGGTCAACCCCGAGGCCTGCGCCGAGGCCCTGGCGGCGGCGGCCCGGGCCCGGGGCCTGGATCTGCGCATCGCCCTGGTGGAGGGCGACGCGCTCACCCCGCGCCTGGACGAGCTGCTGGCCGCCGGCGCCGATCTGCGCCACCTGGAGACCGGGGCGCCGTTCCTGCCCCGGCGCGGCCAGGCCCTGTCCGCCCACGCCTACTTCGGCGCCGCCCCGGTGGCCGAGGCCCTGCGCCACGACCCGCACATCGTGCTCTGCGGCCGGGTCACCGACACCGGCCTGACCCTGGGCCCGCTGATCCACGCCTTCGGCTGGGGGCCCACGGACTATGACGCCCTGGCCAGCGGCATCGTCGTCGGCCACCTGCTGGAATGCGGGGCCCAGGCCACTGGCGGCAACTTCACCGACTGGCCCAAGGTCCCCAGCTTCGTGGATATGGGCCTGCCCATCGCCGAGGTGGACCCGGACGGCGGCTGCGTCCTCACCAAGCACCCGGGCAGCGGCGGCCTGGTCAGCTGCGCCACCGTGCGCGAGCAGCTGCTGTACGAGATGGGCGATCCCCGCAGCTACCTGTGCCCGGACGTGACCGCCGACTTCGCCAGCGTCCGCCTGCAGGCCGCCGGCCCGGACCGGGTGCGGGTCTGGGGCGTGCGCGGCCGGCCCCCCACCGACCTGCTGAAGGCCAGCATCGCCGTCGCCGACGGGTTCCGGGCCAGCGGCATGCTGGTGGTCTCCGGTCCGGACGCCCTGGCCAAGGCCGAGCTGCTGGCCCGGGTGTTCTGGCAGCGGCTGGAGGCCGAGCTGGCGCTGGCCGGGCTGCCGCCCCTGGCGGCCACGGAAACCGAACGGGTAGGCGACGACGCCACCCACCGCGGGCTCACCCCCCCGCACCGGCCCAGCGAAGTGCTGCTGAGGCTCTCGGCCCGTTCGCCCGTGCGGGACAACCTGGAGCCGTTCCGCAAGCTGGTATCGGCCATGATCCTGTCCGGTCCGCCCGGGGTGGCGGTCACCGGCGGCGCCCCGGGCATCACCGAGGTGGTCGGCTACTGGCCGGCCCTGCTGCCCCGCCGCCTGGCGCCGGCCGCCGTGCGCGTGCTGGAGACCCGGGCCGGCGGGCCCCTGACGCAGGTGCTGGCCACGGGCCCCCTGCCCTGGCCCGCCACCCCGGGCCCGGCCCCGGCGCCGGCCCTGGACGACCCCGAGCCCTGGACCGGCCCCGCCACGGGCCCTGCTACCAGGGATCCCGGATCGTTGGCCGGCTCCGCCGGCCCCACCTTGCGGGTGCCGCTGCAGCGCATCGCCCACGCCCGCAGCGGCGACAAGGGCGACACCGCCAACATCGGCCTGATCGGCCGGTCCGGCCCCTGCTACGCCTGGCTGCGCGACCACGTGAGCGCCGCCCAGGTGCGCAGCTGGTTCCGGGACCAGGTCCGGGGCCCCGTGACCCGCCATCCGGTGCCCGGCCTGTGGGCCCTGAACTTCCTGCTGGAGGAGGCCCTGGGCGGCGGCGGCACCGTCGGCCTGGGCATCGACCCCCAGGGCAAGACCCTGGCCCAGGCCCTGCTCCGCTGCCCGGTGGAGGTGCCCGCGGCGCTGCTGGCCACCATCGCCCCCGAAGACCGCGCCTGCCCGGGCGAACTGGACGGGCCGGTCCCGGAGCCCTGGTGCGCCAGCGAAGCAACCAGCGGAGCAACCGTAGAAGCAACCGGCGAAGCAACCGGCGAAGCAACCAGCGAACGGCCGCCAAGCGTTGATCCGAGCGAACAGCCATGACCCCGCTGACCCGGTTTCCCCTGCGCTCGCGCCCCTTCACCGGCGCCACGGTCCGGGTGGAGGGCCTGGCCCACGGGGTGGTTCGCCTGGTGCTGGACCGGCCCCGGGTGCGCAACGCCTTCGACCCGCGCATGGTCCGGGAGCTGGACGCGGCCCTGGCCCTCCTGGCGGAGTTGGGCCCGGATGCCGGCCCGGACGGCCTGCGCCTGCTGCTGCTGGAAGGCGAAGGCCCCGTGTTCTGCGCCGGGGCCGATCTGCGCCAGGGCATGGAACAGGCGGGCGCGACCGCCGACGAAAACCTGGAAAGCGCCCGGGCCCTGGGCCGGATGTTCCGGCGGCTGGCCGGATTCCCGGTGCCGGTGCTGGCCCTGATCCAGGGCGCGGCCATGGGCGGTGGCCTTGGCTTGGCCGCCTGCTGTGATTTCGTGCTGGCCGATGCCGCGACCCGGTTCGCCACCTCCGAGGTGCGGCTGGGCCTGGTGCCGGCCGTGATCGGCCCGTACCTGGTGCGCCGGCTGGGCCTAGCCCGGGCCGCCCCGCTCATGCTCACGGGGCGCCGGATCCTGGCCCCGGAAGCCCTGGAGCTGGGGCTGGTGCAGGCCCTGCTGGCACCTGGCGAGTCCCCGGAAGCGGCCCTGACCCGGGTGCTGGAGTGCTTCCTGGCCGCCGGACCCGAGGCCGCGCGCGCGACCCGCGCCCTGCTCCTGGCCGCCGCGCCGCTGCCGGCCCCGGAGCTGGAGGCGTTGGCAGCTCGCACCCTGGCTGCCGCCCGGGCCTCCAGCGAAAGCCGGGACGGGATCCGCGCCTTCTTCGCGGCCGCCCCGCCCCCCTGGGCCCTGCCCCAGGCCCCGTCCGGACCGGACGCCCCCCCCGGGGACCGATCCGGCGCCGCTCCCGGGCCGGGCCTCCCGCCCGGATCCGGCCCGGAGCCGGCGTGAGCCCCCGGCGCCTGGTCATCGCCAACCGGGGCGAGATCGCCCGGCGGATCCTGCGCACCGGCCGAGCCATGGGCTACACGGTGGCGGTCATCTCCACGCCCGAGGACGCCGGCGCCCGGGTGCGCCGGGAGGCGGACGCCGTGCTGCCGGTGCCCAGCTTCCTGGACGCGGCGGCCATCGTGGCGGCCAGCGCCGCCTGGGGCGCCCATCTGCTGCATCCTGGCTACGGCTTCCTGGCCGAGGATGCCGGCTTCAGCGCGGCGGTGGCAGCGGCCGGGGTGGGCTTCGTGGGGCCGGATGCCGCCAGCCTGCGCGCCCTGGGCGCCAAGGAAGCGGCCCGGGGCCTGGCCCGGGCCTGCGGGGTGCCGGTGCTGCCGGCCCTGCTGTCCCACGAGCTGGCGGCCCTGGCCCCGGAGCGCTGGGAGGAGGTCCTGGCGGAACGGGGCATCCACCCGCCCTACCTGGTGAAGGCCAGCGCCGGCGGCGGCGGCCGGGGCATGCGCGTTGTGGCGGCCGCTCCCGAGCTGCCGGCGGCGGTGGCCCGGGCCGCCCGGGAGGCCGAGGCCGGCTTCGGCGACGGCACCGTGTTCGTGGAGCGCTGGGTGCCCGCGCCCCGGCACGTGGAGATCCAGGTGTTCGGCGACGGCCGGGGCGGCGGGGTGTTCCTGGGCGAACGGGAGTGTTCCCTGCAGCGGCGCCACCAGAAGGTCCTGGAGGAGGCCCCCAGCCCGGTGGCGGATCCGGCCCTGCGCGAGGCCCTGGGCCGGGCCGCCCTGGCCCTGGTGCGGGCCGCCAGCTACCGCGGGGCCGGCACCGTGGAGTTCCTGCTGGAGCCGGATCGCACCTGGTATTTCCTGGAGGTGAACCCGCGCATCCAGGTGGAGCACCCGGTCACCGAGCTGGTCCACGGCCTGGACCTGGTGCGGGCCCAGCTGGAGCTGGCCGAGGGCCGCTGGCCGGCCGAGCTGGGCGATCCGGACCGCTTCCGGGTGCCGGTGCCGAACGGGGTGGCCCTGGAGGCCCGGGTGCTGGCCGAGGATCCCCGGCGCGACTGGGCCCCCACCCCCGGTCCGCTGCGGGTCTACCGGGAGCCCCGGGGCGCCGGCGTCCGGGTGGACACCGGCGTGGAACAGGGCGACCGGGTCAACGACCGGTTCGATGCCATGATCGCCAAGCTGGTGGTCTGGGCCCCCGACCGGGCCGGTGCGGTAGCCCGCCTGCAGGAGGCCCTGGAGGATTTCCGGATCCTGGGCACCCCCACCAATCTGCCCCTGCTCCAGGCCATCAGCCGCAGCCCGGACTACCTGTCCGGCCGCTATTCCACCGGCTGGATCGCCGAGCACCTGGAGCGCCTGAACGGACCGCTCCTGCCCGCACCCTGGATGGCCCTCTTCACCGGTCCGGACTTCCGCGCGGCCCTGGCCAACGCCCTGGCCGGTTGCGGCCAGCCGGCCAACGACCTCACGGAGCGATTCATAAACCAGCCGGGGCTACGGCCGGGCAGCCGCCTGGAGCGGCCGGCCTTCCGGCTTCAGTCGGCCGGAGACGGCGCCGCCTGGCGCCTGACGGGCCCGGTCCTGGCCGCCCTGCGCGCCGCCCTGCCCGGCCCGTCCCCGGCCCAGTGCGGACCCGGCCTGCGGCGCGCCCTGGACGGGGAAGCCCCGGTCCTGCACGCCTGCCGGTTGGACGCAGGCCGCCTGGCCGTGGCGGTGTTCGGGGAGACCCTGGTCCTGGACGACCCCATGGCCCGCCTGCCCGATCCGATGGGCACCGCGGCCGCCCCGGAGCTGCTGGCCGCCCCCATGGCCGGGAAGGTCCTGGAGGTGCACGCCCGCGCCGGCGCCCCGGTCGCCCCGGGCGAGCTGCTGTTCGTGATGGAGTCCATGAAGATGCAGTTCGAGATCCGGGCGCCGGGCCCGGGCCGGGTGGCCGAGGTCCTGGTGACGCCCGGGCAGGTGCTGGCCGGACCCGGACCGCTGGCCCGGATGGAGCCGGCGGGGGCTACACCATCCGGATCAGCCCGGCCTTCAGGGCCCCGGGGAAATCCGGATCCGGCACCTCCAGGGCAGCGATGATGGCGTCCGGATCACCCTCCCCCGGCAGCACGCCCTGCAGCAGGTTGCGGCCCTTGTCCTTGGCGCCGTACAGGCTCTCGTCCGCCATGCGGAACACCTGCTCCCAGCCGAGCCCTTCGGGCCGCTCCGGATGGAAGGGGAAGATGGCGTAGCCCACGGAGCAGGTCTGGCGGATCTTCTGGCCGCCCGGCAGAACGAAGGCGTGCTGGGCCATGTGCTCGTGCACCCGCACGGCGATCTGGGGCGGCGAGATGCGGTCCGAATCCAGGGCCAGGATCAGGAACTCCTCCCCACCCCAGCGCAGCACCAGGTCCGGCTTGCGCACGATGTCCTTGAGCAGCTGGGACACCTGGATCAGCACGGCGTCCCCGGCGTTGTGCCCGTAGTCGTCGTTGACGTGCTTGAAGTGGTCCAGGTCCACCAGGATGAGGCTGATGCTCCGGCGGCTCACGGTCGCGCCGTCCTGGGCCAGCCAGCGGCGCAGCACCCGCGGCGTTTCCTCCTGCATGAACTCCTGGAGGTAGCGGCGGTTGCGCAGGCCGGTCAGGGGGTCCCGCAGGGCCAGGTCCTCCAGGCGCTGGGTGAGCAGCACGGTGCTGAACAGCGAATGGTGGACCTGCACCGCGATGGCCACCAGCCCGGTCGTGAAGACCAGGACCGCCACCGAGAACAGCGAGCCCATGCCGAAGGTGCTGTGGAGCATCCCGGCCAGCACCAGGCTGGCCAGCGGCGGCAGGGCGTAGGCCAGGAAGCTGTAGGGGCTGCCGGCCATGGCCAGGCAGCTCAGGGCCCCCGTGCCGAGGAGGTAGAGGCACAGCAGCAGGAAATGCCCCGCGTCCAGGTGCCCCATCACGACCAGGACGATGGCCCCGGTGAGGATGCCCGAAAGCGCAGCCAGGCTGGAGAACAGGAGGAAGCGGGTGTTGGGCCGGCGCACCGCCACTTCCAGCCGGGCCCCCAGGAACGCCAGCACCACCCGGCCCAGGGTCAGGACCATCAGGCCCGCCAGCAGCGCCCGCGCCCAGGGCAGGGCGGCCAGCGGCTCCCGGAGGATGGCATAGAACACCCCCAGCGCCCCCAGATGGATCAGCACCGGCATCTGGTCGCGCCGGTACAGATCGCGCACCAGCGCCATCTGGATGGCTCGGGTATGCTGCCTATCGCTGGGCGCGAGATGGAAGGGGGTGATCCAGTTCATCAGTGATCGTACCTTGTATCGTACCTTGTATCGTACCTTGCATCGTACCTTGGGCCCCGATGGGGCCTGCCTCGATTTGGAGTCCGTTTCTGGAATCCAGTTTGACAGCACTGCCGCCTGTATCGGCGAAAAAATCCCAGTCCAGAACCTACTTTCGCGCCCGCATCGGGCGATCCGGGCCCGTTGCGGCCCGGTTCCCCCCCTCCTTTGCGCTTCCGAACCAAAATTAATAATAACTAATTTCCCGTTAGCGGATCCGCCGGTCCCGGAGCTCCCCCCCGGGCCGGCTCCAGGCCGTAGGCCTTGATTTTCTGGTCCAGGCCGTAGGCCTTGATCTTCTGGTAGAGGGTGCTGCGGGGGATATCCAGGCGCCGGGCGGCGCGTTCCACGTGGCCGCCCTCCTCCCGCAGCACCGCGTCGATGTGGTGCCGCTCCACCTGGCGCAGGGTCCAGCCGGTGGGCAGCCCCTCCGGGGGCGCCGGAGCGCCGCTCCGGGGGCTGCTGGCGAAGTCCAGGTCCGCCCGGTCGATGCTGGCGCCGCTGGCGCCCAGCAGGGCGCGCTCCAGGACATTGCGCAGCTCCCGGACATTGCCCGGCCAGCCGTGCTGCTGCAGCTGCCCCAGGGCGGCCGGGGTGAGCCGCACCGGGTCCCGGCCCCATTCGTCGGTGAGCCGGTCCAGGAGGTTCTGGGCCAGGAGCGGGAGATCCTCCACCCGCTCGGTGAGCGGCGGCACCGTCAGCTGGATGGCGCTCACCCGGTAGAACAGATCGGCCCGGAACAACCGGGCCCGCACCAGGGCCTCCAGGTCCTGGTGGGTGGCGGCGATGAGCCGGAAATCCACCTTCCGGTCGTGGACTTCGCCCAGGCGGCGGAACCGCTTCTCCTCCAGGGCCTTGAGCAGCCGCGGCTGGATCACCAGGTCCATGTCCCCCAGCTCGTCCAGGAACACCGCGCCCCGGTGCGCCGCCTCCAGCAGCCCGACCTTGGCCGTGACCGCACCGGTGAAGGCCCCCTTCTCGTGGCCGAACAGCTCCGATTCCAGGAACTCCCGGGTGAAGCCGCCGCAGTTCAGCTCCAGCATAGCCTCGGGGGCCCGGGCGCTGTGCCGGTGCAGCCAGCGGGCCAGTTCGCTCTTGCCGGTCCCGGTCTCGCCCTGGATCAGGATCGGGCTGTCGGCTCCGGCCGCCCGCCGTGCCTGTTCGGCCAGCTTCCGGATGGCCGGACTGGTCCCCAGGAACAGGTCCAGCGCCCGCCGGGGCTGGTCGCGGGTGGAGTTGGCCAGTTCCCTGCGCCGGTTGCGCTGGTTCTCCACGGTGCGGTCCAGGACCACCCGCAGGGCCGGCAGGTTCAGGGGCTTCACCAGGAACTGCTCGGCCCCCAGCTGGATGGCGCGCACCGCCAGTTCAATGCTGCCGTGGGCGGTGAGCACCAGGATCGGCACCCCGGCGTCGATGCCCTTGAGCCGCGGCAGCAGGTCCAGGGCGTTGCCGTCCGGCAGCGCGTAGTCCAGGGTGGCCAGATCGTAGACCTCGCGGCGGTAGCGGGCCTCGGCCTCGGCGCAGGTGCCGGCCTCGTCCACCTCGTAGCCGTGCTGTTCCAGGAAATCCCGGATGGCGAAGCGGATCGCCGCCTCGTCATCCACCACCAGGATCTTCGGTTTGGCCACGGGTCACCTCACGATAGTCCCGGGAGGTGGAAGCACAACCGCACCGCGCCCCCGGGCCCGGGTTCCGCGCAAAGCCCGCCGCCGTGCTGCTCGAACACCCGCCGGGCCACGGGCAGGGCCAACCGGCCGGCCCCGGCCTCCCGCAGGTAGAAGGGCTCGAACAGCCGGGCCAGATCCAGCCCCGGCGGCCAGGGCCGCGCGCCCTCCACCCCCCCGTCCAGGCCCTCCGGGGTGCCGGCCGCGTGCACCGTCACCGGTCCCCGGGCCCCGGACGGCCCGGGCGGTCCCAGGGCCAGCTCCAGCAGGTGGGTGAAGGCCTTGACCAGGCTGCGTTCGTCCACCCGGATCGGGGGCAGTGGCCCCCGCAGCAGCAGCCGGATGCCGCCGGTCGCCGCCGGCCACGGCCCCAGGCAGGCCACGGCCTCCCGGAGCAGCAGCTCCAGGGTGCGCTCGGTCCAGACCGGCGCGGGCGGAGCGCCATAATCGCCCAACTCGTCCAGGAACCGGCCCAGCCGGTCCAGGCTGCCCCGCAGCACCGCCTCGTAGCGCGCCCACCCCGGCTGCCCGGAACAGCAAGCCTGGCAAGCATCCAGGCTGCCACTGATCCCGAACTCGAAGTTGCGCAGCTCGTGCACCAGCCCCGCCACGAAGGCGTTGCTGGCGGGCCCGCGCGGCTGATTCCGCCGCTCGGCCGCGGCCGCGGCCTCGGCCGCGGCCCGCTCCGCGGGGACGGTCCGGCCGCTGCTGCCGTCCGTATCCGGGGACGCGGCGGGCCGATTTCGGCTGCGGGGGGGGCGGGAACGGGGCACGGGCACCTCGGGGGCCCCCAGCATAGCGCAACCTAAATAATTGCAAGCAAAGGGACAAATGGCCATGCGAACGAAAACTGCCGGCCGGCCCTCGCATTCTCCGATGCCAAAATCGTCAGGAGCCGATAACCTGATCGGATGCCTGTTCTTTGGGTCACCGAACATGAGCTCGACCAGCTCCAACCCCTCTCCGACGCCCTGCTCATGGCCATGGGCGCCATCGGCCAGCCGGCGGCCAGGAGCCATCTGGCCCAGACCCTGGTCCGGGCCCGGATCGCCCCCCAGGCCCAGCCCTGGATCAGCAATCCGGCCGGCATGTCCCCGCTGCTGAACCAGCTGCGGGACGCGGGCCTCACCCAGGAGATCAACCAGGGCTTCTGGGCCCTCACCCCCGCGGCCGTGGAGGTCGTGTGCCGCCGGGCCCACCGGCTGGGGCGGCTCAAGCCCCTGGCCGCCGCCGGCCAGGCCGCGTACGACGCCGGCAAGGTGCTGCTGGACGGCCTGGGCCGCGATCTGGCGGCCTTCCGCCTGGCCTTCCTGGAGGGGCGCACCGAGGACTGGATGGCCGCCCAGGAGCGGCTGCGCGCCACCCACCGGGCCACCCTGGGCGACCGGGACCCCCTGGCCCTGATCTGCGGCCAGCCCTTCGACCCGGCCTGGTTCGAGACCCTGCCCCCCGCCGCCCAGAGCCATGCCGCCTGGGCCCTGCTCTACGACCAGGTGGTGCAGGACCAGCCCAACGCCGCCTTCCGGGCCTGGATGGAAGCACGCAGCCACACCAAGCCCAGCCCCCTCGGCCCCATGCTGGAGTTCCTGATCCTGGAAGGCCGGCTGCAGGAGGCCGGCGCCCTCATGCAGCGGCTGAGCCCGCAGCAGCGCGCGCTCACCCCCATCGCCCTGCTGCAGGCGGTCCTGGACCTGGCCCAGGGCCGGCGGCCGGAAGCGGCCGCGGGCTTCGAGGCGGTCCTGGCCGGTCACCACCAGGGCGCCCGGCGCCGGGCGGTGCACCTGCCCGGGCTCATGGACCTGTTCTGCATCCTCGCCTTCATCGGCCTGGACGAACCCCAGGGCCTGCAGTACGCCGGCGAGCGCCTGGACCTGCTGGACCGCCGCCAGCCCACCGATCCCCTGCGGGCCCTGCAGGAGCCCCTGCGGCGCCTGCAGCAGCATCGCCTGGGCCTGCCCCGCACCGGCGCGGGCATGCTCCGGGACGAGCCGGACTTCCGGCCCCGGCCCAGCGGCCTCAGTCGCTGCATCGACCTGGTCTGCGCCTATCTGTGCGAGGAGCGCCTGGAACCCGCCCAGTTGGAGCAGGCCATGGCCGGCCTGGCGGACTTCCCCCTGGGCCTGTTCCGCAGCGAACTGGAGGAGCTGCGCCGCCGGGCCAAGGGCGGCCTGGCCACCGCCCCCGCGCCGCTGCTGGACCTGGCGCCCCACAGCGAGACCTGGGAAAAGGCCCTGGAGGAGCTGCACGGCCTGGCCCGGCCGAGCACGAGCAGCCAGCGCCCGGGCCGCCTGGCATGGTGGGTGTGGCGCGATCCCGAGTCCCGCAGCGCCTATGTGATCGAGCCGCGCGAGCAGCGCCGGGACGCCAAGGGCCAGTGGACCCGTGGCAAGGCGGTCTCCCTGAAGCGGCTCAAGGAGGAGAGCCGGGGCTGGAACTTCCTCCTGGCCCAGGACCAGGCCCTCATCGCCTGCATCCGCGAGAACTGGCGCGGCCATGAGCTGAACTTCGACGCGGCGCTCCAGGCCCTGGTGGGCCATCCCCTGGTGTTCTGGAGCGAAGGCGACGTGGAGCAGGCCCAGCGCATGGAGGTGATCGCCGGACAGCCGGAGCTGCACGTGACCCGCCAGGGCAAGGTGCTGGAGCTCAAGCTGAACCCGCCGCTCCAGGAGGGCGATGTGATGGTCCAGCCCGAGGGCCTGTTCCGGGTCCGGATCATCACGGTCACCGCCGCCCACCGCAAGCTGGCCGAGATCCTGGGCGCCGGACTGTGCGTGCCGGTGGGCGCCGAGGCCCAGGTGCTCAAGGCCCTGCGCGCCGTGGCGCCGATGGTGACGGTGCATTCGGACGTGGCGGTGAAGGACGAGGCGGCCCGGCGGGCCGGCCTGTCCCGGGTCGCCGGCGACCCGGCCATCTTCCTGCTGCTCATGCCGTTCCACCAGGGCCTCAAGGCCCAGCTGCGGGTGGAACCGCTGGCCGGCTGCGGCTACCACGTGCCCGGCGAAGGCGGAGCCTCGCTGATGCTGGAGCACAAGGGCGAGATGCGGCTGGTGACCCGGGACCTCAAGGCCGAGACCGCCGCCACCGAGGCCCTGCTGGCCGCCCTGCCCACCCTGCCCCTGGACGAAGGGCGCAGCGAGTGGATGATCGACGATCCCGAGCGCTGCATGAACCTGCTGCTGGAACTGGAGGCGGCCAAGGGCCTGGCCACGGTCCAGTGGCCCGAAGGCGGCCGGCTGAGCCCGCCCCGGACCCTGGGCATGGACGCCATGAGCCTCACGGTCAAGCGCAACGGCAACTGGTTCGACGCCGACGGCGAGCTGAAGCTGGACCAGGGCCAGGTGGCCAGCCTCCAGGAGGTGCTGGCCGCCACCGAACAGAACAGCAGCCGGTTCGTGAAGCTGGGCGACGGCCGGGTCTACGCCCTGGCCGAGACCTTCCGGCGCCGGCTGGACGATCTGCGCGCCCTGGGCGAGGACAACGGCAAGGGCCTGCGCCTGCACAACCTCAGCGCGCTGGTCCTGGAGGAGCTGGGCGAGGACCTGGGCGCCTTCCACGGCGACGCGGCCTGGAAGGCCATGCTCGGCAAGCTGCGCGGCGCCCTGGACCCGGATGCCGCCCCGCAGCTGCCGGACGGCTTCCAGGCTCAGCTGCGCGTCTACCAGCTGGAGGGCTACCAGTGGATGCGGCGGCTGGCCACGGCCGGGCTGGGCGCATGCCTGGCCGACGATATGGGCCTGGGCAAGACCGTGCAGACCCTGGCCCTGCTGCTGGCCCGGGCCGCGGAAGGGCCTGCGCTGGTGGTGGCCCCCACCAGCGTCTGTTCCAACTGGGAGTCGGAAGCGGCGATCTTCGCGCCACAGCTGCGGGTGCAGCGCTTCGGCGAAGGCGACCGGGGCGCGGCGCTGCAGGCGGCCGGCCCCATGGACGTGTTCCTGTGCTCGTACGGCCTGCTGCCCATGGAGGCCGAGCGGCTGCAGCGGGTACCCTGGGCCACCGTGGTGCTGGACGAAGGCCAGAACATCAAGAACGCCCTCACCAAGCGCAGTCAGGCGGTCATGGATCTGCAGGCCGGGTTCCGGCTGGTGCTGTCCGGCACCCCGGTGGAGAACCATCTGGCCGAACTGTGGAACCTGTTCCGGTTCCTGAACCCCGGCCTGCTGGGCAGCATGGACCAGTTCCGCAAGCGGTTCCAGGAGCCCATCGAGCGGGAGCAGGACAGCGTCGCCCTGGGCCGGCTGCGGCGCATGGTGGCCCCGTTCCTGCTGCGCCGGACCAAGGGCCAGGTGCTGAAGGAGCTGCCGCCCCGCACCGAGATCGTGCTGGAGCTGGAGCCCAGCGAGGCCGAGGCCACCTTCCTGGAGGCCCTGCGGCGCCAGAGCCTGGAGGCCCTGGACGCCGGCCCCGGCCAGACCCTGCAGGTGCTGGCCGCCCTCATGCGCCTGCGCCGCGCCTGCTGCAACCCGGCCCTGGTCCAGCCCGAGCTGAACCTGCCCTCCACCAAGCTGGAGGCCTTCCTGGACCTGGTGGACGAGCTGCGGGAAAGCGACCACCGGGCCCTGGTGTTCAGCCAGTTCGTGGACCACCTGGCCCTGCTGCGCGAGGCCCTGGACGCCCGCGGGGTGAGCTACCAGTACCTGGACGGCAGCACCCCGGTGCGCAAGCGCGCCGCCGCGGTCAAGGCGTTCCAGGCCGGCGAGGGCGAACTGTTCCTGATCAGCCTCAAGGCCGGCGGCACCGGGCTCAACCTCACGGCCGCCGACTACATCATCCACATGGACCCCTGGTGGAACCCGGCGGTGGAAGACCAGGCCAGCGACCGCGCCCACCGCATCGGCCAGACCCGCCCGGTGACCGTCTACCGCCTGGTGCTCAAGGGCACCGTGGAGCAGAAGATCCTGGGCCTGCACAAGCACAAGCGCCAACTGGCGGATGATATTCTCAGCGAAAGCGCCATGGCCGCCAATCTGGATGCCAAGACGCTGCTGGCGCTGCTGCAGGAGGGATGACGGCCACAGGCGCCCACGTGAGCAGCCTGGCAGGAGAAACCATGGATCCGGACGCCCCCTTGACCTTGACCCGCCGGCAGGGCCGGATCGCCCTGCGCATGGTCTGCGTGCCCATGGGCGCCGATCTGTGCGTAAGCCTCTGCGGCGGCGACCAGGCCCACATCGGCGCGGTGGCGGTGAGCCAGGCCCGGCCCAGCCACCAGCCCGGCGCCCCCCCCAGCGCCACCACCTCGGTGATCACCCTGGCCGGGCACATGGAGGATCAGCTGGCCCGGAACCTCGCCGCGCGCATGGCCGCCAGCCTGGGCGGGGTGGTGAGCGTGGCCTGCGGCATCCATCTGGACCACCCCGCCGGCAGCGATCTGCAGGCCGTGGTGGAGCTGGCCGAGGCCCTCGGGGTCGAGGCGCTGGGGCATCTGGCGCCGTACGCCTAGCCCAAGTTCCGCACAAAAGTATCTAACATCCTTTATTGTCAATCCCGACACCTCGATTTAGCCACTATTTCGAGGTGTCCCAGAGCGTGCTTAGAGCCAGGTTCTGATCGGGGTCATGGGCTCGGGATCCAGGTTCAGGTGGCGGTAGATTTCCCCGACCCTCCCGTCGGAGACACTGCCTCTGCGGATCGCGAGGGTCTTGCCATCGGCGGTGGGCAGGAGCGTGGTGACCACATGGTGGGTGCCGAGCTCTTCCCGCAGGGTCTCCCAGCTCGTATGGTCTCCTGCCTCTTTCAGGGTCCGCTCAATGACTGCCTGGAGGTGGAACGCCAGGACCGCCAGAACCACATGGGTCTCGACCCGGATTTCCTTCTGGTGTTAGACCCGGCGCATATCCAGCGTTCCCTTCAAATCACGGAACGCGGACTCGATCCGGGTGAGGACGATGTAGGTTCGCCAGATCTCCTCTGGTCCCATGTCCTTCCGGATGGTCCGCTCCTTCTCGGCCCTGGCCTGGCTCACACACAACAGGAACACCTCGTCGCCCTTCTCGATCTGCTTGATCTGGACAGGAACCTTGTTGGCGCTGGGTTGGATCGCCTCCCAGCCCTCCAGGTCCTCGAATTCCTTCAGCAGTCCATTCCGTTGTTGCTGAAAGCCCGCCACCAGGTAGTCGTAATGCCGCTCCCGGACCAGTTTCAGGTTGTCCGCGCTGGCGAACCCCCGGTCCATGACCACCGTGGAGCCGCCCGCGCGCCCGGTCCGGGCTTCCAGTCCGTCGAGCATGGCCTTCACGGTGGTGCCATCGATGGTGTTCCCGGCATAGACTTCATGCCCGATGGGGAAGCCATCCGCGTCCAGCATCAACCCCATGGCTACCAACTTGCAGTCCGTACGCATCTCCTTGCTGTGGCCCCGTTTCGCCTTCGGGTTCCGGGCCGCTTGGCCTTCGAAGTAGGTGTTGGTCATGTCGTAGAGCACCAGTGAACCTTCGAGGAGGCTGGCCTTGGCTTGGCGCTCGCGGATCTTCGCCACCGCCTGATCCACCCGGGGATCCGGAAACAATGAGGACTGGCCGCCCAGGGCCATCTGGATGCGCTCGGCCAGCAGGAGCCAGTCCTCTTTGGGGCCAGGATCCATCTTCCCCAGGTTGCAGATGGTCTTGTGCCTCGGCCCGGCGGGCGTCAGCACCGACTCCACGAGCACGTGGCTGACGTAGGTCTTGCCACCTTGCTTGGAAATGGACCGCTTGATGAACATGACAAAACTAATATGCGTTAAATTTTTCGTAAAACAATTACTTTAGCATGTTTTTTTAGCCACTATTTTTCAATATTATAAAATTCATAATTGAAACATCGGGCCTACCGTATGCCAGTAGGCCCAATTGGGTAGGATGTGCGGAACTTGGGCTAGTAGATCGATTCCCCAATTACATTTTTTAATCAAACCCCAGACTTCCAGCTTTACCGATAGGTTTCCAGATGATGGCAGCCTTCTTCGGGTGTGTCGGCAGGTATGGAAAGGGGAGGTTGCCATGGCCATCCAGGATCAACCGGATTCATCCTCGGCTCGGCAATTGAGCAAGAGCCCGTGGACTTTAGGTGGGGATGTTGACTTGAAGATAGATCATCCCAACCAGTAACTGGCATTCCTCTTGACCAACCTATTGTTCGACGGTGATAAACAGTGATTAACGGGTATTAACATGTATAAATTAAATAAATAATGTAATTCTATAACACCGACTATTATTCCAGTTTGTAGTGCCACCATAATTTGACGGATGTTTCCATGAAAACGGTTGAACATCTGGACAACTCTGGATATTTTGAATTATTATTTTGTAATATTTATACTATGTCATGTTTGCAAAGTCGGAAGCGAATCGGCATTGGCAACTAAACTAATATTGACGCTGAGGATACAGAGTCGCCGAGGACACGGAGGGGGATAGGTGACAGGAGCGTTCGTTCCAGGCTCCCTGGACAGGTTCCGATCCGCCCCCGCGAGGGTGCTCCAGCCCCGCCTGCGGCGGGGGTCCTGGGCGTACGCCCAGGACGTTTCCGGGGAGGCGCGGGCCGCAGCACGCCTGCGGTGTGTTGCGGCCCGGGCCTTCCCGGAAACCTGGGGCACCCTCGCTCCCGGCGCGCCCCATCCCGCGGCTCCGCGATCTCAGCGACTCTGCGACCTCAGCGATAAGTTGGTTTACTTGCCTTTACCGACGCGCAACCACCGGAGCCGAGCCCCCTTCCTGGCAAACACTGTGGCCTCCGCCTCGGGTTTGCCGACAGCTCCTAGACCGACGCCGGGGTTCCTAGGACTGGGCCAGCCCGAGGGTGGCGGCCAAGGCTCCGCCGATGCTCTCCAGAATGGCGGGCGGCGCACACCCGAGCCGGGTCTTCAACCGGGCCTTGTCCACAGTGAACACCTGGGTGCAGTTGGCCCAGGAGGGCAGCTTCAGGCCGGTCACCGGCCCCACGGGCACCGGCACATAGAAGACATAGGAACGCCCCTGGCTGGTTAGGGGCACCAGGATGGTCGTCCTGGCGCCGGCGGCCAGGTTGCCCTCGTCGCACTGGATGATGATGCCGGGACGAATGCCCCCCTGTTCCGAGCCCCGCTTCGGATTCCAGTCCAGCATCCAGATCTCGCCGCGCCGGCAGGTGGGGAGGGGGCTCATGGCTTCCGGCCCGCGCGCCGGGGGCCGGGGGCCGCCTCGAAGGGGACCTGGGGCTCGGCGACGATTTCCGCCTGGGCCTCCACGGCATAATCCACATCCTGGGCCGAAGCGTCTGCCGCATAGGCCGTCCAGTCCATGGCCAGCTTGCGCCGGCGCTCCTCCGCCCGGCGCTCCTCGAGGATGCAGGTGAGGTACGCGTTCACGCTCTGGGATCGCGCCCTGGCCGCCTCCTGAAGGAAGACCGCGAGTTCGTCCGCGAGTCGCAGGGTGGTGCTGAACATGATGCCGCCTCCTGCATCAGGATAGGCCATCATGCCGATCCATCAAGGCGCCTCCGCCGCTCCGATCCGCGGCCCGGAAGGCTTTCGCCGGACCGACGCGCAGCCATACGAATTCAAGCCTGCGAGGTATCAGCTACCGCAGCTTTTCCAGCACCGTGGCGCTCTGGCTGGAGACCTGGACGATGTTCTGGTTCACCTGGTTGATCTCCTGGGTGAGGCTGCGCACCGCGTCCACGGACTTGCCCAGGTGCTCGGCCACCACCGAGAAGCCGCGGCCGTGGATGCCGGCCTTGGCCGCCTCGATGCTGGCGTTCAGGGCCAGCATCTGCATGTTGGACATGATCGAGTTGATCCGGTTCACCACGCTGGTGCTGGTGTCCAGGCTGCGGCCCAGATCACCCTGGATGCTGCCCACCACCTCGGAAATGTCGGCGCGCACGGTCTGGGCGTTCATCTCCAGGACCTGCACCATCATCCGGCAGGTGAGCGGGGTGAACAGCATGGTCGGCGTGCCCCGCAGCCGCTCCTTGATCCGGATCGCCACCTGGGCGTCGCCGGTACTGTCGAACAGGAAGTCCGGCAGCACATCCCGGATCGCCAGCTCGGCGTCGGCGAAGGTGGGGATGTTCCTGGCCCGGGCCTGCTCCAGGCCCGGGGCCGCCTCGTTGGCGTCCACCACGAACTTCACCTGGGTGACCCGGTTGCTGCCGAAGAACTTCAGCAGTCCCATGCCGCCCCGGCCGGCGCCAATGATGCCGACCGTATAAACCCGTCCTTCGGACCACTCGTTCATGGGCTTCACCTGGGAGAATGCCCGATGCTACCGCAGTTTCCGAGCCTGTCCGCAGGAAATGACCGCCCCGCTCCGCCGCCCGGAACCCGCCGTCCCCGGGCCATTCAGGATTCTCAAGAATTTCAATTGACGCCCGTACAATCGGCCTAGCAAAGTTGTAGGACCATGGCGGCCAGTATGCGTGCAGTGGAAGTTCCAGATCCCGAGTCGGCCTATCCTGTGGTCTGTCTGCTGGCTTCCGCCGGCGGGCTGGATCCCATGCTGGACTTCTTCAGCGCCGTGCCCCAACGGACGGGCATCGCCTTCCTGGTGCTCCAGCACCACGGCCAGGAGCAGCCCCGCCACCTGCCGGCCCTGCTGGCCCGGCAGGGGGCCATCCCGTTCCGGCTCGCCCAGGCGGGAGAAGAGGTGCGGCCCGACCAGGCCCTGGTCCTTTCGGCGGGGATGACCCTGGACTGGGCTGGCGACCAGCTGCGGGTCCTGCTGGCCCACCCGGTCAATACGGCGGACCTGCCGGGCGACGCCCTGTTCATGTCCATGGCCGATGCCCTCGGGGAACGGGCCATCGGGGTGGTGCTGTCCGGCACCGGCCAGGACGGCACCGCGGGACTGCGGGCGATCCGGGCCCGGGGCGGCCTGGGCCTGGCCCAGGACCCGGCCACGGCCAGCCATGAAGGCATGCCCCGGACCGCGGTGGACGCGGGGGCCGTGGATGCGGTGCTGCCAGTGGACCGGCTGTTCTCCCGGGTCCTCCAGGAAGCCCAGCTGGCCACGGCCCAGCCCGGCACCGCGCAGGAGATCCAGGCCATCTGCGCCATCCTGGCCCGGCAGACCGGCAATGATTTCAGCCACTACAAGATCGGGACCCTCGGCCGACGGATCCAGCGGCGCGTGCTGGCCGCGCGGGCCGGCGATATCACCGCCTACCGGGCCCAGCTGGAAGCCTCCCCGGAAGAGGTCCAGGCCCTGGAACAGGATCTCCTCATCGGGGTGACCCGCTTCTTCCGGGACGAACCGGCCTTCGACGCCCTCATGACCCACCTGGACCCGCTGATCCGCTCCGGCGAGGAAACCCCGCTGCGCATCTGGGTGCCGGGCTGCGCCTCGGGGGAGGAAGCCTATTCGCTGGCCATCCGGATCCGGGAAGTCCTGGATGGCGACCAGCTGCTCCGGCGGGTGCAGATCTTCGGCACGGACATCGATGCCTCGGCCATCCTGCAGGCCAAGGCCGGGCGCTACACGCCGGAAACCCTGAGCCGGCTCGATCCGGGCTACCGGGACCGGCATTTCACCCGGGACCAGGACGCCTGGGTGGTGAACCCGGCGATCCGCGCCATGTGCTCGTTCACCCTGCACAACCTGCTCCGGGACCCGCCGTTCTCCTCGCTCAACTGCATCAGCTGCCGGAACCTGCTCATCTACCTGGAGCCGACCCTGCAGGCCAAGCTCATCCCCCTGTTCCACTTCGCCCTCAAGCCGGAAGGCCTGCTGTTCCTGGGCAGCTCGGAAGGCCTGGCGGCGAATCCGGGCCTGTTCGACGCCCTGGACCGGACCCACCGGATCTTCCTGCGGCGCCAGGTGGATCGGCCAGCCCTGGAATTTCCCATGGGCGAACGACGGCGGATGACCTTGTCCGCGCTGCCGGGAAGGCGGCCGGGAACCGTACCCACGACCCGCTCCAACGCCCTCAACCTGTTCGAGCAGATGCTGCTGACCTACTATCTGCCGGCCAGCGCCATCCTCAATGAGCAGGGGGAGATCCTGTTCTGGGCGGGCCAGATCGGCAAGTACCTCAACCCGGGACTGGGCCAGCCGAGCAGCAACATCCACGCCAACACCAGTGGTCCCCTGCACTGGGCCCTCCGGCGGCTGCTGGCCAAGGCCCAGGAAGGCGCCGGCGCGGTGCTGCAGACCCTGGTCCAGCACGATGGCGGCAGCGCCGAGGAACAGGTCCGGATCACCCTGCGCCCCATGCCGGGGCTGGACCGGGAGGCCCGGATCTACGCCCTGATCATCCAGGCCGAAGGGGCCGGCGGCGGCCAGGACGAGCCCCGGCTCCAGGAAGCGGACCAGCCGCTCCTGGACCAGATGAAGCTGGAACTGCAGAGCGCGCGCGTGGAACTGCAAGGCACGGCGGAGGAGCTGGGCGCCGCCAACGAGGGGCTCCAGACCTCCAACGAGGAACTGCAGTCCTCCAACGAAGAGCTGCAGGCCTCCCAGGAGGAGATGCGCTCGCTCAACGACGAGCTGAACGGCCGCAACAACGAACTCCAGGAAACCATCCAGGAACTGGCCGAGGCCAACGGGGATCTGCAGAACCTGATGAATTCCACCAACATCCCCACCATCTTCCTGGACGGGCGGCTATCCATCAGCCGGTTCACCCCTTCGGCCACCCATCTGTTCGGCCTCATCGCCGGCGATCTGGGCCGCCCCATCCGGGATCTGGTGCCAAGGTTCACCGGCATGGATCTGCCCGCGCTGGCCCGGGAGGTGCTCGCCTCCGACCGGCTCAGGGAGGCCCAGATCCATCTCCCGGAAGCGGACCGCTGGTTCATCGTCCGCCTGCACCCCTACCGGATCTCGGCCCAGCCGGTCAGCGGCGTCGTGGTCACCTTCTTCGATGTCACGGACATCCGCAGGGCCCAGCAGCTGGCCCTGGAGAACGAGGCCCGGTACCGGAACCTGTTCGAGAACCTGGTCAGCGGCTTCGCCCACTGCCGCATGCGCTTCGAGGATGACCGTCCGGTCGACTTCCAGTACCTGTACGCCAACGATGCCTTCATGACCCAGACCGGACTGGCGGATCCCACCGGCCAGTGGGTTTCCCAGCTGCTCCCCGAAGCCCGGAACCCGGAGGCGGACCTGTTCCAGGCCTACGCCCGGGTCGCCCGGGGCGGCGCCCCGGAGCGCCTCGAGACGTTTTCCGCTCCCGTCGGGCAGTGGCTGGACATCACCGTCTTCAGCCCCAAGCGGGACGAGTTCGTCGCCATCTTCGACGTCATCACGGCCCGCAAGCGGGCGGAGGCCGCCCTGGCCGAAAGCGAGGAACGCTACCGGAGCCTGTTCGAGGCCTCCCTGGCGGTGCTGCTGGTCATCGACCCGGCCGGCGGCGCCATCCTGGCGGCCAACGCGTCGGCCGCGGCCTTCTACGGCTGGCCCCGGACCGTCCTGGAAACCATGCGGATCCAGGACCTCAACCTGCTCCCGGGGGATGAGGTAGCCGCGAACATGGGCCAGGCCGTGGCTTCGGAGCACGTGGCGTTCGCCTTCCAGCACCGCCTGGCGGACGGCCGGATCCGCGACGTGGAGGTGCTGTCCAGCCCCATCCGCATGGGGGGCGTGCCGCGCCTGTACTCGATCGTCCAGGACGTCACCGAGCGCAAGCAGGCCGAGGACGCGGTGCGGGAGGCCCGCACCAAGCTGGATGCGGCCCTGGCCAGCCTGGCTGAGGCCCTGTTCATCTCCGACCGGGAAGGCCGGTTCATCGAGTTCAACGAAGCCTTCGCCAGCTTCCACCGGTTTCCCGACAAGCACGCCTGCGCCCGGACCTTCGCCGAGTACCCCGACCTGCTGGACGTCTTCCTGCCCGATGGCAGCCCGGCGCCGGTGGCGCAGTGGGCCGTGCCCCGCGCCCTCCGGGGGGAGACCGCCGTGGACCAGGAGTACACCCTGCGCCGCAAGGACACCGGCGAGACCTGGACCGGCAGCTACAACCTGGCCCCGCTCCGGGACCGCGAAGGCCGGATCACCGGTTCGGTGGTGACCGCCCGGGACATCACCGCCCAGAAGGCCGCCGTGCAGGCCCTGGTCGAAAGCGAGCAGCGCTTCCGGACAGTCTTCGAGAACTCCCCGGACGCCATCTTCATCCGGGAAACCGGCGCCCGATTCCTGGAGGTCAACCAGATCGCCGTGGACCGCTACGGCTACACCCGGGACGAGCTCCGCCGGATGACCCCGGAGGACCTGGTGCCGCCCCGCCTGGTCCCCCAGGTGTCGGCGCGGGTCCAGGCCTCCCTGGCCAGCGGCGCCCCGGTCGAATGGGTGCACCAGAAAAAGGACGGGACCGAGGTCCCGGTGGAACTGGTGCTGAGGTCCTTCTCCCTGGGGGGCGTGCCCTGCATTCTCGCCAGCGCCCGGGACATCACGGACCGCAAGCGGGCCGAGGCGGAGAAGGCCGAGCTGCAGGAACAGCTGCAGCAGTCCCAGAAGCTGGAAAGCCTGGGCCAGCTGGCCGGCGGCATCGCCCATGACATGAACAACGTGCTGGGGTCCATCTTCGCGGTGGCCCAGCTGCTGAAGCCCAGCTGCAGCGCCGATCCGGATGACACCGAGTGCCTGGCGGTACTGGAGCGGGCCGCCCAGCGCGGGCGGGACCTGGTCAAGGGGCTGGTGGGCTTCGCCCGGAAGGAAAGGTCGACCAAGGCAGCGCTCGACCTGAACGGCCTGGTCCGCTCCGAGGTCGCTCTGCTCGAGCACACCCTGTTCCAGAAGTACCAGCTGGTGGTCGATCTGGAGGACGGCCTCCCGGCGATCCAGGGCGACCGCGGCGCCCTGGGCGCCGCCCTGATGAACCTGTGCGTCAACGCCGTGGACGCCATGCCCGAAGGCGGCACCCTGGGCATCCGCACCCGGCGGCTGGGGCCCGGGTCGATCCAGCTCCTGGTGGAGGACACCGGCCACGGCATGCCCCCGGACGTGGCCAAGCGCGCCATGGAGCCCTTCTTCACCACCAAGCCGGTGGGCCAGGGCACGGGGCTGGGACTGTCGATGGTGTTCAACACCGCCCGGGACCACGGCGGCACCCTGGCGATCCAAAGCGAGGTGGGCAAGGGCACCCAGATCCGGGTGACCCTGCCGGTCGCCGCTCCCGCGCCCGGCCCGGAAACGGCCGGAGACCCGCTCGTGCGCGTGGGCTCGGCCCTGGACCTCCTGCTGGTGGACGACGATGAGCTGATCCGGTCCACCGTGCCCCTGATGCTCGGGGTCCTGGGCCATCGGGTGACCCCGGTGGATGGCGGGCGGGCGGCCCTGGATCACCTGGCCCGGGGCCCCCTCCCCGATCTGGTGATCCTGGATCTGAACATGCCCGATATGACCGGGGCCGAAACCCTGAAGCAGATCCGGGCCCGGTTCCGCGAACTGCCGGTCCTGCTGGCCTCCGGCTACGTGGGACCGGAGGTGGACCGCCTGGTCGAGGCCGATCCGAAGACGCTGAGCATCGCCAAGCCCTTCTCGTTCGATGAGATCCAACGCAAGTTCGGCGAGGCGGAAGCCCTCCGGCCGGCTCCCGCGGCGGGGCTTCCGCAGCCTCCGGCGGGGGTTCCGGAAGCTCCGTCCAGGCCCGACCGGTGCACCGCCGCCCCTGCGACCGGGGCGGCACGGGCAGGCTCCGAGCCGCCCGCAAGCCAGGAGCCCATGGCGATCCTCCTGATCGAGGACAACGCCATCGACGCCCTGAAGATCCATGGCCTCCTCCAGAAGCGCGGCGTCGCCTGCAGCCTGACCCGCATCCAGACGCGGCAGGCCCTGGACGCGGCCCTGCAGGCGGGCGGGATCGATCTGATCCTGGCGGACTACCGGCTTACGGGCTGGGACGGGCTGGAAGCCCTGCGCCGGGTGCGGGCCCAGGATCCGGACCTGCCTTTCATCTTCATTTCGGGCGAGGTGGACGAGCCCTTGTTCGTCGAAGCCATCCGCGGCGGGGCGAACGATTTCCTGTTCAAGGACCGCCTGCTCCGCCTGGTGCCGGCGGTGGAACGGGAAAGGCTGGCCCGCCAGGCACTGCGCAAGCGCCGGGCGCTGGAGGCGGAGCGCCGCCTGCTCTACCAGTCCGTCCAGCAGGCCCAGGACTGGGTGCTTCTGACCGACCCGCAGGGCGGCATCGTCCATGTCAATCCCATGGCCGAGGCGCTGACCGGGTATCCCCCGGGTGAGCTCCTGGGGCAGCACGTCCGGGTGCTCAATAGCGACGGGCCCGACGCCGACTTCGACCGCGGGATGGTCGACAGTCTGCTCGTCGGCCAGACCTGGCGCGGCCGCCTGACCTGCCGTCGCAAGGACGGAAGCCTGTGCGCTTCCCAGGTCATCATCACGCCGGTCCGGGACGAGCGGGGCAACCTGACCGGCTACGTCGGCTCGGGGCGGATGGACGACTAGCTGCGGTATTCGCCGAAGCCCACCAGCCGCATCACCGGCTGCCCGGCAGCCCGGGAGGAATCCAGGTCCACCTGGAACGTCAGCGCCCAGTCGTTGTCCTCCGCCTCGTCCACCAGCATCTGCTGCACCACCAGCCGGCGCGGATCCTCGGCCAGGGGCTGGACGTAGGTGTGGCGCAGGTTGCGGCCTTCCGGGTCCAGGCGCGGGCCCTGGTGGCCGGCGGCGTACTGCTCCATGGCGGCCTTCAGGGTTTCCGCGCTCCAGGCTGCCCCTGCATCCCCGCCGGGGCCGGCGGCCAGGGCCAGCAGCGCCAGGGCCTCCTCCCAGTCGCCCGCCTTGAGGGCCTGGAGCAGGGTGAACAGCCGGGCCCGGATCGCCGCGGTGAAGCGCTTGCGGTCGCGGGTGACGTCCTCGACCCCGGGCATCTGCGGCTCCGCCTCGGCGCGGATGAAGTCCGGGTTCTGCATCTTCTCCCAGGCGTCCAGCAGGCTGGAATCCACCTGGCGCAGCATGGCCGACAGGTAGGCCTCGAGCTCACGCACCTCGTCGGTCTTGGCGGCGTCCGGCACGGTCTGCGCCAGCACCTTGAAGGTGCTGCTGATGTGCCGCAGCAGCAGGCCTTCGGAGCGCTGCAGATCGTAGCTGCGCACGTAGTCGGCGAAGCTGAGGTAGCCCTCGAACATCTCCCGGACGATGGACTTGGGCCGGATGTTCTCCTGGCCCACCCAGGGGTGCCGCTCCGCGAAGGCGTTGAAGGTGCCGTAGACGAAGTCGCGCTGGGGCTTGGGGTATTCCATCTTCTCCAGCTCAGCCATGCGCGCGTCGTACTCGATGCCGGCCTGCTTCATCTCCGCCACCTTCTCGGTCTTCAGGCGGTCCAGCTGCTTGCGCAGGATGATGTCCGGATCCTCCAGGATGGCCTCCACCAGGGTGATCAGGTCCAGGGCGTACTCCGGGCTGTCCGCGTCCAGCAGCTGGAGGGTGTCCATGAGGTACAGGGACAGGGTCTGGTTCATGGAGAAGTCGTCCTGCAGGGCCACGTTCACCCGCAGCTTCGCCCCGTATTCGTCGGGAGGCGTGAACTCCACGATCCGCCGCTCCACCAGCGCCCGGAACAGCTGCCAGGCCCGCTTGAAGTGCCCGGCCCGGGCCCGCTCGCCATCATGGCAGTCCCGGATCAGCTGGCGCATGGCCTGACAGCCGTCGCCCTTGCGGCTGAGCACGTTGAGCAGCATGCCGTGGGACACCTGGAACCGGGACACCAGCCGCTCCGGCTGGGCGACGATGAGGCGCTCGAAGGTCTGCTTGTCCCAGTTGCTGAAGTTCCGTTCGGGCGGCTGCCGCTTGGTGTATTTCTTGCCGCCGGCGGCGGCCTTGGCGGCCAGCTTGACGTTCTCGATCCAGTGCTCCGGGGCCTGGGCCACCACCCAGCCCACGTCGTCGAAGCCCTTGCGCCCGGCCCGGCCGGAGATCTGGTGGAAGTCCCGGGCGCTGAGGACGCCGGTCTTCTGCCCGTCGTACTTGCACAGCTTGGTGAACAGCACGGTGCGGATCGGCACGTTGATGCCCACGCCCAGGGTGTCGGTGCCGCAGATGACCTTCAGCAGGCCCTTCTGGGCCAGCTGCTCCACCAGGATCCGGTACTTGGGCAGCAGGCCCGCGTGGTGCAGGCCCACCCCGTGGCGCAGCCAGCGCTTCAGGTCGGGTCCGTACGGGCTGTTGAACTTGAAGCCCTCCAGGGCCTTCTGGATGGCCGCCTTCTCCTCGCGGCTGCACAGGTTGATGCTGGTCAGGTCCTGGGCGCTGCCGGCCGCCTCCAGCTGGGTGAAGTGCACCAGGTAGATGGGCGCCTTGCCCTCCTCCACCAGGCGCTCCAGGGTCAGGGACAGGGGCGATTCCGCGTAGCTGAAGCCCAGGGGCACCGGCCGGTCCACCGACTTCACCGCCACCGTGTCCCGGCCGGTACGGGCGGCCAGCTCCTGCTCGAAGAAGCTGGTGTCGCCCAGGGTGGCGGACATGAGCAGGAAGCGGGCCTGGGGCAGGGTCAGCAGGGGCACCTGCCAGGCCACGCCGCGCTCCCGGTCGGCATAGTAGTGGAACTCGTCCATGACCACGTCCTGGACCTGGGCCAGGGCCCCCTCGCGCAGGGCGATGTTGGCCAGGATCTCGGCGGTGCAGCACAGGATCGGGGCGTCCCGGTTGACGCTGGCGTCCCCGGTGCTGAGCCCGACGTTCTCCGGGCCGAACTCGGCGCACAGGGCCAGCCACTTCTCGTTCACCAGAGCCTTGATGGGGCAAGTGTAGACCGAGCGGTGCCCCTGGGCCATGGCCTTGAAGTGCAATGCCATGGCCACCAGGGACTTGCCCGACCCGGTCGGGGTGTTGAGGATGACGTTCTTGCCGGCGAACACCTCCAGGACCGCCTCCTCCTGGGCCGGGTACAGGCTGATGCCCTTGGCGTCCACGTAGTCCAGGAAGCGCCCCAGCAGATCGTCGGGGGCGTCGTCGCCGTGGGGCAGCCGGTCGAACAGGGACAAGGTCATGCGTGGACTCCAATCCCCCATCATCCCATCTTTGCCGCCCGGCGCGGGGCCGGCGGGGGGTCAGGCTCCCTGCCCCGGGGCCCACCGTTGGCCGTACACTGGAGGTCAGCCCCACCCCTGATATGTCGATGGGGGGACCGCCCGCTCGCGTGGCTCGCTACATCCCCCCAAACCCCCACTTCATGCCCGGGCAAAGCCCGGACATGAAGTCCAGGTCCCACCGCAAAGGCATCGCCATGAAATTCAACCGGATCGCCCTGGTCCTCTTCAGCGTCGTGCTCGGCATCACCGCCCTCTACGGGGGCCTGATCCTGTGGATCAACTGGCCGGTGCGGGACTTCACCCTGGTCCGCAGCGGGGTGTTCGGGGAAAGCTTCGGGGTGATCAACACCCTCTTTTCCGGAATGGCCTTCGCCGGCCTGCTCCTGACCATCTACCTGCAGCGGAATGAGCTGGCCGAATCCAAGGAGACCTTCCGCAAGGAGCGCTTCGAGGACTCGTTCTACCGGCTGCTGGACTACTATCGGCGCAACCTGGATGACATCAAGATCATCGATCACAAGACCGGCACCGCCCACGACGGCGTCGGGGCCCTGATCTTCCTCATCCGCAAGCTGCACGCGAGCATGCAGCGCTACAGCCATTTCCTGGAGACCGGCGACCCCGAGGACCAGAAGGTCTATTCCCTGAAGCTGTTCCTGGAGATCCAGCGCATCTTCGGCCGGCAGACCCGCTACCTGGGCACCCTGGAGTGCCTGCTGGAGCAGATCGAGCACGAACTGCCCTCGGTCGAGGCGCGCCAGCCGTACTGGCGGATCCTCATGTCCCAGCTCACCATCTTCGAGGTGAAGTACATCTTCTACACCTGCCTGGTGGCCCCGCCCGAGGACAGCCTGCGCCCGCTGCTGCAGCGCTCGGAGCTGAGCCGGCACCGGATCATCGAAAGCGCCATCAACCACCACCACCTGGCGCTCTACCAGCAGCTGCACGGCCTGGAGCTGACCGCCAGCAAGCCCCGGGTGGTGCTGCCCTACGCCAAGACCGAGCTGCGGCGCATCCAGAAGCGGCTCAACCGGGTTGGCGCCCAGGCCCGGGGCACGGCCGACGAGCCGGCCGAGTGACCGACTCCCCGCCCGATCCAGGCGGGGTGTCGCCTCAGCGTCCGGTGGTCATCCAGCGCCGGGCACCGACCCAGAGGGCCAGGCCCAGGGCGCTCACCCCGGCGCCCACCACCGTCACCCCGGTCCAGCCGGCCCGGCTGTAGGCCGCGGCCGAGGCCAGGGAGCCGGTGGCGCCACCCACGAAGTAGCAGGTCATGTAGCCGGCCGTGATCCGGTTCCGCGCCTCGGGCGCGAGCCGGTAGATGCGGCTCTGGTTGCTGATGTGCACCCCCTGCACCGCCAGGTCCAGCAGCACCACGCCGGCCGCGAAGGCGACCAGGGAGCGGGGCGCCAGGGCCAGCAGGCCCCAGGACAGCAGCAGGATGCCCAGGCCCCAGCCGGTGGCCCGCTCCCCCTGGCCCCGGTCGCCCAGCCGGCCCGCGGCCGAGGCGGCCAGGGCGCCGGCCACCCCGGCCAGGCCGAACAGGCCGATGGCGCCGGCGGAGAAGCCGTACGGGGGCGCCGCCAGCAGGAAACCCATGGAGGTCCACAGCACGCTGAAGGCGGCGAAGATGGTCGCCCCCAGCAGGGCCCGCAGGCGCAGCGCCGGTTCCTCCCGGAACAGCCCGGCGATGGACAGCAGCAGGCGGGGGTAGGACAGCCCGGCGGGATCGTGGTGCCGGGGCAAGGCCCGGCGCAGCACCGCCGCCGCCAGCAGCATGGCCGCCCCGCCCACCCAGTAGACCGTGCGCCAGGAACCCAGGTCGGCCAGCGCGCCGGCCACGGTCCGGGCCAGCAGGATGCCCAGCAGCAGACCGCTCATGACCGTGCCCACCACCTGGCCCCGGCGCTCGGGGGCCGCCAGGGTGGCGGCGAACGGCACCAGGATCTGGGCCACCACCGAGAACAGCCCGGTGAGCGCCGTGCCCACCAGCACCACGGCCAGGCTCGGCGCCAGGGCGGTGGTGAACAGCCCGGCCGCGGCCAGCAGGGACATGCCCACCACCAGGCCGCGCCGCTCCACCAGGTCGCCCAGGGGCACGATCAGCAGCAGGCCCAGGCCGTAGCCCAGCTGGGCCACGGTCACGATGCAGCCGGCACCGGCCGGGGAGACCCCGAAGGCCCGGGCCATGGTGGGCAGCAGCGGCTGGGCGTAGTAGTTGCTGGCCACCGCCACGCCGGTGGCGGCGGCCATGAGCAGCACCAGGCCGGACGACAGGACCTGCCCCGGAGCCTTCGCGGCGGCCGTCACGGTTTGCGGAACAGCACGATGCGGTTGGAATTGGTGCCCACCTCGTTGTTGTCCACCCCCCAGATGTGGGCGGTCTTGGTGAACGCCTGCTGGTTCACCAGCACGCCCAGGCACTGGAAGCCGGCCCCCAGGCCCAGCGGCAGCACCGCCTCCTCCAGCCGCACCGTGCCCCGGTGCACTTCGCCCACCTCGAAGGCCACGTGGCCCCCGGACCGGGTGACCCGGAACAGCTCGGCCAGCACGCCGCCCATGACCGCGTTCCAGTCCGCCAGCTTGCGGGCCATGGTGATGCCGGCGGCCACGGCTTCGGCGTCCAGGCCATTGAACCAGCAGCGCAGCCAGTTGTCCCGGGCGTACTGCACCACATCCAGGAAGGGCGGCGAGGTCACGGTGAGGGCCACCGAACCGGAGGCCAGCTCCGGGGTGTGCCGGGCGTCGCCGGTGAGGAACTGGGCCGATCCGGCCGCCGCCGCCAGGTGCGCGCGCTCCGGGCCGCTCAGCCCCTTGAGCAGCTGCAGGGTCTTCTTCAGCACCAGGGCGCGCACGCAGCGGTAGGGCGGGGTCTGCCCGCGCTTGCGGTTGATCACCCGCTGCTGGTCGGCGCTTGCGGCCTGGTTGGGCGGCAACGTGTAGACGCTGAAGAACCCCGGGCTGTGCCCGGTGAGCCGGTTGGTGGCCACCATGCGGATCCAGCCGTCCACGCCGTCCGCCTCGCCCCGCGCCTGTCGCCCGAGCAGCCAGGCACGCAGGGCGCGCAGTTCGGCCTCGGTGTCCGGATGGAAGAACATGCTCAGGTCCAGGTCGTCCGGCCCGACGATGAAAGGGGGAATTGCCTGCTCGCTGCGCTCGCGATGTTCCCCATCCAAGGGCGCAGGCGCCCTTGGACATCTAAGGACCTTGGACCCCCACGGGGTGGGCAGGCGGAGCCCGCCCACCCCGTCTGCGCCGACCAGCGGCACCTGCTCCAGCCGCGCCGCCACCGCCGCGGCCTCGGGCGGGGTCAGCCGCGGCTCCGCCAGCAGCCGGGACAGCGGGTTGATGTCGTTGCTGGCGACCTGCCGCCCCAGCAGGGCGGCCTCCACCGCGGTGGTGCCACGGCCGGCGAACGGATCATAGACCCGTTCGCCGGGGCCGGTGAGCCGCTCGATGAACAGCCGGGGCAGCTGGGGCTTGTAGCAGGCCCGGTAGCTCACCTCGTGCAGGTTGGCCGCCTGCCGCTGGCGGGCGGTCCAGAAGGCCCCGGTGAGCACCGGGAAGGCCTGCCCGGCCACCCGCAGTTCCCGCCAGACCCCGGCCTCCTCGGGCGCGAACCCGGCCAGGGTCGCGCCTTCCTCCAGCCCCAGGTCCAGGTCGAGCCCCAGGTCCGGCTCCACCCAGTCTTGTCCCATCCTCGCGCCCACGACCACCTCGTGTCCCCAGCATAGCCGCCAACCCAGGCCGACAGGCAACGCCGCCCCGGCCAGGCACATCCGGTGCGCGGCGGGCGCGCCTTCCCGCTGGCATGGCTGTAGAATGGCATCCCCGCCCGCCGCCGCCGGGACCTTCCGGCCCGCAGCGCGCGGACGGACAACCTCCGGAGGACGGCATGCGCTTCATTTTCGAGCAGGTGCGGGTGGGCGGCGACCGCAACTTCGGCTATCTGCTGGGGGACCGGGAGGGCGGCGAAGGCGTCCTGGTGGACCCGTCCTTCGATCCCGAAGGCCTGGTGGCCCGGGCCCGGGCCCAGGGCCTGCGCATCGTCACCATCCTGAACACCCACGGGCATTCCGACCACAGCAACGGCAACGCCGCGGCCAAGGCGCTCACCGGAGCGCCAGTGGCCGGCGGGCCGGGCCACCCGGGGCCCCTGGACCGGGTGCTCAAGGACGGCGAGCGGATCCCCTTCGGGGCCTTCGGCCTCAAGGTCTGGCGGGTGCCCGGCCACTGCCCCGACCACCTGGCCTTCCTCACCGAGCCCATGGCCGAACCGTTCCGGGCCGGGCTCACCGGGGACCTGCTGTTCGTGGGCAAGGTCGGCGGCACTGGCAGCGACCAGGACGCCCGCACCGAATGGGACAGCCTGGCCCGCCTGCAGCGGGAGTGGCCGGCCGAGACCACCCTGTGGCCAGGGCACGACTACGGCGCCCGGCCCAGTTCCACCCTGGCCTGGGAGCAGGCCGCCAATCCCTTCCTGCGCTGCGCCGACGTGGACGCCTTCATCCGCCTCAAGGCCGACTGGCCGGGCTTCAAGGCCCGCTACGGGCTGCGCTAGTGTAGGCCGCCAGAAATACATGTACCATCCAGGCCCAGTGCTTCCATCCGATGGTGGTCAGGCTTTCGTGTTGATGAGCCGCTTGATTCCGCCGTCCTTGAGCGGCCAGGCGTGGAAATTGA
>Ga0302279_10000654_pt1 | contig 51141 bp, 49 predicted proteins | sample III_Bog_N3_3_FD_194541 | JGI IMG/M metagenome (GOLD analysis project Ga0302279, IMG submission 194541) | Peat permafrost microbial communities from Stordalen Mire near Abisko, Sweden - III_Bog_N3_3 | ecosystem: Environmental > Terrestrial > Soil > Wetlands > Peat | place: Sweden: Abisko... | reverse complement strand
CCGGTCGACCCGGCTCGCGTACGACGCTGGGGACTCGCCCGCGTCTCTCTCGACGGGCTTCAGGACGGTGACGGCAACGCGCTTTCCAGAAGCTCCTGGCTGTCCGGCTCGATTGTCGAGGTTGGCGGGCTTGCTGACGTACAAGGGCGCGACCGCTTCGACGGGGAGACTCAACCAGCCGGCGAAGAGCTCGCGAAGTTGCGAAAACTTGCCGGTTTTCGGAGAGCTGGGCTCCTGCTCCGCGCGGATCGCGGCATCGAGCTGGGTGCGTGCGGTGACGGGCGTCGGGGTCTTGGGATCGCTCACCGGGCGATGGTACGCACCAGCCCCTGATGTGGCCCAATTCGTGGCAACTCGCACCCGCCGCCTCCCTCGGGGTAGCCGCGTGGGCACCGCTGAACGGGAGCGGCTACCGCACCGACGGGCCTGCGGGTCATCGTCATCACGGCGGACTTAAGGCCCATGCACGCGATGGGCTCGACGGTGCTCCCCACGCACAGATTTCGCGACGCTCGGGTAAGGTCGTTCATCGGGGACGCGGGACGGTACTGGTGCCATGCGAGGTACCTGCCCCACATGGCCCGATGGACCTTCACCCGTCCTGCTCGCACGGTTCCTACTCACGAGCTGGACGTGAAGGGGCGCCCCACCTTCAGGGAGTTCGTCCCCCGCGAGAAGTCCGGCATCTACGTGGACCGCATCGTCGTGGTCAAGGACGAGGCCGAGGGGGAACCGGGTCGCATCATCTTTCAGGCGGCACGACCGAGGCTCCAGAACGTGAGGAGCTTGAGGGCTCGCCCTGGCCGGGAAACACCGGGCGTCGGACGGACCGCTTGAATGGGGTCGCGAGCCCTTGACCCACGCAAACCGACCTCTCAACGGCAGCTCGTGTCGTGGGTAGCTCGACACGGAAAATAATCTCCAGCTCGCGAGGCGGCCTCTTGTAGATGCTCGGGAGGCTCCAGGAGTTCGTCACGGATGCTTCGATAGTTATCGACCTGTAGATGAACGCTCTCTTCATCGCCTCGGCTGCATCTGCGCTCGGAGATGCGACCAGAGTCGAGGTCTACGGGCTCGCGGACGGCAACATGTCCGTGGGCAACATCGCGGAGACGCTCGGGGTCAGTCCATCCACGGTCAGCTACCATCTGCGGCTTCTTGAAGCTGCGGGTCTCGTGGTGGGGGCTCGGCAGGGGCGGCGGAACTGCCCGAGGAGGCGGGCCGAGAGGGTGTGGAAGTTGGCTCGGGATGTTTGTCGGTTCGCGGTGTAGAAAGTGCCCGTCGATGCCTAGTACGGGCCATGCTGGTCCGAACCGAGACGTTGAAGATCCTGGCCGGGCTGACCCGGCAGCCCACGGTCTGCGCAGGTCTTGCCGCTCGGCGGCTTCTACAAGCTCACGCGGTTGACCTTCAACTTCATCGGGTCGTCGGGGGGTACTCGGCGGACATCACGGAGACACTTGGGGAAGCCATCCTCTTCGAGGTCTCAGTTCACGTCCCGTGGGACCAGCTCGCCGAGCGCGAGAGGCTCCAGCTTCTTCAGCTCTACTGCCGCCAGGTGCTCGAACATGCCGACCGCTGCAAGCGAAGGTCGGATGCAGCCGTGGCGGTGGCCCTTCGAGATGCGCGAGCTCGGTTCGGCCCGTGACCTCCGGGGGGATTTCCCCCATGGGTTTCGAGAGCGGTCCCGCGACGACCATTGCTCTCCCGATGTTCTTCCCCGCATTTCCACCGGCCTTCGTCGAGGTAGGACTTGCCGGCGTCGTCCCGGAAGTAGGCTACCCGGACGAGGGGTGCTGCTCGGGTTCGACCTCCGTCAAACCCCCGCACTTTGGGGGTCGTCGACCCTGGCCTTCGAGGGAGGTTTTCTGGACGGCGCCAAGGTGGCCGCGACCGTGGACTTGGGGATCTTGAGCGCGACGGCGATGTCTCTCAACGAGCGGCCCTCGGCCCTCATCCTCCGAGCCTTCGAGATGGTCGCCGCATCCATCCGCTGCGGACGACCCCAAGAGCCACCCTCAGCTTCGACCCGCTCTCGGGCTGCGGCGATCCTCTCCCCCAAAGCGAGCCTCTCCATCTTGGCGGCCCAGGCCATCACCGAGATGATGATCTCGGCGGCGGGGCCGGAGAGGTCGAATCCGTCCGCGACACTCACGACCTCCACGCCACCTGTCCGAAGTTCCTCCAGGGTGGTCAGGGTGTCGGCGATGCCCGTCCGCGTGAGACGGTCGAGACGGAAGAGGTAGAGACGGTGACCGCGAAGCCGACCTGCCCGAGCATTTGCACAGAGACGCCGAAGCTCCGCCCGGTCCATCGTCTTTGCGGACTTCTTCTCCGCGTACCACTCGGCGATCACGTCTCCCCTGGCCAGAGCCGTGCGCTCGATAGCCGACCTCTGGGTAGCGTAGTCCTGAGCCCTGCTGGAGACCCTGATGAACCCGAACGCGGCGGTCATGCCCTACTATTGTCGGAACGATGTCCCGATCAACGACTTGCCGGACGGCCCGGCTCGGACATCGCCGCCCTCACGAACCTGACCGCCGCGAAGAGAGGGCTCCACACGTCCTCGTCGGCCTCGGCCTCGACCATGCCGACATCGAGCCAATACTCGGCGAGGCCGTCGTTCTCGACGGCTGCCTCGATGACTCCGGCGAGGTAACCCGCGACGGCTCTGTTGGGGATGGGGTCGTCGCTCTCCATGTTCGCCCGGACGAGGCACCCGTACCAGGCTCGTGCTGCACGGCTCGCGCTCTTGGGGTCGTGGCGTAGGAGGCTCGACATCACCGAGAGCCACGCCGTCTCGGACCCCTTCTTGGTCGGCTCGTTCGACCCACGGATCACGGTCGCGGACTTGAGGGACTCCACGGACTCGACCCCGGCTTCCAGGACGGGGGGCAGCTCCAGGTCATGCTCCACCCGCCGCCCCATGAGCAGACGCACGTCTGCCTCGGCCTGTTCGAGTCGGTCGCCTCGGAGCAGCTCACGGACGAAGCCGGGGACGACGGTGACGTGGCTCTCGTCCATGTTGAGCTTGCCCGTGATGTACTACGCGACGCTCTTCGTCTTCGAGTCGATGTAGACGCGGAACCCCGGCACCGTCTGCAACGCGGTCGCGAGCTGCTGCGTGCCCGAGACCCGTAGGACTACCCGGAGCCCCCGCTCCGTCACGAGCCTCGTTGGCGTCCCCGGCTGCAAGGACTTCACGTAGGCGATGATGAGCGGGTGCAACCCGAGGAGCTTCATGAGCTGCGTCACCCTGGCTCTCGTCAACCGGAAGCGCCGCGCAAGTTCAGCCCGGTTCTTGACCTTCCCGGTCTTCAGGAGCCCCTGGAACTGCTCGGCCAAAGCAAGGTCGGTCACGACCTTCGGCAGGCGTAACTCCCCGCCCTGGCTTCGCTTCCGACGCTCGGGGAGGAGGACGAAGACCCTCGCCATGTCGTTCTCACATGCGGCAGCATTGGGGAGCTGGAAACACCCTGCGAGGTCGCGAGGTTAGCTCGCGCGGCCACCGCGCCACGGACACCCGAGGGTGTCGAAAAGACACGGCCCATGTCTTTTGCGGTCGGCTTCCGGGTTTCGGCGAGCGCCACAGATGGCAGTCGTGGCACCGCCGCGGCGGGGATCTGCCGCATCGCGGCGGTGTTCATGACGTAGCGCGCGTGGACCCGCGGGTCCGAGTGTGACGAGAGGTGCATCGCGTGCTGAACGTTCACCCCCGCTTCGGCGAGCGCGGACGCAAACGCTCGTCGGAACGAGTGGAAGTCGACGGGGAGCGTCGTCGCCGTCGCGAAGTAGAGCGGGTCACGCGGGTTCGGTGCTGGCTTGGTCCCATTGGCGGTCTTGCCGCGGTCCGTGCGCGTGCCCTTGCTCGTCGCCGGTACCATGATCGGCGTCATGCGGTAGACGCCAGCGTGGAAGAGATCGCGACGCAGGCGCTTCGCATAGCTGTTCGAGGCGCTCTTTACCTGCCCTGCCCTGTCGCCGATGCATACGGGAAACACGGGCCCGCTCTCCGGCTTCCCCGCCCGCTCCCACCACGCACGCACGAACGGCGCGAGCACGTCCGGGATGGCCAGCGCTTGCGGCATCTTCGTCTTCGCGCGAGGGATGAAGCACTCCGCGAAGTGGACGCGGTCGATCATCGTCCAGTCCCAGGTGTGAAGGTCACCCGTCCGCATGCCTCCCTCGCACCTCGCCACGAGCGACAGCATGCGAATCTCTAGCCCCACGTCGGAGCACGCCACGAAGCGCAAGAACTCGTCGTCCGTCAGGATGCACCGCTCCTTCCGCACCTCGCGAAGCTTCGGCGTCCGGACGGGCGTCGCCGGGTTGTGCTCCACAAGCTCCACCTCGACGGCCGCCCGGAAGAGCCGATGCAGGACGCCGCGGATCTCCGCCACGGTCGCGCGACGCAGCCCCTTCGCCGCAGCTTCATCCAGGATGCTCCGCACGTGCGACGGACGGACGTCGCAGAGCGGCAGGCGGCCGATCGCATCGAAGGCGTACATCTCGAGCGTCCGCCGTTCCTTCTGCACCATCCCGACACCTTGCGCGCTCCGTGTGGCGAGCCAACCGTCCGCGTAGTCTCTCACCCGCTCGGGAGCTCCCACGACGCTCGCCACGTCGGTCACGTCTTCGCCGCGCTCGATCGCCGCGACCAGCTTGGCCAGCTTCCGACGAGCGAGGGCCTTGTCCGTCGTGCCGAGCGAGTAGAGGGGCTTGGTTGTCGTGCCGTCTGGGTTGTCCTTCGTGACGCGGCCTCGCCACAGGCCGTCAGCGAGCGGCGGAACGAGCGTGCCTGTCCTAGCGCGGGGCATGTCCTCGGCTCCCTTCGTCGTGGGGTGTCGTACGGCCCGTGTACGTACACAACAAAACCCGGGACGCCGCAGGCCCCGCTGTGGTCACCAGGATCTTGCATGGCGCGACACCCCCACCCCCCGCCGTAGGGGTGGGTCGACGAACGCTCGGGGCCATCATCGCTTCGCCTTCCCCAGCTCCGCCTCCAGGGCGTCGAGGCCGCGGTCCAGAACGGCGCGAATGACGACGGAGGCGGGGAGCGTGGCGAACGCGCGGGCGCCCATGGCCTCGCCAAGCGCGGCGAGACGATCGCGAAGCTCCGCGGGAATGCGGACGACGGCGGGCCATTCTTCGGCGGGGGCGGATTGCTTCTTCGGGGGCATAGTGTCGAGCATGTCTCGTTACCTCTCATTCGTCCAGTGACGTTGTCCTATTGTTGCCATTCGTGATTTCGTGACTCTCGTTTCTTATATACCTCTTGTAACGCTACGGACGAAGTGTTACAGATAGAGGCATGAGCAAGCGCACTCGCACCGGTAACCCGCTCATCGCTGTCGCCTACATCCGCGTCTCGAAGGACGAGCAGAAGCTTGGGCCCGAAGCGCAGCGCGCGAGCGTCGAGGCGTGGGCTGCGCGCGAGGGCGTGACCGTCGCCGCATGGCACATCGACGCGGGCGTGTGCTCCGTGACCCCGATTGACGAGCGTCCCGCCCTTGGCGCCGCGCTGGCAAGCCTTCGTGAGCACGGTGCGGGGGCGCTCGTCGTCGCGAAGCGCGACCGCATCGCCCGTGACGTCATGCTGACCGCCATGATTGAGCGCGCGGCCGGAAGCGTCGGCGCCGCAGTGGTGAGCGCGGCTGGCGAAGGGAACGGCGCGACGCCGGCCGATCAGTTCATGCGGACCGTCATCGACGGCGCGGCCCAGTACGAGCGCGCCCTCATCCGCGCTCGGACGAAGGGGGCGCTCGCCGTCATTCGCGCCCGCGGCCACAAGACGGGCGGCGGTGTCCCCTTCGGCTACTCGCTCGCCGACGACGGCCGGACGCTCGTCGCCGTTGTGACGGAGCAGGTGACGATCGCCCGCGCGCGGGAGCTCTCGGCCGACGGTCGTTCGCTGCGTGCGGTTGCGGCGGCTCTCGCCACGGAGGGCCACGTCAGCCGCAAGGGTGGCCCGTTCGCGGCTCCCCAGGTCTCGCGGATGCTGGCGACGGCGCAGGGTGTCGCGGCGTGACGACGTGCGGCTACGTCCTTCCCTCGCTCGCGCACGTCCGACCGCGAGGGAGCCCGGCGAGATCGACGGGGCGGCGCCCAGAGACCGCCACCGCGTAACGAAAACTTCGATCGGACACCGCGATTTCCTCCGTTTTCCGGTGTATCGGTCCTCACAGCGTGAAGCAGCGGCGTAACGGTCACATGCGTTACAGACGGCGACATCCGCACGGTGCGACACCTGCTCTCCGCCACCTCTCCTGGCGAGATGACGAGATGCCGGCGAGATGCCTGCCCGACATGAATCAGCTGACTTCCCCAGCTGCCGAGATAGCCGAGAACTTATTTGAAGAAGACGTACTGAGAGCACAAGAAGATCGCTCCCGCGATGGTGGCGGCGGGGACTCCGCGTCGGCCCCGTCGCCGGCCTCGGATTGTCCTCGGAATTCTCGGCACCCCTTGATTTGCGCTCGATCATATCGGCGCGCATCTCGCCGCAGACGTCGGCCGCGACGCTGGCGACTCTGTACGCCTTCATTTCCCGACCCCGCGCAAGCGCCCAACGACTGCGGTCGACTCGGACCTCGCGCGCTCCCCCGGCGACGGGGACGCGTTCGCAAGCGTCGGCGGAACGAGCCACCCGTACGTGCGTCGTCCGTCGATCGGCGCGTGGCCTTGGGTGCACTTCAAGCGTTTGAGAACGTTGATCACCCGGCGCATCTCCCTCCGACTTGCCTTCGCCATCGCATCAGTCATCCCGCGCGCCACCCCCGCGCTGTAGACGTCTTCCCAGCGCACGAAGCTCTTGCCGGTGACGTAGTCGACGATCAACTCGTGCCACGCGTCTCGCGACTCGAACGGCTCGCGGGACGCGTCGAGATCCCCTCGCGCATCGTTGAACCAGTGCGGGATCGTCATGTCGTTGGCGCACTCGAGCGCGGCGGCCCACACGCTGTCTCGAACGCTGCGGACGTAGGCGAGATCGATCTCCCTCGACACCGAGACGACCCAGTAGCGTCGGCCTCCCGTCGCATCCGTCAAGAAGTCGTCGTCGTTCGTCGTCCCGATGAAGACGCACTGCCGCTTTCGTCGGACGTCTCTCTGGCCGTAAGGAGGGTGATAGCAGTCCTCCTCCCGCGACAAGAAGACCTTCGACGTCGTGTTCTCCGCGCGGAGGACCCGATCGAGCTCTCCGACCTCGACGGCCCAGAACCCCACAAGACCATGCGAAGCGGCTGCGTCATTCTTCAGGTCGGGTAGCTGGTCCTTGAAGAACTGCGCCCCGAAGTGCTCCTGAATCCACTTGCTCTTGAAGTAACCTTGCGGCCCTTTGAGGATGAGAAGTGTGTCGACCTTCGTGCCGGGCCGGAGGATGCGCCGAACAGCCGCGATCATCGTCTTCTTGACCATCTCACCAACGATGGGGTCAGCGTTGCCGAACACATCCTTTGCGTACGTCGCAAGTGCAGCGCGGCCGGCGTCGGTGGCGGGCGGAAGACTCGCAAGGTACTCCCGCACGGGATGATAGCTGCGCCGCTTGGCCACGAGCTCGATGGCGTGGCGGACAACTTCGGACCGCACCGTCATGTTTTGAGCACCGAACCAGTGCGTTACGCGCTCGACGTCCGCGTCTGAGAGCCCTTCTGCCCCCTCGGCGTCGAGTTGCACTGGGGGATCCACCGCGTGGATGACGTCGCGGAACTCGTCGTGCTGCAGAACGCCACTCCAATCCTTATGAGCGTACAAGTCTGCAGCGACGTCGACCGCGCGCACCTTCTTTGCTTCGCCAGCGGGGGCGCGGTCCCCGGGCGTAAATGAGTAGCGATGCCCTTTCGTGCGCGACGTCTTCCGGGCTGCGTGTGGGTCCTCCACAACAACCGGTCCCGTGCTGCTCATCGTCGCTGCGAGGTCTTCGCCCTGGTGCACAGCGAGGCGCGCCGCAAGCCGCTCGTTCACGGCGTCGCTGGCCGCCTGCTTCTGCGCGATCGTCCCCCGGGCGGCGCACTTGACCTTGTGCATGATGTCCTCCGGCGACCAGGGCGGATCGCAACGGTGGTTGTAGTCCGCACGGAGCAACTCCGCGGAGACGTCCTCGGGTAGCTTGAGCGAGCACGTGAGGTAGATCGCGACCTTGAGTAACGTTCCAGAGCCGTTGCGCCCCTGGATCGCGCGTGGCGCGGTTTCGAGGTAGGTGCGGGCTCGCTCCTTCGCGCTATCAAGCTCGGTGCCCGACACAGGCTTGATCAGGCTGACCGCATCAGCGACCGGCGACGGACTCGGGAGGACTGTCAGCAATTCGAGTAGCCACGCCGGAGCGTCGGCGATGCGGTAGTCCCCCGGCGCATGCAGCCACTCGTACTGACGCGCCGTGTCGGGGTGCACGCTCCCGGCGGCCACGATATGCCGACCATCGCCCAGGACGTCGATTCCGCGATAGTGCCTCCCGAGCTTGCTGCGGAGCCGTGTGCCCGGGGGCTTCCCGTACAGGAAGTGCCGTCCGTCGGGATGGCCTCCCGTCCTCGCGGTCACGGTCTGTGGAAGCGCGCCGTACTTGGCCGTTAGCTTTGCGAGCGATCCGACGCCGCCGTTGCGTGGGTCGACGTCGAGCGCGAAGACGCCGCCGGACACGTCGCCGCACGCCAGCGCGATGTTGGCTTCGGGGTGGCCCTCAAACATGGCGGCGATCGTCGCGGGGTCGCACGTGGCGTCCGTGACGCCGTTTGACCCGGCGAGCGGGACTTTGTCCCTCGGGGCGAGCGGGAAGACAGCGAAACCCGATGCGGCGAGCGCGAGCGCTCGATCGCACACCGAGCCGGCGGCGGATACTGCGCGCATCTCCGCGCTCATCGGCGCACCTCCTGACGGCGGAACGTTGCCGTCCATGAGCCGTGGTTATCCGCGATCCACACGCGGCGTTCCCCGCGCCGCGGCTCACGATCGAGCATCTCCGGGATCGGCACCCCCTTCCTGGCGAGCGCCCTCGTGAGCGTGCTCCGCAACACGATGTCGACAGACCCTTGAGGCTCGGAGACGAGACCGACGATGTCATCCGTTCCGAGGTATGACTCGGCGTGCGGCCACCAGGTCATTAGCTTTCTCGGATGCGTGGGGAAGAAAGGGTCGGCGCTTCCATCAACGGGGTTCGGGAACCCGACCGCCGCCGGCTTCATCGCGACCCCCTTGAGAGCAACCGGACGCCGCTTGCCTTGTCGCCCTTCGTAGGCGAGCGACGCGCACGCTCGAACGATCGGCGCGGTCGGCGCCCCGACGGCGGCGGAACCCGAGGGGATCGCGGCGGAAGGAGCCTCGATCGGGGGAGCCCGCACGCCGAGAGAGGCGCATGTCGCAAGTTGCGACGCGATCCACACGGCGATCGCGTCGATCGGTGAGGGTTGAGCGGCAATCGGCACGCCGAGCTCCCACAATCGAGGCACGAAGAGCGGCGATCGTCGAAGCGATCGCGGCGCAGTTCGGAATTTGTGGGGCGCTCGCCTCTTCCTTCGAGGCGCTCGTCATGCCGAGCGAGGCGAAGCGCGTTCGTCGCGCAAAACTCGCGGTGACTTGCGCGTCGCGAGGCGACGGGAGCGGCTCGATCGGGGGCGAGAGCCGCGCTCCACGGGTCCCGAGAGAGGCTCTCGGCCGAGCCCGAGCCGCGCTCGGTCACGCTTCGAGCAGCTCGGGAAGGCGTCGGAGCGCGTCGAGAGGCTCTTGCCACGCCGAGAGGTGCTCTCGGGACTGCGCGGTTCCAGTCAGTCGATGCCCCGACCGAGGAGTGACGTGCGGACGAGAGCCGGCGCGGCAGCGGTGACCGTCCGAGTCAATCTGGCCGGATGATCGACGACCCCAGCGCGAACGACTCGGGCGTCTCGTAGATTGTGTGCGCACGCGGATGACGCTCGGAGTGCCGCGCGCACCACATCTTCTCGCTTCTCGTCTGCGTTTGGAGGGCGACGCAGTCGACGCACGGCGGCTCGATCTCGGGCTCGAGGTCCGTCTGGTAGTTCTTCTCTCGCACGACGAGGACGGGACACGACGCCCTGCGCACGACATGCTCCGCCACCGAGCCGATCACGAACCGCTCGATCCCGGTCCTCCCGTGGGTGCCCACGATCAGCAGGTCGGCCTTGAGGCTTGCCGCGAGCTGCAAGATCTCGTGCGTTGGCGCGCCAATCAGCAAGTGGCCGATGGCGGTGCGCGGGTAGGCGTTGGCCACGATGTCTCCGGCGGCGACCAGCCGGCCGCGCGCTTCGTCGAGCAGCGCGCGCGCGACGATCGCTTCTCGACCGGGGGGCAGGCTGATGGCGTGGGCGAGGTGTAGTTCGCCGCCCTGGATGCCGCTCGCGAAGCGCGCAGCGACGGTCACGACGTTGGCGTAGTCATCGTCGTCCATCGCCGCGAGGACGACGAATCGTTCGGTCGGAGTAGCGCTCATGGTGAGCCCCATCTTGCGAAGATGATGCCATGACACTCTTCGGAAGCGCCGTACGAGCAAAGAGCCAACGACGCGCACGCGTTGCGACCAGACGCGCCGCCTGCGCGGTGCAGTTCTTGCGTCTCCGCGGTCCTACGCCGTCATCGCGCCACTCAATGGGCAGCTCGTCCTGTTCGGAGGGTCCAGCGCTCCGTGAGCGGCGATACGACACCCGCCCGAGCGCTCGGCAGGGGCGTGAGGCTTCAGTGGACCACCGACGATCAACCACCGACGATCACGCCGCGGACACTTGCCCCAACCGGCGAGCCCATCGCGACAGCTCCGCTGGTGCGGACGGGCCATTCGCGATCTGCTCGACGAGCACGGCCTCGTCACCGAGCGCGATGATGAGCCCAGGGGCACCGAGCGATGGCTGGACCTTCCCCCCGCTCTCCAGCAGCGCACCATTGAAGAGGCTCGTCAGGAGAGCGCCGATGATCTGCCCCTCGACGCCCGCCTGGTCGGCGATCGGCAGCCGCGCAACATTGGGCTCGACGTGGACCGCGACGCGCGAGGAATCGCCTTGCTCCAGCGCCTTCACGACGAGCTCGAACATCGCAGTGACGGTGGTCGCTACCGGGAACATCACGTGGAGCGCCGCCGCCGCTTTCCGCGCACGCTCGATCACTTCGGGGGTGTAGACGTCGGCCGCGATGCTCTGCCACGGGAGCCGCTTCAGGACCTGCTTCGGCTGGAACATGGACATCGTCGCGTCGGACAGCCACTCGTCGACCGGGCTCGGGTCCGCGAAGAGGGCCAGCGCAGGGCGCAAGTCATCCGTGTCCGGGCCCTCGTCCGCACGCTCGAGGAACGCGACTCGGTCGGCGAGCGACGGGTGGGTGTCGCTTCGGTCGGTCTTCCGCTCGCGGACGCTGCGGTTCAGCCGCACTGCTGCGGGGTGCGCGTCGAACGTCTTGCGAAACTCGGTATATCCCGCGAGAAGATCCGCCGGCATCGCGCCCGCGCGGACGGCGAAGGCGACGTCGCTCTTCAGGTAGAGGTCATAGGTCGCGTCGAGGACGCTGACTCGCTCGAGCAACCGGATCACCGCCGGCCGGCCCGCGAGCCTCGCGGCGAGCGCGTCGGCGGCGACCTCCTGCCGCCGCCCGGACACATTCATGATGAGGAAGTAGATCGTCGCGTACGAGCCCACGAGCGCCGTACCGATCCCTTGCGCGGCGGTGAAGCCGAGCTCGATCGCGGAGTGGCTCGTCCCCTCGCGGAAGGGCGCTCGCTGAGCCGCGTGGAACACCGAGCGGAAGAGCGCGCTCGTGTACGAAAGGATACCGGTGAGCCGCGTGTCGCCGCCGGCGAAGTGGCCGAGCTCGTGCGCGAGACCTGCGCGCAGCTCCTGCACCGTCACCGATCCGAGCAGCGGAGCACCGACGATGAGCACGCGGCGGCTGCCGCGTCCGAAGAACCCGCCAGTCTCCGTGACGGCGAGCTCGGGAAGTGGCGCGAGGTACACGTCCACGGGAGGGGCCGTCTTCGCCCCCTCCGCGAGCTCGTTCAGCAGCGCAAACAGCTCGGGCGCCTCGTCGACGACGAGCCGTCGGCCCGGCGGCTTGAACGGTGGCGGACGCACATCGATGACCCCCGCGAACAGGACGAGCGCCGGGATCCAGCAGCCGCCAAACAGGAACAGCAGCTGGGTGCCGATGCGGGCGTGGCCGTAGGTCACGACGACGGGCGGGATCGCGAGCAGCACGAGCGATACGAAGAGCGTGACGACGTAGAATCCGAGGAGCAGCGACATCGAGAGGAGCGCGCGCAGGACGAGGCTCGGTGGGGACGCGTGGGGGGTCACGAGAGGTCGGGCCATGGGTCGGGAGGCTAGCGTGGCGGAGGCCCTCCAGAAACCCGCCGCCTCTTCGTCGTTCGATCGCGTGAGCGGCACGGAAGGCTTCGCGCCGTACGAGAACGTCGTCGAGGTGGGCGGAAAGAAGGAGCTCGCCCTGACGATCACGCTGGCGCCCCTCTCGACGACGGGGGAACTCGTCGTGAGGTCGGAGCCGGGGAGCACCGTCACGGTGGACGAGCGCCTGGTCGGGAGCGGCGAGTGGAGGGGGAACGTCGTCGCCGGGGCCCACACCGTGAAGGTGACCGCGGCCGGCAAGCACCCGCAAGTCCGCGGGGCGACCTCGGAACCGAGGTCAGGGCGTTGCGTGCCGCGCTCGTTGTGCAGTCGTGCAGCGCGAGCGTACGATGCCCAAGTGAGGGTCGCGGTCTGCCTTCTTCCGCTGCTGGCGGCGTTCGGTGCCGGCTGCTCTCGACCCGACCCAGGGTTATCGGCCGCCCTTCCTGCCGATCCCGGCATCCTCCACGGCGGCCCGACTGTGAGCTGGACGGCGCACGGATTGACGTGGCAAGTACCGTCGGGATGGACCTGTGTGGCGGAACGGGCCGATTTCCTCTGCACCGCGGGCTCCGAGCCGCATGTGACTGCCCGCGTCAGGGTCGAGTCGCTCCAGGGGACCATCGAGGCGGCGTTGCACGCGGATCGGTTCGGCGGTGACGACAGGACCGAGCGCCATACGCTCACCGTGGACGGCATGCAGGGAACACTGGTCGTCGACCACATCTCCGACAAGGCCGAAGGGTTCCACTGCGTCTCGTGGACGGGCTACCGCCCCAGGCCCATCGAGCGCGCCGAGTTCTCGGCGTGCACACTCGGCGCCCTTCAGCGCGATGCACGCCGACCGGTCTTCGAGGCGATGATCGGGTCCCTCCGCAACCGGCCGTGAGTCCGCGAGACCGGACGTCGACGGGCTCGATCGAAAGTGCATCAGCGAGCATTCGGCGATGCGACCGTGTTCGCGTGGCCTATCGGGACCGCACCGCCCGCGCCCTTCCTAAGCCGCGGCGAGCGACCGTCGTCTTCCGGTCGCGTCGCCGTCTGATTGCAGCGGGAATGCCAAGTACAGCGAAGACGGGGAGATCCGAGAACGTGCTCGGCGCCACACTGCAACCGCCGCTCGACCCCGGCGACGTGTCGCCCGTGCCCCCATCGACGTCTGTCGCGTCTGTCGTCGCAGGGGTACGGCTTGCATCGCTCTCGCCCCCTCCGTTCGTGGGCAGTCCGGCATCAATGACGATCCCGCCGCCGTCGTCACCCGTGTTCCCGCCTTCGGTCGTCCCGCTGGCGTCGAACGCTCGAAGCGCATCGGCCGACGAGTCGATGAACACGGCGCCATCCGCCGGAGGCGCTGCGTCGTCGATGACGACGATGCCGCCATCCTTGACCGTTCCGGCGTCGTCGGCGACGACCTTGATGTCGACGCGCAGCAGACCGTCCGGCGGTCCCGCGCCCTCGGGCCCATCGGCGAACCACCCGACCCCCTCCTCCACGAGACCAAGCTTCAGAGTGTACGCGCCGACCGCAGGCGCATTGAGCGGCAACTCGAAGACTCCGGTGTCGCCGGGCTGTACGTCCCCGGTCACTGACGACACGCGCGTCTGCGACAGCCATGTCGAAGTGGCAAATGGCGACGCGGTGTCACGGGGGATGGGCGCCAGCTTGGTGGTGCCGACGACCCACGCCTTGGTGCCGGTGTTCTTGATCGTCATCGACCCACTCGACACTTCACCCGCATGCATCGTGTAGACGGTCGGCGCGCCTGGGTAGGTCTGCGAAATGTACTTTCCCTGATAAGCGGCCGCGCCCAGCGTGATCTTCACCTCGAGGCTATTGTCCGGCGGTCCGCCCTGGCCCGTCGCCGAGAACCATGTGACGCCGTCCTGCACCATGCCGAAGTACTGATCGACTGTGCCGAGCTTGTCCTCGGGTGCCAGGAGGTTGAACGCGAACTTGTAGGTGTCGCCCGGTGCGACGGAGCCGGAGACCTGTGCGGGGCGGTCCGTCGCCACCCACCCCGGGGCGGCGAACACGCTCGCGCTGTTTTCCGGCTCGGTCGTAGCGAGGCGTGTGTTGCTGTTCCAGGTCTTCGTCCCGACGTTCTTCATCTCGATCCACGCCGCCACGCTCTGGTTCTGCGTCATCGCGAGCGCCGTCGTCGCGAGCGGAAACGACTGCGCGACCCATTCTGCGGCGTATTCGGGCGTGGTCGCGGCACCGAACGCGGCGAGGACGTTCTGTGCGTATGTGATGCGTTTCGTCGAGTCGCACTCGCCACATCCCTCGAAGTCCGTTTCGAACGTGGTGGTCGCGTCGGTGACATTCGTCTTCGTCCGGAGTGCGGCGAGCCCGTACGTCGAGAACGTCGTCAGCTCGTACCAGACGAAGTCGAGCTGGAGGTCGAGGGTCTCGACGTTTTGACCATGTGCGCCGGCATACCAAGCGGCGTTGTCGCTTGCGTCCGTGTCCCAGCGACCACCGACGGACCACTGCGCAATCCCGCGGCCGGGACCTCCGCTCTGCACTGCCCCCGGATCGTCACCGGACTCCTGATCGAGGTTTCCGACGATGCCAGCCGCTTGAACGGGCGTGAGCCCTTTGCCGATGAAGTAGTCGTAAGACGTCTCGTCGTTGGGAAATGTGATGGCCGCGCTCGAGGTCCCGATGGTCTCACCGGGGCTCCCGCCGCACGCGGTGAGAGCGACAGCGGACACTGCGCATTGAAACGACAAAGCGAACCGGGACACGCGAGCTTGCATGACAGTCTCTCGAAAGTAAGGGGTGGAATGTCTGAGTGTCGCGCGCCGCCAGCGGCGTCGCCGTCGGGTCCTGCGCACGAACGCCAGCGCGAGCCCGAGGAGCGCCCCCGATCCGTCGGGGCACGACCTCGAGCTAAGCCCTCGAGACTCTCAGCATCCAGCGCACTGGTGCAACGGACGTGCCGCTCGGTGCTGTCCGCGCGACCCGACCGGCGAGGCGCACGTTCGCGGTCACACACTCCACGTCGCCGTGCGACGCCGTGCGGTCGAAGATCGTCGATGGGTTCGCGTCCAACTCGGTGTCGCAGAGCGGCCCTGGGTCACCTCGGGACGAGGCCACCCGGCCGACGACGACGCCGGTTCTCTTGGAGCCGTAGTCGGTGCGTAACTCTTCTCGCGTCGCGGCGGCTCGCGAGGAGGCCGCGACGCCTCGCGCGCAGCCCGCGACGGCTCGCTCCGTCCGCACGCCTGCGAGGACACTCCGGCCCATAGCGAGCCCCTCTCAAGCGCGCGGTCGTCGCCGGGGCGAGCTCGCACCGCATGACGAGCAAGCCTCGCTCCCGCGTCGGGCACGCCCTGTGCAAACGCCAACCGTCTTCGCCGCGCTTCGCGCTGCGGCGGGGCGACTTGGCTCGGAGTTCCGGAGGAGTTCATCGAATGCGAAACTGGGTGATCGTCGTCGGACTGCACACCGCGCTCGCTGCATGTGCGGTCGACACCTCGCTCGACAACGCCTCCGTGGGGTCCTCCGCGGAGGCGATCGCCGGCGGCTCACTCTACGGCGAGATCACCGGCGTCGGCGGAACGTGCCTCGATGCACGGGATGGCAAGGTCGGGGTGTCGAGCTGCAGTTCGAGCAGCTCGCAGCGATGGCGGTACGACGCCAACGGTACGATCACGAACGTGAACGGCTCCTGCCTGCACGTAGAGTCCGGAGCGACGCCCGGCACACCCGTTCAACTCGTCAAGTGCAACGGCGCAGTCGGACAGCAGTGGGTCGTCGCTCCCGGTGCGGGGACGGTTACGAACCCGCACTCCGGCATGTGCCTCGACGACAAGCAGGCTCGTACGGTCGACGGCAACCCGGTACAAGTCTGGACGTGTCTTGGCAACAAGCAGCAGCAGTGGAAAGTGAGCACGGGAGCGGTCACCGTCATCGATGGCACTGGCTGCACGAAGGCGATCGGCCCGTTCACGGTCCACCGCACGAACGTCATCGACGGTAACGGACGCGTGTTCATATCCTACGGCGCGACGCTATCGACACCGCAATACTACCCCGAGGCTTACCTGGAGAACGGCACGGGCGAAACCACGCTGACCGAGACCGAAGCCCAGATCAAAGCGATCGCAGAAGGATGGTGCGGCAACACAGTGCGGCTCCAAATTGAACAAGACAAGCTCGTCGGGGTAGACGGCACGACGCTCGACATGGCCTACCTGGACTTCGTCAAGGCAATCATTTCGTACGCGGAGCAGCAAGGGCTGGCTGTCGTCATCAATGACCAGACGGAGCCCGGGGGCAGCACGGACACTACCTTGAACGAGCCGCTGCCGACGAAAGCGACCGAAGCGTTCTGGCACCAGATGAATGCGCTCTACGCCAAGGACCCGCTCGCGATCTACGACCTGTTCAATGAGCCGCGCGCCGCAGTAGGCGGCAATGAAATCGCGACTTGGGACCTCTGGCACGACGGCGGCCCGTTCTCGTACAGCTACGACGGGCGCACGCGCTCGGATACGTTCATCGGCATGCAAGCGCTGGCGGACTTCGTTCGCCGCGACGGCGCGACAAACCTGTTCTGGATCGAGACCAGCGGCAGCCGCGCCATCGATGAGCTCAGCTTGCATCCTGACAGATATCTCATCAAGGGCGACGAGCCGCTCGCGTACGAATACCATCACACGACGACCGACGGCGTGCCGCGCACCGAGGCAAACTGGGACGCCCAGTTCGGAAACGTCATCAAGAACAACTTGGCTCCGGTTGTGGACGGCGAGTGGACGAACTACTCGACCTTCACCGGGTGGCGCGGGTCGCATGGAGATAGCGGGGAGTGCTGGGCCGATGCGCCGAAAGCCGTTCCACGGTACCTGGACTACCTGCAGAATCTCGGCATTGGACTGACGGTCTGGACGCTGGCAAAGGGGCTGATGGTATCGCCGAGCGCACCGAGCGGCGACTACGTGACGCCGACGACGTTCGAGTCCGACTGGTCATGCAACGAAGGGCTCGGCCAGGGTGCAGGCAAGTCGGTGCAGAGCTGGTTCAAGCAACAGAACGGCCATTCCGATGACACGACCCACCCCTGACGCGTCCCCATGATCGTCGGTCTGCCCCGCGTGAGCGGCCGGCAAGCACGCGAGACCATTTCAGTCGCTTTCCATTGACCATGAACGCGCTCTACCTCACGGCTGAAGGGAATGGCGCGCGGAGGACTCCTAGAGAGCTCGTACTCGCATGTCGACCCTTCACTTGCTCAGCAAGCGGTGTTTTGAGCCGTATCGTGCGTGATCGTGCGTTCCACTTCGCGTGCGGCGTTGTCTCCGTTGCGTTGTGCGGGTGTAGCTCGCTCGAAGGGCTCACGGACGGCGCTGGCGACGCCGCTCGACCGGACGCAACCGACGCGCGAACCGACCTCGATGTGCGAGCTGGGCAGGGTGAGCCCGACCACGCTGACGAACACGCGGGCACTGACGACGCGCAGTCATGCACCGAGTCGGGTTCGGGAGTCGTCGCCACGCTTGGCTGCCCGTGCGCGTCGGCGGGCACGGTCGCGTGCAACGGCAACGCGCAGAAGGTAACGCTCATCTGCAGCGGCGGCGCGTGGGCGGTCAATCAGACGTGCCCATTCGACGAGCTCTGCGACACCCAAGTTGGCATCAACCACGGGACGTGCGGGACGATCGACCCTAACTGCGTTGGGGCCAGCCCGGGCCAGTACGTGTGCGGCGACGCGACGAGCGTCGTTGCCTGTGGACCGGACCTGTTGACCGATTCGCCCGTGACCGCGTGCATGCTTCCGAACCCGACCTGTACGGCGGGTACATGCAACCACTGCGACGCCGGTGAGGCGTTCTGCAACGGCGACTGCGTGAACGAAGCGACCGACAACCTCAACTGCGGCGGCTGCGGGCTCGTGTGCAGCGCGACGTGCGCGGCGGGCGAGTGCCTCGTCACGCTCGCCTGCGGACAGGGCGAGCCCAACGGAATTGCCGTCGACGCGACGAGCCTCTACTGGACCGACCAAACGGGCGGCACGGTGATGAAGGTCGCGACGGACGGGGGCGCGCCAACCACGCTGGCTTTCGGCCGCCCTAGCCCGGGCGGCATCGCCATCGATGCTGTGAATGTCTACTGGACGGAGTTCGTCGCCACCGGCCACGTAATGGAGGTTCCGCTCGGCGGCGGCGCGTCATTGACGCTGGCCTCGGCGCAGAATGCTCCGAGCGCTATCGCTGCAAACGACGGCGTCGTCGCGTGGACCGACTTCGGTGGCGGCGACGTGGAAAAGGTGCTCCTCAGCACCGGAGTCGTCGCCACTTTGTCGTCGGGGCAGGGTAGACCAGGCGGTATCGCCGCCGTGGGGGCGAACGTCTACTTCTGCGACCTCAGCGGGGGGACGGTGATGAAGGTGGGCGTGGGAGGTGGCGCCGCGTCCACCCTTGCCTCAGGACTCACGAGCCCGAACGGGCTTACCGCTGACGACGCGGGCGTCTACTGGTCGGAGAGCTCCGGGTTCATCCTGAAGGTCTCGCTCATGGGGGGCGCGGTCACGACGCTCGCGTCGGCGCAGGGCTCGCCGTTCGCCGTCGCCGTCGACGCCACCAGCGTCTACTGGACCAACCCGAGCGGGGGGACGGTCATGCGCGCGTTCCTGACGGGCGGTCCTCCGACCACGCTCGCGTCGGCGCAGAATTCGCCGTCCCGCATCGTCGTGGACGCGACAAGCGTCTACTGGAACAACCAAGGTGGTGGGACGGTGATGAAGCTAACGCCGAAATAGAGTCGCTCCGCGAGCCGTGTGATCGCAGCGACGGCCGTGCGTATTCGTCAACCTTCCGCAGCCCTGACCGAGGATGCGTCGACAGTGACCTCAGACAAGTCACCTCTGAGAGTGCCCACACGCATGGACCGTGCCGCTTGCCGCGGAGGTCGCGCGCTAGGTGACAAGTGCCAGACGGGCACGGTCGTCGCGCTGAAGACCGAGGTGTCACCGAGCATCCCGCCAAACCGCCTCAAGTCGGCAGGTGCGCCTCGCCGCCCGCCGTGAGACGGCGCCCCGACCAGTTGTCCGAGCACACCCTTCCGTCGGCGACGCTCGGTCGATGAGACGATGGGGACGGCGAGAGGGAGGCAAGAGCGCACCCGGCGCGCATCCTGCATTGCCGCGCGTCGAGCGCGCTTGCGACGAACACGTGTCGCGTTCGAGGGAATTCCGAAGATGCGTCGACATCGTGAAGCAACGCTTGCTGGACTGCTGCTCCTGGTCGTGGTCGGGTGCGAAGGGCCGGATGGTCCGGCGGGTGCTCAAGGCGAGACCGGCTCCGCCGGCAAGCAAGGTCCGACCGGCGCGAGCGGCTCTCGAGGCCCCGCAGGATCCGCAGGAGACGCTGGGGCGTCGCTGCTCCCCGATGCGGGGATCGCCATTCAGGCGTCGTGCCTTTCGCCTTGCCACGGCTTCAACGGCGTCGTCGCGCAGTTCCAGACGAGCGTTCACTACTTCGAGTACCTGACGAACGCGGCGTCGGCGACTCCGGAGACCGAGTGGACGACGCCTGGCGTGGCCTGCGGCAACTGTCACGCGATCGACGGACTCGCCCAGCGCGCCGCAGGTACGGTCGGAACGGTCGGCGGTGGGGTCGTGGCCAACGTCAAGAGCGGCGAGCTCGAGTACCTCGCCGGTGGCGTCGAGGACGATGCCCTGTACACGGGAAGCGCGACGGTCGCGGAGGTCTATTGCACCACGTGCCATGCCGTCACCGACGCCAACGACCCACACCGCACCGGCATCCCGTGGACGCCGGGCTCGTTCCCGTTTGTCGTCCCGGTCGAACCCGATGCGGGCGCGTTCCTCGAGAAGAGCCCGACGACGGCGGCCATTACCGGGAGCTCGGCGGGTGGTCTCGGCACGGCAAACACCTGCGTGTGGTGCCACAAGTCGAGAAAAGACGTGACTCGGTACATCGCTTCGACCGGGAACGTGCTCTCACAGTACTGGGGCCCGCACGAAGGCCCGCAAGCCGACATCTTCTCAGCGAAGGGCGGGTATCAGTATCCCGGGCAGACGTACGGGACCTCGACCCACCAGCTCGAGCTCACGTGCGTCAGCTGCCACATGGCGCCCGTCACGGAGAACGCGAACGTCGGGGACCACTCGTTCGAGCCCAATCTCAGCGTGTGTCTGGGTTGTCACGCCGGAGCGACGAGCTTCGACATCAACGGCGGCCAGACCCTGGACCAGACCGAGATGTTCGAGCTCGAGGCCGATCTGAACACCGCGGGGTATCTGACCCGATCGGCGGCAGCGCCGTACCTCCCCCTGACGGCCGCCAACCTCGCGGACGGGATGTTCTCGAGCGACTCACCCCGCACAGGCGCGGGTGCCGTCGACGGTGGGCCGCCCGTGACCCTGACCGCCAGCGAGGCCGGCGCGGTATACAACTACGAGCTCATCGCGAAGGGCGGCGGCAACGGCGTCCACAATCCGAAGTACACGCAGCAACTCATCTACGACTCTATCTTCGCGTTGACGAACAAGGCGCCGGTCAGCCTACCGGTCCGCCCGCAGTAAGTGATCGCGATAGCGCGGTCGGTCGTGCCTTCCTCGGACGGAGTGCGTTTGTGCGGCCGACCGCGCGCGTCCGCGACGCTGCGCCGGCGGGCCCGGAGGCGAAGAGCAATCAGAGTCGGAAAACACTCCGGACGCCGAGTTCGAAGACACGCACCCGTGAGCGTGGGCCGCCGGCTGCCGTAGCTGGCGGGCGCGAGCCCACGGACGAAGAATCAGGGGGACTCCATGACCGCTACGGGTACCAAATCACTGAACGACCACGAGAGCGAACCTGTCGGAGTCGCTCCGAACGAGAGCGGGCGGCACCGAATCGGAGCCAGTACTGGAAGCACTGACGACCCCGTCGTCTCCGCGGACAGCTCCGATCGCACGACGACGGAGGAAGCTCTTCAGGCATCCGAGGCCAAGTACCGTGCAATCTTCGAGCGAACGTCCGACGCCATCCTGATCACCGACGTCGAAATGCAGACGTTCCGATACGCGAACCCGGCCGCATGTCATATGCTCGGATACACGGAGACCGAGCTCTGCGGGTTGGCCCTGAAGGACATCCACCCACGCGAGTCGTTGCCGCATGTCCTCGCGAGGTTCTCGGCCCGAGTCGCCGGAGCCCACCCCCCGGCAGTGGATGTCCCATGCGTGAAGAAAGACGGCACCATCGTGTACGTGGACATTAACGCGACCCGACTCACCGTCGACGGCCGCACGACGGTCGTGGGCTTCCTCCGAGACGTGACCGAACGTAGGCAAGCGCAGTGTACGCTGAGAGCGAGCGAGTCGCGATACCGCAGGCTCTTCGAGTCGGCGAAGGACGGCATTTTGATCCTCGACGGCACGACGGGTCAGATCCTCGACGTTAACCCATTCCTCATCACGCTAACGGGTTATTCGCGCGTGGACTTTCTCGGCCGACATCTGTGGGACATCGGGCCGCGAGAGAACACCCAGGCCGCGAGGGCCGCGTTCGCGGAGCTGATAGCGAATGAGTACGTACGCTACGAGCATCTCCCGCTCGAGGCCCGCGATGGTCGACTGATCGACGTCGAAGTCGTCAGCAACGTCTATCGCGTCGAGGGCGAAAACGTCATCCAGTGCAATGTGCGCGACGTCACGGCTCGCAGGCGCATCGAGAGGGAGCTGCGCGTGCTCGACCGGGCAGTGCGAGCGGTCTCGCAGGGCATTCTGATCACGGACGCCGTCGCTGTAGACCACCCTATCATCTACGCGAGCCCTGGCTTCGAACGGCTCACCGGCTACTCGGCGGCGGACGTCATCGGGAAGAACTGCCGCCTCCTTCAAGGCGCGGGTACGGACCCGGCGTCGATCTCCACGTTGCAGAGCGCCATTCGAGAGGGTCGGGACTGTGCCGTCGAGTTGCTCAACTACCGGAAGGACGGCACTGCGTTCTGGAACCAGCTCGCGCTTTCGCCGGTCCGTGACGCATTAGGGCACGTCACCAACTTCGTGGGCGTTCAGACCGACGTGTCCGAGCGACGTCTGCTCGAGTCTCAGTTTCGGCAGGTGCAGAAGATGGAGGCCGTCGGCCGACTGGCAGGAGGCGTGGCCCACGACTTCAACAATGTGCTGTCGGTCATCCTCAGCTACGGTGAGATGCTTCTCTCCGACATGCAGCCAGGCGAGCCGATGCGAAACGATATCGAGGAGATTCACAAGGCGGGCAAGCGGGCGGCGGATCTCACGCACCAACTGCTCATGTTCAGCCGCCAGCAAGTGCTTGCCCCGAAGGTGATCGATCTCAACGACGTCCTGACGAGCATGGAGAGGATGCTCCAGCGCATCCTCGGCGCCGACGTGGAGCTCGTTTCTCTGCCGACTCGGCCACTCGGCCGGGTCCGAGCGGATCCGACCTGCGTCGAGCAGGTCGTGATGAACCTCGTCGTGAACGCGCGCGATGCGATGCCCACGGGCGGCAAGCTCACGATGGAGACCGCGAACGTCGTTCTCGATCAAGCGTACGCGACGGCTCATGTCGGCGTACGGCCAGGACCCCACGTCATGCTCGCGGTGACCGACACCGGCACGGGCATGGATCAGGCGACACTGGCTCGAATCTTCGAGCCGTTCTTCACGACGAAGGAGATCGGCAGGGGTACGGGGCTTGGACTCTCCACCGTCTTCGGCGTCGTTCAGCAAAACGGCGGCAGCGTTTGGGTCGACAGCGAGGTGGGACGCGGGACCACCTTCAAGGTCTACCTTCCGCGCGTGGAGGCCGCCGCCGAGGCGATCATAGCGACCGCTCCGCCCACGACGCTCCGCGGGTCGGAGACCATCTTGCTCGTGGAGGATGACGATCAGGTGAGGGTCGTGGCGACGGACATCCTGCGTCGGAGCGGTTACCAGGTCATCGAGGCGTGCAACGCGCAGGAAGCGCTCGTGCACTCCGAGCAGACCCCGATGACGATTCATCTGCTCCTGAGCGACGTCGTCATGCCGCAGATGAGCGGCCCCGAGCTCGCGAAGCGACTCGCTAGCGCCCGACCCGAAATGAGGGTGCTCTGCATGTCGGGCTACACGGACGACAGCATCGTCCGCCATGGCGTGCTCGAAGCGCACATCGCCTACCTCCAGAAGCCGATTACGCCGGAGGCGCTGACGACGCGTGTTCGCGAGGTGCTCGACGGAGCGTCGTCGTAGGCAGGCGACCTGCCTCTTCTGAAGGCCGCACGAGGCCACGCGGAGGCGCGCTGGCACTCCCGCTTCCGATACACTCTATTCGTTGTTTATCCAGCCCATCATCGCGGCGGTGAACGCCTGGATATCGCCGACTTTGCCACCCAGATGCGCGTGAGTACCGGCCGGCGCCTGGATGAGCACGCTCTGCGCCTTGTCGCCGAGATTCACCTTCGCGAGTGCTTGCGTGCAGGCGGCACCGTTGTTCACGCCGACGCTCGTCAGGTCGAGCGCGTTCTTCGCGGTCGTATTTGCTCCCGAATGGCAGCCGACACATCCGTCCTTCTGAAGCTCTGGCGCGGCGCTGGATGCAAATGTTGCGACCGACTTGCAGCCACCGACCGCGAGCTCGCTCCTCCCGGTTTCTGAGGTGACCATCTCCCGATGCGGTGCGTATCGTCCGTTCGGTGCTCCTCGGGACTCTTCGTTGCCTCTGGCAGGTGCAACGATCGCGACGGCGCCGAAGACCGCGAGAAACAGAGTTGCTATCATTACGCGGAAAGATTGCATGGTCTGAATCCCTCGGGTGTTCAACGTGCAAAGATTGCGTCGCCGTTCACTACGTCGGCAACGAGCCGGGTCGCCTGGCGTCCTGGTGCATCGCCCGTTCCCGCAACTGCGTGTGCGGGTCACGCGCGACCGGCGGGAGCGATCTCACCCGGATCGTGCGGCGCTCGTGCGTGGTCGCGCAATTGCGCCGCAGCTCGAAGTCGCCGCCGCCGGGAACGTCGTGATCACCCTCGACGGCCAGGTCTGCCGAGTGCCCGACGGACGCCCCTGTTACGGGGTCGCGTCGAGAATGTCGACGTCGACGCGACGATCGGCCTGCCACTCGGCCTGAGGGCTCCCCATCGCGTCGATCGCGCCTCGCGATGTCTCCCGCATCCGCACCGACGGAACACCGAGCGCGACGAGGTAGCTCATCACGGAGTTCGAGCGACGCGCGCCGAGGGCCATGTTGTACTCCTGTGTCCCGCGAGGGTCGGCGCGGCCCACGAGCTTGACGGTCTTGCCCTGAAGGGGGCCCGTCATGAGGCACTGGGCGACCTGCGCCAGGGCGTCGCGGTCCTCCGGGAGAACAGCGCTCTGGTCGTAGTCGAACTTCGGCGCCTCTTTCTGACTCGCGATCTCCTTGATTCCGCACGTCTGACGAAACGCCTCCGAGAGGAAGATGAGCGAGCTCGGGGTGGCCGCAGACGCCGGCGCGAGCGGCGCGGAGGTCACGACCGCCGTTCCGACGACGGCAGGCCGGTTCTCGTGCGAGCAAGCCGTCACGAGTGTGATTGTCGCGAATACGGCACCGAGGAAGCCGTTCGTGCACGATGTAGTGATCGTCATTGAGAGTATCTCCGTGGGTGAATACGTCACGCGAGCGCTAGCAAGTTCGTGTCCAGGCCGTGGCTGACGCTGCCACGAGCGGCACGTTGCGTGCGTGCCGGGTGCGGTGCGTCGCTTGCTGCTCCTCGTGCCGATCGTCGTCGTCGCGAGCCTCCTCGTCGCGACGACGACGCCCGCCCAGGATCCTCTTGAGAGCCATCCGTGGGTGCTACGGGACGGGAGACACTGGCAGATCGCGTCCCCTGGAGCCGAATCGAAGGAGACCACTGACGCAGCCCTCGGCGGGCGCGGGCGGTGCCCGCCCGGCATGGTTGCCGTCGCCGGTCCGATGAAGGTGGATGGCTGGGGTTACAACGACGGGATCGACACGCTTCAGGAAGGGACTTGCGTCGATTGGATTCAGAAGGCGTACCCCGAGCGCTGCGAGGTCTTCGACCGGAAGGTCTGGCTCGAACGGTCTCGCGCCCTCGCGACGCAAGAAATGCGCTTCTGCATCGACCGCTACGAGTATCCGAACCAGCGTCGCGCCTACCCATGGATCATGGTGACCTGGAGCGAGGCGGCGGCTCTCTGTGCGCGCGAGGGAGAGCGCCTCTGCAGCGAAGCCGAATGGACCTTCGCGTGCGAAGGGCCCGAAGCTCTCCCCTACCCGTACGGCTACGAGCGTGACGACGCAGCTTGCGTGAGCGATCGACCCTGGCGCAACGTCGACCCCGCCGCGCTCTCGCCACGCGACTCTTCACACGCGCGCGCCGAGATCGACCGGCTTTGGCAAGGCGAGGCCTCCGGCTCGCGTACCCGCTGCAAGAGCCCGTTCGGCGTCTATGACCTGGTCGGCAACGTCGACGAGTGGACCGTATCGGTCGTTCGTGGCGAGCGTCCATCCATTCTCAAGGGGGGCTATTGGGGTCGGGTCCGCGATCGCTGCCGGCCCTCGACGCGGGCGCACGGCGAGGACTTCGCATTCTACCAGCAGGGATTTCGCTGCTGCGCGGATGAGCCGGCGGCGCCGTCGCGGTGAGGCGTGCGTGCTGTCGGCAGCGGGTTACGGCGAGCTCGACTCGGTGGCGCCGAACACCGCCGCCGAGGGGCGAGAAACACTCGTGAGGTCACGCGGCACCGAATCTGCATGCTGCTCAGCGTCTGGCGCGCACACAGATCGCGTGCCGTGCGACGAGGCGGACCCCATGCTGAGAAGTTTGAAGAGTCTCGAGCGGTACACGGTGAGCGCGACCGACGGCGATATCGGGACCGTCGCTGACTTCTTGATGGACGATTCGCGCTGGACGGTTCGGTATCTCGTGGTCGAGACGGGGGGCTTCTTCCAGGGCCGTCAGGTGCTGATCACGCCGATAGCATTTCGCGAGATCGATTTCTCGGCCGAGCGCTTTCGGTTAAGCCTCTCGATGCAGAAGGTGAAGAACAGTCCGAGCATCAACTTGGACCTCCCCGTGTCGCAGCAGCACGAGCGAGACTTCTACGGGTACTACGGCTACCCCTATTACTGGGGATACGGTGGACTGTGGGGAATGGGCGGCTACCCGGGCGCGATGGCAACGGGGAACTACCAGCGGGCTCCCGACCGTCCTGGTGAGCCCCCCGCCGACAGGCACTTGCGGAGCGCGAAGGACGTCGAGGGCTATCATATCGAGGGCACGGACGGCTCGATTGGCCACGTCAAAGACTTCGTCGTCGACGACGAAACGTGGGAGGTCCGGTATCTGGTGGTCGCGACCACCAACTGGTGGCCAGGCAAGAGCGTCCTGATTGCGCCGGAGTGGACGACACGCGTGAGCTGGCTCGACCGGAAGGTTTATCTCGGCATGACTCGCGAGGCAATCAAGCGCAGCCCGGAATGGAGCGCGACGTATCCCGTCGAGCACTCCTATGAGGAGCAGCTGAGCCTCCACTACGGTGGGATTCCCGGCTGGTCCAGCCGCGACCGAGCCTTCGAACGCTCGTCCGTTCGACGCATGGAGCCGCCGCTCCCACCAGCCTCGTGAGGTCTTGGTCGAGGAGCAATCGCGGGATAGCGCGGGTTTCTCGGCGACTCGTGACGGCCATGGGCTCGTGAATGTCGGCGCCGGTCTCGAGGCCGTCGAGAATGACCTTGGCGAGGTCGACGCGCGTGGTGTAGCGGCGGCTCGGCTTCTCGGGCTCCTTCCGGTACGGCTGCCCGGTGTCGCCATCGACGAGGCGGCCAGGTCGAATGACGATCCACTCGAGGTCGGGGCGGTTCCGAAGGAACTCCGCCATCGCGCGCATGTCGGCGTAGAGCGTGCGGCCGATGACGTTGTGAAGGAGCGGGTGGATGATCTTGTCGAACAGAAAGCCATACCCCGGCCCCGGGAACCGCTCGAAGTGCCGAGTGACCCACGAGAAGCGAAGTTTCCACGCAGGTCGTGCCGATCGACGCCCTCGGCGTTCCGATTGTCGCGCTCCGCGTGGCGATTGCCGCTCCGGTCGCGGCTGGAGCGACTCGCGCTACCTCGAGAGTGGTGCTTTGCGTGCATCGAGAGCGGTTCTCGGTGCGACTCGAGGCGCGATCGACGCGCGCTCGGTCACGCTGCGAGCACGTCGCGCGGCCATCGGAGCGTCTCGTGCAGCTCTTGCCATGGCCGGAGCTGCCCTCGGACATCAGCTACGACGAGGAGGACGCCGGGCGCATGGTTGAAGCGCTGCCAGAGAGCCTGGAGCGGGCGTTCGCCCTGCACGTCACCGTCATCTTCCGCCGGTAGCCGGACGCCGATCGTATCCTCCCGGGGCTCGACAGGGCGAGTCGCTGGCGCTAGCTGTCGCTCGCCATGCAAGCGAGATCAGAGTGAGGCGGTCCGTCGGGCTAGACCTGGGCACCACGAACAGCGCGTTGGCGGTCGCGTCCGAGGACCATCGTGTCGACCTCGCCCGCTTCGAGCACCGCGCCGGCATCACGGACACGTTTCGGTCGGTCCTCTACTTCAACCCTGAATTGGTCGACGCGCGTCGTCGCATGGCGCCAGTGGCGGGCCCGAGAGCGATCGACCACTACCTCGACGCCGACGGTTCGGGGCGGCTGATTCAATCGTTGAAATCGTACCTCGCGGACCGTGGGTTCGAGGCGACGAGCGTGTTCGGTCGCAACTACTCGCTCGTCGAGCTGCTCGCCGTGCTGGTGCGTGCGGTCCGGACCGAAGCCGAGGCGCAGCTCGGGCCTCTGGGCGGTCGCATCGTCGTCGGGCGGCCAGTCCACTTCGCAGGGGCCGACACGCCTGCGGAAGACGCCTTCGCCGAAGGGCGCTTGCGCAGCGCCGTCATGGCGGCGGGTTTCGAGGAGGTCGTCTTCGAGCTCGAGCCGGTCGCGGCCGCTTACTATTACGAGTCGCGCCTCGATCACGAAGAGCTCGTCCTGATAGCCGACTTCGGAGGCGGCACCAGCGACTTCTCCTTGCTGCACGTCGGGCCCGAGTCGCGGGCGAGCGGGAAGCGCCGCATTCTCGGTAACGATGGCGTTGGCATCGCCGGCGACGCCCTCGACGCGAAGATTCTTCATCACGCGGTGTCCCCGGCGCTCGGCCTCGGATCCGAATACCGATCCATGCTGGGAAAGGATCTGCCCGCGCCGGTCTGGATTTACGCGAAGCTGCGTCGCTGGCATCTGCTCTCGTTCCTGAAGTCCAAGCGCACGACCGAGCTGCTCCAGGAGATGCGTGACCAGTCGCTCGAGCCGGCCAAGATCGTCGCGCTCATGCGCGTCATCGACGAGGACCTCGGCTATCACCTGTACCGCGCCGTCGAGCGCGCGAAGGTGGCCCTCTCGCACGACGACCGGACGCAGCTCGTCTTCGACGCCGACGATCTCCACATCGAGCACGCGGTCACCCGCGCGGCCTTCGAAGGATGGATCGCGGACGAGACGGCATCGATGGCGGCCTGCGTCGATCGGTTGCTCGCGAAGGTGGGCGTCTCGGCGCAAGCGGTCGACCGCGTGTTCATGACGGGCGGCACGTCGTTCGTCCCGGCCGTCCGCGCGTTGTTCGACACGCGCTTCGGCGCGTCCAAGGTCGTGGCGGGCGGTGAGATGGTCTCCGTCGCGAGCGGCCTCGCGCTTCGAGCGGCGGACCTGCAGCGTCAGGCCGCGGGCTGAGCCCGCCGGTCGTGTGTCCTCCGTGCCTTCGGCGCGCTGAGCGCAGGCGAGCGAGCGTGCGCGGTGAAGGGTCCGCGTGGCTCCCTTCACAACACCAGATTCTGGTTGAGCGCATAGGGCAGGAACCTATCGAAGGATCGACGCCACATGCTCCTCACGAGTATTCTACGAAAGAACCATGCTTCCTCGCCGAACGGCAGCCTCTGTTCTTCGTCGGACAGCGAGTGGACGTAGCGTGACGAACTCGAGGAACACGTCAGAGTGGTCCTCGTCGGCCTCCGCGATCCCGATGATACTTCGGAGGTTCCGGCGGAGCGCCTCGTGTGTGTAGCTCCAGTCACCGCTCCGTGACCTCCTCCCACTTCGGGCTCACCTCGCCACCCCACGGCTCTCTGGTGAGCAAGCTCGCCGCGCGACCTCGGAGCTCGCTCGAGAGCCGCCCTTCGGCCGCGCTCGCAAACGCGTCTGCAAGCTCCGTCGCCCTTGCCATGCGCATCCGTGGGTTCTTCGCGAGCCCGAGCGCCAGCACGCACTCGATGTCGAGCGGTATCGGGGCGAGCGTCGTCGGCCGCGCAGGCTGTCGATGCACGACGTTGAACATGGTGGCCGCCGGGTCGGGTCCAGAGAACGCGGGGCTCCCCGTCGCGGCGCGATAGGCGACGACGGCAAGCGAGAACACGTCCGCCCGGTGGTCGACCTGCCTTCCGAGCACCTGCTCGGGCGCCATGTAGCTGGGAGTCCCGACGAGGGCGCCCTGGGTCAGCGTTCCGCTGGATGTACCGAGCTTGGAGATGCCGAAGTCGAGCACCTTCCAGAGCCGCGTCGCCTCGACCCAGAACACGTTCTGCGGCTTCATGTCGCGGTGGACGATGTCGCGCTCCCGCGCCGCGTCGAGGGCCCGCGCCACCTGGACGACGATGTCCGCCACCTCGGCCACCGGCAAGCGCCGTCGCTTGCGCAGGATCGCGGCGAGGCTCGCGCCGTCGAGCCGCTCCATCGCGATGTACGGAGGCCCCGAGGAGCCGTCCGCGACGTCATAGACCTGGACGACGTTCGGGCTCGCGACCCGTCCCATCGCGATGGCCTCACGCTCGAAGCGCTTCGCAGCGTCCGGATCGTCACCGGAGTCGGCCAGCAAGAGCTTCACGGCGGCCCGCGCGCCGCCTTCGCCCGTCGCGTCGTACACCTCGCCCATGCCGCCTCGTCCGAGGAGGCGCCCGAGCTTCCAGGGGCCGACACGTTCGCCCGACCAGCGGCCGTTCCCTTCGCCGATCGCGCGCTCCAGGGCCTGGTTCGCCTCGGCGAGGAGCGCCTCGCGCAGCACCACCTGTCGCGTCGCGCGCTCGAGCGCCTCGACGGCCGCGAGCGTCGACTTCCGGCTCTGTCGACCAAGGACCATCGCCCCGAGAATGACGAGCTGCACGAACGCCGACGAGAGCAGGACGACGCCATGCGACATGTTCGGGGTGCGCACCATCCCCGCGTCGGGCAGCACACCGAAGCCGACCAGCAGCATCCCGGCGCCGAAGACCGAGGCGAGCAGCGCATAGGTGACGTAGGCATGCAGCCGTGACCCGAGCGACGCGACGTAGAGCCCGACCGTCACGAGCGCCAGGTAGGGCGAATAGAATCCGAAGAAGTAGATGACAATCGGCGAGACGGCGAACACCGGGATGGCGAGCACCATGACTCTCCGCTCGTCGTAGCCGTGCGCCCTCCGCAGGTAACGGGCGATCGATGCGTTCGACACCGCCGCGGTGAACATGCCTACCTGGAAGATCCGGGTCAGCCAGGGCTCGACGCCGAAGAACGGCGCGCAGACGACACCCACGAGGGACATGCAGGCGGCGCCGAGGAAGTACGCACGGTAGCGCCTGATCTCGTCGGCCCGGAGGGCGGATGCCGGGTTGGTGACGGTGCTGTCGTCGAGGGGTGCGCTGGCGGTCATCGTCTCCTGTGTTGCTCCCGTCGATGTCATCCAGGCAGCCTATCTCGCCGGACGCCCTTCGATGACTGCTGCAGGGTGCGCAAGAGCGGCGACGATCGCGAGCGCCGAGTAGATCGAACCGACCCCGTCTGCGTAAACCGCGGGATGCATCGTCTCGCACGCGTCACGCTCGCGCTGATCGCCGGCTGCCACCCGCATGCCGGCCCCGTCGCGGAGCGGAAGCCCGACGACGCTCCTCCCGTCCTGACCGTCGCGCCGCCGCCCGCGCAGACGGCACCTCCTCCTCCGGTCGCGCCGCCTCCCGAGCCGCTCGTTTCGCTCGCGAGGTTCGAGGGGGAAATCTCGATGGCGATGGTGATCAATGGGAAGGCAGGCCCGAGCTTTCGTCTCCTCGCCAGGGACGGGCTCGTGCGCTTCGACGTCCCGACCGACGCCCCGTTCCCTCGCCGTCCGCGCATGGTGCTCGGGCACGCGACGGCGTTCCTCCTCTTCAGCCCCTCGAGCCGCAAGCTCTTCGTCGTCAACGACGAGGAGCGGCACGTCCGCACCATCGATCAGGACGAGGCGCTGGCCATGCTCTTCAGCATGTCGCCGTACGGCTGGTACGAGATCCCGGCGCCGACCGTGACGCGGACGGGGAAGGAGGACTCGGTGGCCGGCGTCCCGTGCGTCGAGTGGAAGGTGGAGAACAAGGACCGCTCGGGCCTCCGCACGTGCCTGTCGATGGGGGACGAGCCGAGCTTCCCCGAGTTCAGCGACGGCAAGCACCTCCTGCCGCAGCACCTCTGGACGCTGCAGCTGCTGTACGGGGCCCACTTCCCGCTGCGGAACGTGGCGTATGACGCGCTCGGGCGCGAGGCGTCGCGTGTGGAGGTCGTGGCGCTTTCCCGGCGCCCGCTCGACCCGTCGCTCTTCGAGGTGCCGGTGGGGTACGAGCTCACCGATTGGCGGTTCCGCACGCCCGACGAGCACGAGGCGGCGCGGGACGCGCGGGAGGTGCTCGCGCGCTGGCTCGAGGCGCTCTGAGGCGTCGCCGGATCGCCCTTCGTGTAGGGGGCGGACGCGGCCACGGCAAGACCTCGCCGATCGCGCGCGCCAAGCTCTGTAGAATGCGTCCATGGCCGATGAGCGCGATGGGGGAGAGACGCAACGCACCTCCGTGGAGCTCGCCGTCGACGCGCCCTCCAGCTCCGATCTCCTGACCGAGACCGCGTTCGGCGCGCACGGCAGGTACGCGCTCGGTGCCTTGCTCGGCAAGGGGGGGATGGGAGAAGTGCGAGTCTGCGTCGACCGCGCGATCGAGCGCGAGGTCGCGATCAAGGTGATGCGGATGGACGCGCGGGCGGCGGGCGCGACGAGCCGAGGCACCCGCGAGGATTTTCTGCGCGAGGCTCGGGTGCAGGGGCAGACCGAGCACCCGTCCATCGTGCCGGTCTACGACGTCGGACGTGACGAGAGCGGCGCCCCCTACTTCACGATGCGCCGCGTCGAGGGGAAGACGCTCGAGGCCGTGCTCCGCAGCCTCCGTGCGGAGAACGAGCACACCGTTCGCGCGTTCTCGCGGCACAAGCTTCTGACGGCGTTCGGGAGCGTCTGCCTCGCGGTGCACTACGCACACACGCGCGCGGTCTTCCACTGCGACTTGAAGCCCGCCAACATCATGCTCGGCGGCTTCGGCGAGGTCTACGTGCTGGACTGGGGGCTGGCCACGAAGGCAGGCCAGGCGGACGGCGTGGCGCCGGACGGGCAGCCGCGTGTGGTGAACGGAACACCAGGCTACATGGCGCCGGAGCAGGTCCGTGGGGAAGCCGTGGACGCGCGCAGCGACGTCTACGCGCTTGGTGTTCTGCTCTACGAGATCCTCACGCTCCAGCCGATGCTCGTCGGCAAGAGCTACGAGGAGCTCTGCGCGTCGACCCTCGAACAGAAGATCGAGCGCCCCTCGGCCCGCGCGCCCGAACGCAACATCGCGCCCGAGCTCGATCTGATCTGCTCGAGGGCTACCGCGCGCGCCGCGCAGCACAGGTACGCGACCGCCCGCGACCTCTACGACGACCTCACGGGCTACCTCGACGGGGATCGCGATCTCGCGCTGCGCCGCTCGCTGTCGCGCGATCACGCGGCGCGGGCGTTCACGATGTCGGAGCGAGCTCGCGACCCGGCGGAGGGCGGCGGCATCTCGGCGCGAAGCGAGGCGCTGCGCGCGGTGGGCCGCGCCCTCGCGCTCGACCCGGACAACCCCGAGGCGCTCCGCATCCTCGTCGGGCTGCTGACCGAGCCACCGGCCGAGACGCCGACCGAGGCTCTCGAGGACATCCGCGCCAACGAGCGGAGCCTCGACGGTCCGCGCGCACGGGGCGGGGTGATAGGTCTCCTTCTCCTCTCCCTCCTCTTCCCCGTCGCGTGTCTCAGCCTCGGGATTCGGAGTGTCCCGAAGTTCTGTCTGACCGTCGTCGTAGGCCTGGCGACCGCCGGCCTGGGGGCGTTGCGTGTGCAAAGGCCCCGAGACGATGGATTCGCGCCGACCTACCTCCCCGTCGCGCTCTCGGTCCTCATCTGCGTGCTGGGCGTCTGTTACAACCCGACGGTGCTGACGCCGACTTTCGCGATCCCGTTCGCGGTCGGATACACGCTCTCGATGGATCACCGCCGTCGCTTGCTCCCGATGATCGCCGCGTCGGCCTCGATCGTGATTCCGTCGGCCATGGAGTGGCTCCACATCGTCTCCCCCTCCGCGACCATGATCGGCGACCTCGCCTGCGTGGTGCCGCGAACCGGGGGCGTCCCTTTGCTCTCGGGGCCGCTGTACGTTCTCGGAAACGTGATCTGCGTCGTCGGAGCTTGCTACTACGCGCTGCGATTCCGCGAGATCCTCACGGAGACGCAGCGTCGTGTCTGCGTCACTGCGTGGCAGCTCCGCCAGCTGCTGCCGAAGGAGGCGAGGCCGGCCACGACGACGCCGCCTCCGGCCTGACGTCGTGGCGAATGGTACGAACGGAGTGTGTCGCTCACGCAGCTCCGTTGCCGCGCGCGCCTGGCCGGCCTTCTCCGTTGCCGGACGTGAAGCGTGTGGGAGTTCGCGAGGGGCTCCAAGGCGTCGAGGTCACCCGACTCCGCGACATGGTGGAGCGACGTCCACCCATGCGGGCTCGCGAGTGAGGGTGCTGCTCCTCCCCGAAGCAGGGCTCGAGCAATCTCGGTGTGCCCCTTCTCGAACGTTGCCACAAGCATGGGAGTGCAGCCGAGCTGGGGGGGCGGCGCGTTCGGGTCGGCACCGGCTGCGAGGCGCCGCTTGCTTGGCCCTGCGTCACGCTCGGTGAGGAACCTTTACGCTCCCGCGACCGTCCTTCGCGAGTGTCACGAGCCGCGTTCCTGGTCCTGGCCACCCTGTTCGCCGCGATCCGGCTGACGAATGCGGTCTTGCCAGCGCTTCGCGAATCGAAGGCCGGTGCAATCGTGAACGTCTCGTCGGGCGCCGCGACGATGGCTGTCGGGGCGGTCGCGCACTACGCCGCCGCGAAGGCGGCGCTCAACAGCTACTCACGTGCGCTCGCGATCGACCTCGCGCCGAGCAAGATCCGCGTGAACCTCGTGTCGCCGGGGCCGGTGACGACGCCTGGGAGCCGGGAGTTCACCGACGCGCTTGGCGCTCCGCCCGACGCCTTCGCCAAGGAAATTCCGATGGGTCACTATGGGGCCCCGGGGGACATTGCCGAGGTCGTCGCGTTGCTCGTGTCGGACCGCGCGAACTGGATGACGGGCGAGAACATCCACGTCGACGGCGGAATGACGGCGCGCTGAAGGGTACACCGAGCGAGGCTCACGCAACTCGTCGCGCGCAACTCGCGGGAATCGATGAGTCGCGAAGTGGAGAGAGCGACTCTCGTGAGGTCGATAGAGGTCGTGTGCGTGTACCGAGAGCCGCTCTCGGTGCGACGCGAGGCGCCGTCGATGCGCGGTGGGTTACTCTGCGAGCGGCCCCGGAGGCCATCGGAGCGTGTCGAGCGGCTCTTGCCGTGGCCGGAGGTGCTCCCGGGACATCGTCTACAGGAGCGGCAGTGGCGACGAGCCGCTCGACGTGACGCGAAGCCAGAAACCGCCGGCGCCCTCGTTCCCGGTGTGAATCGTCACGACCATCGCTCGCCCGCCCTGAGCGAGAGTCCGGCGAGCGCATCCTCCGTAAAGCTGGCCATCGAGGTACGTGTGGTTGAGCCTGGCCAGCACCATCCGAAAGTACTGTGCGGGGACCGCAAGTACCGTGCGCGCCTCGAACGCGCCGTTGCACGACCTCAGGGTGACAGCGACATCCTCATCACGCTTCAGGAGATGCCTCTCGGCTTCCAGGACGGCCGGAGCGAACGTCATCACCTGCGACAGCAAGTAGTCGACCAGGCTCACCGTGTCGTAGGTCCCGTCGTCGCGGACGCGGTGGTCGTAGCCGAGCACGGTCGGGAGCTCCAACGGCTTCGTGATGATCAGCACGGCCCGACAACGATACGCGAGCGGCGCGATCCAGAAGCAGCGATATCGAGGAGCGCGCGCAGGACGAGGCTCGGTAGGACGCCCGGCGGGACGATACGGCGAGAGCGCTCCTGATGCGGCGCATCGCGGGTGAGGTCGTGATGCTGAACCTCCTGCGGTTCCGCGAGGTGGCCGACTCCTCGACGGCGCCGCACCGCGCGAAGATGGAGCTCACTGACCGGTCGGGTCGTGCCAGCCGATGAGGATCTCGTTGCACGACGGCAGCGGCGGCGCGTCGGCGCACGATCCCAGACGGCGCAGCCCGCCGAGCGAATAGTCGCCTATCAGGCCGCCCGACAAGGTGCTGGTGCCCGAGGTGAGACAGTAGACGGCGCCCGGGTCGGGGCCGAGGTCCGTGAACATGACGCTGCCGGAGATCAACCGTCCCGACGCGTCGAACAGCGCCTCGATGTACCCTACCGGGGTGAAGCCGATGACGCTGGAAGAGAACGTCGCGCCCTCCTCGCTCGCGCTGAGGGCGGCCGCCGTCGTGCGCCCGTTCAGGGTGATCTCGAACTGGGTGCCCGAGAGGACGATCCCCCCGGGGACCTCGGGCGCTCCGGCGCAGCTCCCGAGCGCGCGCAGCGCCTCGAGACGGATGGGCGCCGCCGCGTCGACTTCGCTCCCGGGTCCGGCGCAGTACCACGGGACCTGCAGCGGACCGCCGCTGCCGACGCTGCCGACCACGACCTCCGGCGTCTTCGGCGCCGACACGAAGAACATTGTGACGTCAGGACCCGCGGTGAAGATGTCGTCGCTGATCGCCCCGGACGAGCCAGCGGTGTTGACGGGGTCGCAGTTCGAGTAGTTGCGGACGCCGCCGTCTATCCACGCCGCGACGAGGATCGTCAGCCGGGATGCTGCGTCCGGGCAGCCAGCGGGCGGGAGCGAGAGCGGCGGCGGCTCCGTGCAGGACGCGGCTTCGCGCTCCGCGTCTCTCGTGACGGTCGCAGCCTCACGCACCGGCGCTTGCGCATCGACGAGCCTGCTCCCCGTGTCGAGCGAGCTCCGCGCGCCGCAACTGGCCAGCAGGGCGGTGAGGATCAGCCCGCGACCGATGGTGGCGCCCATGCCGTGTCACCGTACCTCAGAATGAACGGCAATTCCTCGGAGGCCGGCGTGGTGAACGAGCGGATCCCCGCCGGGCCGTAGGACCTTGATCGGTCGTTCCCCATCTCGGTCCCAAGGCTCGCGGCGACCTGGATCTGAAGTTTCATCGGGCCGTCATGCCAGCCGGCGCCAGTGGCCAGAGCGTGCTCGATCGCCTCCACGACGGCCGCGTGACCGGGCACGACGATATCGATAGTGTCGCGTGCGACGTGATCGATGGGCGAACGGGACGGGACCCGGACACCCACGTCCAGGTCTGGATCGCGCACACCGACTCTTTGATCCGCCGGGTGGTGACGGACCACGTGCTGACCGAGGCCCAGCAGCAAGCGTTCGAAGCACATCGTGAGCCGACCGCGGTGCTCATCGAGGCCGTTCCGCAGTGCCGGCGACGCTCGGCGCCCTCGCGGCGAAGAATCTCGTGCGACTTCGGGTACTTCCAACCGAGGGCCCCGACAGCTCGAAATCGACCGCGGCACCAGCTGCCGACGTTCCGCGGTCAGCCGCTCCCCTCTTAATTAGAGAAGAAGAGTTAAGTCCTTCTCTTCTTTCTCTGAAGGGGGACCCCGGACGCCGCCGCGGTCACGGCACCCGACCTCGTCATTGCGGTGACCCCGGACGAGACCTGCACTCCTGCGACGCTTTCCCCTCGAACCGGAGAGCAATCCGTCGCGACCTCGAATCGATCCGTCGCGACCTCGGCTCGATCCGCGCGCTCGAGCCACGATTCCGTCGCACCCTCGCTTCGATCCGTCGCGTCGACGCGTCGACCCGCGCGTCCGGACGATCGATCCGTCGCGACCTCGCGTCGATCCGTCGCGTCGACGCGTCGACCCGCGCGTCCGGACGATCGATCCGTCGCGACCTCGCGTCGATCCGTCTCGTCGACGGAGAGTTCCTTCTCGAGGACCGAAAGGCCCGGCCGATGAGAGCCGCGATCCGTGGCCCCTCACTCCGATCCGTCGCGACCTCGCTTCGATCCGCGCCGTGCGCCGCTCGATCCTTCGCGACCTCGCGTCGATCCGTCCCGACCAAGTCTCGATCCGTCGCGCACTCCGCACGATCCGCCCCGACCTCCGCGACGTCCTTCCGATCCTCCTTCGTGTCGGTGCGACCAACCTCTCTGTCCGTCGACACCTCGGCCTGCTCCGCGGCGTCCACACGCGGTTCCGTCGACACCAGCGTCGATTCGACGCGACGGACATCGACAACGACGTTGTCCTCACGCGCGGGGACGCGATCAAACCCAACTTCCACGCCACGGAACCGCGTGTACGTCGAACCAAACTCGCGAACACTCCGCTCCGAGGAGGCCGGCGACGACCGCGCATTCGGCTCCGTCGCGTCCGTTCCTCGATTGTCTCTCTCGAGAGGAAGGTCCTCATGCCGAAAGGCATCACCCCTCTCACGCTCACCGAGTCCCGCGCGCTCGTCGCAGGCGTCCCGCTCTAGCGCGCGAACGCGATATTCACGGTCGCGGGTCGGACGCTCACCGCCGCTCGGGCGACGGCGCACATCAACGGCGTTCTCGGTGCCGTCGCCGCCACTGCGACGGCCAAGGGTGCCTGGAAGGAGGCGATCCTCGCGGAGCAGAAGATCGTCGCCCAGGACGGCGAGACGGTGAAACAGATCCGCAGCAACGTCGCGTGGATGTTCAGCAACCAGGTGAGCACGCTGACCGCGTTCGCGATCGCACCGAGGAAGGTCCCCGTGCCGCTCACTGCGGCGAAGCGTGCCGCGGCCATCGCGAAGGCGAAGGCGACGCGGCTCGCTCGCGGGACGACCAGCAAGAAGCAGAAGGCGGCCGTCAGCGGCGACGTCACGGGCGTGACCATCACGCCGGTCACGTCGTCGGCGGTGATCCCGGCCGCACCGCCGCTGCCGGTGGCGACCGCGGTTCCGGTGCTCGCGCCCGCGACGCCGCCCGCGCTGCCTGCCGCGCCGGTTCCCGCCGGGACGGCGGCACCCGCGACGCACTCGTAAGGGGTTGTCCTGGGGCACGAAAGGTCGTGACGGCCTCCGGTTCGTAGGAAAGGCCCCCGCGCGTCGGCTCACTCTGACGCCGGTGCGCGGGGTCTGCTTTTGACTTGAGGTCGCGAGGCCTCGCTTACTCGGAGAGATGAATGCGTCGTACGGCTTCGCTTGCTGCTCCTTCGGTCACGTCGCTCGCTGCCTCGAATGACGTCTCGTCACCGACGGTGACGCGCGAGCCTGACGGCACGCTGGTGATTCGCCTCCCACCGCCGCCTGCGCCGGCTCCCGACGAGCTCGTCCCGTTCCCGTTCGGGAACCTCGAACGGAACGCGGCGCGTGCGCTGATCCGTGATGGCCACCTGCCGGTCGCGAAGATCGGGCGGAAGTTCTATGCGCGACGGTCGGACGTGCTTGCGCTGGTGGAGCGGGTGGGCGCCGCACCGGAGCGCGCGAAGCCCGTGAAGGGCGAGTCGGCGGCGGAGGCGTACGTGCGCATGGTGGGGCGATGACGCCTGCGACCAGGATCGCCACGACGCTCGACGGCTTCGAGGACCTACGCGCCGCCCTCGCAGGCGCGAGCTCGCGCGCGGCGAACGACGAGGAGGAGCCCATTGTTACGCCGCGGTCGCGCGCGCGGCACTCGCGCAGCGGTCGGACTCGCCTCGGGACGATCGAGCGGGCAGGGGAGCACCCGGACGGGACGCCGCGTCTCCGGTTCCGCCTTCGGCTCGCCGATGGGTGCAAGAGCAGGCGGCTCGAGGTTCCGCCGGGCATGAGCGCGAGCGACGCGCGCGCGTTCGTGAGCGAGATGCAGGCGCTCGAGGACGCACACCATCGGCTCCTCAGCCGGAAGCGCGCGGCGGCGACAGGTGTCGGTTCGGGGCGAGTAGAGCGGAGCGCCGAAGAGACCTGGGACGCGTGGTTCGCGCGGTACCTGCCGACGAAGGAGTGCGGGGAGGGGCATCGGCGGATCACGTTGGACGATGAAGGTCGCGCTGGGAGGTGGCACGGTCACCACGCTTGCGTCGGGCCAGAACGCGCCCGCGGGCGTTGCCGTGGACGCCACGAGCGTTTACTGGACCGACACCGGCACCGGTCCCAACTTCACGGACGGCACTGTGATGAAGCTCACGCCAAACCGACGGACGTGTTCGGACGTGCCGTCGGCGCCTTCGAGTACCGTCACTCGTGCTTCACGGTCGCTCGGTCGAGCTCACCCGCACACCTCGCCGGCATGTCCGTCGCGTGCGTGGTATATTCGCGCTATGGCCAACGTGCCCCCTCAAGCCCAGGCGACGAAGCCCGCGGTGCGTGCCGCAGTCGACGGCGCTCCCGACGCCACGCTCGCGGGCGTGGACCTTGACGAGCTCGATGTGCCGGAGGACGTCGACGGCGGGGCGGTCGTGCACTGGCTCGAGACCGGCGAGCGAAGCCCCTGGCCCGAGCGATCGTAGTCGGTCGGGCCTTCCGCGCTTCTCTTGTTCGCGCGGGCGTCGTCGCGGGGACGGATTCGGGTCGGGCCGTGGGCTCGACCATGCGAGCGCTCGCGGACGCCCCGACGCTCCCGGAGCGCCAAGACCAACGGGTGGCCATCCCTCCGACCGGCCATGGCTACGTGCGTCGTGTCGGGAACCTGAACCTCTGGGTGCACTTCACGTTCAACGACGTCCGTGTGTTCGTTCGTGTCGTCGTCACGGTGCCCCCCGTGCCCGCGGACGAGTAGCCGCGCGACGCGGCCACAACGACTCTTGCTTCGGCGACGGATCCCGCGGTGCCTTGGCGAGCGCGGCGTGCGTCATGGTGTCGCCGCGCCGAGTCTCCGGAGCGCATCGTGCCGCCTTCGCCCACCTCCCACACGAAGACGTTGGCGCAGAGCGCTTCCGTCCGCATGGTGACCGACGTGCTCGCTCCGCGCCCAGGTCGACGACCGCGTGAACTCGACGACGAACCCCTCCGAGTGCACCCCCATGCCCGTGACGTTGAACCGCACGGGGGGTTCACCCGTGCCCGGCAGTCCGGGGAGGACCCGGAAGTAGAACCGGGGCACCTTCGAGAGTTGATCTTCGATCGTCCAGCTCGCCGGGCGCTTCGTCGGATCGAACCACGTCCCGCCGTTGGCGACCCATCTCTCCCGATGGCGCTGTACCCCTTCTGGCAAACAGTCCTCATACCCGAACTCGCATCCGCAGCACGCGCAGATGCTGAACGTCGCGCTCTGCCCGTCCATCCGCCGAGCGAGAGCTACGCTGCGCCGAAGGGCGCGCCCCCGCAGCACACGGAGGGGCAAGCGAAGCAAGCCCGCCCACTGCCACCCCAGTGAGCCAGTCGGGGCCAGCAAGTCGCTGCACGGGCCGCGGCTAGGAAGGCGCGCGGAGGCGTACTCAATGTACGCCGAGCACGCCGCCCGACGCCCCGGCCCGCGCAGTAGACTTGATGGCTCCGACTGTAGGACTCGAACCTACGACCCGGCGGTTAACAGCGCAGACGAACCGAGCGCATTGTCAATGGTTGCGAGCACTTGCAGCGCAGAGGCGTCGGAGAGTTCCGATCCTGCGCACCCTTGCTTTCCCATGCTCTCGGATGATTCGACACGAAGAGACATGGGACTCGGTGTACAGCGCATCGATCGAAGCGATCGGGCCGAACCCGCCGCCGGGTCGCAGGCTGGGCCAGAGGTTGAGTCGACGCGCACCCCCGCGCCCACTGCGGACGCGGTCGAGGTGGCTCTTGCACGGGCGATCGAAGGAGCAACGGTCGATCGTCAGTGGGCGCTCGCCGCGCAGCTCGCGGGAGAGCTTGAAGCACGGCGACGCGCGCGGGCGAATGTGCCGACCTTGCATGCGGAGCTGGCGAGGCAACGGAGGACGTGACCGACGTCAGCCGACGGCACCGGGCTCTTGGGGGGTGAGAAGCTCATGAACGAGCATCCCGTACGCATGGGCGACGCTTACGAGGACAGCGAGGGACACGTTCGCCGTGCCAGCCTCGAGACGACGCACGTAGGCTGGCTCGACGCCGATTCGTTCCGCCGCAGCCTCGACGGTCCAGCCGCATGCCGTGCGAAGCTCACGCGTTCGTCGCGCCAGCATGGCCGCGACCCGTCGATATCGCGACGTCTCTCGATGATGGAGCGTGCGAGCGCTCCCTCGTTCGCCAGACGCTGCCACAGGCTCACAGTCGACCCGCACGACATGAGGAACGAGATCCTATAGGATCTGGCCCATGCGTAGCCTCATCGTCGCTGGAGCCTTATGGCCGGCATCTAGCGGTTCGGGCCCGTCGAACACGCTGGCGGCGAACCCATGTGCAACGCCGGGTGCGAGCTACCTCGAGACGTTTGCAGAGCAGCCGGGCGGCACGTGCGGGACCGCGCCTTCGCAAGTCTTGAACGTGAACACGAACGGCACGGTCACGTCGTCCGTTCCCGTGAGCTGCGCGAGCACCGAGCAGAGCGGCTGCACGGCTCACGACGCCGATTGCGCCGAAACTACAAACGGCGTCACGTGCATGGTCACGACGGACGTTACCTTCGCGTCCGACGGATCATCGGCGACGGGGCTGGAAACGCTGTCATGCTCGAACGCCTCGTCGTCGTGTGTCTCGACGTACACGGTCTCCGCCGCGCGCCAGTAGGCGGCGGACCTCGCGGCATGGCTGCAACGGCTCTCTCAGAACTTCGGCGCCGCTGCGGCGAGGACCGTCCCGGCGGGGGGCTTCCGCATCCCTCGGAGGCACACGGCGGCGTCTCGCTGCCGGAGTGCGCGAGGCGTGTCCGTCACGTCGGCAGAGAGCCGCGAGCCGAGCGCAGGCTGAGCAAGAAGATCTTCGCGCTCACAACTGTCATCGCGAGCGCCATCCCGCGTCCGTTGCTCGCTCAGGAGGTGAGAACCTTCGGCGTCGGGACCGGAGGGGGCTTCGGGTGGGTTGCGGTCACGGCCACCAGCGGTGGGAGTACGGCGTCGGGCAGCACCACGGCACCCAGCTACCCGTCGCTTGAACTGCAGTTCTTCAACGACAAGGGGGGCTCGGTGGACGTCTCGCTCCCCGTCGGAAACATCATCGACGCCGCGGCGAACGGCAACCTGACGATCGGCGCGGCGGTCTTCTACACCCCTGAGTTCAGCACCGGCAGCGTCCGAGGGATCGTCAGCCCGGGACTACGCTTCGGGTACGCATCGCAGGGCGGCGCCTCCGCGATGCTGGTCGACGTCGGGCTCCGAGCGGGTGTCGAGTTCCTGACCGAAGAACGGCGAGTCGGACTGAAGCTTCTGTGTGTGCCGGCCCTGGACGCAGGCGCGGCGTGGGGCAGCGGAAACTCGTCGGTCGGTCTCGTGGGGTTCTCGCTCGGTGCCCTGGTGGTCGTCTCCGTATACGGCACGCACCCAGCTGTCGCTGAGGAGAAGGGTCCGACGACGGCTCCTCCGGCCGAAGCAGAGACAGCGCCAGCGACGGACGAGGTCGACGCGGCCATCGTCGCGATCCAGAAGCACCCAAAGTTCCCCGAACTCGGCGCGACGCGTGCGGAAGCGCGAGCCGTGTGCGAGCACGAGCGGGGCGCGTGGATCGACAGGGGCGAGAAGGTCGGTTGCCAGATTCTCCGCGCCAACGTCTTCGCATGCGAGGTGGACGAAGGCGCGATGCGCGCGTGTACGCATTGGAAGCTTGGCGCAGACCTGACGGACGAGCGAGATACGATCTCGGAGACAATCGGAAAGCCCTCATCTGTCGGGCGCGGCGACCGGGGTTTCCGTGTCTATACATGGGAGACACCGACGAAGACGACCACGCTCAGCGGCTATCCCGCGGGCGTCATCGTCACCGAAGCAAGCGCGACGGACGACACCGCACCGAAGGGGACGGGGGACGCGGCGACGCCCTAAACGAAGGCGGTCTCGGGTCGGATTGTCGCACGCGAGTGACTGGCAACTAGAAAATGGTTGCAAGAATTCGTGGGAGTGGTATTTGCACGAAGCTCAGTCGAATCAATAGTCCAGTCGAATCAATCTAGGCGTTCCGATCGGCCACCGGCCGAGCAAACGGGAGCGCCAGAGCCGACGGAAACCGCCCCGAATTCCGGAGAAGTGCGGAGACACGCTCGCTACCAGGTAGCGAGCCTCTTCCAACTTCCGAGGTATCGTCATGGGTGACAATGATCTGATTCACACGCTGCTCGCTGCGGCGCAGCGGCTGCACTTGAGCTTGGTCGAGGTTGCGGCGCTCGCTGGCGTGAGCGTACCGACGGCCCAGAGCGTCATGCGCGACGGGCGTCTCCCAACCGAGACGCGCTGTGTTCGTGGCCTCACCCTTCTCGCGCAACGAGCGGCCGTCGCGCGCTCGCGTGCCGATCTGGGGCTGCCGTGAACGCGCCCGCCGTCCTGGTGCTGACGTGCTCACTCGACGACCTTCGGGCGATGATGCGCGACGAGTGGTCGGCCGCTCGTGCCGCGGACGCCGTCGCCACGTCGACGTCGAACCTCGTTGACGTTCGCGAACTCGCGCGGAACCTCGACGTATCACCGGCGACGATCCGTCGCCTCATGGCGGAAGGCGCGCCGAGTGTCTACGTCGGGCAGAGCCCCCGCTTCGACGTGGCGGAGTTCCGCACCTGGCTCGACGCACGCGGCCGACAGGGGACGAAGGCGGCGCCACGCCGACCGCCCCCATTCGTGGCTCCGTTCGCCGCGATCCGCGCCTCTTCCGTCGCCATCGGCATGCCCTCGGCGGCAATCCTCACGACGAGCGCGTCGATCGCCTCAAGTTGCGCGGCAAAACCCGAGAATTGTGGGTCGCTCGGCTGTCCGAGCGGGGCTCTCGTCAATCCGACCGCGTCGCTCGCCCCAACGGCCGTCGCGATCGCCTCTCTCTCCGCCGCGAAACCCTCTCACGGGGCCTCGCGGAGGTCGCGAAGGGACTCTGGCAGAGCTGCATCCTTACTTCGTCGTTCGCAGGATGGTGTCGGTATTCGTGAGGTAGATGTATTGGCTGTCGACCGATACCGACGACCCCACACACGCTAGAATGGTCTGGGCGGCGCCGACGTTCAGGCTGGACGTACGGCGTACGCTCCACGTCGCGTTGTTCGTCCCTTGCGTCCAGTAGAAGTCGCTCGCGTCCACGGCTATCGAGATGAAGTTGTCGGCGGTCAAGAACGTCTCCGACGTGCCTCCACCCACGGGCGCGCGAAAAATCGTCGTGATTCCGGCCGCGGTGCGCGCCGGCGACCAGTAGACGTGGTGCGCATCCATGCCGAAGAATCCGATGGCGTTGACCGAGCTGACTTCGGCAATGGCTGTCAGCGAGGCCCCGCCATCGAGCGACCCCGTCATGATCGCCGCTTGCGCGTCAGGGGGTTCGAGGATCCACGCGAGCGCCTCCCCGGACGAGGTCACGAGCCCACTCCTGACACCGACCTTCGGGTAGTTGAAGGAGTAAAGCGTCGCGGGCGCACCGCCATCGAACGAGAGGCGCAGGAGCGCAGTGGACAGGTCGTCGCGCGCGTCGACCGTCGCAAGCAGGCCGGCGACACTGACGGAAAGGTCACTGACGTAGCCAGCATCGGGCCCGGGCCCGTAGACGAGACGTGTGCCACTCCCAGATGCGGCAAACACCGGTGTCCCCGCGTTGCTCGCGGTGTCGGTGGTCGTGAAAAAGGTGCCGTTCAGGCTCTGACCAGCCACCGGCTCGACGGCGACCTCGGGGTACTGGGGCATCGAAGTCGAGGACGCGAGCACCGACGAGGCCCCCGTGAGCTTGTTCGCGGCCCTGATCGTGTAGCCCGAAACACCGCCGTCCAGGCCGACGCCAAGCCAGTAGAGCGACGTGGAGTCGATTGTGCTGATGTTGTTCACGATGCGCGCGCCCGAAACAACGGTGTCGTAGCAGCGCCCGGCCAGACAGCTTCCCGTGCAGGTCGAGGAACAGGGGGTCCCGCACGTAGGCTCCGTGACGCTCCCGTCCGCGAGCAGAGGCGCAGCATCATCGGCGCCGACCCGAGCGTCGGAAGGCGTCCCGCTGTCGACGCGAGAAGAGGGACCGCCCTCCGCGAGCGTGGTCCTGTCCGAACGGGCATCGCGCGAGCTTGCCGCGTCCGCCGGGCCGAACGCGAGCGAGGCGTCGACGGTGGCCGCCGAAGAGCCACAACCGACGAGGACGAAGACGGCGAGACCGCGGCTGTAGGAAGAACGGCCCATGCGGCATCGTACAATGACCGCTGCACGAGCGCCGTCCCTTCGCACCCGCCGACGTAGAGATGCGGAAGTGGATGCGGGCAGGACGCGTGACATCGTCGTCCGCGACGGAGGACAGCTCGCGAAGGTACGCCTCCAGCGAAGCCTCGACGAGCTCACCGAGCACTTGAATACGGGCGCGGCGCTGAAGGCGGGTATCGCCGCCGCGAGGGCCCAGGCCGTGGCGGCCGGCCATCCGGTCACGGGCGCAATGGGCGACCTTGACGCGCAGACGATCACCTCGCGCTGCCTACGATAGAAGACGGCACTCGCCGATGCCACGATCGGAAGAGGTCGCAGCCTTGGCTCGCCATGACAGTCGAGGCGGTCTCCAGCGACAGATGGCTGCGCTCACTGCGCTGCGGCGAAGTAGTGACGCGCAGCGAGATCGGCGAGCAACCCCGCGTGCGTCGGCTCCCACCCGAGAAGCGCTCGGGTGCGCGCGCTCGACGTCGGGTTGTTGACCGACGCGAAGTGAGCCATGGCGCCGAGGTACTGCGGGGCCTCCTCTGCGCTGACGCTCTTGGCGGGAACACCGAGCCCCTTGCCGATGGCCTCGGCGATCGCACGAAATGGAACGCCTTCGTCGGCGACCCCGTGGAGCCGCGTGCCCGCCGGGGCCGCCTCGAGCGCCAGCCGGTAGAGCCGCGCGGCGTCGAGCGTATGCACGGCGGGCCACACGTTCGCGCCGTCGCCGAGATACGCGGAGAAACCGTTCTTGCGCGCCGCTGCGACGAACATCGGCACGAATCCGTGGTGGTCTAGCGAGCTGTGCACCGTCGGTGGAAGCCGGATGACCGACGACCGAACGCCTCGCTGACGGAGCGCGATGACGGCGTTCTCCCCCGCGACACGCGGGCCGCCCGCGAGCACGTCCTCCTCGGTGGATGTACGCGTGATGCCGCCGAACAGCGCGAGCTGGGCGGTCCCCGCCGTGTTCACGAACGGCTTGTTCGAGCCCGCGAGCGCCTCGCCGATCGTCTGGACGACCCGGACGTCGGCGTCGGCGGCCTTCACGAATCCGTCGGGGGTACCGCCGAACGCGAGGTCATGTTTGTAGCCGAGGTGGATGACGCCGTCGGCGCTCTTGGCGGCGGCGACGAGGCCATCGAGGTCATCGAGGTCGCCGCGCAAGACCTCGGCGCCGGCCGCCCTGATCCTCTCGGCCGAGGCCTCCGAACGGGCCAGGCCGACGACGTGGTGTTTGGCCGAGAGCAGCTCGGCGACGACTGCGGACCCGATGTGACCACTCGCTCCTGTGACGAAAACGCGCATGGTGCCTCCTGATGACAGAGGCTGAAGTTACCATGCGATTGCAGCACCTGCAATCGCGACGACAGCTCCTAAAGTCGGCTACGCTGTCAGGTGCGTGGCACGCTGGGAACCAAACGCGAGGGGGCGGCTGACCGAAGCGGCGATGGCTCTCTTCGCAGAACGCGGGTACGCCAAGACCACGGTCGGGGACATCGCTGCACGCGCAGGGCTCACCGAGCGCACCTTCTTCAATCACTTCAGCGACAAGCGCGAGGTGCTGTTCGCCGGCTCGGAGCACTTCGTGACACAAGTGGTCGACGCCGTCCGCGCCGTCCCGAAGTCCGAGCCGCCGCTCGACGCCGTATGCGCGGGTTACGAGTCCATGGACGACTATTTCGAGGAGCTTCGCCCGTTCGCGCGCAAGCGGAGCGCGCTGATCGCCGCGCATCCCGAGCTTCAGGAACGCGAGCTCATCAAGATGATGTCACTTACGGCGGCGGTCACCGAGCTCCTGAAGCAGCGTGGCACCTCGGCCTCGACGGCGAGCCTGGCCGCGGAGACGGGCGCGACCATCCTCCGCGTCGGCTTCGAGCAGTGGGTCCAGGATCCGGCGGACCGACGCCTCAAGTTTCATCTGCGCGCCGCGCGTCGTCAGCTCGAGAGTGTCGTCGGTCGCGCGAAAAGGCGCCCGCTGTCGAGGTGACGCGCCGGCGTGACGGTTCAGCCTCCGCTCAGCGGGCCACGATGCCGAGATCCGCGTTCGACCGCTCCGGCACGAGCTCGCCGGTGATGGCATCGACGGTCCGCGGCAGGCTGTCCGCGATCATCTTCCTGCCACGCACGAGGGTACCGTTCCACGCGACGCGGAGCACACGGCGGAGCTCTACTTCGGTGCTCGAGCCCTCGCCGACGAGCATGATGTGCTCCTCCACGCGCAGGTCCCCTTCGGCGATGGTGGACACCTCGGGGGGTTCGGGCGACGGCCCGGGAGGGCGAACACACGGTTCGCCCGGGAGCGGATCACATGGATAGAGCGGGGGTTCGATCCAGAGCAGCGTGCATGCTCGACCGACGATCGGCGCCTTGGCCTTCGCAGCGCTCACCTGCGCGGGCGGCAGGCGCGCGCCGGGCCGCAAGTGGCCGTCCACATAGACGACCCATTGCGCGCCGAGCGGCGCGTACTTCCCTTTGTGGATCTGGATGTGGCCAATGAGAACGCCGTCGACTCGTTGCTCGACGACGAGCCCGTGTCGCAGCCGTTCGAACGACAGCGACAAGTGGCCCGGGTCGTCGACGCCGAAGACGTCTGCATGGATGGCGATGAACTGCCGCCAGCGCTCGCGCTCCTGATCGTCGAACGAGAAGTGGTCGCCGTGGTCTGGGACGAGGCAAGGATCCTCGATCCTGATGCTGTTTGGGAAGCCGCGCGCGTCGAGGTTGGCGTGAATGGAGTGCCCTGGCGTCTGCGTGTCGAACAGCGCGGCGCGGGCCAGAAGCTCGGCCGCCGACAGGGCTGGATAGTGCGTTGGATACGCGCCCGTGCGCGGCGACCGCGGCGCGCGAATCGCCGCAAACGCCGCGCCGAAGGGGTCGGGGGCGCACCCCTGAGGTAGGCTGGAAGGCGGGGATGCGCTGTCAGACGTGCGCGCCGACGCGGGCGCGCGGGGGCCAGGCGACCCGGGCGGAGGTGTGGCGGAAGGCCGAGCCGAGGCGAGCCCGTCCTCGGGTGCCTGAAACGCCTGGGGCGTCGGGCTGCACGACCCTGCGAGCGTCACCGACAGGACGGCCCACGGGGGAGGAGACCAGCGTGCGCGTTGCATCGGATGGTGAGTATCGTACGCCATGACGATGCACGCGGTCGGCTCACATCTCCGGGAGGGCGCTCCTCATGTTGGCAAGGGCACACGCCGACACTCCAGTCGATCTCGCCAGCGGACTCGATGCCGCGATAGCTTCGTGCGATGCGCCCAAGGCCCGTCGTCACCGTCCGCCCGTACAGCCTCGTCGCGGCCGTCTTCGGCACCCTCTTCCTCATCGGCTTCACGTGCGGCCTCGCCACGGGCGTCGTCGCGTTCCTGCGGTCGGTGGACCTCGTGTGCGATCGCGGCGAAGGGGTCTGCGCCATCGACTCGTCGTGGGGTCCCTCCCACACGCGAGAGACCTTTCCGATCGCCTCCGTCCACGCCCTCCGCATTGACGCCACGAAGGTGCGTGCGAAGCGCAACACCACCAACTACGACGGCGTTCTCGTCACCGACCAGGGCGAGAGGCAGGTCTCCAACGTCTCGACCTCCGACCCGACCGCCCGCCGCGCCGCCGCGAAGCGCTTCAACGCCTTCCTCGCCGACCCGTCGGAGCGCACCATCGACGTCCCGTACGACGGCGCTCAGTTGTTCCCCGCGTGCTTCCTGACGATGTGGTGCGTCGTGATGCTCGTTCTGGACTGGCATCTCCTGCGGTTCGCGCGCGTGTGGGTCGACGCGGAGCGCGGCACGCTGCACGTGCGGGAGTACCGCCTACCGTTGCCGTCGCGCGAGACGACCTTCCCCGTGAGCGCGCTCACCGAGGTGCGCGTGGCGACGAGCCAAACTGCGAAGAACGGGAAAACCTACGCCGTGGAGCTCTGCTTCGAGGGGCGCCCGAGCTTCGTTGTGGTGGATCTCTATTCGAGCGGGAGCGAGGACAAGGAGATTGCGGTGATGCGTATCGAGGACCTGACGGGCCTCAGGTCTCGACCAGCGCCCGCCGCGTAACTCTTCTCTCCTGGTTGCCCGGGCACCCCACCCGAGCGACGAGATGGACGCTCTCGACGGCTACCCTTGCGATGGGAAGCCGTCGGATATCCGTCGAGGCAGGGGCCTACGGCACGGCGACGGCGCTGACGACGGTGGGCACGGGGTCGGTGGCGATGATCAGGGTGCTGCAGCTGTCGAACACGAGGGCGCTCGGCCAGTAGCCACCGTCGAAGTCGTAGGTGCCGGCGAAGTCGGTGACGGCGGCGGTGGTGAGGTTGGCATAGTGGAGCTTCTCGGCGTTGGAGTCGGCCATGTAGAGACGGCCACGCCCCTCGTCGATGGCGAGGCCGTCGATACCGGCGTACGTGAGCCATACGCTGGACGTGCCGTTGCCGGCGACCTTGTAAATCTTGCCGCCGTTGTAGTCGGCCGTGTAGGCGACGCCGGTGGACTGGAACACCATGTTGGAGCACTCGTCGAGGCCGCTGGCGGCCGTGGTAACGGCAGCAGTGGTGGTGTTCACGCACATGATACTGCCCGTATAAGTGCACGCGCAGAGCTCGCCGCCAAAGGCGCCGAACGTCGGCGGAGCGAACTGGAGCGCGTTGATGCTGGTGATACTACCGAGGTTCACGAGCTGCGTGGCAGCAGCCAGTGTGGTGAGGTTGAAGGCATAGATCTGGCCGTTGGACCCCGAGCCTAGGTAGACGGTGTTGTTCGAGGCGAGGTAGGCGATCGAGACGAACTCCTGGCTCGGGAGCGAGGGGTTCATGACGGTGAGCGCGCCGGTGGTGTGGTTGATCAGGTAGAGGGAGTAGGCGGGGCCCCCGATGATTGCGAGCAGGTCGCCACTGCTGGTGAAAGTGTAGTTGCCGAAGCTGTTGAAGGTGGTGCCCGTGAGAGTGACGGGGAGCTTGGCTGGGGAGAAGCACGAGGTGACGCAGGTGTTGGTGACCTGGGTCCACACGCCGAGGTTGCACGAGTAGGAGCAGGCACCGGTGTAATTGGCCGCGCACGTCCCCGTGTCGCTGCTGCCGCTGTTCGTCGTGGTGAGGACGCAGTTGTTGGTCGTCTCGGCCGGGCACGTGTCCGTCGAGCAGGTCACGACGACGCTGGTGATGTTCGCGTTCGTGACCGTGCCCGCGCCCGCCGTCACCACGCAGTTCTGCGAGGGCGACGCCGGGTTGGTGAGGACGGTGACGGCGTAGGGGCTGGCGCTCGAGATCGGCGTCGTGAACGTGAAGGCACCGTTCGCGCTGACGGTCAGGTTGTTGGCCGCGTTGTCCTGGAGGACGACGCTCTCGGTGGCCGCGAGGCCGCTGAGGGTGCCGCCGA